>CABEAD010000175.1_pt1 | contig 13056 bp, 11 predicted proteins | sample 3132311 | NCBI WGS metagenome assembly CABEAD01 (sample SAMEA5534342, study PRJEB31848) | metagenome | biome: tundra; feature: field; material: soil | place: USA | collected 2013-05 | depth 0.45 m
CCCAACGACCACGACACCGCCCACCGGCGCGCCGCCCACGAGCGCAACTCCGGCGACCACCACACCCACCAGCACAACCCCAACGACCACCACAACCCCTACGACCACGAGCCCTACCGGAGGCGGCAAGGTTGGTCTGCTGCTGATCTCCAAGTACGTCAAGCCCGGGAGCCTCAACGTGACAGGCGAATACAACCACTTCGCCCTGCTGCGCAGCATCGAGAACCTGTTCGGGCTCCACCCGTTGGGCTACGCGGGAGCCCGGGGGCTGCTCGCGTTCGACAGCAGCGTATTCAACGCCCACGGTTAGCGTCCGCCCGGACGGCAACCGGTACTCAGCCGCGCCTGCGGCCCCGTTTGAGCACTATCCCCTCAAGCCTGTGGGCCACCGTCTCGCACGCGTCCACGGCCGCCTCCAGCGACTCGAAGACGTCCTTCCAGCGGATCACCACCATCGGGTCGGCGCCGCCCGCGAACAGCGAGGCGACCCCGTCGCGCAGCAGCCGGTCGCCCTCGTTCTCCAGGCGATGGATCTCGACCAGGTGCGGTCCGGGCTCGGCGCCCGCGCCCAGCCGCTGCAGCGCCTTGACGATCTGCTCGTCCGCGGCGACGAGCACGTCCGCCATCTCGACCGCCTGCTCCATCGGCGCCTCCACGCCGTAGAGGTAGAGCAGAGCAGCGGTCTGCTCGGTGTGGTCGACAACGTCATCGAGCGCCGTCGCCAGCGCATAGCCATCGCCCGCGTCGAACGGCGAGCGCAAGCGCCGCCTGCCGCCGTCGAGCCTCAGGATGATGTCGTGAGTTATGCGGTCGCCCTCCCGCTCCGTCGCCTTCACCTCGTCGGCCAGACCGGAGTGCTCGGGCAGCTCGACGAGTAGTTCACGCAACAGCATCCCGGAACGCAGGATGTTGGCGGCGGCCTTCTCCACGAGCGTGACAAGAACCGTGTCGGCCGGCTGGCGCAGGAAGCCCATTCGAAGAGGTTATGCGCCGGGCTGAAATCGCGTCATCTGCTTCACGAGGTCTCGCGGGCTTCACGAGATGTTCACAACGGGCGGTCGCCGATTGAACAGACTGGAATCGCTCTGAGCCGGCGCTCGGGCCGACGCGCCCACCTCGCCGCCTGAAAATCCAGTCATGGGAGACGTTGTGAACCAGAACAAGATCGGCGTGCTAGCCAGTTGCGCGCTGCTCGCGCTCACCCTCGGCGCGTGCGGGAAATCGAGCTCGACGAGCTCCTCGTCCTCAACCATCTCCGGCGCCGGCTCGACGTTCGCCGCCCCGGTCTACCAGCAGTGGGGCTCGGGCATATCGGGCCTGACCGCCAACTACCAGTCCGTCGGCTCGGGCGCCGGCATCACGGCGCTCGAGGGCAGGACGGTCGACTTTGGCGCCAGCGACCCGCCGCTGAAGCCCGCCGACGTCGAAACCCTCGAAAAGGTCGGGCCGGTGCAGCAGATCCCGATGTTCCTGGGCGCGATCACGGTCTCCTACAACGTGCCGGGCATCAAGACGGGATTGAAGCTCGACGGCAAGACGATCGCCGACGTCTACATGGGCAAGGTCAAGAGCTGGAGCGACGCCGAGATCAAGGCGCTCAACCCGGGCGTGTCGCTGCCGAGCACCGCCATCACGGTGATCCACCGCTCGGACTCCTCCGGCACGACGGCCGGCTTCACCGGCTTCCTCGCCGCGGTGGACCCCGAATGGAACAGCAAGGTCGGCGAAGGCAAGGACGTGCAGTGGCCGACGGGCACCGGCGCCAAGGGCAACGCGGGCGTGGCCGGCGCGGTCCAGCAGACGACCGGCGCGGTCGGCTACGTGGAGCAGTCCTACGCGCTGCAGCACAAATTCACGTACGCCAGCGTGAAGAACAAGGCGGGCAGGTACGTCGAACCATCCCTCGCCTCCACCAGCGCCGCGGCTGAAGGGATCGAAGTACCCGCCGACCTCGGCTTCAAGATCAAGAACCCGTCGTCGCCGGGCGCCTACCCGATCAGCTCGCAGACGTTCGTCATCGTCTACAAGGACATGTGCAAGGCCGGCGTGCCCGGCGGCGAATCGGCCGCGAAGGGCGTCGTGCGGTTCCTGAGCTACGGGCTCGTCTCGGGGCAGAGTGTCCTCAGCCAGGCCGACTACGCGGCGTTGCCCGCCACGATCCTGGCCAAGTCCAAGGAAGCGGTAACGGGGCTGCGGTGCAACGGGGCCCCGATCTCGGGCTGACCGAGAGCGACGCCCACGGACGGGTAGAGTCACGACCATCGTGGAAGCGGTGGAGACGAAGCCGAGCCACGCCAAGCGTGGCTCGGCGACCGGCTAGAAACAGGAAGCACATTGGAGAGCGCATCACTCGCCGGCAGCGGCCGCTCATCGCTCGAGCGGTCGCTGCTCGCGCGTCTCCCCGACCGGGCGCTCCGGTACGGCCTGACGGCGCTCGCCGCGGCGATCCTCGCGCTGATCGTCTACTTCTTCATCCGCCTCGCCGGCGAGGCGAGCCCGGCGTTCGCCAGGTTCGGCGTGCTCGGCTTCACGTTCGGCAACGACTGGAACGTCAGCGCCAACCACTTCGGGGCGCTTCCGCTCGTGCTCGGCACGCTCATCACGTCTGGCCTGGCTCTGCTGATCGGCGTGCCCGTGGCGGTCGCCGCCGCCGTCTACATCAGCGAGCTGTGTCCGCGCCGCGCGCGCGGTGCAGTGACCGTGCTGATCGAGCTGCTCGCGGCCGTGCCGTCGGTCGTGTACGGGCTGTGGGGGATCTTCTTCCTGGCGCCCAAGCTGCAGCCCGCCGAGCAGTGGGCGGCCGACCGCCTGTCGTTCATCCCGTTCGTCGGCGGCGGCGCGGTCACGATCCCCAACTACTTCGTCGCCAGCCTGATCCTCGCGATCATGATCCTGCCGATCGTCAGCTCGATCGCGCGTGAGGTGATGAGCACCGTGCCGGGCGACCACAGGGAGGCGGCGCTCGCGCTCGGAGCGACCCGCTGGGAGATGATCCGCATCGCCGTGCTCCCCTACTGCCGCTCCGGGATCACGGGCGCGGCGATGCTCGGCCTCGGCCGCGCGATCGGCGAGACGATCGCCGTCACGATCGTGATCGGCAATGCGCCCCAGATCGGCAGCCACCTGTTCGGCCAGGGCTACAGCCTCGCCGCGGTGATCGCCAACGAGTTCGGCGAGGCCCAGGAACTGCACCGCTCGGCGCTGTTCGCGGCCGGCCTCGTGCTGTTCGTGCTGACGCTGCTCGTCAACGTGATCGCGCGCCTGCTCGTGCGCAGAGCCGCGCGCGGAGGCGAGGCCCGGCACATCGTCGCCGACTACACCGACACCAACACGCCGATCGGAACGGCGCTGGGCGCATGAGCACATCGGGGCAGATGCTCGACCGCTTCGCCGTCAGCCCTCGGCGCAGGCGCAAAGACAGGCTCGCGCGCGGGTCGATCCTGCTCGCCACCGGGGTCGCGCTCGTGCCGCTCGCGCTGATCGTCTACTACCTGCTCAGCAAGGGCCTGGGCTCGTGGAGTGAGAGCTTCTTCACGACCGACCCGACCGGCAACACGTTCTTCGCGGCCTCCTCGATCGGCGGCATCAAGAGCGCGATCCTCGGCACGATCGAGATCGTCGCGCTCGCCTCGGCGATCGCGGTCCCAATTGGGATCGGCGTCGCCGTGTGGCTCGTCGAGTACGGCCGCGACAGTCGCTTCGCCCACACGGTGCGCTTCTTCGTCGACGTGCTCACGGGCGTCCCCTCGATCGTGTTCGGCCTGTTCATATACATCGCGCTGATCGTCGGCACGGGCAGCTCCTACGCCGCCTACAAGGGCTCGTTCGCGCTGGCGCTGCTGATGCTGCCGGTCGTCACCCGCTCCGCGGAGGTCGTGCTGATGCTGGTGCCCTCCTCGCTGCGCGAGTCGGCCCTGGCGCTCGGCGCGCCACGCTGGCGGGTGATCCTCAGGATCGTGCTGCCCACCGCGCTGCCCGGGCTCTTGACCGGCGTGCTGCTGGCGATCGCCCGCGCGGCCGGCGAGACCGCGCCGCTGCTGTTCACGGCGGCGGCCACGCTGAAGACGAGCTTCAGCCTCGGCGGGTTCATGAACTCGCTGCCCGTGCAAATCTACAGCGATGTCACCCAACCGACCACGGCGGTCGTGAACCGTGCATGGGGAGCCGCGCTCGCGCTGGTCGTCATGATCCTGTTGCTCAACCTCGGCGCGCGCCTCCTCGCTCGAAGGAGCAGCTTAGGATGAGCGCCAACGCACAACCGCGCAAGATGCTCGACCCCAGCCACAGCCATCCCCCCGAGGTTGCCCCGGCGGTCCCGCGGCCCGGCCCGCACGCCCTCGCGCACGCACGGGCCGGGCTCAACGTGAGGCTCGTGAAGCTGCGCGCCTTCTACGGCACTGCCGAACAGGTGAAGGGCATCGACCTCGACTTCCACGCAAACCAGGTCACCGCGATCATCGGCCCCTCCGGATGCGGCAAGTCGACGATGATCCGCTGCATCAACCGCATGCACGAGGAGATCCCCGGCGCGCGCGCCGAGGGCAGGGTGCTGCTCGACGATCTGGACGTCTATGACCCCTCCGTCGACGTCGTCGCCGTCAGGCGCGCGATCGGGATGGTCTTCCAGAAGGCCAACCCGTTCCCGACGATGTCGGTCTTCGACAACGTGGCCGCCGGACTGCGCCTCTCCTCGCACCGGCGCGGCGACGTGCGCGAGCAGGTCGAGTCGGCACTGCGCGCGGCCGGCCTGTGGGAGGAGGTATCCGATCGCCTCGGCGAGCCCGGCGCCGGCCTGTCGGGCGGTCAGCAGCAGCGCCTGTGCATCGCCCGCTCGCTGGCCGTGGAGCCCGAGGTGATCCTGATGGACGAGCCCTGCTCCGCGCTCGATCCGATCGCGACGCTAAAGATCGAGGAGCTGATCGACCAGCTCAAGGCGCGCGTCACGATCGTGATCGTGACCCACAACATGCAGCAGGCCGCGCGTGTGGCCGATCGCACGGCGTTCGTGCTCGGCGGCGAGCTCGTCGAGGTCGGCCCGACGCGGCAGATCTTCACGAACCCCAACGACCCCAGGACCGAAGAATATGTCACCGGAAAGTTCGGCTAGCGCCGGCTCGGAGGAGCCCGCGCGGCTCCCCGACCAGCCCGCACGACTCTCTCCTCAGCACGGGAGGCTGCACTTCCAGCAGCAGCTCCAGGAGCTCGAGACGCGCGCGCTCGGCGGCCTCGACGTCGTCGTGGAGCAGCTCGACCGCACCCTGGAGGCCCTGTCTCACCAGGACGTCGAGCTCGCCCAGATGGTGATCGACGACGACGACCGCGTCGACGGACGCTACCTGGAGGTCCACCAGGGGATTCTCTCGCTGCTGGCGACGCAGGCGCCCGTGGCCGGCGACCTGCGGCTTGTGGCGGCGCTGTTGCACGTGATCATGCACGTGGAGCGGATGGGCGATCAGTGCGTGAACATCGCCAAGCTGATCCCCCTCTCCGGATACGAGCCACCCGTGCGCAGGGAGGTGTTGCAGGCGCTTTTGAAGATGGGCGCCTATGCGCGCTCTGAGACAATCCAGTGCAAGGCCGCGTTCGCCGCCCGCGACGTCGCGCTGGCCGAGGACCTCGTCCGCCAGGACCGCGAGATCAACCGGCTGAACCGCGAGATCTTCCGCATGGGCCTTGAGATCGGCGATGACCCGGACACGCGCGAGTGGGCGATGCACATGATCCTCGTGGCCCGCGCCCTGGAGCGGCTCGGCGACAACGCGGTGGACGTCGGCGAGCAGGTCGCGTTTGTGGCCACCGGCCTGTTCCGTGAGTTCTTCGACTCCGCGCACACGCCCGGCGATGACGCGCCGCGGGTAAGCTGAAGCCCGCCGGCGCACCGCTTTTCCAACTCCATCCGTCCGCATTTTGCGGGAAAACCCTGTGAACATCCTGTGACCATCTTCAGACCGATCGCTCTCGGGTCCGGCCGCTCCCCTACACTGCGGCGCAGATGACGGCAGGCATCCTCTCCAAGGATGAAGGGGTCGCTTCAGGCGTCGGGGGTACGCCCTCTCTGCGCATCGCCGTGCTCGACCGCGACAGCGGGTTCATCCAGGTCCTGAGCAAGCGCATGGACCGCCTCGGCTTCGAGCACCGCGTGCTCGCGAGCCCCGTGCCGACCGACGCGATCGCCTCGATGCGCATCAGCGCGCTTGTCGTCGACCTCGCCGTGCTCGGACCGCAGGCGTGGGAATGGCTGGAGCGCCTGTGCGGAGCGCTCCCGGAGCTCGGCATCGTCGTGTGCACCGGGCCCTCGACCGTGGCTCAACGGGTACGCGGCTTGCGGCTCGGCGCGGACGACTGGATCACCAAGCCCTGCCACCCCGAGGAGGTCATCGCGCGCGTGCAGGGACTCGTGAGGCGCCGGCGGCGCGCGAGAGCGCGCACGGAGTCAAAGCCCGTGCGCGCCGGCGAGGTCGAGATCCGCTCCGACCGCTTCCAGGCGTTCGTGGCCGGACGCAGCCTCGAGCTGACCCGGCGCGAGTTCGAGCTGATCGAGCTGCTCGCCTCCGGCGAGGGGCGGGTGCTCGAGCGCGAGGAGATCTACTCGCGGCTGTGGGGCTACGCGATGGTGCGCGGCGACCGCTCGGTCGACGTGTTCGTGCGCAAGCTGCGCCAGAAGCTGGAGAAGGCATCGCCCGGTTGGCGCTACATCCACACCCACTTCGGGATTGGCTACCGCTTCGCCGCCGAGCCGCTTCACGGCACGGCGGATGACGCCACGGCGAACGGCAATTCTGCGACCGGGGCAGTCGAGGAGCGCGACGGCGCGCTAGATGTCGGCGACCGCGCCGCCCGCGATCAGGGCGAGCTCGGCAGGCCGCAGCACAACCGCGAGCTCGCCGCCGGCGCCGTCTAGGCGGAGGACCGCAAGGCCGCCCTTCTTCAGGTCCACGCGCCCTCCGCTCAGCTCGCCGGCCACCCCTGAAAGGTCGGGCTCGTGACCGATGAGCAACAGCGGTCCATCGGCGCCCATGCCGGCAAGTGCGTCGAGCGCGTCGCGCACCCGAAAACCACCCGCCAGCGGCGGGTGCAGCTCGAGCCGATCGCGCTGAGAGTCACTCATCTGCGCGAGCGCCAGCTCGGCCGTTTCGCGAGCTCGCGCCTTCGGACTGCAGAGGATCGCGCCGAACGCGACTCCCATGTGCTCGAGCGCGAGACCGGCAGCGCGCGCCTGGCGCTCGCCGCGCTCGGTCAGCCGACGCTCGGCGTCCGAACGCGTGCCGTGGGGCTCGGCGTCGGCGTGACGGAGCAGCCAGAGCTGACGGGCCATAGGGTTCTGCGAGCATAGAGGAGTTGAGCGAGGCTATGGACATGGAGCGGAAGCACCCGGGGTCGGCAGTAGAGGGCGACGCTCACATTCCGCACGAGCAGCCCGCTGACGAGCGCCGCCGGCAGCTGCGCGACCCCTCGCTGTACATCAACCGCGAGCTCTCCTGGCTCGACTTCAACGAGCGCGTGCTCCAGCTCGCCGAGGACGAGCGCACGCCGCTGCTCGAGCGCCTCAAGTTCTGCGCGATCTACACGACCAACCTCGACGAGTACTACATGGTGCGCGTGGCCGGTCTGCACGACCAGATCGACGCGGGTGTCGAGAACCCGGGCCTGGACGGAAGCACCCCCTCTGAGACGATCGCCGCGATCCGCGAGCGCGTGCTCGGGCTCGATGGCCGGCTGAGCGGCTGCTTCGAAGAGCGCCTGCGCCCGGCGCTGGCCGAGCACGGCATCCAGGTGGTCGCCTTCGACGATCTCGACGACGAGCAGCGCGCCCACCTGGCACAGCACTTCCGTCGCGTGATCTTCCCCGCCCTCACGCCGCTGGCGGTGGCGCCGGGCCGTCCGTTCCCCTATATCTCGAACCTCTCCCTCAGCCTGGCGGTGCTCGTACGCGACCCCGTCACCGATGAGACGGTGTTCGCGCGCGTGAAGGTCCCCACCGAGATCCTCCCCCGCTTCGTGACGATCCGCTCGGCCGGCGCCACGCTCGTTCCGCTGGAGGACGTGATCGCCCACCACCTCGATGCGCTGTTCCCCGGGATGGAGATCGTCGACTACGACGTCTTCCGGGTCACGCGCGACGCCGACCTGGAGGTCTCAGACGACGCCGCCGACCTGCTCCAGGCCGTCGAGGACGAGCTGCGCCGCCGGCGCTTCGGCGAGATCGTGCGCGTCGAGATCGGGGCGAGCTGCTCGGAGCCTTTGCGCGAGGAGCTGATCGGCCTGTTGGGCGTGCGCGAGGACGAGGTCTATCCGGTCGACGGCCTGCTCGACATGGGAGCCCTCTGGCAGATCGTGAAGCTCCCGGGCATGCCAGAGCTGCGCTACCAGCCGTATGCGCCCGTCACGCACCCGCGCCTGTTGCGCCACGAGGGTGAGCGGCCCGACGTGTTCGCCGCGATGCGCGAGGGGGACGTGCTCGTGCACCACCCCTACGACTCGTTCTCCACCTCGGTCGAGCGTTTCGTCGAGCAGGCGGTGGCTGACCCGAACGTGCTCGCGATCAAGCAGACCGTCTACCGCACGAGCGACGACTCCCCACTCGTACCGGACCTGATCGCGGCCTCCGAGCGCGGCAAGCAGGCGGTGGCGCTCGTCGAGCTCACGGCAAGGTTCGACGAGCGCATGAACATCCATTGGGCCAAGGCCTTGGAGGAGGCGGGCGTGCACGTGGTGTACGGCCAGCCCGCGCTGAAGACCCACGCCAAGTGCGTGCTCGTCGTGCGCAGGGAGGGTGACGGGGTGCGCAACTACGTGCACGTCGGCACCGGCAACTACCACTCGGCGACCGCGCGCCTGTACACCGACTTCGGCCTGTTCACGATCGACGAGGAGATCGGCGCGGACGTCGCCGACATGTTCAACAACCTCACCGGCTACGGCCGCCCGCTGGGCTACCGCAAGGTGCTGATCGCGCCGGCCCATCTGCGCGAGGGCCTGATCGCCGAGATCGAGGCGACGAGGGCCGCCCACTCGCCCGAGTCCCCCGCGCGGATCGCGATGAAGATGAACGCGCTCGTCGACGGTCCCTGCATCCGCGCGCTCTACCGCGCGTCGATGGCCGGTGTGCGGGTCGATCTGAACGTGCGCGGGATCTGCTGCCTGCGACCCGGCATCCCGGGAATCTCGGAGAACATAAGGGTCGTCTCGGTCGTCGGGCGGTTGCTCGAGCACTCGCGCATCTACAGCTTCGAGCGCTCCGGCGATCACACGGTGTACATCGCCTCGGCGGACCTGATGCCGCGCAACCTCGACCATCGCGTCGAGCTCGGTGCGCCGATCGAGTCAGCCGAGCTGCGCGCCGAGCTGATGGACACGCTGGAACGCGCCTTCGCCGACAACCAGGGCTCGTGGGAGCTGGAGAGTGACGGCGTGTGGCGCCGGTTGGCGCCCGCTCCCGGGGAGCGCCCACGCAACATGCAGATCGAGCTGATGGAGCTCCACTCGCGGCGCGCCGCCGAGGCGCGGCCCGCCGAGCGCGAGGCGGCAGAGTCCTCAGGCGGCTGAGCCGGCGCGCCTGCGCTCAGCCGTCGGGACGCTGAGTTCACTCAGGTCCCCAGCAGCCAGGCGAGCATGCCGGCGGGGATCGCCCATATGGGCTCGTTCGCGCCGGTGAGGAGGGGAGAGCGAGTGACCATCACGCCGCGACCGTGGCGGGCCTTCATCGTGAGGGCCGCCTTGCGCCAGTTGCCGTCGGTGTACTTGCACTCGAAGGGGATCTCCAGATCCACACCAACGAAGTCGATCTCCGCGCCGGTGCCGGTTCGCTCGTACATGACCCTGTCGGTCTGCACGAACGTGGCCGGCACGCCAAGCGATCCCGCTCGCGCCAGCGCGAGGCCGATCTGCTGCTGGCTGAGCTTGGCGGCGTCCGGGGCGGCGAAGCCGGGGTTGCGCCGGTGAGCGAGCTGGGCGATGAGCGGGTCTACGAAGTACAGCTTGCGCTGGGCCGCGGTGTTGGGCCTGCCGTCGCGGATGCGATGACAGCGCCAGGCGAGGAACGCGCGGACCAGGTCCTCGATGCGCTCGCGGGTCGCCTGGTGTCCGGGGAGGCCGACGTCTCGCGCGATACGCGAGGCGTTGATCGGACTGCACAGGTTCGCGACGAGACGGTCGAGCAGCGCCACCACGTCGGCGTCGGACATGGATGTCGCGCGGATGGCGTCGCCCAGCACGACATCCCACAGGCCCTGGATGAATCCGTCGCTCACCGCACCGCTCCCCACCAGCTCGCCGACGGCGCGCGGGAAACCGCCGATGTCGAGGAACAGCTCCCATGCATCCGCGAGCGCGTCGCTCCACGGCTCAAGAGCCGATATCGCCCGCTCGGCCCGGGGGGTCAGGCAGTCCTTCGGGCGGATGACCTGTGGCGGCAGCTCGTCAAGACCTCCAAGCGCGCGGCAGAACGCGCGGAAGCCCATCGGCAACAGCAGGCGGTCGGAGTCGGCTATGCCTCCGCGCCGGTCGGCCAGATCCTTGCGCGCCTGCTCCAGATCGCGCGCCGAGGAACCAGTCAGAACGACGCAGGCCTCGCGGAACACCGTGTCCTGATCGCGCAGCTCCTTGATCGTCCGGGACCAGCCCTGCACGGCTGTCACCTCATCGAGCAGCCAGTGGCGCGGACCAGGGAGGGTGCGGGTGACGCTGTGTCCCTGCGCGACCAGGCGGCGGAGATCCTGCCTGGAGAGCCCGTCACATGAGCAATAGAAGATGGTCTTTGGGTCGATGCCCCTCACGAGCAGTCGCACGACCGCGCGCTTGAGCTCCAGGCTCTTGCCCACGCGACGCGGACCCCGTAGGACGTACAACCCGGGTGCGTGGATGTCCGCAAGCGGCTCGGGCTCGTAGCTCAGCGGAAGCCGTCCGGCCGCCCGCAGGTCGGGGTCGTCGGCCTCCCAGGCCTCCCGCGCCCGCCAGGGACTGCGCTCGGCCAGCAGGCGTCTGAGCTGAGAGTCGTTCATTGCGGAAATTATAGCGAAATACCATAGTGTTTCGCAAGCTTCCCAGCGAAATACTATAGATTTTCGCTGGGATTCCAGGCACAGCGCGCACGGCGCGTCAGCTCACACGGTCGCGGCGGGCAGTTGCTCGAGCGCCTCGCTGAGCTCGTCGACCGTCTGGTAGTCGAGCCCGAGGCGATGATCGTGGCGGTGGCGCACGACGCCATGCTCGTCGATCACGATCACCGCGCGGCTGGTCGTGCCGACGCCGGGCATGACCGCGCTATAGGCCTTCGCGACCGTCTTGTCCACATCCGCCAGCAACGGCACGTTCAGGTTGTGCTTGGCCGTGAAGCCCTCGTGCGAGGAGACGCTCTGCGCGGAGATCCCCACGACCCTGGCGTTCAGCGAGGCGAAGTCCTCGGCCCGGTCGCGATAGGAGCAGAACTGCTTCGTGCACACCATCGTTTCATCGCCCGGATAGAACAGCAGAATGACGCGCTCCCCACGATGGTCTGAGAGCTTGAACGGTCCGCTCGTGCCCTGAAGCTCGAAGTCCGGCGCCTGCTCGCCCACACTCGGTGTCTTGGTCATGCTCGCCCGCCTTCCTTTCGATGAGCAATCGAGGATAACGCGCACCGGCACGGCCTGGATCGGCCGGCGGCTGCGCTACAACATCACCGCATGCGCCTCGCCCCTCAAGCTCCGCGCCTCGCGGTCACGTTGATCGCGGTCACGCTGCTCGGCGCCTGCGGGAGCGCCCCGGCGGACACGTCCACGCCCACGGCCGGGCCGGCCGCCATCCCGAGCCCCCGCGTGTCCACGGCGCGCCTGCTCGACTGGCCCGAGTTCGGCCTCGACCCCCAGCGCTCGGGTGTGAGCCCGCTATCGACCGGTATCACCGCCGCCAACGTCTCGCGCCTGCGCCGTGTAACGGTCGCCTTGCCCGGCACGGTCGACTCATCGCCCGTCTACCTGCACGAAGTGAGCGTCGCCGGCGCCATCCACGAGGTGGTCGTCGTCACGACCACCTACGGCCGCACGCTCGCCATCGACGCCGCCGCCGGCCGCATCCTGTGGACGTTCACTCCGGCGGGCTACGACAAGTGGGCGGGAAGCAGCCAGATCACGACCACCTCCCCGCTCGCCGACCCCAGCCGGCGCTTCGTCTACGCGGCCTCGCCGAACGGCCTGATCCACAAGCTCTCGCTCGCCGACGGCAGCGAGGACCGCGCGGGCGCATGGCCCGTCTCTGTCACGCGCGATGCGTCTCACGAGAAGCTCGCCGCCGCATTGAACATCGACGGCCGCTACGTGCTGGCGGCCACCGGCGGCTACTTCGGCGACGCTCCTCCCTACCAGGGCCACCTCGCGCTGATCGACCGCGAAAGCGGCCACGTCGTGACGGTGTTCAACACGCTCTGCTCCAACCAACATCGGCTGATCGTCCCCAGCAGCTGCTCCGCCAGCAACTCGGCGATCCTCTCGCGCGGCGGGGCGGTCGTCGAGCCGGGCGGCAGACGCATCCTGATCGACACCGGCAACGGCCCCTGGAACGGGACCACCAACTTCGGTGACAGCGTGATCGAGCTGACGTTCCCGAGCCTGCGCCTGCGTCAGACCTTCACGCCGACCAACCAGGCTTCGCTGAGCGAAAGCGACACCGACCTGGGCTCAAGCGCGCCGGTCGTGCTCGGGAAGGACCGGGTGATGGTGGCCGGCAAGGACGGGGTCATGCGCGTGCTCTCGCTCTCTCGCCTGAACGGCCGGACTCCCTCCTCGCGCCACACGCTCGGCGGGGAAGTCCAGCGGCTGGCGCTGCCGGGCGGGGGCGAGCTGTTCACCGCTCCCGCCGTGTGGACCGCGCCGACCGGGCCGCACCGGGGCTCGCGCACGACCGTGTTCGTGGGCGCCGAACACGCGACCGCCGCCTACGCGCTGATCCGCGGACGGCTGCGCTTGGTCTGGCAGAACGGCAACCCGGGCACGAGCCCCGTGATGGCGGGGGGCCTGCTCTACGTCTATGACCCCTCCGGCGGCGGGATCAACGTCTACCGGCCCCAGTCCTCCCACCCCC
>CABEAD010000178.1_pt1 | contig 12979 bp, 12 predicted proteins | sample 3132311 | NCBI WGS metagenome assembly CABEAD01 (sample SAMEA5534342, study PRJEB31848) | metagenome | biome: tundra; feature: field; material: soil | place: USA | collected 2013-05 | depth 0.45 m
GTGCCATAGCGCGCCAGCATCCGCCGCCGGGCGCGCGGGTTGATGTTGGCGCGCATCACCTCGTGGCCGTAGTGGGCGAGCAGGCGACGGTCCATGATCCGCCGCCACAGCGGCGGGATCGCGGCGATCAGGATCATGCCGGCGTAGCCCGTCGGCAGCTGCGGAGCCTCCTCGACGTGACGCAGCGCCTGGTAGCGGCGCACCGGGTTGGCGTGGTGGTCGGAGTGGCGCTGCAGGTGGTAGAGCAGCACGTTGGAAACCACGTTGTTGCTGTTCCAGCTGTGCTCGGGGCGCGTGCGCTCGTAGCGCCCGTCCTCGCGACGCCCGCGCAGCAGGCCGTAGTGCTCGAGGTAGTTGACAACCTCCAGCAGCGAGAAGCCGACCACCGCCTGGATCAGCAGGTAGGGGAGCACGACCGTCCCGAACGCGATCGCGAGCCCCGCGAACAGCACGAGCGACATCGCCCATGCGTTCAGGATGTCGTTGCGCAGCGTCCAAGATCCGCGCCCCATGCGCTGGAGGCGCGTGCGCTCAAGCCCCCAGGCCGAACGCAGGCTGCCGAGCACCGTGCGCGGCCAGAACGCGTAGAAGCTCTCCCCCAGACGCGCGCTGGCCGGATCCTCGGGGGTGGCCACGCGCACGTGGTGGCCGCGGTTGTGCTCGATGAAGAAGTGGCCGTAGCCTGTCTGGGCGAGCGCGACTCGGCTGAGCCAGCGCTCGTGGCTCGTGCGCTTGTGGCCGAGCTCGTGGGCGGTGTTGATCGCGATGCCCGCCACCATCGCGACGGTCAACGCCAGCCCGATCGATTCGACCGTCGATAGGCCGCCGTGCGACCACATCCAGCAGGCGAAGATCAGGCCGGCGTACTGGATCGGGAGGTACAGGTAGATGACCCTGCGGTAGTAGCGGTCCTCCTCCAGCCACTTGATGACGCTGTCGGGCGGGTTGCTGGGATCCAGGCCACCGAGCGCGTCCAGCAGCGGGAAGATCCCGAAGACGAGCACCGGGCCGTAGAACCAGAACACACCGAGTCCGGTCACTTCGACCAGCATCCAGGAGGAGAACGGCAGCAGCGGCACGATCAGGGCGAGCAGCCAGGCGTAGCGCTTGCTGTCGTGCCACGCGGCGTCCTGCTTGTCGTCGCGCCACCCCAGATCCTTCGGAGCCACCGTGTCTGTCATTCGTCAGCCACCTTCAGCACAAGCTTACCGACGTTCTCACCCCTGAACAGCTTGGCGAGCGCATCGGGGAAGCGCTCGAAGCCCTCGATCACGTCCTCGCGGGCGACGAGCCGGCCGTCGGCGATCCAGCCGGCCATCTCGCGACTCGCCTCGGGGTAGCGGGCCGTGTAGTCCATCACCACGAACCCCTCCATGCGCGCGCGGTTGACGAGCAGCGACATGTAGTTGGAGGGGCCCCGCATCGAGTCGATGTTGTTGTACTGGGAGATCGCCCCGCAGATCACCACGCGCGCCCCGCGCGCAAGGCGGGCGAGGACGGCTTCGAGGATCTCCCCGCCGACGTTGTCGAAGTAGACGTCCACGCCCGCCGGGCAGTGCTGCTTGAGCGCCGCGCCGACGTCCTCGCTCTTGTAGTCGATGGCGGCGTCGAAGCCGAGCTCCTCGACGATCCATCCGCACTTCTCGGGCCCACCGGCGATGCCGACCGCGCGGCAGCCCTTCAGCTTGGCGATCTGCCCGACGACGCTGCCGACGGCGCCGGCCGCGCCGGAGACGACGACCGTCTCGCCCTGCTTGGGCCTGCCGACCTCGAGCAGGCCGAAGTAGGCGGTCATGCCAGGCATCCCGAGCGCCCCCAGGTGGGTGGGCAGCGCCACCGCGTCCGTGTTGACCTTGAACACGGCGTTCTCCTCGCACACGGCGTACTCCTGGACCCCGAGCCAACCGGACACGTGGTCGCCGACCGCGAGCTTTTGACCCTTTGACTCGACCACCCGTCCGACCGTGCCCGCGCGCATCACTTCGCCGAGCGCCACGGGCGGGATGTAGGAGCGCCCCTCGTTCATCCACCCGCGCATGGCAGGGTCGAGCGAGATGTAGAGCACCTTGACGAGCACCTCGCCGTCTTTGAGATCCGGGACGGGCTCCTCTACGTAGTCGAAGTGCTCGCTCCCGACCATGCCCACGGGGCGCGCGGCGAGACGGAACTGGTGGTTGACGACCTCCATCGCAACATCTCCTCGAGTCGGGGGCTTGCCTTCCGGTACGGCCCACTTGATCGTCGCAGTCTCTCAGGCGCACGCACGACACGCACACACGACACGCACACACGACACGCACGCACGACACGCACGCACGACACGCACACATGACGCGCACTCAACCGATAGGCTCGCAGGCGATGGACTTCGAGCACTCCGCCCGCACCCGCGAGCTGCTGGAGCGCCTCACGGCCTTCCAGGAGCGCGAGGTGGGCCCGCGCGAGGAGCCCTACATGCGCGAGCTGCTCTCGCGTCAGGATCCGTGGGTCGTGCTGCCGGCGATCGAGGAGCTCAAGGGGATCGCCAAGCGGGAGGGCTTGTGGAACCTGTTCCTCCCCGACGAAGAGCACGGCGCGGGTCTATCCAACGTCGAGTACGCCCCGCTGGCCGAGCGCATGGGCCGCTCGCTGATCACGGCCGAGGTGTGCAACTGCAACGCGCCGGACACCGGCAACATGGAGGTGCTGCTGCACTTCGGCTCCTCCGAGCAGCGCGAGCGCTGGCTGGCCCCACTGCTCGACGGCAGCATCCGCTCCGCGTTCTGCATGACCGAGCCCGAGGTGGCCTCCTCCGACGCCACCAACATGCAGGCGACGGCCATCGTGGAGGGCGAGGAGGTGGTGGTGAACGGGCGCAAGTGGTGGAGCACCGGCGTGGGGCACCCCAACTGCAAGGCGCTCATCTTCATGGGCCTCACCGATCCCCAGGCCGACCGCTACCACCAGCACTCGATGGTGCTCGTGCCGATGGACACGCCCGGCGTGAAGGTCGAGCGGATGCTGGAGACGATGGGCTTCCTCGACGCCCCGGGGGGCCACGGCGAAGTGTCGTTCACCGACGTGAGGCTGCCCGCCTCCGCGATCATCGGCGGACCGGGGCAGGCGTTCGCGATCGCGCAGGCGCGGCTCGGCCCGGGACGCATCCACCACTGCATGAGATTGATCGGTCTTGCCGAGTTCGCCCTGGAACTCGCCTGCCGGCGCGCCACCGAGCGGGTGGCCTTTGGCAAGCCGCTCGCCAACCTCGGCGGCAACCGCGAACGGATCGCCGACGCGCGCATCGCGATCGACCAGGCCCGCCTGCACGTGCTGCACGCCGCCTGGCTGCTCGACCAGAAAGCGCCCGAGGCGATCGGCGCCGTGTCGCAGATCAAGGTGGCAGTCCCCAACATGACCCAGGGCGTGGTGGACATGGCGATGCAGCTCCACGGCGGCGCCGGCCTATCAAACGACGTGCCGCTCGCGGGCGCCTGGATCGCGGCGCGCGCGCTGCGGCTCGCCGACGGGCCCGACGAGGTCCACCGCGGCGTGATCGCGCGATTGGAGCTCGCCCAATACGGCAAGGGGAAGTGGTCTTCGTAGCGGACGTGAGAAAGGTCCGCGAGGAGGACGCGTTCGACGTCGCGGCGGTGGACGGGTGGTTGCGCGAGCACGCGCCGGCGGGCGCCCAGATCGACAGCCTCGCCGGGCCGCCCCAGGTGCGACAGTTCCGCGGGGGCGCCTCAAATCTCACATATCTACTCGCCTATCCCGGACGGGAGCTGATTCTGCGCCGCCCGCCGCGCGGGACCAGAGCGGTCTCGGCGCACGACATGGAGCGCGAGTTCCGCATCCAGAAGGCGCTCGCGCCGGTGTACCCGTACGTGCCGAAGATGGTGGCCCTCTGCCAGGACGATGAGGTGATCGGGAGCGAGTTCTATGTGATGGAGCGCATCGAGGGGACGATCCTGCGCGCGCGCATCCCGCCCGAGCTCGGTCTCGACGAGGACTCCACCAGGCGGCTCTGCATCTCGGCGATCGACCGGCTGATCGAGCTGCACCTCCTCGATCCTCAGAAGGCCGGCCTTGCGGAGGAGAGCAAGGGACCGGGCTACGTGCGCCGCCAGGTCGAGGGCTGGTCGGAGCGCTACAGGGCGGCGCACACCTGGAACGTGCCGAGCTTCGAGCGCGTGATGCGCTGGCTCGGAGAGCGTCAACCGGATGACACGACGAGCAAAGTCGTGCACAACGACTTTCGCTTCGACAACCTCGTGCTCGCGCCGGATGACCCGCGGCGGATCGTGGGCGTGCTCGACTGGGAGATGGCGACCGTCGGCGACCCTCTGATGGACCTCGGCGGCGCGCTGGCCTACTGGGTGCAGGCCGACGACGACCGCCTGATGCGCGCTTTGCGCCGCCAGCCCACCGACGCGCCGGGAATGCTGAGCAGGCGCGAGGTGGTCGATCACTACCGCGACCGCACGGGGCTTGCGATCGACGACTGGGCCTTCTATGAGGTCTTCGGTCTGTTCCGTCTGGCCACGATCATCCAGCAGATCTACAAGCGCTATCACCTGCGCCAGACCAGAAACCGCACGTTCCGCCACTACTGGCTGGGGGTGCGCTACCTGAAACGCCGCTGCCTGGGGATCATCCGCCACGACGGGGCGTGAAGCGGGCTACTTCGAGCCTCAACTGATCTGACCTCAGTAGTCTGACCGCCCATGGCAGGCGTTGAGCACCATCTGAGCTGAGGATCGAGGCGGCACTTGGCGTCATCTGTGCTGGGCACGGCGGAGCGAGTTTTGGGACCTCGCGTCGCCAGTAGGGTCGCGGCCATCGTCGATGCTCGCCGCACGGCGTTCGCGGACGTCTGGCTGGCGCTCTGGACCTCGCGGCTCGCGGTGTGGCTGGCCGGCATCTACGCGGTGCTGACGGTCGGCTTTCGACCGACCGGTGGCGCGCCGCACACGGGGGCGCCATTTGGAAACCTGGGAGAGCTCGTCTTCGGACTCGCCCAGCGGTGGGATGGGGGGTTCTATCTGTCGATCGCGGTCCACTCCTACCACCCGGGGCCGGTGTCGGCGTTCTTCCCGCTCTATCCGCTCACGATCAGTGGGGTAGACGTCCTTTTGGGCTCGCCGCTGGTGGCCGGCATCGCGGTCTCGCTCGCGTCGTTCGCCGTCGCGCTCTACCTGCTTCACCGGCTCGTCACGCTTGAACTGGGCGAGGGGCATGCGCGCACCGCGGTGCTCGTGCTCGCGTTCTTCCCGACCGCGCTGTTCTTCTCCGTCGCCTACCCCGAGGCGCTGCTGCTCGCGCTCACGATCGGGGCGGTGTACGCGGCCCGCACCGGACACTGGGCGTGGGCGGGCATCCTCGGCGCGCTCGCGTCGGCGACCCACAACTCCGGGGTCCTGGTCGCGATCCCCATTGCCCTGCTCTACCTCTACGGGCCGCGCGCGGACCGCGATCGGGCACACGCGGCGTCCACGACCCGGTGGCGACCACGCCATCGTCTCCAACTCGACTTCCTGTGGCTCGCGCTCGTCCCGCTCGGACTCGTCGCCTTCTTCGCCTACATGGGCGTCGAATACGGCGACGCGCTCCGGCCCCTGCACCTCAATGACACGCTCTGGCACCGTCACTTCGAGCTCCTCGGAGGCATCACGGGAATCGTGGGCGTTGTGTGGCATGGCTTGCACACGATCGCCACCGCGCCGCCCGACCGACTGTTCCCCGCAACCAACGGCCCCTATCGCGGCGCCGCGGTGAACATGGTCGACGCGGCGGCGCTCGTCTTTGCGCTGATCGCCACGATCGGCGTCATACGACGCCTCCCGTTCGCCTACAGCGCCTACACCGTCGTCTCACTCGCGATCCTCACCTCGGCGCCGAAGGCAACTGAGCCGTTGGCGTCGCTTCCGCGTTACATCCTCGTCCTGTTCCCCCTGCAGATGTGGCTCGCGCTGTGGCTCGACAAGCGGGGACGGCTCGGAGTCTGGATCGCGTGCAGCGGCCTCGCGTTAGGCGCAGCCTCGATGCAGTTCGCCACCGGGCGATGGGTGGCGTGAGATCTGGTAGGTGCCGCTACATCTCGAACGCGGTGCGCCCGCCGCTCTGGACGAAGTCGCGCAGCTGAGCACGACCGTCGCCGATCACGGGTCCGCCGTGGCGCTGCCTGGGGATCATCCGCCACGACGGGGCGTGAAGCGGGCTACTCCGCGGTGACCGGCGGGTGGCGTGTACCGGTTAGGAGGCCGGTCGCGCCGGTTTGATGGCAAACAGTAGCCACCCCAGGAAACTGAGTCATTCCGATATTTGGCCGCTCCTCTTTAACAATTGGGGGGCGGGCGTTATAGTCGTCCTCGCCGAGGGAAAGAGAGACGAGGGCTTACTTACATGGCTGGAATCAGTGGTTCGATCGGTCGGCGCTCTCGTAGCGGCGGCGCCCGGGGTCGCCCAGTCACTCAGGCACGTACCCGCACCAAGCCACAAGAGGCTGTGCCCTCGCTTGAGGTCGTCGCGCAGAAACCCGGCGTCGTTTCAGCCATCCAAGACGTCGGGTGATTGTCGATGGGCGATGCGGACTCGCTCAGCGATGCTCGCGTCGAGCTGACATGGCGGCTGCGATCACGGGAAGCGGAGCTTGGGGAGGCCGTCTTCGCTCACGTGCGCAGCGTAGTTCCAGACGCTGTCGCCGACGGCGATGCGCACCTTGCTTTGGGACTGCGCGAGATGATCGCGGCGTGCATCGACTGCGGTCTTGCGAGCATCGAGCAGGGAGCGCAATGGTCCGGGCCGATCCCGCCAGCGGTGGCCGCTCAGGCGCGCCGCGCTGCGTCCGATGGCGTGAGCTTGACGACCGCCCTATGCCGTTGCGTCGCCAGCCACACGCTGGCATGGAGCTTCGTGCTCAACGAGGTCGCCCACCACGATCTTCCGGACGAGCAGAGATTTGCGCTTCTGCTGCAGGCGTCGACCGCGATGGGCTCACTGCTCGCGCGCGTGCAGGCCGAGATCGCCGACGCGCACTCGTCCGAGATCAGGCGCAAGGCGCGCTCGCGTGAGCAGCGCCGTGCGGAGATTGCGCGGAAGCTGCTGGCCAGTGAGCCCGTGGACGCCGGCGAGCTTGCCGAGCTCGGCTATGAGCTCGATGCCTGGCACCTCGGTGTGATCGCGACCGGCGCGGAAGCCGCGAAGATGGTGCGGTGCATGGCGGTGGGACTCGGCCGTGAACTCCTACTAATTGCACATGGCGAGGAGACCGTGTGGGCATGGCTCGGCGGACAACGCGGGCTCGCGCTCGCCGATGTCGAGCGCGTCCTGTCGGCCCAGGAGCAGGCGGACGTGTCGCTGGCGATTGGCGAGTCGGCGAGGGAAGTCGAGGGATGGCGCCTGACGCATCGGGAGGCGGAAGCGGCGCTGCTGGTCGCTCGCTACAGGCCACACCAGCTTACGCGGTATCTGGATGTGGCGCTCGAGGCGGCCGCGCTCAGGGACGAGGCGCTGGCTGATTCGCTGATCGAGGCATACCTGTCGCCGCTTGATGAACCGCGCGGTGGCGGCGTAATGCGGCGCCGCGTACTGCGCGCCTTCTTCGATGCTGAGCACAACAAGTCCTCGGCCGCGCATGCACTCGATGTGGACCGTGACACGATCCACCGCCAACTGAAGGAGATCGAGCGACGACTGGGCTGCCGGCTGCACGAACGCCAAGCCGAGATCGAGGTTGCACTGCGCCTGGAGGAGCTGCGCGGACACCGCGACGCCGACGGCTCGCCGCCCGCGCGTTTGGGCTGAGCCCGCACCTATCAGGCGAAGCAGGCGCCCCAGATGCCGCAAAGTGAGGCATTGCGCGTCCTGGCATGCCGCACATTGGTGTAGCGCGGGTTGTTGTGTCGCGATTGAATCGGGCGAGTTCCATCTCTAATCCCATGCACGAAGGGAGTTGATCAAGTTGGATCATCAAGGAAGGATGCGGTGGGTGGATTGGCGGTCGCTACGCGCCATCCGCCGTGCCGTTGTCATGTTGACGATAGGTGCGCTTACTCTCGCCAGTGCGTCTGCCGTTGCTGTTCCGGCGCAAGCCGAATCAGGCGACTTCGCGAAAAACAGAGAACTTGCTCCTGGAACCACCGACTGGGGCACTTTCCACTTCTTCATCGAGCTTGAGGCTTGGAGCGAAGAAGGAACCGCCGCGTGCGTCGGAGACGGAACCGGAAGCGGTAACGGATCAGGTAGCTGGTACCACGACGTCTGCGACGGAAATGGACCGCCACCGGACGAAGTGTATTGCTTCGAAGCGTGCTATGGGACAAGCGGAGTCGACTTTGTGCATAATCACAGTTCGGTATATTACGACAAATTCTGGGGGTGGTTCTATAATGGTTAGATCCTGTCGCAGTTATCTCATACTTGCGGTCGTTGCGATGATGCTTGCTGTGGCCGGTGTAGCGATAGCCGCGACCACCGGAGGCAGCCCGACGACCTTTTCGCAGTATGAAGCAGGCCAAAGAGCTCAACTAGCGTCAGCGCCCGACGTGGCACAGACCGAGGCGTTCAGTATCCTCCGTCGCGCACGCACCTCGGCGGACGCACTACCCGCACAGCTATCGTTGGTACTCGCCAGCTCGGGGCACTTCACAGGCGTGTTCGGTGCCAACGTAGCACTGTCGCGACGTGTCAACGGACTCGGTAGTACCGGCAGTGCGTGGGTGGTGCCAGGTAGCGGCGCTCTCTGTGTCTACGCCACTATCAACACCGATCCCAGTGCGCCACAGGCTGGCGCACCAAGCGGCGGTGTCTGTCAACCAGATGATGGGGCCACTCAAGGTGACTTGTACGTGGAGTCAGAATCGGACATGGCACCAGGTATGGACTTCGTCGCTGGGCTGGTCCCGGACGGCGTCAGCACGGTGACGCTCGACCTCGCAGATGGAACCCACCAATCGGTCGCTGTCACCGAAAATCTCTACATGGCCGAGATAAAGGGCCATATAGCAACCATCAAGTTCGACACTGCGAGCCAGCGAGTCGTGTTTACACTCTAGTCTGGCCCGGCCAAGTATTGGTGGCCGTCATCTGCTCTTCCGGGTGACGGCCACCGGACTACTTGGCTCAAAGGAGGTCTCCTGTCGCGCGCGTGCTCAAGGGTCGTCGGCGCACCGAGTCAGACTGGTTCGTTCACGTTGCGCTCCCACTACGTGTTCGAGTCCGTCTTCTGCCAGAGCGGGAAGCGGGGCGCCGATGAAAAGGACGGTGCGGAGAACGACGTCGGCCGGTTCCGTCGCCGTCATTTGGTCCCCGTCCCCAGGGTCGGGAGCATGGCTGAGCTGAACGAGCTGTTGGAGGAGGCGTGCTCGGCGGATTTGGAGCGCACGATCATCGGGCGCTCAGAGCCCGTAGGGTAGATGCCCTGCCGCGAGCGGCTTCTGCTGGGCACCCTTCCCCGCGAGGCGCATTGCACGGCCGAGGATGCCTCCCGGCGCGTTGACAGCAAGGCGATGGTCACGGTCCGCCGGAACCGCTACTCCGTCCCGGCCAGCCTCGCGGGGCTGCGCGAGGCCGCAGAATCCCCGCGAGGACCTCCCTCCCGCAGCTGGCCAGCAGCGGGTTGAACCCGAACCCGCCCTTGCAATGGTCAGCCGCCCGCTCCTTCTCGGAATGGATCGTGATCGGTGTCGCGTCGAAGTCGAGGATCACACGCCCAGGTGCTGCGCCCGCCTCCCACGCCCGTCCGCGAGCGACCGCGCGCGCCTGGCGCCTCGCCTGCGCACTGCGCTCTCCACAGGCCAACTCGCCACACTCGCCGACACTTTGGAGACCCAGGAGCGCCAGCCCCTTGACCAGTCCCTGCGACCATTCGGCGAAGCAGGGGGATCCCAGAGCAGGGCTGGGCTCTCGCAGTCGTGCGGCTGGGCGTCACGGCGAGCACAGCAGCTCGCGGAAGTCCAGCGTGCCTCATGGAGCGGCTGACAGTTGAGCCGAGCATGGGGCGTCGCCTCGTGCTTGCTGGCGGCTGCCTTGCCGCTGAGTTCGCATCAGGGCTTCATCCTCATGGCTCGTCGACCGGCAGCGGTTCGAGCCCGGTGGGCGGCGAGTACATCAGGCCCGTTGCCGATGGCGACCAGACCGGCTGAACCGGTGAAGCTCACCGATGAAGGCCACCCGTGGATCTCCGCCATGTAGACGTTTTCGTGCACAGGGAGCGTGAGCGTTCCTCCACCCGCCAAATTGACGGTGACGTCGGCCACACCGTCTGGCACGATCCCGGCGGTGAAGATCATGCCGGGCGATTCGCTCGTTCCACCCGTACCTGCCGACCAGCCCTTGCTCGCGTTGGAGCCCGTCGTGCAGGCAGCCCCCCCATTCGCCCCGGGAACACGGACGATACGCCTGGGCGTCGTCGAGCCGGGCACCAGATGCTCGGAGGCCATCGCGACGCCCTGGGCGTTGGACGCGATAAGACAGATCGCGCCGTTGCCCGGGATGACCCACGCCGCGCCGCTAGTGAAGCCCTCGGCGCGTCGGGAGAGCGACGGGTTCACGCCGTTCGCGGCCATCGGGGTGTGCGTCGCGCTGAATGCGTCCCGTGGCGGGAGCGCATCGGAGGCGACGCGTGGGCGACGCAAGATCCCCAGGTGAGCGCTCTGAGCGGGTGCGATCGCTACCTCTGGCTGTACCCGCTGGCCATCGACCCACTGTTGCGGGCTGATCCTCTGCCCACCGAAAGTGCCAGCAAGCGCAAGACCCCCGAGTGTCCCTGGAACGCACAGCAGTGCGATGGCGACCAAGAGCCGTCTCCCCGATCTGGGTCGCGGGAACGCTGGTCGCGTGAGCCGGCCCCGTGGCGTTCCAGCAACGGGCGTCGCTGTGGCGTGGCTGGCGGGCGTGAGCGCGGAGCGCATGATCTCCTCTATGAGTCGGTCGAAGAAGTCAGGCATGGTTGTTAGCCTCCAGGGCGTTGCGTCGCAGTGTACGAAGCGCGCGGCTGACGCGCTTGCGGACCACCGCCTCAGAGCAGCGAAGCTCGCCGGCGATCATCGGGTAGTCGCGCTCGTCGAGCACACGAGCGCACAGCGCTTGAACCTGCTCCGGCGGAAGCTGCGCCGCGAGCTCCTCCACGAGGCTTGTCTCCTCGGAGATCTCCTGGATGCGCACCAAGTCGGCGTCTTCGAGAATCACCGGGCGCATCGCGAGCCGCCGCCGAGCCGCAGACTCGACCTGCCCCCGCCGATAGCCGTCGATCAACAGATGGCGGGCGGTGAGCAACAGCCATGCAACGGAGGACTCGGGCAGCGGCCGTTGCTCGTCTCGTACGAGCACGAAGAGCGCGGCGAACGCCTCGGCAAGCAGGTCGCCGGCCAGCTCAGGCTCCGGTACGCGTCTGGCCAAGAACGCAAGAACCACCGGGTAGTGGCGCCGGTACAACACCTCAAACGACGCCGCGTGCCCCGCCCGTGCGTGCAAAAGGAGCTCATCATCGCCCGTAACCCGCGCAGTCCGCTTACTCATATCACTCTCAACGAAACACACCAACGATTTGTGACCAAACGACGACCATCCGTCACGGTAGCGCGACACCACAGCCCACGACGAGCTCCCGAAAGCAGGTGTTCTTCAGGGCGAATGGGTCGGAAGCCGTAGTGGCGGGGACGCCACGCCCGAAGGCGGCGAAGATGCTCGTCGTTGTCTGACGGAGACCTCGCCGGGCGCCGGGGGCGTCCTGTGGCGTGGCCTGCACACGATCGCCTCCGCGCCGCCCGACTGACTGTTCCCGGCGACCAACGGCCCCTATCGCGGCGGCGGCATAAACATGGTCGACGCGGCGGCGCTCGTCTTCGCGCTGCTCGCCACGATCGGCGTCATACGACGCCTGCCGTTCGCCTACAGCGCCTACACGGTCGTCTCGCTCGTGATCTTCATCTCCGCGCCGAAGGCGACCGAGCCGTTGGAGTCGCTTCCGCGTTTCATCCTCGTCCTGTTCCCCCTGTGGATGTCGCTCGCGCTGTGGCTCGAGAAGCGAGGGCGGAGTCTGGATCGCGTGTAGCGGCCTCGCGTTAGGCGCAGCCTCGATGCAGTTCGCCACCGGGCGATGGGTGGCGTGAGATCTGGTAAGTGCCGCCATCAATCCGCCCGCAAGCTCCGCGCGTGCGTGCGATAGGAAGCAGGAAGCCGGCGATCTCGTAGACGGCGAAGTTGCCCTGCCTGCGGCCGGCGACGCGCGAAGCCGCCTCAGAAGATCCGGTAGCCCTCGGCGCTGATGAAGAAGCCGTGTCCATTGAAGCGGTTCGTGCACGTCATCCCGCTTGGGCGGCTCACGCACATGAAGTCGCCCACCTGCGAGCCGGAGCCGTAGGCGAGTTTGGGGCTCGTGATGTCGCGCGCGGTGTCCCCGGCGCACACGAACCTCGCGGCGCCCGATCCGCCGACCTCGATGCCCTGGCCGAAGTCGACGATGTTGGGGCAGCCGGCCGGTCGCGCGGGCGGTGACCACGAGCGCTTTTCGATGTCACAGCGGGCGAGCCCGCCGACGATCATGCAGCCGATGTTGCGAGTCGGGGTTGTGAACGCTTCGAGGTGGACGATCGTGGTGGGCGGTTCACTGGGCGTCGTCTTCGGCTGGGCGCCGGTCGAGGTCGTGGACTGCGTGCTCGTGCCGGAGGTCTGGGCGCCGGTGGTGCCCGTCGACTGCGTGGTGGCGGCACTCGAGCCACCCTGGCTGGCCGGCGCGGTTACGGTGACCGTCTTGGTCGACCCGCCGCAGGCCGCGAGGGCAAGCACGGCGCAGACTCCCAGCGACGCTGACAGGGCTCCGGCGATCAACCTCATCCGCGCGCACCTTACGCGCAGCGACCGAGGACTGTCAATCCAACGAGACGGATGCCGGGCTTTCGACGCGTCGGCGAGAGCCCCGAGCGTCCGGCTCCTCTACATCTCGAACGCGGTGCGCCCGCCGCTCTGGACGAAGTCGCGCAGCTGAGCACGACCGTCGCCG
>CABEAD010000183.1_pt1 | contig 12745 bp, 7 predicted proteins | sample 3132311 | NCBI WGS metagenome assembly CABEAD01 (sample SAMEA5534342, study PRJEB31848) | metagenome | biome: tundra; feature: field; material: soil | place: USA | collected 2013-05 | depth 0.45 m
GCGGGCGCCGGCACTGAGTTGGAGGCGCTTTCGGGGGCGTTGACGACGTGCTCGGAGATCAGCTGTTCGATCGCGCTCTGCGTGATCATTTCGCTCGGCGGGCCACTCAGCGACGGCGCCGAATTCGCGCACGAGGCGCTGCTGAACACCTGCAGACCGGTGGCGAGCGAGCGGAAGGCGCCGGGCTGTGGATAGGGGTTGGCGCGGTTGGTGCCGATCCGCTGCTGGTAGACCGCCAGGCCTTCCGGATCCAGCACCTGCATGATCTTCAGCATGTGCTGCCGCGGACCGGCGAGGTTGTTGGTGTTCGCCGCCTTGATCTGCGAGGCGGCCGTCGCGTTTGCGAACAGCGCCTGCAGCTCGGGCACGTACATGCTCAGGTACTGGAAGAACGGGTTGAGGTTGTGCAGCACGGGGCTCGTGGCGGCGAGCAGCGGGACGGTCAGTTCGGTCTCCCGCCTGACGGCCGGCAGGCCCTTCCTGGCGGCCTTCGTCAGCGGGCCGAGCGCCGTCAGGAACGAGTTGAACGGTGGCGCGAACGACCTTGTCGCCCGCAGCAATGGGGCGAGCTGCTGCTCGGCGGGACGCAGCTGGTCGAGCAGCGGGCTGGCGTCGAGGGCGAAGCTGTCGAGGCTGCGCAGCGCGGTCTGCGAGTTGCGCTCGAAGGCGGGCAGTTCGCGGAAGGCTTCGGCGAACGCCTGGCTGCCTTCGGCGGCCGCGTGGAAGGTGCGCTCGCCGTTTTCGATCAGTCCGCGGTACTGCCCCTTGCGTTCGGTCAGCGCGTCGAACACGACGCCGGTGTTGTGTACGACCGCCCGCAGCGCGCCCTCCTGGGAGGCGAGGATCGTGACAAGCTTGTTCGAGTCTTCGACGAACGGCTGGATCGTCGCGAACGAGGCGTTGATCTCCTCACCGCGCCCGCCCAAGCCTTCCGCCAGCGACTGCATCCACACCTGGAACGACTTGCGCGTCCTGGGGTCGAGCGCCGAGAGGATGTCGTCGAGCGTCACCGACGGTTCGACCTGTGCGTTCGGCAGCTGCCCGTTGTCGCGCAGCTGCGGCGCCGTCGTGCTCTCGGGCTTGAGCTGCACGTAGGTCTCGCCGAGCAGCGTCTTCTGGCGCAGGATCGCGTGCATGTCCGAGCGGATCGGCGCGTACTTGCCGGCGATTTCGATCGTCGTGTGGGTGAGGCCGTCCTTGCCGAGCTTGAAGCTGATGACGTGACCAACGTTCACGCCGCTGATGCGCACGTCTGACTGTTCGGCGAGCGCGAGCGTGCGCGGGAAGGCGACCGTGAAGCGATAGCCCTTCGGCTTGAGCGGCACGGGCCCGCCGAAGGACTCCCACAGGAACAGCAGCAGCCCGAAGCAGCTCAGCGCGAACAGCACGATCACGAGGATGTTCGCCAGCGTCGGCGCGCGCTTCTGCATGTCAGCGACCTCCCCCCGCGACTCCGGTGAGACGGCCGAACGAGCTCTGCCCCGAGCCGAGCAGCCCGCCCGTCAGGCCTGTGCGCGAGGCGGCCCGCCCACCGGCCCGCGCGGCGGCAGCCTTGCCGGTCCCACCGCTAGTCAGGCCGAGCTTCTGGCATTCGGCCGCGGTCGGCGGGTTGAGCAGGTCGACGAGCAGCCGCACGGTCGGGTTGACTTCGCCGGCGCCCTGCAGGAGCGGCAGCACTTCGCAGTTCAGATAGACGAGCGTGCGGCCGAGCGGCCCGTGCGCGTCGGCGGTGCTGAGCACGCTGTTGAGGTCGTGGTTGGCCCAGACGAGGAAGAACATGAAGCCGCCCTGCTTGGAACCGGGGTTGTAGGCGAGCTCGTTGAAGAATTCGTTGAACACCGAGAAGCTGCTCTGGAGGCCGGGGAAGGCTTCGCCGAGTTCCTTGATCGACGGCTCGAGCTGGTTGACGACCGGCAGGATCTGGCGCGCGAACGGCCTGATTTCGTTCTTGAAGATCGGCGTGGTCTGTTCGAAGAACGGCCGTGAGGCTTCCTCGGCGGGCGCGAGCGCCTTCGCGAACGGCTCGAGCTTCTTCAAGGTCGGCCCGACCACGCCGGCCGCCGTCGCGAGCTTGCCGAGCCCGCTCTTCGTCTTTGAGAGCGCGCCGGGCAGCAGGCGCAGCGTCTGCTGCACGTTCTGGTCCTGTTCGGCGAACGTCGCAAAGACGGCGTTGGAGGCCTCGACGAGCTGTGAGAGTTCGGTGTCCTTGCTGCCGAGCGCGCCGACGATCAGCCGGAAGTTGTGGATCGAGTGGGCGATGTTTTCGTGGTAGAGCTGGAGCTGCCCGGTGATCTCGCGCACCTGGCGCGCGAGCGGGTCGAAGCGCTTGAACGTCGCCGACAGGTTCGCCGCGTTGCCCTTCAGGCCTTCGCCCGCGCCGGCGAGCAGCTCCTGCAGGTAGGCGCGCGTTTCGGCGTCCAGCGCGGCGAGGAACTCGTCGAAGTTGACGTCCGGGGCGGTCTGCGACAGCGGGATCGTCGACCCGCTCACGACACGCCCGGCGCTCGGAGTGCCCGGGTCGACCTCGACGGTCATGTCCTTCAGCTGGGTCTTCGGGCGCAACAGCATGGTCGCGTTGCGGTAGATGTTGCGCGCGTAGGAGGGCGTCAGGTTCATCGTCACGAGCGCGTCGCCTTCGTGCAGATTGACGCTCGCGATTTCGCCGATCTTGGCGCCGGCGATCGTGACCGCCTGCCCCTGGCCGGGCGCGACCGCCTGGGCGGTGCGGAAGTCCCCCTTCAGCGTGAAGTAGCTCTTGCCGACCACCGGCACCCACCCGGGCAGCGAGAGGCGCTCGTGGGCGAGGATGTAGCCGCCGACGAGCACGGCGATCACGACCATCGCCACGACCGAGATGAAGGCCGTGCGGTAGCGCTCGATCTGGTCGCGGATGCCGCGCTCGCCGTGCTGCTGCTCAGGGGTCATCCGCCGCTCCCGTCCGCTGGGCCTTGCGACAAGGGGCCGTTGAATTCCTGGAGCGCCTGCGTGTAGCACGGCACGAGCGGCTTATAGGGCGGCTCGGTCGCCGGGAAGGCCGGACGCGTGCCCTGGGGAGGCTGCGAGGTGTGGGTCAGCAGCCGCAGGCCGCTGCCCGGCGCGCCGACCGTGCTCACGGGCGCCGAGCGCAGCGTCTGGCTACCGGTCCCGACCATGAAGCGCGTCGTCAGACCGTTGCCGTCGAAGCTCTGCCCGACACCCGCGAGGCCCGCCATCGAGTACCAGAACTCCTTGTAGGCTTCGACGCCCGAGCTGCTCGTGCCGTCCTGCAGCTTGGTGTTGCCGGACGGCAGCACGACCTTCGTGAAGCACTTGGCGAGCAGGTCACTCTGCTTGAAGAACGCCGGCTGCGGGACGATCAGACCGGCGATCGTCGGGGCGGCTTCGCGCAGGCCCTTGGCCACCCCGCCGAGCTCGCTCGGGGCCAGCGACGCCTTGACCTGTTCGATCCACGGGAGGGCCGCGGCGATCGTGGAAGGAGTCTGCTGCACGCCGGGCACGAGGTCGAGCGAGAACGTCCTGATCGACGGGGCGGCGGCGTTGAAGTTGGTGAACGCGCGCCCGGCGTTCTGCAGCGCGCCCGGAAGCTGCGCGATCGCCGCGCTGAGGCTCGTCGACTGGGCCGCGAACGAGCCGAGGAACGTGTTGAAGTTGGCGATCAGTTCGCCGAGCTGCTGCTCGTGGACGTTGAGCGCCGCCGTGAACCTGCCGATCCCGGCGATCGTCTTCGACAGGTCGTGCTGTTCGACCCCGCCGAGCGCCTGGTTGACGATCGCGCCGCCCTTCAGGGCGGACGGGCTGTCGAAGTAGGTCTTTTTGAGCGCCTGCGCGGCGTTCAGGCCGCGCACGGCGGGATTCTGTTCAGCGTCCTGCGCGGGGGTCGGCTTGCGCGTGAGCGCCGAGCCGTATTCGGCCAGGAACGTCTGCAGGTTTGAGCGCGTGTCGGTGTTGAGCGCGTCGAGCACCTGGTCGAGCTGAACCGGGTCGGAGGTCTGCGTGACCGGGATCGTCGCGCCCGAGGAGAGCGTGCGCCCCGAGGGGGTGCCGGGCTGCAGTTCGATGAAGGAGTTGCCTTCCAGGAAGGTCCGCGGACGGATCTTCAGCGTCGCGTCGGAGTGGATCGGCAGGCCGGCGCCGGAGATTTCCATGCTCACCACACCGGTGTCGCCGACCCGCTGCACGGAGCTCACGGCGCCCACGTTCACCCCGGCGATGCGCACCGGCGACTTGGGGCTGATGTTGACCGCCGTCGAGAAGGCCCCCTTCAGGCGGAAGCCGTGCGTGTAGGGGATGTGCTTGGTGAAGCCGAAGTACACGACGATCGCCGCGATCGCGAGCACGACGAGTCCGAAGCGCACGGGATTGGACTTCTGCATCTCGACGACGGGCAACTCGTCGTAGCGTTTCCACCAGCGCACGCGGCTCATTTCTTGGCCCCTTTCGAGCTCTTCAGGCCGAGTGCTTCGAGCGTCTGGCTCGGATATTTTTCGCCGAAGAGGTTGTTTTCGCGCGTGGTCTTTTCGGTTTCGGTCCCCCTGGTCGTGGACGCGTTGCCGATCACGGTTTCGCCCTGCTTGTAGGCCTCGTTGCCGGCTTCGCACACCCGCGGCGGCTGGCCCGGCCCGCCCACGTTCGGGTAGGGATTGGCGTGCAGGTGGTTGTCGTCGATTGGCTGACCGCTGGCTGCGTGGTCGACCGACGGCCCATTGGCCGGCGCCGAGGAGGGCAGGCCCTCGTTGTTGAGCCCGTTCGGGGCGAGTACGATCGTGGCGCGCGCGAGCGTGCCGACGCCGATGCTCTCCGAGAGCAGGCTCGCCGCGTTGCGGAACGTGAGCGTCACGTAGTTGCAGTTCGTCTGCGCCGGGGCGAGCCCCGCGAGGAGCGGGTTGCCGAGCGTGAGCGTGTGGGTCAAGTCTTCGATCCCGCTCGTCACGATCGGGTTCTTGGCGAAGGCCGCGAACGCCTGCGCGGCTTCGGCGAGCCCGCTGTTGAGCGCGGTCGCGGCGCGCAGGGTGACGGCGCCGACGGCGAACGCGTGCCCGAGCGGCGCGGCCACGGTGCGCAGCGCGCTCGCGCTCGGACGCAGCAGACGCATGAACTCGGCGCTCTTGTTGACGAACGACGCCTCGAACGGGAGCGAGCGGGTCGCCTGGCGCAGCGCCGGCGGCCCGCCCTCGATCGCCCGTTCGAGCGAGGGGGCGACGCTCGCGAAGGCCGCGAAGAACGTGTCGAGGTCGCTGTAGAAGGCGGCCTGGGCGCCTGCCACGGGCGCGACTTCTTTGGCGGCGCGGTCGAGCGCGACGAAGAACTCTCGCAGGCCCGTCTGCGGCGAGGCGAGGTTGTGCAGCACGGGGATCGCGTTCGTCACGAGCGGGCGCAGCGTCGCGATCGTTTCGTTGAGGCCGATCCCGCGCCCGGCGAGCCCGTTGCCGAAGCTCGTCAGGTTCACCTGGTTGGCTGTCCGCGTCTTCTTGTCGAACATGTTGAAGAGCTGGTCGATGTCGACCGGTTCGCGCGTCTGCGACATCGGGATCGTCGCGCCCTGCTTGAGCGCCTGCGAGGAGGAGCCCTTGGCGAGCGAGAGGTACTTCAGGCCGATCGCCGACACCGACTGCACGACGGCGGTCGTGTCGGCGGGCAGCGGCTGCACGCTCTTTTCGAGCTTGAGCGAGACGATCGCCGTGACGCGACCGGTCGCCGGGTCCTGGTGGGGGCTGAGCGAGCTGACGACGCCGACGCGCGTGCCGCTGATGCGCACCTGGTTGCCCTTCTGCACGCCGGACGCCTCGGACAGCTGCACGTTGATGTCATGCGTCGGCGTGAACGGCAGCCCGTTGTTCGCGTTGTAGGAGAGGAACACCGCCACGACCACGATCAGCGTCGTCACCGCGCCGATCAAAAGCGGACTGCCTGCCAATGAGCTCGAGCGTCGGCGGTTCATCACGGAGTCTGGGTCGGGTCGCAGCCGAGCAGGCCGTTGTCGGTGAACGGCGAGGAGCCGTCGGCGGCCGGCTGGGTCGCCGAGCCCGGGCAGCGGCGCAGCTGACCGGTCTTCAAGCCCTGGATGGCCTGCTGCGGGTTGACGGGCTTCAGCGTGTTGCCCGAGCCGAGCGCGAAGTCGGGGAACAGTCCGGCGATGCGCGCATAGTGACCGCTGGCGTCGTAGTAGGCGGTGCCCTGGCCGAAGTCGCGGATCAGCCCCTCGAGATCGGGGGTGTACGGCCCGAACAGGGCGGTGACCGGCAGCGATTCTTCCAGCGAGCGGACGCTGTCGGGCGAGGCGGTCGCGAGCGTCTGGGCGAGCGCGGGCAGCGCGAGCGCGGCTTCGGTCAGGTCGTTGTTCGGCCCCGGCTTTGAGATCGCTTCGCTGAAGTCGCTCACCGGCAGCGTCGCGGCGCTCACGAGCGTGCGCAGCTTGGCGAAGAACGGCGCAAGCGTCTTCGTGTTGGGCTTGGAGACGTCCACCAGCCGTCGCAATGCGGCGAGCGTCGATGGGAGCTCTTCGAACGTGCGGTTGCCTTCCCTGAACGTGACGGGCAGCGCCTTCAGGCCCTGGGCGAAGCTCGACTGCTGCGAGCCGATCGCGGCGAACGTCGTGTTCGCGTGGCTGACGAGTTCGGTGAGCTGCTGCCTGCGGGCGGCGAGCGTCGTGACGGTCTTGGCGGTTTCGACGAGGAAGTTGGTGAACGTCGGCTGTTCGCGCGCGAGCTCGGCGAACACGTGGTCGATCGCGGCGAACGACGGCGAGAAGTAGAGCGAGTCCAGCTGCAACTGGGGAGCGACGCCCGCATACTGTTCGGCGGAGCCCTGGATCAGCTGCTTCAGGCCCTTGCGCGTCTTGGGGTTGAAGAGGTTGAACAGCTGGTCGAGGTCGACGGCGCCGCGGGTCACGGTGCTCGGCAGCGTCGAGCCGGCCACCAGCGCGGGGCGGTTGTTCGGACCGGGCGACAGCGCGATGTAGCGGTTGGCCACGCTCGACAGCGACGGCACCCTGATTTCGGCGGTCGTGCCCTCGTGCAGCGGCGTCAGCGAGGATTCGACCTGGATCGTGATGCGCACGCGGTAGTCGGGCAGGAGCGCGATGTCCTTGATGCTGCCGACCGGCGCCCCGCCGACCTGCACCTGGTCGCCGCGCACGAGCTGGCCCGCTTCGGGGAAGATCAGCTGATAGGTGGCGCCCCCGCCACCGGCGAGCACGAGCACGAGCACGATCGCGGTCACGGCGGCGATCGCGCCGACGGCGGCCATGCGCCCGGCGATCGCGCGCCTGCCCGGCCGGCCGGCCGGCGGCGGCGGCGGCGGCGTCGAGGCCGGCGGAGTCGGTGCAGCCGTGGTCGCCATCCGGCTAGGAGCCTTCCCCCGCGACGGGCACCGGCGCGTTCGGATGGTCTGGAATCGAGGCCGGCGAGGGCTTGGCGCTGACCGCCGGATCGGGGATCTCGCCGAGGCGGGCCACGAGCTTGATCCACTGCCGCGGCGAGAGCCCGGGGCCGAAGACTCCCGCGAGACGGGCGTTGCCGCCGCCGAGCGGGGTGAAGGCGAGGTGGATCAGGCCGGCGTAACCCGGCAGCGAGACGGTGGCGGCGGTCCCCGCGATGCGCGCTGAGCTCGCGAGCAGAAGCGGCTTCATCGCGCCCTGCAGTCCGAGCAGCTTGCGCACGGCAGCGGTTGCGAGCGAGGCCGAGCCGTTCGGGCCCGCGACGGGGATCCCGTTGACCGCCGAGATGTCGACCGCATCGCCCGCGTCCTCCCGGGGGGCCGCACCGCGGCCGACCGGAGCGGTCCGCGAGCAGCTGCGCGCCGAGACGGTCGGCTTCAGGCCGGACGCCGACAGGAACTCGAGCGCGGCCAGCACGCGGCGATCGACCTGCCCATCTCCGATCCGGCGGCGCTCGCACGAGGCGAGGCGGATGCCGGCGTCGCGCGGGATCTGGCGCTGCAGCTGCGTCTTTGACTCGAGCAGCGCCTGCCCGGCCGTCGGGGAGATCGTCGTGAACGGGTCGCGGCCCTTGGCTCTCACCGCGGAGGCGGTCCGCAGCTTTACCCAGCCGTCGAGGATCGGCTTCGGGTCGATCAGCGGCGCGCCAATGCCCGCGGGACGGATCTGGAAGACGATGTGCGGCTGCGCGCCGCTGCCGACGTGGCCCAGGACGGTCCCTGCGATCACCTGCACGCCGACCCGCAGTGGGTGAAGCGAGAAGCTCTCGGGGCCTTCGAGCACGGGATACAGCGTCGCGAGCGCGCCGAGCTCGGAGTAGATGTACGTGTTCCCGTAGGCGTCCCGCAGCGAGATGGCGCGCCCGAGCGGACCGGATTGACCGATCTGCACGATGCGCCCGTCCTGCGCCGCGATCACCGGAGCCCCGGCCTGCGAGTAGATCGTCGTCCCCGCGACCGTCCGCGGCGAGGCGCCTTCGGTGCTCGGGAAGCCGTCGCCGTAGTGCGAGGGGGCGTACACGGGGAAGCGCGCTTCGGTCAGCCCCGTGATCGCGCCGAGCAGTTCGGGCGGGGTGCCGCCGAGCAGCCGCGCGCGCAGCATGACCGAGTTGACGTACGTCTGCGAGTGGTTGTAGGCGAACACCGCGGCCCGGATGTCCCTCTGGCCGCCGGCGGCCTGCAGATAGCGGGCGGCGGCGAAGATCGCGTCGGCCGGGTTGTAGGGGTCCTGGAAGCCGTCGTTGTTGACGTCGACCCCGTACTGCCCCCATGTGCTCGGCAAGAACTGCATCCAGCCCTCCGCGCCGGCGCTCGAGACGCTCAGGTCGCGGCCGTAGTCGGTCTCGACTTCGTTGATCGCGGCGAGCACCTGCCACGGGATCCCGTACGCCGCGCCGGCGGCCTGGTAGATCGGCAGCAGGAACGGCGGGATGGTGAAGCTGTCGATGAAGAAGCTCGGCACGCCGGAGATGGAGCCGCCGAGCGTCGAGGGCAGCGGCGGCGTGAGCGTCGACGGCGGGACCGCGTTCGTGTGCGAGGCGGCCTGCGTGGACTGCGACGCACCGCTCCCTGAGGCTTCCGTGTGGATGTGTGGGGCGTGCGCGACGGTGCGCGGCTGCGCGCGCTGCGTCTGCACTTCGGACGCCGGCACCGTCGTCACTTCGGTCGTCGCCGTCGTCGTCTGGCTGGTCGATTCCGACGGCGGAGGCGTGGGCGCGGGGACGGTCGTCGTCGCCGCGGGCGGCGCCGGGGCTTCGGAGGCCGGGACGGTCGACGTCGCGTCGGCGAGCGCACCCGCGGCGCCCAGCAGCGCGGGGAGAGCGCCGAGGCCGAGGAGCACCCCAAGGAGCACAGGCAGCGTCACTGTGAGCGGTCGTCGAATCATCGCGATCAGTTGCCGAGCAGGTAGTTGAGCAGCATCCCGCTCGCTTCGGAGCCTTCTTCGGTGGGCGCGTAGTAGGTGGTGCCGGCCGCCGCGCCGCCGACCGGCTGAGCCGCCGGCGTCGAGGAGGGACTCGTCGTGGATGCGAGCGTGTTCGCCGCGGCGCCGACTTCGCCGGCGATCGAGCCCGGGTAGGAGGCGATCGCCTGGGCGGGCGTCATGCCTTTCAGCACGGCCAGCGTGCGCGCCATCACGAGACTCGTGCTTGCGCTCGCCGCCGATGCCGTGGCGCTCGACGCGCCGCTGCCGACGAATTTGCCCTGACACGAGCCGGACGACGGGCTTGTCGCGTACGTCAGGCAGAGGCTCGCCACTCCCTCGGCGCGCAGGAAGTGGCCGAGCGCGTCGTAGCCGTTGGTCGCTCCCGCCCCCAGGTAGATGAAGTCGAGCAGGCGCTCCAGTCCCCCGGTCGAGGAGACGCTCGTGAGCAGTCCCGAGAGGTTGCCCGCGAACGGCTTGGCCGCGCTGCCGAGCGACTTGGTCAGGGGCAGCAGCGACTGGAACGTGGCGAGCGCCGGACCGGTCGTCTTGGCGCTCTTGCCGAGCGACTTGAAGAACGCCTCCGAGGACTTCGAGAAGGGCGCGAGGCTCTTGAACGTCTGGTTGATGCCCGGCGCGGCGATGCCGAGATCGGTGAACACGGGGGTCGTCTGTTCGGCGAAGCGCCCAAGGCGTTCCATCGCGGGACCGAGCCGTTCGAGGAAGGCGGGGAAGTCGGCGAAGTTCTGAGCGAGCGCTCCGCGGTGCCGCGCGGTCGCCTGCGCGACCGTGTTGCTCTGGGTGATGAAGTCCGCGAGCCGTCCGCGGTCGGCGGCGAGCGGCGCGAGCGCGCGGTCCGATTCCACGGCGAGGTCGCTCAGCACCTTGTTATCCCCCGCGAGGATCGAGAGCACCTTTTCGAGTTCCTGCAGAGCGGGGTTGGCGCGGCGGATGACCACGTTCAGGTCATTGCCGCGACCGGCGAAGCCGGCTCCGAGCTCGTTGACGATGATCGTCAGTCGTTCTTTCTCGGGCAGGCGCGTGATGTCGCCGAGCAGGTCCACGTCGACCGGGCTGTGCGTGTTCGTCACTCCCAGCAGCCGCTGACCGGCGCCTTCCCGGCCGGACGGGATCACCTTGAGCGGAGGCGGCAGGGGCGTGCCTTCCACACGCGGCTGCGTCGGCAGGCAGTCGACGAACTTCTCGCCGATCAGCGCCTGTGGACGGACGGTGCAGCTCGCGTCGGCCCTGAAGTCCTGGAAGCCGGGGTTGTCGATGTTCAGCACGACCGCGGCCTTGGCGTTGGGCGTGGGCGTGACCGAGCCGACCGTGCCGACCTTGACGCCGTCGATCTTGACGTCCTCGCCGGAGATCACGTTGCCCGCGTCGTCGAAGATCGCACGGACGGTATAGCCGCCACCCGAGCCCCCGGCGGACGTGGACAGCAGGACCGCCACCGCGAGCACGAGGGCGCCAAGGACGCCGGCCACGGCTGCCGTGCGTCTCCTCCACCATGGGATCTGCGTCCTCAACCCGACCATTTCCTCCGCTTGGACGAGGCTGGGGCGGCTTCGCCGGCTCGGCGAGGCCGCCCCTTCCTCCGTTCGCTGCGACTGGCTGCGCCCACGCAAGCCGGCGTGGGCGCAGCGTATTGCTTATTTCTTAGGACAAGGGACCTTGATTTCCTTCGTCACCTTTTCCCAGGTGGCTTCCGCTTCGGCGCCGAACCACATTTCCCCCTTGCCGGGGAAGCCGCCCTTGGGGCACTTCTTGGGGATCGTGCCCAGCGAGATCAGCTTTTTGCCCTTCATGATCGCCGCGCCGATCGTGACGCTGGTCGTTTCGGCAACCGCATCGGTGAAGCATTTGTGTTCGATGATTTCATTGGCCGAGCACTGCAGCGTTTCGATCAGCGGCACTTCGACGACGAACTTGCGGCCGAAGATCCCGCTGGCCGCCTGGAAGGCGCCCGCGAACGGTTGTTCGATCACCGTCGGGGTGACGCCTTCGATGAAGAAGTTCAGGCCGCCGGTCGGGGCGAAGTAGGCCTGGATCTTCACGCTCTCGCGGACGCGCGTGCCGCCGAGGTCGACGACGCCGCACGCTTCGCCCGCGCCACCTGCCAGCGGCGCCGGCGGCGGGCACTGCGTGGGCGCGCTCTGAGGCGCGTGGCCCGCCGGGCTGGCCAGGGAGCCCTTGGGGCATTTTTCGGGTTCTTTGTTCTGAAGGACGCTGAGCGCACACGTCTGGAAGCCTTTGGTGGTGATCTGTACGCCCTTGGGCAGCCAGACGACCACCTTCCTGATCGGGGCGGGGTGTCCGCCGTATTCGGTGCCTGTGACTCTGAACTGCGTTTCGAGCGCCGCGGGCGCCCCGAGAAGGTTGCCGGTGTGCGGCCAGTAGCCGCCTTTGGGGCCAGCAGCCTGGTTCTTCAGGATCCGCAGTATTTTGACTTTGACCGTGACGGCTGGCGCCGTCGCGGCCGCGGCCGCCGGAAGACCCAAAGCCAGGGCGGCGAGACCGAGCGTGGCCAGTCGGATGGATGCTCTGCGCATCAGCTTCTCTCCTCTTTTGATGGACAGGTCCGCCTCGATCCGGGTAGCTCCGAGCCTTGACGGTCCGGCGACATCGATCTCTCCGAGCGTCTCAGGCGTCCGGAGAACATTGGCGATTTACCTGCAAGACTATCCCTATCGGGAGACGGCTTCAAGCCGCAAGCGTCGCGGCGGCGTCGCGGCGGGCGCATCAAGCCCGTGGGCGCTCGCCGGTGGAGAGCTCGAGCTCGCTGCCCGCATAGCGCACGCCCACGGGCTCCACGATCACCTGGCGGGGACCGTCCTCCACCGAGCCGGCCACGACCGCCTGAAGGCCGAGCTCGCCCGCGAGCCCCACGACCGCCTCGCCGGCGCCCGCCGCGCAGTACACCGCGTAGCCCGAGCCCATGTTGAACGTCGAGTACGCGTCGCGCGCGTCGAGTCCCGCCTCCCGCACGAGGAACTCCAGCACCTCGGGGACCGGCGGGAGCTTGGAGATGCGGTAGGTCAGCCCCTTGGCCGGGCGCATCAGCTTCAGCAGGCCATGGCCCGTCACGTGACTGATGTAGGAGACTCCCAGCTCTCGCTCCAGCAGCGCCTGCACGAGCCCCACGTACATCACCGAAGGGTCGAGCAAGGCCTCCCCCAGCGCCCGCCCGCTTCCCAGCGCCGTCGCATAGCCGTCGGGCAGCCGCTCGGCCACGAGCCTCGCAAGCGAGGCGCCGTTGGCGTGCATGCCACTCGATGCCACCAGCACGATCTCATCGCCGGCCCGCAGAGCATCTCCGAGGATCGCCGAGCGCCCTGCCGGCACCGCGCCGACCGCCGCGCCCGCGAGCTCGACGTCGTGCTCCCC
>CABEAD010000184.1_pt1 | contig 12614 bp, 10 predicted proteins | sample 3132311 | NCBI WGS metagenome assembly CABEAD01 (sample SAMEA5534342, study PRJEB31848) | metagenome | biome: tundra; feature: field; material: soil | place: USA | collected 2013-05 | depth 0.45 m
ATAGGAGAGGATCGGCACGCGCGTCAGCAGGATCGCCGCGGCGAGAATCCCGGCGGCGCGCCCGAACCACTCGCTGCCGAGCCGGTACACCATCCAGCCGCACGCCGACAGCGCGACGAAGCCGAGCGCCACGGCGATCGTGGCGGTGGCGCCGGCCCCCAGCGGCGCGAACGCGAGCCCGAGCGCCTCCACGAGGGGATGGGGGGTCGGGGCGATCGGGAGGCCGTACTGGGGCAGTTCGCCGCGCGAAAGCTGCTGGCCCCATACCAGTCCGTAGAGCGTGTCGTAGTTGGCGAAGCCCACGCCCGCGATCGCCCACAGGAGCGTTGCCCCGACAGTGATCGCGAATGCTCGCTTGATGGTGCTCGTCACAGCAGCGCACGCTATCTGAGCGGGCCGCGGCCGCGGGTAGACTGGCCTCCGGTGGCCACCAGCGCTCAATCCCTGTATCGCAGACATCGCCCGCGCTCGTTCGCGGACGTGGTCGGGCAGGAGCCAGTGGTGCGCACGTTGCGCAACGCGGTGGAGCGGGGGAAGGTCCACCACGCCTATCTGTTCGTCGGCTCGCGCGGCACCGGCAAGACCTCGATGGCGAAGATCCTCGCCTGTTGCTTGAACTGCGAGCGCGGTCCCACGGTCGACCCGTGCGGGCAGTGCGACTCGTGTCGCTCGATCGCCCGGGCCACCTCACTCGACGTGATCGAGATGGACGCCGCCTCCAACAACTCGGTCGACGACATCCGCGAGCTGCGCGAGAGCGTCGTGTTCGCGCCCGTCTCCGGTCGCCACAAGGTGTACATCCTCGACGAGGCTCACATGCTCTCCCAGGCCGCCTGGAACGCGTTCCTGAAGACGCTCGAGGAGCCGCCTCCCAACACCGTGTTCGTGCTCGCCACCACCGAGGCGGGCAAGGTGCCCGCCACCGTCATCGATCGCTGCCACCGCTTCGACTTCCACCGGCCCACGGTCGAGCAGATCGCGAGTGTCCTGATGAGGACGGCGCAGGCCGAGTCGATCGAGATTCCACCCGAGGCGGTCGCCGCGATCGCGCGCTCGGCCACCGGCAGCTTCCGCGACGCGCTCGGCACGCTCGAGCAGCTGGTCACCTACAGCGGCAAGGAGATCGTGCTGGCGGACGTGCTGGCGGTGCTTGGGGTCGCCGACGAGCAGCTGCTCGCAGACGCCTTCGACGCCGTCCAGGCAGGCGATGCCCGTGGGGTACTGCTCGCGGTCGCGCGGTGCGTGGACAGCGGCCGCGACGCCGGCTCGTTCATGCGCGACCTCGAGGGCCGCTCGCGCGAGCTGCTCGTCGTTCAGACGCTCGGCGAGGTCCCACCCGAGCTGTCGCTCACCCCCGAGATCGACGAGCGCCTGCAGGCGCAGGCCGGACGGCTGGGGCGCGCCGAGGTGGTGCGCGTGCTCGACCTGCTCGGCGCCGCGCTGGAGGGGGTGCGCGCCGGCGCCGACCCCCGTACGCAGTTGGAGCTCGCCCTCGTGAAGGCCGCCACGCCGCAAACCGACGGCTCCACGCGCGCTCTGCTCGCGCGCATCGAGCGGCTCGAGCAGGCCCTGGCGGGTGGTTCGGCGCCACCGTCTCCACAGTCTGTGGCGCCTCCACCACATTCATCTCCACCACCACCTCATCCGTCCGTGCCCGCGCAGGAGTCAGAGCCCGCGCAGGCCGTCGAAGTGCCCGAGACACCCGAAGAGCAGCCGGCCGCTGCGCCTGTCGCGATCGCGACGTTGCCAGCCGCCAGCGATCTCGACGCGCTGTGGCCCGCGGTGCACGAGTCGGTTCGCGCCGAGCATGGCCTGCTGGGCGCCGTGTTCAACGAGGCCGTGCCGGTGGGCCTCACAGATGAGGAACTGACGCTCGCCTTCGCCCCGACCGCCGCCTTTCTCAAGCGCAAGGCTGAGGACGCCTCCAACCGGGCGATCCTCATCGACGCGCTGCGCCGTCTCACGGGCAGGCGCTACCGCGTCTCGTTCGAACTCAGCGAGGATCTCCCATCTCAAGAGGGCCTGAATGGCGGTAGCGCTCCAACCGAGGAGGAGATCGTGGCGCGCCTGGTGGCGGAGCTCGACGCGGAGGAGCTCCCCGAGGATTGGCTCCAACAGCAGAAAGGCGGCGACTAGCGGTGCCCCCAAAGCAGCAGCGACCGAACATGCAGCAGATGCTCAAGCAGGTCCAGAAGATGCAGCACGACATGGAGATCGCCCAGCAGGAGCTTGCAAACGAGACGGTCGATGCCTCCGCCGGCGGTGGGATGGTGACGGTGACCGTCTCCGGCGCGCTGGAGGTGCGCTCGGTGAAGATCGCCCCCGACGCCGTGGACCCCGAGGACGTGGAGATGCTGTGCGACCTGGTGCTCGCCGCCACCAACGAGGCGCTGCGCTCCGCCCAGGAGCTGGCCGCCAAGAAGATGGGCGCCGTCACCGGCGGTCTCGACCCCGGCGCGCTCGGCGGGCTGGGCCTCCCTGGGCTCTAAGACCCCTTGAACTCGTTCGCCCCTCCCGTCCAACGGCTCGTCACCGAGCTCTCAAAGCTCCCCGGCGTCGGTAATCGCACCGCCCAGCGGCTCGCCTTCCACATACTGCGCGCCTCGGGCGAGGACGCCTTTGGGCTCGCGGATGCGATCAGGGAGGTCAAGGAGAAGGTTGGGCTGTGTGAGGTGTGCTTCAACCTCGCCGATCAGCCGCGCTGCCGGATCTGTCAGGACCAGCGACGCGACCGTTCTGTGATCTGCGTGGTGGAGGAGCCCAGCGACGTGATCCCGATGGAGCGCACGCATGAGTACCACGGCGTCTATCACGTGCTCGGCGGAGCCCTGTCGCCGATCGACGGCGTCGACCCGGAGGATTTGAAGATCGAGGAGCTTTACGCGCGCGTCACACGCGCGCGCGGGGACACCCCGACTGTGGAGGATGCCGCCGCACGGACCGCCGTCTCGGACGACCAGAGCGCTCCCGCCGTAAGCGAGGTCGTGTTCGCCACCAACCCCACGACGACGGGCGAAGCCACGGCGCTCCACATTGCCGAGGAGCTTCGCCGGCGCGCCCCACAGTTGACGGTCACGCGCCTTGCCAGCGGCCTGCCGGTCGGCTCCGACCTCGAGTACGCCGACGAGGTGACGCTCGGCAAGGCGCTCGCGGGCCGCCGCTCGCTGTAGCCTCAGCCTGTGCCCGAGATAGTGGTGATGAAGTTCGGCGGCACGTCCGTCGCCGACGCTGAGAGGATCAAGCGCGCCGCCAAGCGCATCGTCGAGAAGCGCGAGAACGGTTATCGCGTGGTCGCGGTGCTCTCCGCCCGCGGCGTCACCACCGACGAGCTGATCTCGATGGCCGAGGAGGTCTCCGCCACCCCCGATCCGCGTGAGATGGACATGCTGCTGTCCACCGGCGAGCGCATCTCATGCGCCCTGTGCGCGATGGCGATCCACGACCTCGGCCACCGTGCCATCTCATTGACCGGCTCCCAGGCGGGCATCGTAACCGACGAGTCCCACACCAGGGCGCGCATCCTCGACGTGCGCGCCGATCGCGTGCGCGCGGCCCTGGAGCGGGACGGCATCGTGCTCGTCGCGGGCTTTCAGGGCGTCTCGATGGCCGATGACGTCACCACGCTCGGCCGCGGCGGATCGGACACGACCGCCGTAGCCGTGGCGGCCGCCCTGGGAGCGCAGGAATGCGAGATCTACACAGACGTGGCGGGCGTGTTCACGGCCGACCCCCGCATCGTCCCCGGCGCGCGCAAGCTGGCGATGGTGTCGTTCGAGGAGATGCTCGAGATGGCCGCCTCGGGAGCGGGCGTGCTGCAGCTGCGCGCCGTGGAGTATGCACGCAATCATGGGGTGCGCATCCACTGTCGCTCTTCATTCAACGATTGTCCCGGTACCGTTGTGGTGTCGGAAGGAGAGAGCATGGATCATGTCGAGCAGCCCCTCATCACCGCCGTCACCCATTCGACGTCGGAGGCGATGGTCACGTTGATCGGCGTCCGTCACGAACCAGGCATAGCCGCGCGCATCTTCGAGGCCCTTGCGGAGGCCAACGTGAACGTGGACATGATCGATCAGAACGTGCCCACCTCGGCCGGGGGGAAGGCCGAGATCTCCTTCACCGTGCCCCACGACGACCTGAGGGTGGCGACCGGGGCGCTTCAGCCGATGGCGGACGGCGTATTCGAGCGCATGAGCACCCAGCGGGAGATGGGCAAGGTCTCGATCGTCGGCGCCGGCATGCGCACCCATCCTGGCGTCGCGGCGAAGGTCTTTCGCGTGCTCAACGACGAGGGCATCAACATCGAGATGATCTCCACCTCCCCGATCAAGATCTCGTGCGTGATCGCCCGCGGTCGAGTCGAGCAGGCTGTGCAGGTCTTGCACAGTGCCTTCGAGCTCTCCGGGCCGGGCACGATCGGCGAAGAGGAGCCGTTCAAGGCGCGCACCGCCTGAGCCGGTCCTCAGGGCGCCGCTCCCGACGTCTTCACCGCATCTGGCAAAGCCGTCCCGAGCGCTCCGATCTCCGCGACGCAGCGCTCGGCCGCTTTGCCGTCGCCGTACAACGGCGGCCTGTCGGTCGGCATCTCGCGCTCCAAGGCTTCGAGCGCCGCGTCCGCATCGAGGTCCACGAGCGTGTTCCAGCCGGCCTTCACCGTCTCCACCCACTCGGTGTTCGCTCGCAGTGTCACGCACGGCACGCCGGCGAGGTAGGCCTCCTTCTGGACGCCCCCCGAGTCGCTCACCACGGCGCGCGCCTGGCACACCAGCGCGCTGAACTCGATGTAGCCGAGCGGTTCGGTGAGCCGCACGCCGTCGATCCGCTCCAGCTCTTCGAGCAGACCGGCGGCCTGCAGACGCGCGCGCGTGCGGGGATGGACCGGGAAGAGCACCGGACCCGGCAGCGCTCTCACCAGCTCGAGGAAGGCTCGCAGCCGGCCGGGGTCATCCACGTTGCCGGCCCTGTGAGCGGTCAGCAGCAGATATGAGGAGGGCTTGCACCCATATGCGGCCGGCGCCTCGGTGTTCTCTCGCGCGGCGGGCTGCCAGCGCAGCGCGATGTCCACCATCACGTCCCCGACGATCGCGATCCTCCCGCCGACCGACTCGGCCTTCAGGTTCTCCGCCGAGACCTCCGATGCGCACAGCAAGAGCCCGCTCATGTGGTCGGCCAGCACCCGGTTGAGCTCCTCTGGCATCGTCCTGTCGAACGATCTCATGCCGGCCTCCACGTGCACGACCGGCACGCCCCGTTGCGCGCCCGCCAGCGCGCCGGCGAGCGTCGAGTTGGTGTCGCCGTATATGAGCACCCCGTCCGGCTGCACCTCCTCCAGCAATGGCTCGAGCGCCGCCAGCATGCGCGCCGTCTGCGAGGTGTTCGAGCCACCCCCGATCCCCAGTTCGCGCTCTGGCCTGGCCAGCCCCAGCTCGGAGAAGAAGATCCGCGAGAGGGCGTCGTCGTAGTGCTGGCCGGTGTGCACGAGCACCTCCTCGTGCTGCGCGCGCAACAGGCCCGATACGGCCGCCGCCTTGATGAACTGCGGCCGGTTGCCTACGACGGTGAGGATCTTCATGATCACGCATCCTGAGGGTGAATCGGGGTGGCTGACAAGGACGTACCCTACGGGCACAGGCAGTTCGCGTAGTGTGCAAGACGCACATGAGCGACCGAGGACGCCGTCAGGCGCGCCGATTCGCCCTCAGGCGGCCGCTGCCACCACAGAGGTGGACCAGTCGATCACCGACGCCGGCCTCACCACGTGGCGGCTCATGCCGAGCTCCTTGGGCTCCAAGCCGAGCGCCAGCCCGACGAGCTGGGGGAGGTGCAGGACCGGCATTCCAAGCTCGCGGCCCACCATCTTTTCGGCGAGCGGCTGCTGCAGGTCGAGGTTCAGGTGGCACAGCGGGCAGGGGGTCACCAGGCAGTCCGCTCCGGCGTCCACCGCATCGCCGAGGTGGCGTCCGGCCTGCTTGAGCGATGCCTCCTTGTTCATCGTGATGATCGGAAAGCCGCAGCACTTGTGCGAGCCGGCGTACTCGATCACGGCGCCGCCGAGCGCGTCGATCACCTGCTCCATGTAGTGGTCGCGCGGGTGCTCCTCGTCGATGCCCAGGCGGTTGCGCGGCCTGACGATGTAGCAGCCGTAGAAGGGGCCCACCTTGAGGTTGGTGAGCGGGCGCTTGACGAGCGAGCTCAGCTTCTCGAGGCCGATCTCCTCGACCAGCAGCCACAGGAAGTTCTTGTTTGTAAAGGGGGGCCCGCCCGGATCCTTTTCATAGGTGAGGCCCTCCCGGGAGAGCGTCTCGTTGACGCGCGCCCTGTACTGCGCATTCGCGTCCAGGCGCTCCTGGCACTCGCTCTGCGCGCCCTGGCAGGTCGAGCAGATGTTCATCATCAGCTCCGCCCCCTCCACCTGCTGGGCGAGCGCGAACGTGCGCGCGTTCAGCGTGTCCGCCAGCTCCTGGTTGTGCTCGGCGATAACGCCGCAGCCACAGCAGTTACCACGGTCCAGCTCAACCAGCTCGATGTCGAGCAGCGGCGCCACCTTGGCCATCGAGCCGTGCAGCTCGGGGGTGAAGCCGCGGCTCACACAGCCGGGCCAGTAGGCGACCTTCATGTTGCCTCCTCTTCGTCCTCGCCGCTCACATACAGGTTCAGCTCGTAGCGCTCCCCGCGTCCCTCCACCGTCTCGTAGATCTTCTGGACGGCCTTCAGATCCTGCTTTCCGATCTTGTGGCCGAGCAAGGCGAGCTTCGGGCTGACCTTGCCGCGCAGCACAGCCTTCAGGATCACCGGCAGCGAGGAGAGGAGCTCCCTGCCGGCCGCCGGGTGGAACTTGCCGAACCACGAGTCCCCGCCGTAGGAGCGGGGAATCATCTCCGCCTCGTGCAGCAACCCGTAGTCCTTGATCAGCGTGGTGATTGCCTGCTCGTGACGATGGCCGTTGTTCTGGTCGACGATGTGCTGGTCGCTTCCCGCGATGCGCCGCAGGCGCATGATCTGGCCCATCGGGTTGACGTCCTTCGGACACGCCTCCACGCACTTGAAGCAGTGCGTGCAGTCGTAGATGCCCTGGGGGTCTTCAGACAAATCAAAGAGGCGCTCGTGCTGTTGGTCATCGCGCGGATCGCCCACGAAGCGGTACGCCTTCGCGAGCGCGGCCGGGCCGATGAAGCCGGGGTCGACCTCCATCGCCAGGCAGTCCGACACGCACGCTCCGCACTGGATGCACGCCATCGTCTGCGTGATGTCCACCATGCTCTCGCGGTCCACGATGTACTCGCGCTCGGGCACCGGCTGCTTGTTGATCAGCCACGGCGTGACGCGCTTTACCTTCTTCCAGTGGACCTCGTCCATGTCGACGATCAAGTCCTTGAGCACCGGCATGTTGCCCATCGGCTCAATCTCGATCACACCGTCGGAGGCGGAGGAGCGGGCATTGTCGAGGTGTGTATGACACGCAAGGCCCGGTTCGCCGTTGATGCGCACTCCGCACGACCCGCAGATCGCCGCACGGCAGGAGCAGCGGATCCCGATCGAGCCGTCGAAGCGGGCCCTCGCCTGCAGGATGCCCTCGAGCACCGAGCGGTGCGGTTCGAGCTCGATCGTGTGCTCGTCCCAGTAGGGCGCATCGCCTGACTCGGGGTCATAGCGGCGCAGTCGCAGCTTGAACTGCTCCGGCGGCTTGTGCGTCTCGGCCATCAGGCGCCCTCCTGCTCGATCGAGGTGTCTTGGTGGGGTGGCACGGGAGCGATTGGGCGAGAGGAGGCGATCATCAGTATTTGCGTTCCTCTGGCTGCCATTGCGTGATCGTCACCGGCGAGTAGCTGACCTCTGGTCCGTTGGAGCCGACCGTGATGTTGATGTGCTTGAGCCACTGATCGTCGTTGCGCTCGGGGTAGTCGGTGCGGAACTGCGCCCCGCGTGACTCCTTGCGCTCGATCGCACCCACCACGATCGCCTCCGCGCAGTCGAGCATGTACCCGAGCTCGATCGCTCCGAGCACGTCCTGGTTGAAGACGGTGCCGTGGTCATCCACATACGCGCTGTTGGCCTCCTCCTTCAGGCGCCCGATGACCTCGTGGGCGCTCTGCAGGCCCTGCTCGTCGCGGTAGACGGCGACGTGCTTGTTCATCGTCTCGCCGAGCTCGCCCTTGATCTCGGACACGCGACGGCCCGTGTGTGGGCGCGCGAGGATCTCGCCGATCATCGCCACGTCGTCGCCCAACTGGGCCTCAGAGGCGCTCGGCAGCGCCATCGAGGCGGCCCTCGCCGCGGCGTGTTCGCCGGCGCGCCGGCCGAAGATGAGCGTGTCGAGCAGGGAGTTCGCGCCGAGGCGGTTGCCGCCGTGCACCGACACGCACGCCACCTCGCCGGCCGCATACAGGCCCTCGATCGAGGTCGTTCCGTCGCTGTCGGTCTTCACGCCCCCCATGATGTAGTGCGCCCCGGGGCGGATCATGATCGGCTCGCGGGTGATGTCGACGCCGGCGAAGTCCTTGCCGATGTTGACGATCTCTCGCAATGCCTCCAAGGTGCGCTTGCGCGGCACCTTCGTGATGTCGAGATAGATGCCGGCTTTCTGGGGACCCACGCCGCGGCCCTCGAGGATCTCGGTCTGCTCGGCGCGCGAGACCACGTCGCGCGAGGCAAGCTCCATCTTGTTGGGCGCGTACTTCTTCATGAAGCGCTCGCCGTCGGAGTTGAGCAGGGTCGCGCCCTCGCCGCGCGCGCCCTCGGTGATCAACAGGCCGTTCTCCACGAGCGTCGTGGGGTGGTACTGGACCATCTCCATGTCCATCAGCGGCGCGCCGATCCGGTAGGCCTGGGCGATGCCGTCGCCTGTGACGATCAGGGCGTTGGTGGTCGGGTTGTACGCCTGGCCGGCGCCGCCGCATGCGAGGATCACGTTCTTGGCCCGCAGGACCTCCATGCGCCCGGAGCGCACGTCGCGTGCGATCACGCCGCAGCAGCGCCCGGAGTCGTCCTGAAGCAATGAGGTGACGAACCACTCCTCGTAGCGGTCCACCTGCTCGTGGTGCTTCATCAGCTGCTCGTACAGCACGTGCAGGATCGCCTGGCCGGTGATGTCGGCGACGTAGGCGGTGCGGTTCACCGATGCTCCACCGAAGGCGCGCAGGTCCAGTTCGCCCTTCTGGTTGCGGTGGAACGTCACCCCGATGTGCTCGAGGTGCATGACCTCCGCGGGAGCCTCCGAGCACATGATCTCGATCGCGTCCTGGTCGCCGAGGAAGTCCGAGCCCTTGACGGTGTCATAGGCGTGCGAGCGCCAGTCGTCGGTGACGCTTATGGCCGCGTTGATCCCGCCGGCGGCCGCCACCGAGTGGGAGCGCACGGGGTGGACCTTGCTCACGATTCCAACGCTGGCGCCTGCCTGCGCGGCGGCGAGTGCGGCGCGCTGGCCCGCGAGTCCCGCGCCGATGATCAAGACGTCGTGTGCTGGCATGGCTCCCTGGGGTCCTCGCTTTGGGAAGGATCTGCTCTGCCGCCGGACTCTATAACGAACGCCCAGCCCGGCGCTTTCCCGCCCTTGAGGGCGATTTCCGGCAGTTATGCCTGTGATTACCGGCGGTAAGCCCGGATTTCGCGCGCTGTGGTGGGGCTCCGGCGCCTCTGGGGAGTGACCGTATGGGCGACGTAGGGACTGACCGTGTAGGCGCCCTAAAGTCCGCCGGCCGGATTGAGCGCCTGGCGTATCTGGGCGAGCGTGACGACGCCTCGCAGGACCCCGTCTGAGTCGACGGCGACCATCCCGCCGAGCCGGCCGAGGCCCTCGCTGCGCAGCAGCGACTCGAGCGGCTCCTCTTCGCCGATGCGCACCGCCAGGTCCTGCTCGAGCACCTCGCCGACCTCCAGCGCCGGGCGTCCGGCGGCGATCTCTTCGTCGACGCGCTCCGAGCGCACGACGCCGAGGAAGTGGCGCGCGTGGTCGACGACCGCGAACCAGGGCCAGCGGTAGCGCAGGAAGAACTGCTCGTGGGCGTCGAGCACCCGCAGCTCGGCCGGGATCGTGACGGGCTCGCGATCCATGATGTCGGCGACGGTGACGCTCTGGATGCGCTGGCCGAGGGCGCCCTGCATGACCGCGCTGCCCGATGCCTGGTAGAGGATCAGGCCGAGCACGAGCGTGATGAAACCGAATTCGTCGCCTCTGAGCACGCCGAGCAGGCCGACCAGGCCGAGCGCCATCGCGAAGCCCTGGCCGGCGCGGCCGGTGATCCGCGTGCCGCGGTGGCGGTCGCCGGTGCGCCACCAGATCACGGCGCGCGCGATCCGTCCGCCGTCGAGCGGCAGGGCGGGGACGATGTTGAACAGCAGCAGCACGGTGTTGATGAACACGAGCCAGCCGAGCAGCGCCAGCGGCGGCGTGATGGTGACGCCTTCGCGGGTCAACACCGCGTCGGTGAAGTGCCCGCCGCTCGCTATCGCCGCGATCGCCCCGGCGCACACCGCGAGCAGGCCGAACGTCACTGCCGGGCCCGCGACGGCCATCTTGAATTCCTCGCCTGGAGTCTCCGGTTCGCGTCCGGGCTTTGCGAGGCCGCCGAAGAACCACAGGTCGATCCCCAGGATCGGGATGCCGAGCCGTCGCGAGACGAGCGCGTGGCCGAGCTCGTGCAGGATCAGCGAGCCGAAGTAGCCGAGCGCGCCTGCGACCGCGACCGCGTAGGCGGTGCTCTGCGAGCCGCCCAGCGCTCGGTGGAAGAGATCGGAGAGATAGAAGATGAGGATGAACAGGACGAAGAACCAGCTGCCGCTGACACCCACGCGGATGCCGAATATGCGGGCGAGCTGGAAGGTGCCCCGCACGGGCATCTGTCTTCTGGTGGCCATGTATAGATCTTAGGAGCGCGCGGGGCGCCGGGCGTCGTTATTGCGCGTGCGGGCGGTTGCGCTCGATGATCGCCTCGAAGTCCGTGCCGGCCGGCAGGGTGCCGTACTCCAGGCCCCGATCGCCCGCCAGGCGCGAGGCGCAGAAGGCGTCGGCCACCGCGTGCGGTGCGTGCCGGACGAGCAGCGAGCCCTGCAGGGCGAGCGCCATGTTCCCCACGACGCGCCGCGCCCGGAGCTCGATGTGGTCCAAGCTCGCCAGTTCGCCCTTCAGCCGCTCGATGTGGGAGTCCAGGCGCTGCTCGGCTCCGCTTGCAAGCTCCAGCTCGTCGAAGAACGCCTCCAGCGAGCTGGGCTGCTTGGCCAGCGCCCGCAGCACGTCGAGGCAGATCACGTTGCCCGAGCCCTCCCAGGCGGAGTTCACGGGCATCTCGCGGTACAGGCGCGGCATCCCGGACTCCTCGACATAGCCGTTGCCGCCGAGGCACTCCAGCGCCTCGGCCGCGTGCTGGGGGCCGCGCTTGCAGGTCCAGTACTTGGCGACGGCTGTCGCCAAGCGCTTGAACAGCGCCTCGTGCTCGTCGCTCGCGGCCTCATCGTATGCGCGCGTGAGTCGCATCGCCGTGATCGTGGCCGCCTCGGACTCCACGCACAGGTCCGCCAGCACGTTGCGCATCAGCGGCTGCTCGATCAGGGACTTCCCGAAGGCCGAGCGGCCGGCGCAGTGATGGGTGGCGATGGCCGCGCCGAGGCGCATGCCGGACGCCGAGCCCAAGGTGCAGTCCAAGCGGGTGTGGTTGATCATCTCCACCACCGTCGCCACGCCCCGGCCGGGCTCGCCCACCATCTGCGCCCAGGCGCCGTCCAGCTCGATCTCGGAGGACGCGTTGGAGCGGTTGCCTAGCTTGTCCTTCAGGCGTTGGATGTGGAAGCGGTTGGGGGTCCCGTCGGGGAGGATGCGCGGCAGCAAGAAGCAGGAGAGGCCCTCGTCGGTGATCGCCGTCACGAGGAACAGGTCGCACATCGGCGCCGAGCAGAACCACTTGTGGCCGGTCAGCTCGTACTCTTGCCCGGGCCCACCACCGCCCAGTGCCCGCGCGATGGTCGTGTTGGCGCGCAGGTCCGAGCCGCCCTGCTTCTCGGTGAGCGCCATCCCGCAGGTGACGCTCTGCTTCTCGGCGGCGGGGATGTGGCGCGCGTCGTAGGCGCGCGTGAGCAGCCGCGGCTCCCACTCGGCCGCCAGCTCCGGCTGCTTGCGTAACGTCGGCACGGCCGCGCAGGTCATCGAGATCGGACACCCGTGGCCGCCCTCGGCCTGCGAGATCGTCATGAACATCGCCGCCCGCGCGGCATGGGCGCCGGGACGCTCCTCCCAGGGGATCGAGTGCAGCCCGTGGGAGATCGACGTCGCCATGAAGCGGTGGTAGGCCGGGTGATAGTCGACCTGGTCGATGCGGTTGCCGAAGCGGTCGTGGGTGCGCAGGACGGGCACGTTCTCGTTGGCGAGCCGGCCCAGCTCGATCGCCTCGGCGCTGCCCGCGAACGCGCCAACCTCGCGCGCCTCGTCCGTGACCCAGCCGGCGCCCTCGCGCTGGACCGCCTCCACCAGCGCCACGTTGCTGGAGTAGAGGTCGATGCCCTCAAAGAGGGGAGCCTGGTTGAAGACCTCGTGGGTCTGCCTCGGCGCGCTCTCGTGGACAGGCCCCCGATCGGGAAGGCTGGAAACGGTCGCCATGACACCAGCTTACTCGCCCCTATAGCAT
>CABEAD010000187.1_pt1 | contig 12522 bp, 6 predicted proteins | sample 3132311 | NCBI WGS metagenome assembly CABEAD01 (sample SAMEA5534342, study PRJEB31848) | metagenome | biome: tundra; feature: field; material: soil | place: USA | collected 2013-05 | depth 0.45 m
GATTGAGTGCCCACCCACCCGTCCGCCGACGCGCTCGACGATCGCCCGGATGTGGTCGGGGGTGGTGCCGCAGCAGCCGCCCACGATGCCCACGCCGTAGCGCTCGACGAACTCCTGCAGCGCTTCGGCCAGCGGCTCGGGCCGCTCGGGGAAGATCGTCTCGCCGTCGGGGCCCTGCAGTGGCAGTCCCGCGTTCGGGATGCAGGCGACCGGCACCGGGCAATGTTCGCCGAGGAAGCGGATCGCGTCGCGCATGTCCTGCGGGCCTGTCGAGCAGTTCAGCCCGATCACGTCCACCTTCAACGCGTCCAGCGTCGTGAGCACCGCGGAGATGTCCGTGCCGAGCAGCATCTTTCCGCCGTTTGGCAGCAGTGAAACAGAGGTGTGGATCGGCAATGTCTTGCCGGTGCTCTTAAACGCCGCACGCGCGCCGAACACGGCCGCCTTGACCTCGAGGATGTCCTGCGCGGTCTCGACGATCAGGAGGTCGGCGCCGCCGCGGATCAGTCCCTCGGCCTGCTCGGTGAACACCTCGACGAGCTCGCCGAAGCGGATCTGCCCGAGCGTTGGGTCTTCAGAGGCCGGCAGGAAGCCGGTCGGGCCGATCGAGCCGGCCACGAAGCGGTGCTCGCCGGCCGCCTTGCGCGCGATCTGGGCGGCCTTCGTGTTGATCTCGACGGTGTGGTCGGCCAGTCCCCACTCTTCGAGCTTCAGCCGCGAGGCCTGGAAGGTGTCTGTCTCGACCACTTCCGCCCCCGCCTCGAGCATCGAGGCGTGCACGCCCTCGATCACGTCGGGGCGGTTCAGCACGAGCGCCTCGTGGCACTTGCCCGCGAGGCCGCCGTAATCCTTTGTCGTAAGGGAGAACTGCTCGAGCGTGGCGCCCATGCCGCCGTCGTATATGACGACATGGCTGCGCACCGCCTGTAGGTAGTCGCGCATTGGACCGGATGCTAGCAGCGCTCCGGCAACCTTGACATAGGCATGTCAAGGTGGCGATCTCCTCTGATGTTCCGGTCGGTACATGTACCGACCGGCCGACCGGTGCATGCACCGGTCGGGACCGGGCCGCATGCGGCCCGGTCTTCCCGGAGATGAGGCCCCGCCCTCCATTAAGAAATGGCGAAGTTCCACTTAAGAGTGTCCGCGAACCCTGGAAATGCGGCTCCGATGCGCAACCATCCCGCCGATGGAGCCGCTCGCCCACATCCGCCGCCACGGTGGCGAGAGCGTCTGGACGGCCACCGGGCACGAGCGGCCCGTGTTTCTGGACGAGCACGGCAGGCGCCGCCGCTGGGTGCTGGCCGGTGGCGTGCTCACCGGCGGCGCGTCGGCCCTGTGGCTCGGAGCGCTCGTGGCTGGAGCGATCGGCTTCTCGGGTCTGCCCGCCATCAGCGCCGCGCCGCGGGTGCTGGCCGAGCGCGCATCGGATGTGGAGGTCGCGCTCGCAGGCCGCCACCGTCCCGTCCGGACCGTGCATGCACGCCATCGATCGGCGATCGAACGCGCCACTGGGCTGGCGGTCAGCCGTGCGCTGATCTCAGCACAGTGATCGAGTAGGGCGGCAGCAGGACCGGCGAGCGTCCATTCCTGGAGGTGCTGTGCACGGGGGGAAGGTCGAGGCTCGGCGCCCCGGTGGGCCCAGCGGGGCGCCAGGTGTAATTGGCCGAGGAGAGCTGCCACTCCCGCAACGGCCCGGTCAGGCGCTCCAAGTGAGCGCCGAGGCGGACGCGCACCGTGACTCGGTAGGGCCGTGAAGGGCTCAGGTTGAGCAGCAGCAGCGCCAAGCGCCCGTCGGGACGGCGCACGGCGTAGGCCCGCACCAGCTCGTTCCCGGCGCCATCGCGGGCACCGTTGCCGACTCCGACATCGGGCCTGTTCCCAGCACCGCCACCGGCGCCGACCTTGAATCGCGTGGCGTACAGCGTGTCGATGCGATCCTTCGGCGAGGTCCACTCGTGGGTGAGCATCTGCGTCTCCCAAAACGACGCCAGCGGCCAAGGGGCTCCACCTGAAGGGTCGGCCCGCAGCAGCATGAGATTCCCCCACGTGTCGCAAAGGCCGGACTCCCTGATCGGAACGTTTGGCTCATACCCGTACAGGTAGGCCGCATCCCCACCGCCACCGCTACCACCACCACCGCTACCGCCGCCACCGGTGCTCGCCTCGCCGCCGTCGGCGAGCAGCGTCCCGACCGTGTCGGCGTTCAGGAGCGCCCCGGGCATGTCCACCCCCTCCTGGCCGGCATAGGCTGAGTAGCCGTACTCGGTGATGTACACCGGCAGCCGTCTCGGTATGCCCTCGCGGCGTTGCAGCGCCAGGACCCCGCTCAGCAGTCGCGAGGCGCGCGCGAGCTGAGGGCCCGGCGGGGCGCAGACGTTGTCGAACGGGTACCACTCGAACGAGAAGAAGTCGAGCAGTCCCATCGCACGGCGTGTTTTTAGGTATTTGACGAAGCGGCGCGTCCACGAACGGTCGCCGTGAGCGTCGGGCCAGTAGGCCCAGTCGGGCAGGGAGGTCGCAAAGCCCGGACCGCCCAGTGCCAGCCTCGGGAAGGCACGGTGGATCGCGCGGGCGAACCGCACGTACAGCGCGCCGTAGTCCTCCGGCGAGATCAGCTGGCCGTCGGGCTCCTCGCCGAGCTCGACGCCGCGCAGCGGCAGGTGCAGCGCCTGCAAATAGCGCAGCTCGGCGACGGCGTTCTCGGGTGTGCCGTAGAGCACCCCCACCGGGACGAGCACGGGCAGGCCATGCGTCAGCCCGCTGCGCAGGACCGTCTGGAAGCTGGGTTGCTCATAGCCCGGGTCGAGGTTGCTTGCGCTGTGCCATGGGTCCGTGGAGGACGCGTAGATCCTGCTCTGGCCTTTGTCCGGCCTGTGGGTCAGCGCGTCGCTGAACCGTCCGCCGGACGTGAGCGTCCCGACGTAGACCTCGCGGATCGCATAGCCCAAGCGGTCGCGCACGTCACGGGAGCCGGCAAGCGCGGTATGGGAGCCGGCAGACATCAGGATGCGCACGAAGCGCGTGCTCACCGGCGCACCGGCGAGCCGCAGAGTTTGGCCCCCGGGCCGCCCGCCTAGCACGCCACGCGGGAAGTCCCTCCAGTGCCCCGGGGCGAGCGCCACGGCGTCCGGTCCACCCACGTAGCGCTGGACCTGAAAGCGGGTCGCGTACGGAGCCGCCCAGGCTATGCGCAGCGCGTCGATCGCACGTGCGCGTCCCAGGTCGATGAGCACCCACTGGGGATGCAGCGCATCCGGTTCGTGCGTGAAGTATGAGTCGAGATACGGGTTGCTCTTCCAGAAGCTCTGAAGGCTCCCGTCGTCCAGGCGCGAATAGCCGCTGTCGTTGGCCTGGTCGACCGTGTCCCCCCGCCGCGGGAGCCCGTAGCCCCAGGAGACGAGCGGGGCCGGGCCGCGAGCGGGTCTGCCGGCGGTCGTCCAGTAGCCGTCACTGTGGGTGGGATTGCTCCAGCTTCCCGCCGGGTCGATGTGCCAGGCCTGCACGCCCAGCTCGGTGCGCAGCCGGTAGCTGACCGCTCCAAGCCCGGCCGCCGCCATCGCCCGCAGGTTCGAGGGCGTGTAGATCTGCGCCGTTTCGCCCCGGCTGTGCCCGTCGAGCCCCGCCCCGATCGCCTGCGCCGGCGAGAAGTGAGCCAGCGGCCGGTCGAGCGCCACTTCGACGGCCGCCGCCCGCGCGGGCGGCTGGCGTGCGGGTGGGGTCGCGGCGGTGCTCGGCCCGGGGGCGAGCACCTCGCGGCCGGCCTCTGCGGCGCCCGCGCAGAGCACAAGCGTCGCAACAATGCACGGGAGTAGACGCATTGGGCCGAGCTTAGAAGCCCCGGCGACTCCCGGCTCCACCTTGCATCGAGCCAGGGTCAGGGGATCGAGTCGAGCCAGGGTTAGGGGAACGTAACCGTCGTCTTAAGGGTCCCTCGACGTGGGAGGACATCTTTGCGATCCCTATCATCATGATAAGTAGATGGGGTCTCTCGACAAAGCCTCTAGAGCGCCTGCCGGAGCGCCCCAGGCGCCGGTGGGCCACGCCCCCGCCGGACACTCGCCGGTGGGCCACGCCCCCGCCGGACACTCGCCGGTGAGCGCCGGCCGTCACGCCTGGGGTAGACGCGCGCTGCTCGGCTTCTGCCTGGGGATGCTGATCCTGCTGCTGCTCGTCGACGGCTTCACCACCAAGACGATCGGCGCCGCCGGCACCGGCGCGCGAACCGTCGCCGGCTCGCCGCTTGCGGGCCAGAACCCCGTGCTCGTCTCCAACGGCCACGGCGGCCTCGTCTCACGCCAGCCTCCGCCCGGCCGGCGCATCGCGCTCACCTTCGACGACGGACCCAGCCCCAACTGGACCCCCAAGATCGCCGCCGTCCTGCGCGCCGAGCACGTTCCCGCCACGTTCTTCGAGGTCGGCAGCCAGGTCGTGCGCTACCCCGACGTGACCCGCCTGCTCCACCGCGACGGCTTCGAGCTCGGCAACCACACGTTCACGCACGCCAACCTCTCAGGTCTGCCGGGCTGGGAGGCCCAGCTTCAGATCTCGCTCACCGAAAGCGCGATCAGCGGCATCACCGGGATCAGGCCGCGGCTGGTGCGACCGCCCTACTCCTCCACGACCGAAGCGGTGACCCCGGCCGACGTGCGCACGTGGGGCTCGCTCGCCGCCTCCGGCCACATCATCGCCGTCGCCAACTACGACACCCAGGACTGGGAACGCCCCGGCGTCTCGGCGATCGTCTCCAACGTGCTCTCCGAACCGAGCATCCGCCGCGGGGTGGGGGGCATCGTGCTGATGCACGACGCCGGCGGCAATCGCTCGCAGACGGTGGCCGCGCTGGGAAAGCTGATCGCCGCGCTGCGCGCGCGGGGGTTTCGCTTCGCGACCGTCTCCCAGATGGCAGGCATCCCTCTCGCTCAGGCCGAGGTCCCCGCCACGGCCGGCCAGCGCCTGCGCGGCAGCGCCTTCGACGCGATGCTCGCCTTCGCCGGCTTCATCACGAACTGGCTCACGCGCCTGGTGATGCTCGTCACGATCCTCGTCGGCCTGCGCATGGTCGTCGGGCTGATCCTCGCGCGCGTCCAGCTCAGGCGCGTGCGCGGTCTGCCGGTCGAGGAGAGCTTCGCTCCCGCGGTCTCGATACTCGTGCCCGCCCACAACGAGCAGGTCGGGATCGAGCGGGCCGTGCGCTCGCTCGCCGGCTCGCGCTACTCGGGCGACTTCGAGGTGATCGTCGTCGACGACGGCTCGACCGATGACACCGCCGCGATCGTCGAAGGTCTCGTGCATGAGGGACGCAACCGAGCGCAGGATGGGCGGGAAGGCGCGCCGGATGGGCTCGCGCCGGCGGGGCTCGGCCGGGTGCGGCTCCTGCGCCAGGCCAATGCCGGCAAGGCCGTGGCCCTGAACCGGGCGCTCGCGGCCAGCCGCCATGACGTCCTCGTCACCGTCGACGCCGACACCGTGTTCGAGCCGGACACGCTCAGCGTGCTCGTCCAGCGCTTGCGCGAGCCGCGCGTCGGGGCGATCTCCGGCAACACGAAGGTTGGCAACCGCCGTGGTCTGATCGGCCACTGGCAGCACATCGAGTACGTGATGGGCTTCAACCTCGACCGGCGCATGTACGAGGTGCTCGGCTCGACTCCGACGGTGCCCGGGGCGATCGGCGCCTTCCGCCGCGAGGCGCTCGCCGACATCGGCGGCATCTCGGGGGCCACGCTCGCCGAGGACACCGACATCACGCTCGACATCGGCCGCGCCGGCTGGCGCGTGCTCTATGAGAACCGCGCGCGCGCGTGGACCGAGGTGCCGAGCACCCTGCGCGCGCTCTTCCGCCAGCGCAGTCGCTGGGCCTATGGCACGATCCAGTCGATGTGGAAGCACCGCCGCGCGCTCACCTTCGCCGGCGATGGAAGCAGGGGAGGGGGGCGTGCGGTCATGGCGATACTCGTCTTCCAGGTTCTGCTCCCGCTCACCGCGCCCCTGATCGACCTGTTCGCGATCTACAGCATCGTGTTCCTCGACCCGATGCCGATCCTCGCCTTCTGGGGCGCCTTCAACCTGTTCCAGTTCGTGCTCGCCTGGGAGGCATTCGGCTTTGACGGCGAGTCCCGGCGCCCGTTGTGGGCGTTGCCGCTCCAGCAGATCGGCCACCGCCAGCTCTCCTATCTCGTGGTCTACGACGCGATCGTCTCGGCTTTGCTCGGCAGCCGCCTGGGCTGGCACCGCAGCGAGCGCACGGGCGAGGTGATCGTCTCCACATCCGAGCAGGGCGGCCTCGCGCCGGCCCATCAGGAGCCGGTCCCGGCGGAGGACCCGATCCCGGCGGTCCGCACATGAGGCGCCGGCTTCTCGGCTGCGCCACCCGAGCGAGTCGAGGCGTGCCTGTCCGCTCCGTGGCGGTCGGGCTGTCGCTGTGCGTCGCGCTGCTCGCCGTCATGTACGCGTGGGTAGCCAGATCGACGCCGGCCGCGCCGGTCGCCCATCTCGCCCAGCCGGTCATCGCCGGCTGCGGCGTGGCGCCGCTCGGCGGCGCTGCGCCAAGCCTGCCTGTCGTCGGGTTGCAGGAGACGGCGTCCCTCATGTTCCGCGTCAATCAGCTCGGCTACGTCGCGGCCTGTCCCAAGCGTGCCTTCGCGATGACTCGCGCCGCCGTCTCCTCGCGGCGCTTTCAGATCGTGAGCCCGCGTGGACGGGTGCTGTTGCGCGGGACGGCGAGCAGTCCCGCGCGCTGGAACTCCAGATACGTGGTCTACTCGATCGACTTCGGCCGGCTCCGCACGCCGGGCCGTTACGCGATCGTGTTCGCGGGCCGGCGCTCGCCCGACGTCCGGGTCGCCGGCGCACCGGCGCTCTACCGGCCGCTCGCCGACTCCGCGCTCGCGTTCCTGCAGTCACAGCGCGACGGCCCGGAAGTGATCCCGGGGCCGATGCGCAGGCGTCCCTCGCATCTCAACGACGCCTCGGCGGCCGTCTACCGCATCCCGAGCTTCCGAGGCACCGCCCTCGCCGGGCCGCCTGTCCCCTCCGGGGGGCTCGTCCCCACGGGCGAACGCGTCGACGTCTCCGGCGGCTGGTTCGACGCCGGCGACTACCTGAAGTTCGTCGAGACCGCGAGCTTCACCGACGTCGCGCTGCTCTACACCGCGCGCGACTACCCCGGCGGCGTGTCCAACCCGGCCGCACTGCTGGCCGAGGCGCGCCACGGCACCGACTGGCTGATGAAGATGTGGGATCAGCAGCGGCGCGTCCTCTACTTCCAGGTCGGCATCGGCGATGGGACTCGCAACGAACGCATCCTCGGCGACCACGACCTGTGGCGCCTGCCGCAAGCGGATGACTCCAGCCGCGCCAAGCCCGGATCGCCGAGCTGGTACGCGACCCACCGCCCCGTGTTCGCCGCGAACGCGTCCGGCGCTCCGATCAGCCCCAACCTCGCCGGGCGCGTGGCCGCCGCCTTCGCCCTGTGCGCCCAGGTGTTCGCCAAGAGCGACCCCGCCTACGCCGCGCGCTGCCTGCTCGACGGCCAGACGATCTATGACCAGGCCAACACCCACCCCAGCGGGAAGCTGCTCACGAGCGTGCCCCACGCCTACTACACCGAGCCCGAATGGCGGGACGACATGGAGCTCGGCGCCGTCGAGCTGTACCTGGCGACGGGCATGCTCGCCCCGACGACGGGCGGCCTTCCACACCCCGACGCGAACTTCTACCTGTCCCCGGCCGGCTACTGGGCCAACGCCTACATCACCGCACGCGGCAGCGGCGAAGACTCGCTCAACGTGTACGACGTCTCCGCGCTTGCCGACTTCGACCTCGCGCGCGTGCTCGCCACGCCGCAGGCCCAGAACGCGCTCGCGCACGTGCGCGGCGTGGAAGTGCCCACCGACATTCCCTCGCTCCTGAAGGACCGCCACGACCAGCTCGCGCTGGCTGACCGGCTGGCCCGGCGCGACCCATTCGGGCTGGCCAACCCGGCGAGTCCGATCGACACGGTCTCTCATGCGCTCGGCTACGCCGTCCAGGCGCGCCTCTATGACACGCTGGCGAGCAGCGGGACGTTCGAATCGCTTGGCGCAGACCAGCTCGGCTGGGTGCTCGGCGCCAACGCCTGGGGCTCCTCGTTCATAGTTGGCGCCGGCTCGGTCTTCCCCCACTGCCTGGCCGCCCAGATCTCCAACCTCAGCGGCTCTTTGACCGGGCGGGGCGCGATCCTGCGCGGCGCCACCGTCGAGGGGCCAACCGGCATCGCGCAGCTGCGCGAACTGTCCACGCCGGAAGGCGCCCGTCTCTGCCCCCGCCGCTCCGCCTCGGACCCGTTCCGCGCCCAGTCCGGCCACGGCCTCGGCTACCTCGACAACGTCCGCTCCGCGGTGACCTCGGAGCCGTCCGACGATCTCGCCGCGCTGACACTCATGGCGTCAGCGCAGCTCGCAGCGGGCCCCTGACGGCCGGAGGGCAAGCCTGGCCAGGACGCACCGACCGCAGTGTGCTCGGCACATAAGGGAGGGAGGACGCCGCCAGGCGCCGCCATCCGGCCGTCAGGATTACTTGATGAAGAGCATCTCCGAGTACTTGGGCAAAGGCCACAGGTCGTCCGCCACGAGCTTCTCGAGGCGGTCGGCCACCTCGCGCACGTCGTCCATCGCTCCGATCACCGTGTCGCGCATGTAGGTCGCCCACTTCATCGCGCCGTCCGGCTGGTTGTCCTTGAGGTTCGCGTCCTCGAGCTTCACCAGCGCGAAGTGCAGCTCCTTCACAGGCGGCTCCACCTCGGCGATCAGCTCCTCCAGGCCGGAGGCTTTCAGCTCGTTGAGGTGACGCACCGCGGCGGGCAGCAGCATCGTGCGGGCGATCTGAGCGACCGTCTCGGCCTCGATGTTGATCTTCACCGCATACTGCTCAATGAACACCTCATAGCGAGACTCGAGCTCGCGCTTGGAGAGCACCTTGTACTTCTTGAACAGGCCAACCGTGCTCTTCTCGATCAGCCACGGCAGGGCGTCGGGGGTCGAGCGCAGGTTGTAAAGACCCCGCTTCTCCGCCTCGGAGTGCCACTCCTCGGAGTAGTTGTCCCCGCCGAACACCACCTGCCTGTTGGCGCCATAGCTGTCCTTGACGACCTTCGTGACGGCCTTCTCGAGGTTCGAGGAGGCGCCCTTCAGCGCCACCTTCAGCTTCTCGGCGAGATCGTCGATTGCCTCGGCCACGATCGTGTTCAGCACCGTGTTCGGCAGCGCCGGCGACTGGCTCGACCCCAGCGCCCTGAACTCGAACTTGTTGCCGGTGAAGGCGAACGGGCTCGTGCGGTTGCGGTCGCCCCCGTGCATCGGCAGCGGCGGCAGCACCGGCGTGCCGAGCCCGAGGAACGAGCCCGGCTTGGACGTCTGCGCCCTGCCCGACTCGATCGCGCCGAACACACGCTCGAGCTCGGCGCCCAGGAAGATCGAGATGATTGCCGGCGGCGCCTCGTTTGCGCCGAGCCTGTGATCCTGGCCGGCGTCTGCGATCGATGCACGCAGCAGCGCCTGATGCTTGTTCACCGCCTGGATCACCGCCGCGCAGAAGAACAGGAACTGCAGGTTCTCGTGCGGCGTCTCCCCCGGCTCGAGCAGGTTCAGGCCGGTGTCGGTGCCCATCGACCAGTTGTTGTGCTTGCCCGACCCGTTCACCCCCGCGAACGGCTTCTCGTGCAGCAGGCACACCAGCCCATAGCGGCGCGCCGTGTTCTGCAGGATCTGCATCGTCAGCATCTGGTGGTCGGCGCCCACGTTCGAGTTCTCGAAGATCGGCGCCACCTCGTACTGGTTGGGCGCCACCTCGTTGTGTCGCGTCTTGATCGGCACGCCCAGCTTCGCCAGCTCGAGCTCCGTGTCGAGCATGCACGCCAGGATGCGCTCCGGGATGGACCCGAAGTAGTGGTCGTCGAGCTCGTGCCCCTTCGGCGGCTTCGCGCCGAACAGCGTGCGCCCGGTCGTCAGCAGATCGGGCCGCTCGAAGTAGTACTGCTCGTCGATCAGGAAGTACTCCTGCTCGCACCCGATCGTCGTGAACACCCTCGCCGCGTCGTCCACGCCGAGCAGCTCCAGCGCCCGCATCGCGGCGCCCGAGAGCGCGTCCATCGAGCGCAGCAGCGGGATCTTGTGGTCGAGCGCCTCGCCGGTCCACGACGTGAACGCCGTCGGGATGCACAGCAGCGCCCCGTTGGGGTTCTCCAGGATGAACGCGGGAGATGTCGGGTCCCAGGCCGTGTAGCCCCTCGCCTCGAACGTCGCCCTGATGCCGCCCGTCGGGAAGCTCGATGCGTCCGGCTCCCCCTGGATCAGCTCCTTGCCGGAGAACTCGGCGATCGCCGTCCCGTCGCCCGCCGGCCCATAGAAGGAGTCGTGCTTCTCGGCCGTTGACCCCGTCAGCGGCTGGAACCAGTGCGTGTAGTGGGTCGCGCCCTTCTCCATCGCCCATTCCCTCATCGCCTGCGCCACCCCATCGGCGAGCGAGGTGTCCAGCGCCTCGCCCCGCTCGAGCGTGCGCTGCAGCGCCTTGAACACGTGCTTCGGCAGCCGGTGACGCTGCACCGTCACGCTGAACACGTTCGACGCGAAGATCTGGTTGCCGGGAAGGGTCAGGTCAGGCGAGCCGAGCGCGCTCCCGTTGGCGCTCCACTGCGCGGCTGTCACGTTGTGCTGGCGGGTCCTTGGCATGGCGGGCTCAGTTTCTCCTGGTCATAAGTCTGGGCATGGGGCTGAAGCGCATCGTAATGCCAAGCTCAGGCGCGGGTGTCGCTCGTCTGGCGAAACTCTTTGCGCGATCTTTCGACAGCCGGCCAAACGGCCCCGGGCAGATGCTACGGAACCGCGGGCACCGGGCCGCTTGAGACCGGTGGCGCGCCCGCCACGACCCTGCCCGTCCGCGGGTTCACGGAAGTGAGCGGCTCGACCAGCGCGGCCGGGTCGGCGCGCCCCAGCAGGTCGATCGGCTCCGCGCGCACCGCGGCGGCGAGCTGCGGCGTCAACGACGGCCCCCCCGAGCGCGTCGCCGCGAGGCTGGCGGGCGCGCCGGCGATCGAACGGCGCAGCAGTGAGATCGCGGCGAACACGAGCGCCGCGCTCGCGCACAGGTCGACGATCTCGTTGACGAGCGTGTCCTGGCCGGCGCCGTTAAGCATCCACTGGAGCGAGTGTCCGGCGGCGGCTTGATCGCCGATCGCGCCGGCCACGCAGACCGCCACGCTCGCGAGCACCCATCGCGGGGAGGCGACGATCGCGGCGAGCCACGCGATCGTCATCGCCGTGTCGGCATAGTGGGTCTGCAGGCCCGGCTGCAGACCGCCGAGCCCCACGAACACAGCGGCAACGAGCACGATCCGCCCGCGCGGACGCAGCAGACTGGCGGCACGCGCCGGGCGCAGCACACCCGCGAACGCGGCGAGCGCGATCAGCGCGCCGTCGAGCACCAGCGCAGCGTCCGCGCCGGCGAGGATTGCGAACGTCGTGTCCGCGGCGGCGCTCGCGGCCATCAGGGCCAGGCCGACCCGCAGCGAGCTGGTCGCCAGGCGCTCGGTCAGCGCCGCGATTGTCTCCTGCGCGGGCGCCTCCCGCTCTACACCGGGCCCCGCGATCGCCACTGCGATTGCGCTATCGTTTCCGGTGACCGACACGATGTCGAACAGTAGTCATGACGCCGCAATCCCGTCTGCCCGTCAGCCCGCGCGTGTCCGAGAATGGGCGGCAGAGGCGATGAACGACCGCGAAAAGCCTCTCGCTGCGGGCCTCTCATCACAATTCCCCGTGTCCGCGGATAGCGCGGGCATGTACGGTCTGCGCGATGAGCAGCGGCGAAGCGAAGCCAACCAATAATCGAGCGCGCAGGTGATGGCTGCGGACAATGCGCCACGGGTCGGGCATCTGTATACTCTCCGCGCCGATTCCGGTAGCCGGTGTTTCCTCGCACGAGACGAACCCGGACTATTAGCTAGCGAGGACGACGCGATGACAGATAAACGAAGGTCGGTGTTCAACCGCCGATGAACTCAAGGCGTGCCATGGACCACAGGGGCCAGATCGCGCGTCTGGTGATCCCGGCTGTCGCGGTGGTCGCTTTCGTGATGGCTTGTGCATCGCCGGCAGCTGCGAGCACGTCCTTAACCTGGGCGGGCGAAGCCGAACCTGGTCAGATCACCTCGTCCGATTGGTCCAGCATGGGCAACTGGGCCGGAGGCGTCGCGCCCACCTCCTCGTCGGCGATCGGCACGCTGTCCTTCCCGAGCCTGACGGGCTCAGGGTGCACGGGCGCCTCGTTCGTTGCCACCTGCTACCAGAGCCACAATGACGTCAGCGGACTGACGGTCAACGAACTACAGGTCGCGACAGCGAACGGCAGCCACAACTACATAATCTCCGGTGAAGGCATCACCCTCGACGGCGGCGGGCTGGTGGCATCACCGGCCCCGGGCACAGGGGCGGGTGGGCCAATCTTCGCCCTCCCGATCACGCTCGATGCCCCGCAAACGTGGAGCAT
>CABEAD010000189.1_pt1 | contig 12519 bp, 11 predicted proteins | sample 3132311 | NCBI WGS metagenome assembly CABEAD01 (sample SAMEA5534342, study PRJEB31848) | metagenome | biome: tundra; feature: field; material: soil | place: USA | collected 2013-05 | depth 0.45 m
GATCCGAGATCGCCTGCGTGCGGATCGCCGGCGCCTGCACGACCGTGGCGCCCAGCTCTCTCAGCCGGCGCGCCAGCGCGCTGGCCTGGGCGCGTGCGCGCGTGACGGCCACGACGCGTCCTGCCAGCGCAAGCGGCGCAAGCCAATCCAGTCGGCCCGCCAGCTCGGCGACCGCTCCGACGACGGTGATCGCGGGCGCTTCGATCTGCTCGCGGCGCACGATCTCGGCGATCGTGGCGAGCGTGCCCGTCACCGTGCGCTGGTCGGGGAACGTGCCGCGCTGCACGACCGCCGCGGGCTGCGACGCGGGCCGTCCGGCGCCGATCAGCGACTGCGCTATCTGCTCCAGCCGGCTCACGCCCATGTAGAACACGAGCGTGCCCGGGAAGGCCGCGAGCGCCGGCCAGTCCAGGCCGGACTCCTCCTTGGCCGGGTCCTCACCCGCCTGCCGTGTGCCCTTTGGGTGCCCCCCGTCATGGGGGGTGCCCGTCAGGGTATGGCCGGTGACGAACGCCACGGCCGTCGCGAGACCCCTGTGCGTGAGGGGGATGCCGGCGTACGCCGGCGCAGCCACGCCGGCGGTCACGCCGGGCACGACCTCGAACGGGATGCCGGCCTCGCGCAGCGCCAGCGCCTCCTCGCCGCCGCGGCCGAACACGAACGGGTCGCCGCCCTTCAGCCGCACGACCTCGCGCCCCGCCAAAGCGCGCTCGATCATCAGCGCCTGCGTCTGCGCCTGGGGCACCGAGTGGCCGCCGCCCTGCTTGCCGACGAACAGCAGCTCCGCGTTCTCGCGCGCGCCGTCGAGCGCGCCGGGCGGGATCAGGCGGTCATACAGGATCGTGTCGGCCCGCGCGATCAGCTCGAGCGCGCGCGCGGTCAGCAAACCGGGGTCGCCGGGCCCCGCGCCGACGAGGTATACGCGTCCCGTCATGCGGCGAGCATCTCCCCGGCTCCGACCGCCAGCAGCCGTTCTCCAACTTCGCGACCGAGCTTCCGCGGGTCACCGCCGGCCATCTCGTCGCTGACCCAGGCCGAGCCATCGGCGAGACCGATCCACGCCCGCAGCTCGATCCGCTCGCCGGCGAGGATGGCATGCGCGCCAAGAGCCGTCTGGCAGTCAGCTCCGAGTGTCCGCACGAGCGCTCGCTCGCTCGCAAGTGCAACTTCCGTCTCCCGGTCGCGCAGCGGCGCGACGGCCGCTGCCACAGACTCATCTCCGAGGCGGGCCTCTAACGCCAGCGTCCCCTGACCGGCCGCCGGGACGAGCTCGTCGAGTGGGGCGCCCTCGTCGCGGCCGAGGCGCTGGAGCCCGGCGCGAGCGAGCACGATCGCGTCGAATTCCCCGTCGTTCAGCCGTCGTAGCCGCGTGTCGATGTTGCCGTGCAGCTCGACCAGGTCGAGGTCGGCGCGGAGCGTCCTCAGCTGTGCCGTGCGTCGCAGGCTGCTCGTCCCCACGCGCGCGCCAGGCCGCAGCGCCGCGAGCGACTCGCCGCCGCACAGCGCGTCGCGGGGATCGGCTCGCCTCGGGGAGGCGACCAGCTCCAGCCCGTCGGCGAGCTCTACCGGGACGTCCTTCGCCGAATGCACGGCGAGATCGATGCTGCCGTCGAGTAGGCCTTGCTCGATCGCGTCCACCCAGCGCGACTTGTCGGGGCCCTTCGCGTCGCGACCGGGTCGGCGCCGCCGGTCGCCGCTGACGCTCACCACGACGACTTCGACGTCCCCTCCGATCAGCCCGGCGACGAGCCGCGCCTGGGCGAGCGCGAGCGCGCTGCCGCGCGTCCCGATCCGCATCGGCGCCGCGGCTCCTATGAGCCCTTGCGGGCACTCTCGATCGAGCGCACCTCGGCGAGCTTCGCGTCGGTGTCCTCGGCGGCCGCGTCCTCGGGCGCCTCACCGGCGCCGTCTTCGCTGAGCCCGAACAGCTCACGCACGAGCTGCAGGCTCGCGTGGCCGCGCTCTTGCGAGAGGCTGCGCAGGCGGATCGTGGGCTCGTGCAGCAGGCGGTTGAGCACGGCCCGCGCGACCGCCTCCACGCGCAAGAGGTCGCGCTCGGACGCAGACTCCCAGCGCCCGGAGTTCTCGGCCAAGATCCGCTCGACGAGCGCGTTGCCCTGCTCGCGCAGCGCCGTGACGGTCGGCAGCGTCTCGAGCTGGCCGAGCCAGCGCGCGAAGCGACGGATCTCATCCTCGACGATCTCCTCGGCTTGCGGCACGATCTCCTTGCGCGCCCCGAGGTTGCGCCGCACGACGGCCTGCAGGTCGTCGATGTCGTACAGCGTCACGCCGTCGAGGTCGCCGCAGCGCGAATCGACGTCGCGAGGCACCGCGATGTCGATCAACAGCAGCGGGCGTCCCGCACGCTGGTCCATGACGAGCTCGAGCTCCTCGCTGCCGACGATCGGGTGCGGCGAGGAGGTCGAGGAGACGACGATGTCCGCCTTCAGCAGCTGGTCGGGGAGCCCGTCGAGGCCGACGACCGAACCGCCGAAGCGCCGTGCGAGGCTGAGCGCGCGGTCGGCGCGGCGGTTGGCGACGAAGATCGTTCCCACCCCCTGGTCGGCGAGCGCCTGCGCGGTCAGCTCGCTCGTCTCGCCCGCGCCGAGGATCACCACGTGACGGTCCTTCAGGCTGCCGAGCACATCCTGCGCAAGGTCAACGGCGACCGATGGGACGCTCACGCGGCTCGAGCCGATGCCGGTCTCCGAGCGAACGCGCTTGCCGGTCGTGAGCGCCGCCGCGAACAGGCGGTTGGACAGCGGCCCGGTGGCGCCGGCGCGCATGGCGGCCTCATGGGCGCGCTTGACCTGCCCCTGGATCTCGGCCTCGCCGACGATCATCGACTCGAGTCCCGAGGTGACGCGGTAGAGCTGACGCGCCGCGTCGCAGTTGCGCGGCGAGTAGATCTCCTGCGCCAGCTCGGTCGGGCGGATGGAGGCGCGGCGGGCGAGCATCCCGAGCACGTCGGCCTCGGCCTGCACGGGGTCGCCGACGACGAGGTAGATCTCAGTGCGGTTGCACGTCGAGATCACGACCGCCTCGTGCGCGTCGGGACTCTGGATGATGTGCTTGGCGAACTCGACCGCCTGTGCCTCGGAGAACGCGAGGCGCTCGCGCAGCGCGACGGGCGCCGTCTTGTGCGAGATGCCGAGTGCCAGCAGCTCGCCTGCCGTGTGCCCTATGGGTATGCCCTTTAGGGTGCTCATACCGGCTCACGCTCCCGCTCCGTCTCGCGTGCGCGCAGGTCGCGCACCGCGCGCTCGACCCGCCCCAGACGGATCGCCATGACGACCACGTAGATCAGCACGATCGCGAAGAACACGATGTAGGCGGCGGCGACGTAGCCGTCGTTCGAGTGTTCGGGGAGCGCTGTCGCGAGCAGGGTCATTGGTAGCCGAGGATCCTGATGCGGGATTTGAGCATGATGCGCGTGCGCTTGGCGGCGAGCTCATACGAGCAGAGCGTCGCGAACAGCAGCGCCATCGCCGCCAATGAGACGAGGAAGGTGAGGGCCATCGAGGGCGGCAGGTTGGACGTGCCGCCGAGCACGCGCGGGTGCACGTAGGCGGCGGACAGTCGTACGGCGATGAAGTTGAGCGGCACGAACGCCCCGGCGGTGATCGCGAACACCGAGGCGTAGCGAGCCTGGCGCTCGGGGTCCTCGATCGCGAAGCGCAGCGGCTGGTAGGTGGCGTACAGAAGGAAGACGATCAGGAACGACACGAGCGTCGGCTCGTCCCAGACCCACCAGTGGCCCCATGAGGCGCGCGCCCAGATCGAGCCCGTGAGCAGCACGGCGACGCCAAAGATCAGGCTCATGTGGATCGTCACGTAGGAGCGCAGGTCCCAGCGCTGATCGCGCGTGCGCAGGTGGGCGATCGCCATGATCGCGCCGATCACGAACCCCGATAGGGAGATGATCGCGAGCGGCACGTGCAGGTAGAAGATCTTCTGCAAGAAGCCCTGGTCGGCTTCGATCGGCGCGTAGAAGAAGACGAGGCCGAGGGCGACGCAGAAGGCCGCGACCGTGGAGATGGAGAGAGCGCGGAGTCCCCGGCTGTACATGGTGGGCCTTCAGTCCTCTAGAAGGAAGTCGAAGACGGCGTAGGCGATCAGCCCGAACACAAGATCATAGAGCGCGAGCGTCGCAAGCCACTTGATTGGGACCCCACCCACCCCGCTCGGATGGGCGAGCGCGAGCAGCGGCGCCGTGGCCCTGGAGCAGCCGATCACGACCGGGACGAGCAGCGGCAGCGCGAGCAGCGGCCCGATCAGGTCACGCGCGCGGGTGCGCACCGCCAAGGCGGCGACGAGCGTGCCGATCGCCGCCACGCCGAGGTCGCCGAGCGCGAGCGGGGCCAGCAGGCCCGGCAGCGCCTGACCCAACGACGGCCCGAGCAGCAGCAGCGCGAACGCCGGCACGGCGACGAGCTCGAGCACGGCCAGGTAGGCGAGCAGCGCGATCGCCTTGGCGAGCAGCAGCGCGCCGCGGTCCACGGGCGCCAGCAGGAAGCCGTCGAAGCCGCCCTGATCGGCGTCGGCCGTGAACAGGCGGTTGACGCCGAGCATCGCGGCGAACAGCAGCGTCACCCACAGGATGCCCGCCGCCTCCTGCCCGCTCACGCTGTTCTGGTTCAGCGCGAAGTGGAACACCACGAACGTGGTCACCGCGAACAGCGACATGCCCGGCACCGACTCCAGCGTGCGCAGCTCGACGAGCAGCTCCTTGCGCAGCAGGGCCATGACCACGTGTGTTGTTCCGGTCGGCGCATGCGTGTGCCGGCCGGGTCCGGCATGTGCCTCGTCTTGCCCGTGTATTCCGGCCGGTACATGTACCGGCCGGCCGGACCGCACATGTGCGGTCCGGGACGGGGCCGCATGCGGCCCCGTCTTCCCCGAATTAATGGGTTTATCGATCATGCTCACCGGTACAACTCCGCTATCGCGTCGGGATCGACGCTCGCGGTCGCCCCGAGCAGCGCCACACGCCCGCCGCGCAACCCGAGCGCCATGTCCGCCTCGGCCAGTCCTCGTCCCGGATCGTGGCTGGTGAGGACCCGCGTGCGTGGATGATTGGGATCCCCACCCATTCCGATCAAGGGCTCGACCAAGTCGATCGCGGCCGGGTCGAGGTTGGCGTAGGGCTCGTCGAGCAGCAGCAGCTCGGGGTCGTGCAGGGTTGCGCGCGCCACCGCCACGCGCTGAACCATCCCGCGCGAGAGCGTCCGCAGCGGCTCGTCCGCCCGCTTGGTCATCGACACGGCGGCCAGCCGCTCCTCGACCCGCTCCGTGGGCACGCCGTGCAGGCGGGCGTGGTAGCGCAGGTTCTCTCGTGGCGTCAGCTCTCTGTAGAGCAGCGGCTCGTGGCCGAGCAGCCCCACTCGCCCGCGCACACGCCAGGCGTCGTCAGGCAGCCGCTCGCCGAGGACGGTCACGCTCCCAGAGTGCGGGCGCAGCAGCGTGGCGAGCACGCGCAGCAGGGTTGTCTTGCCCGCCCCGTTGGGGCCGAATACGACGAGTGTCTCTCCCAGGGCCAGGGCAAGCGTGACGTCCTCGAGCGCCGCGCGCTCACCGTAGTTGCGCGTCAGCCCGTCGAGCTCGATCGCCGGCGGGGCGGTCGTGGCGATCGCACCGTCCGCCGCCTGGACTTCGAGGTCCGTCATCCGCGATCTCAGACCGCGGATACCCCATGAAGGGGCACGCGAAGGGGCTGCTCGTGCTCGGCTTGGGCTTGTGCGATCAGCTCGCGCACGGCCTCTGTCTGTCCGTCGTGCAGCAACGCGACGGGATCGGGGTCGCCGTTCACGATCGACTCGAAGAACCGCTTGCGGTCCTGGTAGCTCGGCAGCGTCGCCTTCGCCCAGCCGCGCGCCTCGTTCAGCAGGACGGCCAGCTGCGCGTAGGGCTCGCCGAAAAGCTCTGAGATCTCCCGCTTGATGCGCTTGGCCAGCGCCGGCGAGGCCCCGGCCGTGGAGATCGCGATCGCGAGCGGGCCGGTGCGCACGATCGCCGGCAGGATGAAGTTGCACAGCGGCGGCACGTCGACGACGTTGACGAGCATCGCCCGTCGCTCGGCGTCCTCGTACACCGCGATGTTGACGTCCGTGTCGCTCGTGGCGGCGATCGCGATGAACACGCCCCCGAGGTCCGCCGGGCCCGCGTAGGCCCGGCGCTCCCAGCGGATCGAGCCCTCGGCCGCGTATCGCGCGAGCTCAGGCTCGGCGTCGGGCGCGATCAGCGTCACGTCTCCGTCGCACGCGAGCAGTCCCTCGACCTTTTCCAACCCGACGTCCCCCCCGCCGACGACCACGCAGCGGCGGCCCTTCAGCTTCAGGCAGGCGATGTAGAGGGGCGTATCGAGCATGTCCGCGACGCAGCTCTGATCGCAGATCCCCTTGTGCAGCTGGCAGACGCACTGCTTGCCTGCATAGGCCTGGGCGGGCATATGGCTCTACAGGTTAGGCCCTACCGCCGCGAGCGGCGTCCGGCGAGCAGCGGTCATCTGCGGGTCACCTGCGCCTCAGTGCACGGAAGCCGACACGCGCGAGCGCGAGCGCGCCCTCGCGCCAGGCCCGTTCGCGGTCCGACTCGCGCGTGGAGCGCAGCTGCGCGGCGCCGCGCGCCGCGCGCGCGGACAGCTCGTCGTAGGGGCCCCACCACAGCCCGCGCGTGCCCGATGGGTCCCACGTGATCAGCTTCTCCTGCGCGCACGCGCGCAGGCCGGCCTCGCCGAGCGTGCGGCCCAGGCCGCTTCCGGCCGCCGCGCCCCACGGGCCGCGCGAGACGGCCGGGCTGGGGAGGTGGTCGTTGAGCCAGACCATGCCCGCGTCGAGCTCGCGCGCGATGCGCAGCCCGCGGTAGCGGTCGGCGGTCCATACCGAGGCCCCGAGACCGTAGTCGCAGTCGTTCGCCCGGGCGATCGCCTCCGAGACCGAGCCGACCCTCATCACCGCCAGCACCGGTCCGGTCACCGGCTCACGCATGAGGCGCATCTCGTGGGTCACGCCGGTTAGCACCGCGGGCGCGTAGAAGGGCCCTCCCGCCGGCTCGCCTGCTTGCCGTGTGCCCTTTGGGTATGCCCCGTCATGGGGTACCTGCCGTGTGCCCTTTGGGTGCCTTCCGCCATGGAGGGCGCCCGGATGGGTGACCGGTCCGCCGCAGTGCAGCGTGGCGCCCTGCGCGACCGCCTGCTCGACGAGCTCGCGCACGTGCTCGGCGCGCCGCGCGGAGGCGAGCGGACCGACCTGGATCCGCGGGTCGCGCGGATCGCCGACCTTCAGAGCGCGTGCCCCGGCCACCAGCCGCGACACGAACCGCTCGGCGACCTCATCGATCACGTAGATGCGCTCGACCGCGCCGCGTGCCTGCCCTGCCCCCGCGCATCCGGCCCACAGCGCGCCGGCCGCCGCGCGCGCGACGTGCGCATCTGAGAGCACCAGCATCGCGTCCTTGCCGCCGATCTCGACCGTGACCTCCTTCTCCTGTGAGGCGCAGGCGCGCGCCACCATGCGCCCGGTCGCGGGCGAGCCGGTGAACAGCACCTTCTCCACGGGCGCGTGGGCGAGCGCCAGCCCGAGCTCGCCGTCGCCGTGCACGACCCGCACGAGACCCTCGGGCAGGCCCGCGCGCGCGACTACGCGCGCGATTCGCTCACCCGCCAGGCAGGCTCGCCGGGCCGGCTTGAAGACGACGCCATTGCCGGCCAGCAGAGCGCCGGCGATCTGGCCGAGCGGCTGCGCGAACGGGGCGCTGCCAGCGCCGATCACGCCGATCACGCCGAACGGCTCGAAGGCGATGCGGGCGCGCTTGGTCAGGAAGAGGGAGCGGTGTACGCCGATGCGCCGTCCGCCGAGCACGCCGACGCCGTCCCGCCCGATCCACTTCAGCGCATCGATCGCCGCCAGGAGCTCGAGCGCGGCGACCTCCGCGCGCGGCCTGCCCTGCTCGCGGCCGATCGTCTCGCGCAGCTCGTCGAGCTCGTCGACGATCGCCTGCGCCATGCGGCGCAGGTAGCGGGCGCGATCCTCCAGGCGCAACAGCGCCCACAGCGGCTGCACCTTGGCGACGGCCGCCACCACCCCGCGAATGCTCTCCGGCGCGGTCGCGGCGACGCTGCCGAGCGGCTCACCGGTCGCGGGATCGAGCGCGTGTACGTCCAACGGGTCGCACCCTGAAGGGCACAGGCAGTTGGTGGGGTCTGGTGCGTCCAAGCTCATCCGATTGCTTCAAGTTTTTCGAAAGGGTGCCGAGGAGGGTATGTCGAACTGTGCATCTACATTAACGAGACTCGTGTTATCGCGAGGAGGGGGAATACCCCCCATAAAGGAGGGCAGGCCCGTGCATAGGACGCTTAGGCCACTGGGCATGCTGTTGCTGGCGATCAGCCTACTCGTCAGTCTGAGCGCCTGCGGAAGCTCATCGACGAGCAAAGGGACGGTGACCGTGTTGATGGGCACCGCGCCGGACTCGCTCGATCCGGGGCTCGGAGCCACGACGCAGTCCTATGAGGCCACGTGGATCTCCTACACGGGCCTGGTTACCTATGCCCACGCCTCCGGAGAAGCCGGCACACGGCTGATCCCAGGCGTGGCCGAGAGCCTGCCGAGGGTCTCGGCGGACGGCAAGACGTACACGTTCACCCTGCACAAGGGGCTGACCTACTCAAACGGCGCGCCGGTGAAGGCATCCGACTTCGCCCACTCGATCGAGCGCGCGATCAAGCTCAACTGGGGCAGCAAGAGCATGTTGACCGAAAACATCCTCGGCGCGGAAGCCTTCGACAAGGGCAAGGCCTCCTCGATCGCGGGCATTTCCAGCGACGACGCCACCGGCACGATCACGATCAAGCTCGTCGCGCCCTACGGTTCGTTCCTGAACGTGCTCGCCTTCCCGGCGACCGGCCTGGTGGGAAGCGCCACCCCGATGAAGAGCCTCCCGAACAGCCCGCCACCGGGCGTCGGCCCGTACGAGATCGAGAGCGTCGTCCCGAACAAGTCGTTCTCCCTGAAGCGCAACCCCCACTTCTCAAGCTCCACGATTCCGGGCGTGCCGGCAGGGCACGTCGATGTGAACGTGAAGATCGTCTCGAACAACCAGACCGAGGCCGAGCAGGTGCTCGGCAACACGGCCGACGTGTTCGACTACAACGACACGGTGCCGCCGACGCTGCTCTCGCAGGTGCAGAGCCAGGCCTCGGGCCGCTACGCCAAGGAGCCGACGGTCTCGGCCGAGTTCTTCTTCCTCAACACGAAAGCCAAGCCGTTCGACAACCAGCTCGTGCGCGAGGCGGTCAACTACGCGATCGACCGCCGTGCGCTCTCGCGTCTTGACAGCGGAATGCTCCAGCCCGCGTGCTACTTCCTCCCCGTGGGGATGCCCGGCCACCCGACCGCGCCCTGCCCGTACGGCGACCCCAGCGCGGCGCCAAACGTCATCAAGGCCAAGCAGCTCGTCGCGCAGTCCGGGCTCGCCGGCACGCCCGTGACCGTGTGGGGTCAGGAACGCAGTCCTCACAAGGAGTTCGTCGACTACTACGCGAGCGTGCTGAACGCGATTGGGCTGAAGGCGACCGAGAAGATCGTCGCGAGCGAACAGTATTACGCGACGGTCGGCAGCCTCAGCCTCAACCCGCAGACCGGCTGGCTGTCCTTCAGCCAGGACTTCCCCAACCCGGTCGACTTCTATCAGCTGCTCAACGCCAAGTCGATTCTGCCGAAGGAAAACCACAACCTCAGCCAGGTCAACGACCCGCACATCCAGAGCGAGCTGGCGGCGCTCGCGCCGGTGCCCTCCTCGCGGCTCGGCTCGGTCCTCGGACGCTGGCAGGCGCTGGAGGAGTACACGGCGCAGAAGGCATACGTGGCCGTGTTCGGCTACGACGAGGCCCCGAAGTTCTTCTCCAGCAAGGTGGACTTCAGCGCGGCGGTGTTCCACCCGGTGTACGGCAACGACTGGAGCACGCTGCAGCTCAAGTAATGACCGGGCCGGGAGCGATCATGCGGCCATGAGGGCCGTCGCACGCAACCGGGTGGCGCTCGCCTTCGGAGCGCTGTTCGTGGCGATCGTCGCGCTGTGCCTGCTCGCGCCGGTGTACGCGCACGACGTGGCGCACACCGGGCCGAACGACAACCACATCACCGAGACGGTGAGGGTCGCCGGCACCCTGAAGGGCACAAGCAAGCGCGTGGACGTCGTCTCGCCGACGGGAGTGCCGATCGGGCCGACCTGGAAAGGGCGCTTCCTGCTCGGCGCCGACTCCAACGGCCGCGACGTGGCGGTCAGGCTGCTCTACGGCGGGCGCAACTCACTGCAGATCGCCGCGGTGGCGACGCTGATCACGATGGCGCTCGCGATCGTGCTCGGCACGCTCGCCGGCTACATGCGCGGCGTCACCGACGGCGTGCTCTCGCGCCTGTTCGACCTCGTGTGGGCCTATCCGGCCGTGTTGCTGGGGGTCGCGCTCGGCGTGGCGCTGGCGGTCGGCGGGCTCGACCTCGGGCTGTTCACGCTGCGCAGCGGCTCGCTGATGCTCCCGGCGCTGGTGATCGGCGTCGTGTTCTTCCCGTACGTGGCCAAGCCCTTGCGCGCTCAGGCGCTGTCGCTGCGCGAGCGCGAGTTCGTCGACGCGGCGCGGATCGAGACCCCGCCCACCCTGCTCGGCCCGCTGCGGATCATGGCCGGCGAGATCCTGCCGAACCTCGCTTCGAGCATCCTCGTGTTCGTACCGCTGATCGTGGCCAACGCGATCCTGCTGGAGGCCGCGCTGTCATACCTGGGCGCCGGCGTGCAGGCCCCGAACCCCTCGTGGGGCACGATGATCGCCGACGGCATCGGGATGATGCCGGGGGCGATCCACCTGGTGCTCGTGCCGGGTGTGATGCTCGTGCTGACGGTGCTGTCGGTCAACGTGTTCGCCGACTCCGCGCGCGACGCGCTCGACCCGCGCGCGGCCGTAAGGGGGCGGCTGTGATGACTCGCTTCCTCGTGCGCAGGGTCGCCTCGCTCGTGGCGGTGCTACGGGGGGGGTCCTAGATGGCGTGGTTTCTCGCACGCCGCCTGGCGTCGCTCGTGGCGGTGCTGTTCGCCATCACGGTGCTCACGTTCCTGATCTTCCAGGCGATCCCCAACGGCGATCCGGCGCTGAGGATGGCCGGGCGCCTGGCGAGCGCCCAGCAGGTGCGGGACGTGCGCAGGCAGTGGGGCTTCGAGGAGCCGATCTACGTCCAGTACGCGCGCACGATGGAAAAGATCCTCGACGGCAGTGTTGTCTCCTACAGCCAGCAGATCAACGTCGAGCAGGAGATCGCCAAAGACCTGCCGGCGACCGTGTCGCTGGCGCTCGGCGCCGGCGTCATCTGGCTTGTGCTCGGCGTGCTGCTCGGTCTGCTGAGCGCGGTCCATGCCGGTCGTCTGCTCGATCACGTGATGACGGTCCTGGCGCTCGTGGGCATCTCGACGCCGGTGTTCTTCCTCGGCGCGATCATGGTCTACTGGCTCGGCTATCAGTGGCACGTGCTGCCGCTCGAAGGCTACGTTCCGCTCACGAGCGACCCGTGGGGCTGGTTCACGCACATGATCATGCCCTGGGCCGCGCTGTCGATCGTCTCGATCGGGGTGTACTCGCGCGTGCTGCGCTCGAACGTGCTCGACGTGATGGGCGAGGACTACGTGAGGACCGCGCGCGCCAAGGGGCTGTCCGAGCGGCGCGTGCTGATCGGACACGTGCTGCGCAACTCGCTGACGGGGATCGTCACGCTGTGGGGCCTTGACTTCGCGGCGGTCATCGGCGGCGGCGCGATCTTGACCGAGTCGGTCTTCAACCTGGGAGGCGTGGGCCAGTACGCGGCCCAGTCGATCGGCCGATTGGACGTGCCGCCGGTGATGACGATCACGATGCTCGTGGCCTGCGCGGTGGTCGTGCTGAGCGCGGTCGTGGACGTGGTGTACGCCCTGCTCGACCCGCGGGTCAGGCTGTCGTGACGGGGTCGGCTCCCGGCCCCCCCGGCGCCGGCCGGCTCGCGCCGGCGGCGCCGCGCCCACCTGCCGCACCGCTGCTCGATGTGCGCGAGTTGAGCGTGTCGTTCGCGACCGCGGACGGGACCGTGAAAGCCGTGGACGGCGTGTCCTTCTCGGTGCAGCGCGGCGAGGTGCTGGCGATCGTTGGCGAGTCGGGCTCGGGCAAGTCGGTTACGGCGATGACGCTGATGGGGCTCACGCGCGGACCGAACGCGCGCATCGACGGCACGGCGCACCTGGAGGGCCAGGAGCTGATCGGGGCGTCTGAGGCAGAGCTGAGGCGCATCAGGGGCGCACGGATCGCGATGGTCTTCCAGGACCCGATGTCATCGCTGAACCCGGTGCACAGGGTGGGGGATCAGATCGCCGAGCAGATCTCCGCGCACGAGCCGGGCACCTCGCGCGCACAGGCGAGGTGGCGAGCCGTCGAGCTGATGGAGCGGGTCGGGATTCCGGCGGCGCGCGAGCGGGCGCGGTCCTACCCGCACGAGCTCTCCGGCG
>CABEAD010000191.1_pt1 | contig 12376 bp, 14 predicted proteins | sample 3132311 | NCBI WGS metagenome assembly CABEAD01 (sample SAMEA5534342, study PRJEB31848) | metagenome | biome: tundra; feature: field; material: soil | place: USA | collected 2013-05 | depth 0.45 m
CACGCGCGTCATGCGCTCACCGTCGCCTGCTCGGCTACCTCGCCCTGCACGACCTGCTCGGCGGCGGCGGCGCGCGATGCACGGCGCAGCGTCCACGCCATCGCGTTCGCGGCTATGAGCACACCTGGGACGATGGCCAGCAGCGCGGCGTCGTCGCCGGGCCAGCTCGCGCCGGCGCCCTGAGCGCCCCAGAACATGCCGAAGGAGCTGAGCATCACGCCGACCGCGAACTTCATCGTGTTCTCGGGCGCCTTCGCCAGCGGCGCCCTGGCCGCCACGCCCGCGGCGATCACGAGCAGCACCGCGCACGTCGCCGCCGCAGCGGCCAGCGGTATGCGGTTCTGGTTGGCGCCGAAGGTGAGCACGATGAACGCGACCTCCAGGCCCTCCAGGAGCACGCCCTTGAAGGAGACCGTGAAGGCGTAGCCGTCAAAGCCGGGGTGCTTGGCGCCGGCGGCGCGCGCCGCTTCGGTCTGCGCCCGGAATGTCTCGAGCTCGTCGTGCTTGGCCTTCAACCCGGCTGAGCGCAGGATCGCCTTGCGCAGCCACTGCAGGCCGAAGATCAGCAGCAACCCGCCGACGAGCACCCTCAGCGCGTCGATCGGCAGGGCGGTGAGCGCCGGTCCCAGCGCCGCCACGATCGCGGCGAGCGCGAGCGTCGCGGCGCCCACGCCGCTCATCGCCGAGGACCAGCTGCGAGTGGTTCCCACCGCGAGCACTATCGTGAGCGCCTCCACTGCCTCGACGGCGCACGCGAGGAACACCGAGAGGGCGAGCGCGATCTCCGCGCCGCTCATGCTCGTGATGTTCTTGGTCGAAGGTCCATGGCTTCGAGTGCTCCCGCGTGTCGTTCTACATGATTGCGCGGTCTGAGCAACCAGGCGCCTACCGAAGCCTACGTCTGGCGCGGCGGCGCTGGTCCCCTGCGGCGGTGTGGTCGAGCAGCCAGGCGGGACGGGGCCGCGGGCCCGCCGGCAACCCTCGTGCGCTCAGCAGCAGGGCCAGCAGCGCGGTGACGCCGACAGCGGCGTAGAACCAGTCAGCACCGCTCGTGCCGGCGGGTCGGTGATCGTCACAAAGTCCATTCCCCTGCGCTTCGCCAGCTCGTACACCTCCTCGGGAGGCGTCGCGCACTCCGGCAATCCGAGGGCGCGCTGAATCCCGAGCTACCCCGGTATGTCGAGCTCGGCAACAAGCGCCTCGACGCGAGCTGAGATGTCCTCGCGCGTGGCGCGGACCTCCTCGATCGGCCGGCCCTTGGGGTCGGGCAGATCCCAGTCGATGTAGCGCTTGCCGGGAATGTAGGGGCATTCGTCGCCGCAGCCCATCGTGACGACCACATCCGCCTGCTCGGCCAGTTGGCGGGTCAGGAGCCGGGGCCGGCGGCCGTCCAGGTCGATGCCCAGCTCGCGCATGACCGCGACCACCTCGGGATGCACGTGACCCTCGGGGTCGGCCCGGCTTCCGGCCGACAGCGCGTGGTGGCGCCCGGCGGCGGCGCGCTCGAACAGCGCCTGGCTCATCTGGGAGCGCCCGGCGTTATGCAGGCAGACGAACAGGACGCTCGCCATCGAGGGACGTCTCCGTGGTGACGATCGCTCCGCATCCGGCGGTCACGAGCGCGAAGGCGCCGATCGCCTCCATCAGCGCGCGGCGCGCGAGGTTGGGGCGCTCGTCCGGCCGATGAGCGGTTGAGGGCGTGCCGGGGGTGCTCATCGCGCGGAGCGTATTGAACCGACAGGCGCGGGTGTTAACGACATGTGTATGTCGATGGCCATCGATCTGGAGCCGGCGTGCCTGTGGGCAGTCCGGACCTCACCCCGGAGTCGGCGCGCCGAGCAGCGCGGCCACAGTCCCCGCGATCCCGGCGGCGAGGAGCGTCGTGACGACGCTCCGCCGGAACACGAGCAGCGCCGCCGCCGCCGCGCCGAGCACGAGGTACTGCCACGTCTCGCCGATCGCCATTGTGAGCGGGATGGCCGAGCCGATGATCGCCCCGGCCGCGGCGGGCGCGGCGCCGGCGAGGAAGGCGAGCACGCGCTCGCTCGAGAGCAGGCGCTCGAAGCGGGCCGCGCCGAGCAGGATGAACGAGAACGACGGAGCGAACGCCACGAGCGCGGCGAGCAGCCCGCCGGCGAGACCCCCGGCCGAGTAGCCGACGGCCGCGACCGTCTGGGTGACGGGTCCGGGCGTCACCTGGCCGAGCGCGACCGCGTTCAGGAACTGCGCGTGGGTCATCCAGTGGTAGGTGTTGACCGCGTCGGATTGCATCAGCGGGACGATCACGAAGCCTCCGCCGAACGCGAGCGCCCCGACCTTCAGCGCCGTCCACACGAGCGCGCCCGTCCCGCCGGGGTCGGCGGCCGCGAGAAGGGCTGAGCGGACGGCCATGGGCCAGGCGAGCAGCGGCCAGGCGTGCAGGCCGATCGCGCCGCTCCTCAGCCCCCGCCGGGCGAGCTCGATGGCGCCGCAGGCGAGCAGCACGAGCACGAGCTCCGGCCCGACGGTCGCGGCCGCCGCTCCGCCCGCGAGCGCGTACAGGGCGACCCGCACACGCAGGCGGCCGCGCGCGCGCGCGAAGATCGGAGCCGCGACGCCGATGCCGGCCCGGATCGCGACAGCGGCGACCGCCGCCCCCGCTCCCATGCCCGCGCCGCGCACCCAGACGGGCGGTGATCCGGCCAGGAACAGCGTCGACAGCGCGAGGATCAGGACGAGCCCGGGGAGGACGAAGCACAGTCCGCCGAGCAGGGCGCCGCGGTTGCCGCGCAGGCGCCATGCGCAGTAGATCGCAAGCTGCGTGGAGGCGGGACCCGGCAGCAGGTTCACGGCGGCGAGCGCGCGCTCGAACTGGGTCTCGGTCAGCCACGAGCGCCGTGTGACGCACAGCTCGCGCAGCAATGTGACGTGCGCGGGCGGACCGCCAAACCCGATGCACCCGATCCGGCCCCACTCCCGCAGGATCGTGGTGAGCGAGGGCGCCGTCTGAGGCTTGGCGGCTGTCATCGCGGGAAGGTTTGGCGCAGGCGGTGGGACTGAGACACCTCTACACGACTACAAAAGATCTAAGTGCAGAGTTAATTATCTCGCAAGATGATCTTTTGCAATGAGATCTTATGTACGTTGCGGCTTGCCGATCGTCGCCTGGGCTCGCGCGTCATCATCACCCCATAAGCTGTCGCCGCGATGCACGGTCCGATCTCATACTTCCAGGCGGTGATCCTCGGGCTCGTCCAGGGCGTGGCCGAGCCGTTCCCGATCTCGAGCCTCGGGCATGGCGTCGTGCTGCCGCGGCTGTTCGGCTGGAACATCCACCAGAACGACGCCTACTTCCTCACCTTCCTGGTCGCCACGCACATCGCGACAGCGATCGTGCTGCTGGGCTTCTTCATCAAGGACTGGGTGCGGATCGTCAAGGGCCTCCTGCGCTCGCTGCGGATGCGCGAGATACGCGAGGACGACGTCGACGCGCGCCTGGGGTGGCTCTTGATCGTGGGCACGATCCCGGCGGGGATCATCGGGCTCGTGCTCGAGAAATCACTGCGCTCGCTGTTCGCATCGGCGTCGTCCGCTGCCGCTTTCTTGATCGTCAACGGGATCGCGCTGCTCCTGTTCGAGCGGTTGCGCAAGCGTCCTCCGCGTCCCGGGGACTACCTGGGCGACGCCGACGTGCGCATCGCGGCGCTCAAATGGCGTCAGGCGATCGCAGTCGGCACCTCACAGGCGGCCGCGCTGATCCCCGGCATCTCGCGCTCGGGCTTCTCGATGGGCGGCGGCCTGCTGGTCGGGCTCTCAAACGAGGACGCCGCCCGCTACTCCTTCCTGCTCGCGACCCCGATCATCCTCGCCGCGGGAGCGCTGAAGCTGCCGGAACTGCTCGGCTCGGCCGGCAATGGGGTGCGCGGTCAGGCGCTCGTGGCCGGGCTGTGCGCGGGGGTGACCACGTTTCTGGCGGTGAAGTTCCTGCTGCGCTGGTTCCAGACCAACACGCTGACCCCGTTCGGCGTGTACTGCGTGGCGCTCGGCACGGTCAGCACGCTGGTATTCGCGCTGTAGCGCGGGTGCTGCGGCGGGGCTTCTTGGCAGCCCTCAGGAGGGCTTGGTCTTCGGCCCGCTCTGAAACCACGCGAACGCGAAGCACCCGAGCGCTACGACCAGCGCGGCGATGCCGTGCTTGGTGTGGTGGTGTCCCGCTTCGGCGCTCGAAGCGGAGGCGTGGCCCGGGAAGAAAGACGGCAGCGAGTGCTCTGGCTCGACGAAGTAGATGACCGCCACCACCAGCAACACGACGCCAAGGATGACGGCCGGGACGATCAACTTGCGCAGGGTCGTGGCGCTCATTGCCGCCGAAGGGTAGATCATTCTGGGGACAGTGTCCCGGCAAAAGACCCCACCGCGTATGTTCGAGACCCGCAGCCACGCCTGGCGCGAAGCCGGGCTGCTGCATCAGGTAAGCCCGGGCGCGGTGCGACGGGCACGCTGGGAGGCGCTGCTGCTGGTGCCGCTGTTCGTGGGCGTGGTGGTGCTCTACGAACACCGCCGCGGCCTGCTCGGGCTGGACAAGTACGGCCACGGACGGCTCGTATGGCTGCAAACGCCCGTGAGCCTCGTGACGGTCGTCGCGCTGTTGATCGTCGGCTGGGCGCTCGCCCGCGACGTCGGTCGCGCGCTCGGCCCGGCGCTGTTCAGACGGATGGACCCAGCGATGGCGGGGACGGTCGGATTCGTGATCCGTCTCGCCACGGTCGCCGTGGCGCTGGTGGTGGCGCTGAGCGTGGCCGGCGTCAACTCGCGCACGCTCGCCCTCGGCGGCGCGTTCACCGCCGTGATCGTCGGGCTGGCGGCTCAGCAGACGCTTGGCAACGTGATCGCGGGCACCGTGCTGCTGAGCGCCCGGCCCTTCAGGGTGGGGGACCGCGTGCGCCTGCAGGGTGGCCAGATCGCCGGCCAGATCGAGGGGACGGTGGGCTCGCTCGGGCTGCTCTACACGACGTTCGTAGCCGAGGAGGGATCGATCATGGTGCCCAACAGCGTCGTCCTGAACGTGGCCGTGCTCGCCACCGAGCAGCAGCCGGCCACGCCTGATTACGAGCGCGCGACCCGATAGCGCAGGAACAGGTGCGAGTCGTGCTCCAGCACGGCCACCAGTTCCAGCTCGACAGGTGAGTCGAGCTTGGAGCCGCTGAGGATTCGCAGCGCCTCGCCGCCGGCGTCATCTCCCGCGAGCTTGGGTGAGAGCGACAGGAACAGCTCGTCCACGAGCCCGGCGGCGAGCAGATGCGAGTTCAGGTGTGGGCCGCCCTCGCACAGCAGCGTGCGCACGCCGAAGCGCTCGCGAAGCTCGGCCAGGGCGCCGGGAAGGTCGAGCACCCCGTCGCGCTGGGCTCGGATGTAGTCGATCTTCCCGGCGCAATCCTCGGGCAGGCTCGCGGCGGAGGACGTGACGATCGCCACGCGCGCCTGCGGGTCGGCGAGCAGCGGAATGTCGGCTGATAGGCCGAGTCGCCCGGAGACGATGCACGCGAGCGGTTCCTCAGCCAGGCCGCGCTCACGCCGGATCTGCCTGCGACGCTCGTCCCGCACGAGCCGGCGGTAACGCTCGGCGCGGACCGTGCCGGCGCCCGCCATCACCGCGTCGACGGCTGTGCGCAGGCCATGGAAGAGCTCGCGGTCGGCTTGGTTGCCGAGCGGCCCGGAGCGCCCGCCGAGGCTCGCACGGCCGTCGGCGGTGCTGACCATGTTGAGGAGCACATAGGGGCGCGTGGCGGACGTGCTCGCAAGGCTCAGCCCCTCCACGACCTCCTCGACGCCGATCGGATCGCCGGTCGGTAGGAGGCGTTTGAAGGCGAGCGGCTGCTCTGGGGCGGCGTCTTGCACGTAGCCCGGCATATACCACTTGCCAACACACGGACGGATCGACCTGCTACCGTCGGTGAGTCTGGCCGGCTAGAAAACCCGGCGAAAAGCAGTGCAAGCGCTCGCAGGTCGAGGCTCTAGAAGCATCCTCCGCGTAGCAGCACGCACATATCGTGGAGGAAATGTCACATGCCTACCGGCACAGTGAAGTGGTTCAGCGACGACAAGGGGTTCGGCTTCATCACCCCCGATGATGGCGACAAGGACTTGTTCGTCCACCACACAGGTATCAACGGCGAAGGCTATCGCTCGCTCCAGGAGGGCACGAAGGTGTCCTACGACCCGGAGCAGGGCGACAAGGGCCCGAAGGCCGTCAACGTCACAATGATCTGATCGGCGGACAGCGCTGAGCAGCTCGGAGCAAGTCATCGGGGCCCTGCGGGGCCCCGTCGGCGTTGTGAGGGGCGGGCGCACGCGGGCGGACGCCGGCGCGGCGAGCCGCACCGACCAGGTGATCGGGGCGCTCGCGTTGATCGTGATCCTGGCGTGCGGCGCGCTGATCGTCCTGGTCGCGGCGGACCGTCCCAGCTTCCTGGCCGCGACGACCATTCAGCACTTCTTCCCCCGGTGGATGGCGGGGCCGCTGGGCGGGCTGTGGCCGTCGCTCACGCGTGGCACGGAAGCACTCAAGTACATCTTCACGGTCGCGATCGTGGCGATGTACGCGAGCTATCTGGCGGGGCTGCGGTACGTGCCTCGTCTGCGTGCCCGCTGGGCGATCGCGGCGGTGGTGGCGGCGCACGCGATCTTCTTCCTGTCCCCGCCGCTGTCGCTCACGGACTTCTTCAACTACGTCAACTACGGCCGGATGGAGGTCGTTCACCATCTCAACTCCTACACGACCATCCCGGTGCTCGAGCCTCACAGCGATCCGAGCTTCGCGCTCAGTAACTGGCACCAGCTGCTGAGTCCCTACGGGCCGCTGTTCACTCTGTTGACGTTCGCGGTCGTCCCGCTCGGCGTGGCGGCGTCGTTCTGGACGCTGAAGGGGCTGCTGATGCTCGCGAGCCTCGGGACGGTGCTGCTCGTGTGGAAGTGCGCGCGACTGCTGGGTCGCGACCCCGTGCAGGCGATCGTGCTCGTCGGCCTGAACCCGATCGTGCTCGTGTGGGGGCTCGGCGGCGACCACAACGACTTCTTGATGATGTTCTTCGTGGTGCTCGGCTTCTATCTACTGCTGCGCGCGCGCGCGCTGCCTGGGGCAACCGCCGCGGTCGCTCCCGCGACGGAGCTTACGACGGGGCTTACAACGGCGCTCACCACGGGAAGGGCGGCCCTCGCGACGGCGCTCACGACGGAGAGAGCGGCGCTGATCGGCGCGGGCGCGGCGTTCGTGACCGCCGTCGCGATCAAGGCGTCGGCGGGCATCCTGCTTCCGGTCGTGCTTGTCGGACTGTTGTGGAGCAGGCGCCGCGTGGCCCACATCGTGCTCGGAATGGCGATGGCCGGGTTGGTGCTGGGGGCGTGCAGTGTGCTCGCGTTCGGACCGCACATCCCGGACCTCGGCACGCAGGGGCGCCTCGTGACGAATGTGAGCCTCCCCAACCTGCTGGGCCTGGCGCTCGGGCAGGGGGGGGAGACGAACACGCTGCGCGTGGTGCTCGGCGGCGCGCTCGTATTGTCGGTGCTGGCCTGCTGCGGCCTTGCCTGGCGCAGACGCGAGTCGCTCACGGCGGCCGGCTGGGCGTCGGTGGCGCTGCTCGTGACCCTCAGCTGGGTGCTGCCCTGGTACGTGCTCTGGGTGCTCCCGCTGGCGGCGCTGTCGAGCTCGCGCCGGCTGCGCACGACGACGCTGCTGCTGGGCGTCTACTTCATAGTGGCCTGGGCGCCGATAACCGGCACGGTGTTCAACGCGATCGGCTTCCACCCCGAGAAGACCTCGCTCGGGAGGCTGCACCAGCGCTATGTCAAGGAACTGCTCTATTGAGCTCTTCTGAGCGCAAGCCGCTCACCTCCGACGAGGAGCTGTTGGGCGCCGAGCACGCGGTCCTGCAGAGCACGTTCACCGACCGGCAGCGTGTGAGGCGGATGCGCGGCGAGATGGCCGACGGGTTCGCGGCTCTGGCGGGTGTGCGGCGCGGGGTGGCGCTGTTCGGCTCCTCGCGCACACCCGTGGAGGACCCCGGCTATGAGATGGCCCGCCAGACCGCGAGAATGCTCGGAGCGGCGGGCTTCGCGATCATCACGGGCGGCGGCCCCGGCATGATGCAGGCGGCCAACCAGGGGGCTCGCGACGTTGGGGCGCAGTCGGTCGGGTTGAACATAGAACTGCCTTTCGAGCAGGAGTTCAACCCGTATCTCGACGTGGCCCTGAGGTTCCACTACTTCTTCACGCGCAAGGTCATGTTCGTCCGCTATTCGAGCGCGTTCGTTGTCCTGCCGGGCGGCTATGGCACCTTGGATGAGCTGTTCGAGGCGCTGACGCTGATCCAGACCGGCAAGATCCTGCACTTCCCGGTTGTGCTGCTCGGCGACGACTACTGGGGCGGGCTGCTCGACTGGATCCGCTCGCGGATGCTCGACGCCGGCACGATCTCCGCGGCCGACGTGGAGTTGCTTCAGATAGCCGATGACGCGGCCCACGCCGTTGCGATCGTCGAGGACGCCGCCCGGAGGCAGGGGCGCTGAGCACCGGTTGCCCGGGACGCCCTCTCGCGGAGGGCGTCCCACGGCCCCCGTCAACCGCGCGCCGAGCTCGACGGCGTCAGGCGGCGCCGGGAGGCCCGCTGACGCGCTGACCCCCGCCTCCGGCGGCGGCGCCCCCGTCGGCCATGCGCCCGTCGCGTCCCACGTAGCCGTCCTTGCCGCCGATACAGACGTATATTGCGTCGCCGTCGCCGACGTTGCGGACCTTGCGCAGCGTGGCTGCGTCGACCCGCGCGAACCCGCCCTCCTCCAGGCGGTGGGTGGTGCCGTCGCCGAACTCCATCTCGATCGTTCCGCGGTGCACGAAGTAGAGCTCCTCCTGGACGTCGTGGAAGTGACTGCCGGTTTCATAGCCCGGGGGCATCACGATCGCGTTGATGCCGAAAGCCGTCACGCCGAGGCCCTTGCGGACCTTGCGAAAGCCGTAGCCCTCGCCCAGCGCGTCGAGATCGCCGACGGCATAGCCCTCGCCGACCGTCACCTTGGGGTACTCCGATGCCTCCATGTGCGCCATCTCCTTCCTGGGTGGTCCGTCAGTGGTCCGCCACGGTTCCGCCCTCGGGCGAGAGCGGCCTGTTCTCGCTCGCCCAGCGCATGAGCCCGCCGCTCATCGAGAGAGCCTGATAGCCGGCGGCGCGGAATGCCTGGGCCGCCATGTCCGAGCGGGCGCCCACGCGGCAGTAGAAGACGGCGGGCCGGTCGCGCTCGATCTCCTCCGCCCTCGATGAGAGCTCCACGAGCGGTATGTGGCGCGAGCCGGCGATGTGGCCCGCCTCGCGCTCGTAGGGCTCGCGCACGTCGATCAACTGCACGTCGGGATCGCCCGCCAGCCAAGCGGCGAGCTGCTCGGGCTCGATGTCGGTTTGCGTGGAGTCGACGGACGCGCTCATGAGGCATGAGCGTAGCGGGGTCACTAGGATCAGCGCACCATGCAACAGACCATCACCGACGTCTACACCATCCCCCAGGAGCACCTCGACCTATGCGCCACGATCGGGCAGATCGCCCGGGAGAAGATCGCGCCGCGCTCGGGGGAGATCGACGAGAAGGCCGAGTACCCGTGGGACATCAGAAAGGTGCTCGCCGAGCAGGACGTCCTCGGACTGCCGTTCCCGACCGAGTACGGCGGCACCGGCACCGGCACCTTGATGCTCAACATGGCGGTCGAGGAGATCGCCAAGGTGGACGCGGCGTGCGCCTTGATCCTGATGGTGCAGGAGCTCGGGACGCTCCCGATCCAGCTGTTCGGCTCGGAGGAGATGAAGGCGCGCTTCCTGCCCAAGTGCGCCTCCGGCGAGTGGTCTCCGGCGTTCGCGCTGTCCGAGCCGGAAGCGGGATCGGACCCGGGGGGCATGCAGACGACGGCTGTCCTCGACGGCGATGAGTGGGTGATCGACGGCACGAAGAACTGGATCACGAACCTCGGCGTGGCCGACTTCTACGTGACCTTCGCGGTGACCGACCGCGAGAGCAAACGGATCACCGCGTTCGTGGTGGAGGCCGATAGGCCGGGCTTCAGCGTGGGCAAGCTCGAGCACAAGCTCGGCATCAGGGCCTCGCCGACGGGCCAGCCGATCTTCGAGAACGTGAGGGTGCCGGCGGAGAATGTGATCGGCGAGGTCGGCAAGGGGTTGAGGGTGGCGCTCGCCACGCTCGAGCGCACGCGCCTGGGTGCGGCGGCGCAGGCGGTGGGCATCGCCCAGGGAGCGACCGACTACGCGGTGGCCTATGCCCGCGAGCGCAGGCAGTTCGGCAAGGCGATCAACGAGTTCCAGGGGATCCAGTTCAAGCTCGCCGACATGGAAACCAAGACGGCTGCCGCCCGTGAGCTGCTTTACAAGGCGTGCGCGATGGCCGATCAGGGGCATCCGCAGCGCGCGAAGTACTCCTCGATGGCGAAGGTGTTCTGCTCGGATACCGCCATGGAGGTGACCGTCGAGGCGGTTCAGGTCCTGGGTGGCTACGGTTATGTCAAGGAGTATCCAGTGGAGCGCATGATGCGAGACGCCAAGATCACACAGATCTACGAGGGCACCAACGAGATCCAGAGGCTCGTGATCGCCCGCACGCTGAAGTAGGGGCGATGGGCGCCGTTGAGGAGATCGTCCTCGCGGTGATTGTCGCAGTCGCGCTTGTGGGCACGGCGGCGTTTCTGGTGGTGCGTCTGGCGGGCTGGCGCGACCCGGAGTCGGAGGTCGAGTTCGAAGAGCTCGTGCGCCACTCCGAGGAGCTCGCGCGCGAAGGGCTGGCGGTCGACCCCGACGAAGCCGAGTTCATGGAGCTCGACCCCCACAACGACACCGACTTCGAGGAGATCGTTCGCGACGCGCTCGACGACTTGCCGGACCTGTTGCGCAACGCGCTCACGCACGTGGCGGTCGTGATCTCCGACGGCGGCCGCGCCAGGGGCGCCTACGGGCTCTACCAGGGCGACACCGTGGCGCGCGAAAACGTCCACGAGCGGATCGTGATCTTCAGGGACACGCTGAGGCGCGACTTCGGGCACGACCCGGACGTGCTGCGCGAACAGGTGACGAGGACCGTGCGCCACGAGCTGGCCCACCACGTGGGCTTCGACGAGTTGGGCGTCAGCAGACTCGACCTATAGTCTCCCGGTCCCCCGACCAAGGAGAAAGCAACACATGCCTGAAGCTGTGATCGTCGACGCCGTGAGGACGCCCATCGGGCGGGCTGTGAAGGGGTCGCTCAAGTCCATGCGCGCCGACGACCTGGCGGCGATCCCGCTGAGGGCGCTGATCGAGCGCAACCCGCAGGTGGACCCGAAGTCGATCGTGGACGTGATGATGGGCTGCGGCTACGGAGAGGGCGAGTCGGGCTACAACATCGGCCGCATCGCGCTGCTGCTGGCGGGCATCGACCACCACGTGCCGGGGTGCACGGTCAACCGCTTCTGCGCCTCCTCGTTGCAGACGACACGGATGGCCTTCCACGCGATCAAGGCGGGCGAGGGCGACACCTACCTCGCCGCGGGCGTCGAGGCCGTGAGCCGGGTGGGACGGGGGAGCCAGTTCGAGTTCAACCACGCGGTGGACGGCTCGGAGGGGTCGCTGTGCAACGTTTACATCCCGATGGGCATGACCGCGGAGAACGTCGCCGATGAACGCAAAGTGAGCCGCGAGGCGCAGGACGAGTGGGCGCTCATCTCCCAGACGAGGGCCGTCGCCTCACAGGAGTCGGGGCACTTCGACAGGGAAATCGTCCCCGTGACGGTGCCGGCGCACAAAGACGTCGACAGGGAGGGCAACGAGATCGACGTGCCGGAGACGGTCGTCTCCAAGGACGATGGCCCGCGGCCGGGCACGACGATGGAGAAGCTCGCATCGCTGCCGCCCGTGTTCAAGGAGGGCGGCTCTGTGACCGCGGGCAACGCGTGTCCGCTCAACGACGGCGCCGCCGCGGTGCTCGTGATGTCCGACGAGAAGGCCGGCGCCCTCGAATGCAAGCCGAAGGCGCGCATCATCGCCTCGACCGTCGCGGCGATCCGTCCCGAGGTGATGGGCCTCGGCCCGATCCCGGCGATAACGCAGCTGTTGAAGAACACCGGCATGTCCATCAAAGACGTCGACGTGGTCGAGATCAACGAGGCGTTCGCCGCCCAGATCGTGCCGTGCAAGGACGAGCTTGGCATTGACGACGACAAGCTCAACCCGTTCGGCGGCGCGATCGCGCTCGGGCACCCGTTCGGGATGACGGGCGCGCGCATCATGACCACGCTGCTCAACGACCTGCAGACGCTCGATGGGACCTACGGCATCGAGTCGATGTGCGTCGCCGGCGGCATGGGCATGGCGAT
>CABEAD010000195.1_pt1 | contig 12203 bp, 6 predicted proteins | sample 3132311 | NCBI WGS metagenome assembly CABEAD01 (sample SAMEA5534342, study PRJEB31848) | metagenome | biome: tundra; feature: field; material: soil | place: USA | collected 2013-05 | depth 0.45 m
CTCTCCTTCCACGCGCGCCCGGCGGCCCCACTCGCCTCGCGTTCGACGTCGCGCTCGAACTTGCGGGCGAGCCCGTTCTCGCGCATCAGCTGCTCGATCGCGTCGCGGGCCGTTTCGGTGCGCTCCTGCGGCGGCCACACGACGCGCGCGTTCGACGGCTTTCCGGCGCGGGCCTTGCCGGCGGGTGCCCTCCCCGACGCCTTGCCGGCGCTCTTGGCGGGACGAGCGCCGGCTACCTTCGTCTTGCGGACCGGCCCCTTGCGCGAACGCCCCCCGCGCGCGGCGCTCATTTGACTCTTGCCGCGAGCGTGTTCAGGGCGACTTGGAGCCCGTGTTCTGAGTCGACGCCCTTCGGGACGAGCACTTCGGGGGTGACGCCCGCCCCCTCCTTGACGCCGCCGCCGCCGAGGTTGCGCCCGTTGGGCGTGAAGTACTCGCCGACGGTGATCTTGATGGCGCCGCCGTCCGGCAGGGGCTCGAGCTCCTGGAAGACGCCCTTGCCGTACGTGTGGGCGCCGACGACCGTTGCGCGGTGGTGGTCCTGGAGCGCGGCGGTGACGATCTCCGAGGCGGAGGCGGTGTTGTGGTCGACGAGCACGACGAGCGGGACCGAGCTGGGGATCGCCCCGCCCGCGGCGGTCATCGTGACCGCCGGCTGGGAGCGTCCGCGCGTCGTGACGATCGTGCCGGATCCGATGAACGCGCTCGCGACGAGCCGCGCCTCGCTGACGAGGCCGCCGCCGTCGGCGCGCAGGTCGAGCACGAGCCCGCGCGCGCCCTGCTTGAGCAGCCCGTCGACCGCCTCGCGCAGCTGGCCGTGTGAGCCTTCGCTGAACGTCGCGAGGTACACCCAGCCGAGCTTGACGCCGTGGACGGCGCGCATGGCGGAGGCGACGACCGGCTCTGAGATCGTGGCGCGCGTGACGGTCACGGTGCGCCGCGGGGCTTTAGGGGCCTTGATCGTGAGGCGCACGTCGGTGCCGGGCGGCCCCTTGACGAGCGCGGTGGAGGCCTCGGAGGAGAGCCCGCGCAACGAGCGGCCGTCGACCGCGACGATCAGCTCGCCGGCCTTCAAGCCGGCGCGCTGGGCGGGCGAGGAGTCGAACACGCGCACGACTTCCAGGCCGGCCGGCTTGGGGTCGATGACGACGCCGATCCCGGCGAAGCTGGCGGGCTGGTCGAACGCCTCCAGTTCCTTGGGCGCCAGGTAGGAGGAGTAGGGGTCGTGCAGGCTCGCGATCATGCCGGCGATCGAGGAGCTCGCGAGGCTGCTCTTGGAGACGGGGCGGTAGTAGTCGCGCGCGACCCGGTCGATCGCTTCGCCCACCACCTGCGTCTCGTGGTCTGCCACGAACAGGTTGCGCGCGAAGCCGGGCAGCTCGCTCGGATGCCCGCCGAGCCACAGGCCGGCGACGAGCAGCACGGGCAACAGCAGCGCGAGGACCGCGATCAGGGGTCGGCGTTTGCGGGAGTCCATGTATCCCCCACCCTACGCATTTCACAACGCTTCTGAGACGGTCATGGACCAAGCGAGACTAGGACGCAGGGAGCGAAGTGTGCTCTGCACACGAGCGAGCGAGGACAACGTCTCGCGCCGCGTCCATGGCCGTCTCAGACCCGGAGGAAGCGGCGCAGCGATATTCCGGACCCGGCCGCGGAGACCGCGATGGCGCAGCCCATCAACACCACGATCAAAAGCCGGAAGTCGATCATGGACGGCTGTGAGATCAGCTTGACGGTGCTCGCGAGCGGGTCGATCAGCGTGACCTTGGCGAGCGCGAGCAGCGCGATCGCGCAGACGCCGCCGAGCGCGCCGAGGAACAACCCCTCGATCACGAACGGCCAGCGGATGAACCAGTCGGTGGCGCCGACGAGCTTCATCACCTCGACCTCGCGCCGGCGCGAGAACAGAGACAAGCGGATCGTGTTCGATACGAGCAGCACGGAGGAGAGCACGAGCAGCGCGGCGAGCAGGGCCATCGTGATCTTCACGATGCGCGTGGCGGACAGGATCTTGTCCGTCTGGGCCTGGCGGTTCTGAACGACGGCGATCGCGCTGTCGGTGACCAGGCGCACGCCGACAGGGCTCGACTGGTCGAGCTCGGCCCGCAACGCGTCGGCGTGGTCGGGATTGTCGGGCGTGACTCGCAGGATGTCGGGCAGCGGGTTGTAGCCGATCAGCTGGAAGGCCTGTGGGTTGAGCTTGCGCTCCTGTTCGTAACCGGTTTGCTTGGAGACGAGCTCGACGTGGCCGGCGTAGCGGGCGTGCCGCACCTCGTGGCGCACGCGCGCGACTTCGGCGGCGGTGGCGGTCGTGGCGAGGTCCACGTCGACGATCACGCGCCCGCGGATGCTGTTGGCCGCCCCGTTGGTGGCCTGCACCACCGGGATGAACACGCCGAGCACGAGCGTGGTGACGAGCACGCAGGAGAGCGCCGCGAAGCTCGGCGCCGGATTGCGCCGCATCGAGCGCACGGCCTCCTTCAAGAAGAACCCAAGTTTCATGCCTCAGCCCACGATTTCGTGGCGCAGGCGCTCACCGAGCTCGCTCGTGCTCTCGTCCTGGGCGTAGAGGCCGGTGGCCTCGTCGCGGATGACGCGCCCGCGCCGCAGCTCGATCACGCGGCGGCGCATCTTGTTGACCATCTCCGAGTCGTGGGTGGCGACGATCACGGTGGCGCCCGCGCGGTTGATGCGGTAGAGCAGTTGCATGATCCCGATCGAGGTGTCGGGGTCGAGGTTGCCGGTGGGCTCGTCGGCGAGCAGCAACGGCGGGTGAGAGGCGAAGGCGCGGGCGACGGCGACGCGCTGCTGCTCGCCGCCGGAGAGCTGGTGGGGGTAGTTGTGGAGCTTCGTCGATAGGCCGGTGAGGTGGAGGACGTCCGGCAGGGAGGCGCGGATCTGCCTGCGCGAGGCGCCTGTCACCTGTAGGGCGTAGGCGATGTTGTCGTAGACGGTGCGTGTCGGGAGCAGCTTGAAGTCCTGGAAGACGACACCGACGTTGCGCCGGTAGTAGGGGACCTTCTTGCGCTCAATCTGGGACAGGTCGCGCCCGGCGACGCGGATCGTGCCCTCACTCGGGTTGAGCTCCTTGATGAGCAGGCGCATGATCGTCGACTTGCCCGAGCCGGTGGCGCCGACGAGGAACACGAACTCCTGGCGGTCGATCGCGAACGTGGCGCGCTCCAGGCCGGTGTCGCCGCTGTCGTAGTGCTTTGAGACCCCACGGAACTCGACGACCGTGTTCGCGTTCGGGGTGTTCGCGGGCCGGACGGGCGCTGCCACCGGATGGGCGCCGGCGCCGGGGCGCGCGCGCCGCGGGAGCGCTCTGCGGGGGACCGTCTCGCGGCGGCGGACGTCGATCTCGGCTGAAGCCATGGCCGGGCAGAGTAGCGCCGGACCCCGCAAAGGGCCGCACTTTTCCCTGCATGCAATGGGCTTTGCAATAGGCTGGCGCGATGGCGAGCATCCAGACGACGACGGTGGCGGCGAACGGGCTGCCGGTGCACACGGTCGCGCTGCCGGGAACGCGCGCGCTGACGGCGCTCGTGGCGTTCGACGCGGGCGCGCGGACCGAGAGCGCCGAGGAGAACGGGATGGCGCACTTCCTCGAGCACCTCGTGTTCAAGGGCGGCGAGAAGTACCCCACGTACAAGGACGTGAACGAGACGGCCGAGCGGCTGGGGGGCATGCTGAACGCGTATACGAGCCACGACCTCGTGGCCTTTCACATCACGGTCAGAGCGGAGTCCGCGGGGCAGGCGATCGACCTGTTGAGCGACTTCGTGGCGCGGCCGAAGCTCGACGGCGAGGAGCTCGACCGCGAGCGCGGCGTGGTGATCCAGGAGATCAACCGCGCGTACGACCAGCCCTCGACCGTGGCGGAGTACCTGATCGACAGGGCGGCATTCGGCGATCACCCGCTCGGCAGGACTGTGCTCGGCCCGGAGGAGAACCTCAAGAGCTTCACGCGCGAGGCGATCGTCGCGTTCAGGACCCGCCGCTGGGCCGGCGCGAGCGGCGGCGCGTTCCTGGTCGGCAACGTCGAGCACGTGCCGGGGCGGGCGGAGCTGGGAGAGCTGTTCGGCCGCTTCCCGGCGCTCGCGTCCCCCGAGCCTTACGTGCCGGCGCCGGAGTTCGCGCCGAAGACGATGGTGGAGCAGCGCGACACGAACCAGTCGCACCTGCGCATGATCTACAGGCCCGCGGTGAGCGTGTCGAGCGTGCGCGAACGGGCTGCGCTGTCGATCTACTCCACGCTGCTTGGGGGGTCGATGGGCTCAAGGCTGTTCGAGGAGATCAGGGAGAAGCGCGGGCTGTGCTACTCGGTGTATGCGATCGCGCACGCCTACGCGGACGTGCCGATCCTGCAGCTCGGCTCGGGCCTGGACTCGACCAAGTGCGTGGAGGCGTACACGCGCATGAGGGGGATCGTCGACGAGCTGCGCACGGAGGGCCCGACGCCCGAGGAGGTGCAGCGCGCCCGCGCGTATGCCGCCGGCCGGCTGGTGCTCGCGTTTGAGAACACGAACGCAGTGGCCCGCTACGGCGCGAGCCAGACGATCGTCTATCCCCATTCGGGGACAGGCGGCCCGGACATCGACCCGGACGCCGCGGTCAGGGCGCTCGACGCGGTCACCTTTGACGAGGTGAGGGAGGTCGCGGCGAACGTCGCCGACAACCTGGCCGTCGCGTGCGTTGGCCCGCACGAGGAGGGCGATTTTTGATGGGAGACAAGTTCGCGAAGCGCCCGTAGGACGGCCCGCGTCGCCGGTCATCCGGCCCGCTGGACGAGTCCGAGCCGGGAAGACTCAGCGTCCCTGGACTGCCCCGAGCACCTGCTCCCCGTGTGACGTGAGCGTCCAGTAGTTCGGTAAGCCGGGTCCGCCGGGCCGCGTGTTGGCGATCAGTCCGAGCCGGGCCAGGCGCGAGAGCAGCTTGGAGGTCTGCCCCTCGTCCGATATCTCGGCGCCCCTGGCGACCTCGCGGTTGCTGGAGCCGGGTTGCTCGCCGATGAAGATCAGGCAGCGCACCGTGCGGTATGTGAGCCGCATGTCGAGCCGGTCGAGCAGCCGTCCGCCCTCGCCGCCGATCCCCACTTTCTCTGGCACGGGAACGTCGGGCGCGCGGCGCGTGAGTTCTTCGCCGGCGGCGCGCGGGCCGAGATAGGGCAGGGCGATCAGCGCCATCAACTGGCCGTGGAGCGCGATCAGCGGACCTGGAGCGCTGTCTGCGCCCCCGGCCATGCGCTGCTCACCTGTACCCGAATGGGTGAGCAGCCGTCCGTGAACGACCGAGAAGGCGCCACCGACAACGCCCTCGGCCGTCAGGAGCGGAGGGTCGCCGGCGCCGCGCGCCTGTGGGGCGCTCGTCTCGAGCGTCTCGATCAGCTCGCGCAAGACCTCGGCGCGCCGCTCGAGCACAAGCCCGCCCGCCCCGAGAGCCTCGATCACGCACACGCGCGCGAGCTCGGGCTCGGAGTCGAGGAACACGAGCCATGCCGCCAACGCATGACGGACCCGCTCGCGCCAGGAGCGCTGCGAGCCGTACGCCTCCACCACAACCTGTCGTGCCTGCTCGACGCCCCACTCGAACGCGGCCAGGAAGCAGTCCTCGCGCCCCTCGAACAGCTCGTAGAACGTGCGGCGCGAGATCCCGGCGCGCGCGACGACCCGCGCAACCGTCGCGCCGATGTAGGTGTGCTCTGAGGCGACCTCGACCATCGCCGAGAGGATCCGCGCGCGCTGGATGTCATCGACCTGCTCGCGCGAAAGCGGAGCGCGCCCGGAGCGCAGCAGTCCCGACGGCTCTACTTCATCGGGGGACCCTCGTCGTCCGCCGGCCATCTCATTTCTTCTTTTTCGTCTTGCTCTTCGCCTTCGCCTTGTGCTTCTTGGGGCAGCCAGTCGCGGTGATCGGCGTGCTCTGCTTGATGACCGCGCCGTTCTGCGCGACGAACGATGTGGGCATCTTCAGGCTGCTCGTGCACAGGTTCCCGTTGGCCGCCAGCGCCGAGTACTTGCCCTCGGGCAGCTTCAGTTCGAAGGTGCCGACGGGGACGTCGGGGACGGTCTTGAACGTGCTTGACGTGATCCCGGCTTTGCTGATGAACGTCGTGCCGACCAGATCGACGGTCACGCTGTAGCCCTGCAACACGACGATCAGGCTCGGGAAGGCTTCCCCGCCGTGGGATACGAAGAACGCGGGGCCGGTCATCGGGACCGGGATGAGCGGCGTTGTCGCCCTCGCGTATCCGATCCTGGATGCGGCGGGGCACGACGCCGGGTTCGCTTCGAACGTCGCCGCCGGACACGCCTTCTGCAGCGTCGTCAGGCGCGAGGGCAGCTGCTTGGGCAGGCTGACCTTGACCGACTTGATGTTGGCCTGCGTGTCCTGCGGCGCGCTCGGGTAGGTCAGCTTCACGCTCAGGCTCGCGCCTTTGGCCCTTGAGGTGTGGCCCGAGGTGGAGGCCCTCAACTGCGGTTTGAAGCCGAGGACCGCGCAGTTGGTGGCCTGCAGCGGGATCGACACAGCCGAGCTGGCGCGTTCGGTGCTGTACAGCGTTCCCGTGATCTGAAGCTTGTTGCAGTCGGTCGGGTTGAACGTGAACCCGTGCCTGTTGATCGTGACGTTGACGTGCTGGATCTCCAGCGGGATGCCCTTCAGGATCGTCGGGATCTTGTACGGCCCTGAGTTGTCGGTCGTGATCACGAGCGCCGCGGTGACCGGATCGACTTCGACCTTCGCCCGCACGAGCACGCAGTCGCACGGCGTGCCCTTCTCCAGGTCGTACGGTCCCGCCTTCGCGGGGTTGACGATCGACAGGCCGAACGCCGCGCCCTCGTACGGGCCGGTCATGAAGACCTTGCCGCCCTTGACGCTGAACGGTTTGCCGCCGACGCCGACCGACACGGTCGTTTCGCCGATCAGGCTGTTCGGGCCGCAGGTTCCCTCATCCGCCTGTGGTTCGGGGCACAGTTCGACGCCCGTGAGCAGACCGGAGAGGCCGGGAGGCATGTGCAGGCTGATCGCCTGCAGGTTCTGGTTGCCGTCCGTGCGGCTCATCGTCATCGTGAACGGGCTGAACCCTCCCGCCTGGTTGCTTGTCGTGCCGGCCGTCAGCGACGGGTTGAAGGGCAGGCTGGCGCCGGGGCACGGCCCGCCGTTCGGACCCGAGGTGATGTCGAAGTGCGAGGACGTTTGCACCGGGGCGTTCCCGTCCCACGGCGTGAACAACGCCTGCGTCGTGTACGTCCCGCAGCGCGAGGGCGTCCTCAGCGGCGCGCGTTCCCCACCGTAGAAGTGCAGTTCGAGGTCTTCGAAGGGCAGATCCGGGGTGTTCTTGAAGGTCGTGACGACCTGTCCGGGGGCCTGACAGGTCACGCCGTTGAGGAGTTGCCCCACGCTTTCGCACAGGAGCACTTCGCCCGCGAGCTTGACGGTGCTCCCCGAGACGGGGTCTTCCACGATCAGATACATCGCGATCAGGCTCCCGAACGGGTTTTCGTTCTGCGCCGCCAGATATACCGAGCCTTCGAGCGCGTTGAGCAGCAGCGGCGTCTTGATCTTCACCGTCCCGATCTTCGAGGAGTCAGGACAGAAGCTCACGCCCGGCTGCAACGATTCGACCGGCGTCGGCGTGAACGTCGCGGTCTTCACACCCGGCTCGGATCCCGGGTTGAATTCCGTCAAACCGGTGAAGCCGGCCAACCCCTCCGAGCACGCTTCAAGGCCATCGGCCCCCGCCGGGTTGATCGCGACGCCTTCGGGCAGCGCCACCGTGGTATCCCTCAGCGCCGACTCTGCCAGCCCTTCGGGGTTGAACGCCGCCGTCTGGGGAACGTGCACGCCAACCGCCAGCCCCGAGGGGGTGCTCGCGCCGGTCACGTCGGGCACGACCGTGATCTTCGTGGGGAAGAGCAGCTTCGAGCAACCCGTCATCGTTATCGGGTTGCCGTTCGCATCGTGCGTGAAGTAGCTCTTGCCGACGTAATGATCGGGTTCCTGGTAGGAGTCAACGGAGATCGTCGACCGCAGCGGCCCGTTGCAACCGGTCGGCAGCGTCAGGAAAGGTTTGCGGTGTTCGGCGCTGCCGGTCACGCCGAACATGGTCACTTTGAGGCCGGTGAGCGGCTCAATCGCCGGTATGCCCATGGACACCGCTGCCAGCGGGTACTGCCCGCCCGTCTGCAGACCGGCGTCGATGTACGCCTTTGGGACGATGACGGTCGCGCCAAACTGCGCCGCGACACCATGAGGCGGCACCATGTTGTACCAGGTAACATGGCGGTTGCCGTAACCGACGGAGCTTTCCGTCTGCAGTTCGCCGACCGCCGATCCGGGCGGACAGGCGGCTGTTCCTCCTTGTTGTTCCTGTTCGAGTTCCCTGAGCGTGCACTTCGTTTCGGTCGCGTTCGGGTCGCCGACGAGTCCTGGCGGGGTGTCCACGATGATGTCCCTGACATTGCCGGCGGGTTTTGCGTTGTACGGCGAGTCATTGAAGGCAACTTCGTGTTCCATCTGCATGTTGAAGGTGAAGCTCGTGATCATCTCGTACGGGTGCGAGCCGGCCTGAGTGTCCTGGGTGCCGTCCCGGTTCAGGAACTCGACCCCGAATTCCTTGATGCCGAAAGTGTCGCCGACCACGAGCCGGCCCTCACTTGAACTGGCGCCGTTGGCATTGACCGCGGTCAGACGGAAATCGTAGAGGGCCCCCGGCTCAAGACCGCCGATGTCGGCCGAGACTCCCACCGGGCTCGTGCCCGACCCGATCTGCGCCGTCTGCGCACACCCAACGCTGTGTTCGAAAACGGTGACAGGCTCAGTCACGAATCCAGTCATCGTTTCGACGACCTTTTCGTATTCGAACTCGCACGAGGTGACGCGGACGCCACGCGGATCGACGCTGCCCTGCAGCGTCGCGCTGCCCTGCAGCCTCGCGGGCGTCTTGCTCACGTTCGTCGCGGCTCCCGCCGCGACGGCGGGAGCGGTGCTCGCGAACACGTACACATTGCCGTCCGCCGGGTTTGAGACATAGATCTTCCCGTTGGTCCCGTTCACCGCGATCCCGCCCTGCTGGGCCGGGACGCCCAAGAGCCCCAGCGAGGTGAAGCTCGGCGGCAGGAGCGCACCCGTGGGGAGGACTTCGAATGTAAACGGACGATAGTTTCTCCCGTTCATTGCACCCGTGTCCCACTCGGCCACGGATGACTGGTCGTCGATGTAGAGGTGACCGCTCACCGGGTCCACGGCGACCGCGACGTCGCCGAGACCGCTGTCAACCAGACCGAGATAGGCTTCACCATTCAGGCCGCTGACTTTGCCATTCAGGCGGCCGCCGAACTTCTGCACACAACCGCATCCCAAGAGCAGATAGACTTCCGCGTTTGGGCCGACAGCGACGCCGTTCTCGGCGATGTTCTCAACCTGGACTTCGCCGTTTGCGTCGAGCGCGAACCCCGTCAGCGGGCCTGGGATCTGGCCCGCATATTCGCCCTTGGCGTTGAACCTGTCGATCACGCCGTGACCGAGGTCCAGCACGTACAGGTCCCCGGCGTTGGGGTCCGACGGACTGGTGGAGTTGTCGACGGCGATCGCCGCCGGGGTGCCGGGAGCGTTCGGGAAGGAGAACGAGCCAGCCGGTGATCCGGTGATCTCGTTGCCTTTGACGTATGTCGCGCATTCCGCCCCGCACGTGAAGTCGACCGGGTTGCCAGACGCGTCGAACTTCGAGACCGTGTTCGTGGCGATGTCGGCGACGTACACGTCGCCCGTGGATTCTTCCACCGCGATGCCGTTGGGGTTCGTGAACGTGTCGGGGCTGAGGCTCCCACCGAGCGGACCGAGGAAGGGATGGGTTTCGGCAAGCGCCGGGGAAGCACCCGCTCCAAGCGCGACGATCGCACCGGCCGCGAGCGAGAGCGCTGTCGCGATTCTTCTGGAGAGCATGATCACTTACCCCTCTTGTTGGCGTGAGCGGACTTCTTGGCCTTCCTCTTGGGCTTCTTCACACACTTGCCCCTCTTCTTCACGAAGCCCTTCTTGCACTTGACCGGCTTCGACTTGGGCTTCGCCTTCGTATCGGCTTCGGGCGTGATGTTCCCGATGCCCGAGAACGTCTGGCTCGCCGGTTCCCCGAAGATCGCGGGCTGCGGCGCGGGCGCCGAGCGGCACGCATCGGCCGTCGTGCACACCGGCACTTCCGTTACCGGGAAACCGCCGTCCACGCGCGCATCGTAGATGGCGAGCGATTCCTCGTTGGATTCCCCCACCAGGAGCGCCTGGCGCCCGAGGAAGAACACGTCGTTGCCGCTTTCGCTCGTGCTGAGCAGCCTCGATCCGCTGCGGCTCGTGCCCGTCGTGATCAGGTGCAGCCCGCCGGCGTAGGAGTACTCATAGATGTCGGTCGTGCCGTTGGTGTCCCGCGGCAACAGCGCCGCGGACGTCTGGAAGAAGACCTGCCCGTTGTTGGAGACGGCGCTGCTGTTTTCCACGGCGTCCGCGCCGCCGAAGGGGTCGCACGACCAGCACTCAGACCGGTTCGAGGCGGCGCTGTAGAGGTACGATCCGAACGCGAGGTAGGCGCCGTTCGGCGAGAGACTAACGCCTCCTCCGTGCTTGACGAAGACGATCGTCCCACCGTGGGAGAGATAGAGGTTCGACTGGCTGCTTTCGGCCTTTTCACCGAATTGATTGACCTGCGAGCCCGACATCACAGCTTTGGCGGTGAAGTACACGTAGGAGCCGTCTTGGCTGATGCCGGTGAGAGCCGCCTGCGCGTCGGCCACCGGCGTCAGGTTGCTCAACTGGCTCGTGCCCACGTCGTAGCGATACAGGTTGCTGCCGCTGCCGGGAACCGTGTCTTTCGTCAGGCCCGCCTTGGCGTCGTCGGTGAAGAAGATCTGCGAGTCGTCGGCTGTAACGGCCGCGAACGAGCCGCCGCCGCCCGCTCCTCCTTCCCGCGCTTCGTCGAGCTGTACGGTGCGTTCGCCCTTCACGCGCACATACAGCTTTCCGCCCACGGTGAAGAAGAGCTCGGAGCCGTCGGACGAGATGTGCACGATCGAACTTTCGATGGAAGCGATCGAACCTCCGACGGAAGTGCCGTCCGGCAGCGCGAGCGTGAATAGACGCAGGACGCCTTCGCTCAATTCGTACAAGCCCCCGGTGCTCGGCGCTTCGGGGGTCAACGCCACGCCGTCGCCGAAGATGATGAGTTTGAGATCGGCCGAATAGGCGGTGAGGCCCGCCTGTGTGGCTTCGACGCCCGGCGGCGGGGCATCGAGCAACCGGTAGGTGGCGTTGGTGTTGTCGCGCAGCAACAGGTTTATGACACGCGGCGTTTCGCCGGGCACCACTTCGAAGAGTTCCCCTTCGTCACAGCTATTGGCCGCTCCGCCCGAGGGGAGATTGTCTAAAAGGATCCCCTTCGACAGATCGGAAGACCATGCCACAACGCCGGCCCCGCCCCATGTACACCGATCGCCGCCATAAAATTGCACCGGGAGCGGGATTTCGGCGGACCAGCCGCTCGCGCCGCGGGTAGCGAGCTCCGCACCTTGGGCCGACAGCGAACCGGACCGGACCTCATTCGACTGCCAAAAAAACCGGTTGCCGTCGTTGGCTGCCCCATAGCCCCCTTCGTTATGGTCGAGAGGCTGGGCCGAGAACTTGTCCGGCGGGGCGACGGCCTCGTAGGCGCGGCAGTCGGGCAGAGCCGCCGAGAAACCGCCGGGAGAGTTTTCGTTGGGACACGCTGCCTGCGCGGCGGTCTGGGTCGTGAACGTCTGATCCGGGCCCACGACGGTGCCGAGCCCGTTCGTGATGACCGCGCGGTAGTGGTAGGTCGTGCCCGGATCGAGCCCGCCGGCCGACGCCCAAACCTGGCGCGAGGAGAAACCTACGCCCACGCTGCCTTCCGGGGACGGGACGCTCGCGCCATGAGGCCCTTCGCCTTTGGCGTATTCGCGCGTGTCGTATTCGAAGCGATAGTTCGTCTGCGCCCCGCCCGGGTTGACCAGCGCGCCGAGATTGGCTTCGACGGTGCCCACTTCGACGGCCGTCTCCTGGCTGAGCACCGCCGGGACCGGCGGCTGGAAGATCCAAACGAAGTTTCTCAGGGGGTCGCTCACGTACACGCGCCCGCTCGCCTGGTTCACCGCCACCAGGTTGATCCCCTGGAATTCAATAACGCCCCCCGACCC
>CABEAD010000196.1_pt1 | contig 12196 bp, 12 predicted proteins | sample 3132311 | NCBI WGS metagenome assembly CABEAD01 (sample SAMEA5534342, study PRJEB31848) | metagenome | biome: tundra; feature: field; material: soil | place: USA | collected 2013-05 | depth 0.45 m
GTGCGCGTTCGAGAGCGCGAGACTCGGGAGCGCCCCACCGTCTACCCACGTGCCCGCATAACCGCCGAACAGGGCGGCGCGCACGCGGCTGGTGGTCCCGCCGCCGGCGTCTACGAGGTCGAGTATGGAGCTTCGCTCTCCTCGCTCCTGGACGCCGGCGGCGGGACCACCAGCCGCGTGCGCGCCGCCCTGTTCGGCGGTTATGCGGGCACGTGGGTAGACGGTGGGGCGCTCCCGAGTCTCGCGCTCTCGAACGCGCACCTGGCCCCATACGGCGCCTCGCTCGGCGCGGGGGTCGTGCTGTTGCTCTCCGAGGACGCCTGCCCGGTCGCCGAGACGGCGCGCGTGACGCGTTGGCTGGCGCGACAGAGCGCCGGGCAGTGCGGACCGTGCGTGCACGGCCTCGACGCGCTGGCCTCGACGTTCGAGCAGGTCTGCAGCGGCGCGGCCGCGAAGCATGCCACGGCGCGCGTCGAACAGCTCGCGGCGCTCGTCAACCGGCGCGGCGCATGCAGTCACCCGGACGGCACGGCTCGCTTTGCGATGAGCGCCGTGGACGTGTTCTCCGAGGAGTTCGCCGACCACGCCCGCCACGGCGCGTGCGACGCCTGCACGCGCCCGTCTGAGCTGCCGCTGCCCGCCCGCTCTCGCATCGCCGTGGCAGCGTGAGATGAGCGAGCGCCTGCGTCTGAACCCGATCGCGTGCGAGGCTCATGGCATGTGCGCCGAGCTGTTCCCCGAGCGAATCACGCTCGACGAGTGGGGTTACCCGATCCTCGACGGGGAGCCGGTGCCGCCAGAGCTGCTCTCGCACGCCCGGCGCGCGGCGCAGGCGTGCCCGACCTTCGCGCTGTTGATCGAACGCGACCGCCCGCGCGGGTGAAGTCCCGCGAGGCTCTCAAAATACGTTCTCAGCGATCCCTGCCGGGGGATCCCAGCAGGTGAACGTCGACCAGCAGCGAGCGCGTGCCGACGATCTGGACGAGCTCGCCGACGGATCGCTTGCCAGGACGCAGACGCCGCGGCGATCGGCCGACACGAGACTTGTCGTGGCGACGGCCGAGCAGACCGACGACGGCCGCACCCGCGACGAAGCCACCGGCGGCGACGGCCGCAGCTTGGACGGCCGGTGTGACGGCACGCGGAACAAGCGACCGCGAGACGGGCTCCGGCGCCAGCACCGGGAGGGCATCAACGACCTCAGTACCGCTCGTTTCGATCACCGCGCCCAGTGTAGAGCGCGCACCAGACCTACAACTCGCGCTCGTACACGCGGTAGCGGCGCATGATCTTGCCGCCCATGCCTTCCATGGCGCGGTTCATCGGCTTGTTGACCTCGAGGATCCAGCCCATCTCCCCGCCCTTCTGCGGAGTGCGTTCGGCCGCGTCGAAGTGCATCTGGTAGAAGCGCGCGGCGACTCCGGTGTGCTGGTACTCCGGCTTGACGCCGAGCGCGAACACCCGCACCGTGTCGATGTTCTTGCGCTCGCGCAGCGCCGTGATCCAGCCGAACGGCAACAGACGGCCGTTCAGCTTCGCGAGCACCTGGTTGTAGTCGGGCAGCGTGAGCGCCGCGCCGACCACCTCGCCGGTGTCCTTCTTTTCGGCCACCATCGCCCAGTTCTCGTCCAGGATCGGCTTCAGGTCCTTGGCCATGTGCCGGACCTCCTCCTCGGTGAGCGGCACGAAGCCCCAGTTGCGCTCCCAGGCGGCGTTGTAGACCTCCAGGAAGCGGCTCACCTCGGCCTCGAGGTCTTTCTTGCGGAAGTTGCGGCACACGATCCCGTGGTCGGCCTCGAGCTTGTCGGCCATCTCCCAGATCGCGGGGTGGACGTTCTCGCGCGTGTCCACGTACAGGCTCCACATGTAGAGGTCCATCGCCTTCTGCATGCCGAGGTCCCGCTCGAACAGGCGCTGGTAGTAGGGGTGGTGCCAGGGGCAGAGGATGATCGGCGGGCGCTCGTGGCCCTCGACGAGCAGGCCGCACTCGTCGTTGGTGGTGAAGTCCATCGGGCCCACCATGCGGTCGCGACCGCGCTCGCGCAGCCACTGCTCGGCGGTGCCCAGCAGCGCGCGCGCCGCCTCCGGATCGTCCTCGCACTCGAACCACCCGAACAGGCCCCAGTCGTTGCCCTGGAACTCGTTGAAGTTGCGATCGACGTGGGCGCTGATGCGCCCCACCGCGCGGCCCTCGCGCCAGGCGAGGAAGTACTGGGCCTCGGCGTGCTTGAAGAACGGGTTCTTCTTCTGGTCGAGCCTTTTCTTCAGATCCATCAGCAGCGGCGCGACCCAGTTGGGCTCGTTACGATAGAGCCGCCACGGCAGCTTGATGAAGGTGTTCAGCTCGCCCCGGGAAGCAACCGGGCGGATCTCGACGCTCGTCTTCTCTCCAGCAGTCTCGACAGCCATCGCCCGCCACCCTATAGGAAGAGAGCCGATGCCCACCTCAACAGGCCCCGAGCCGATGCCCACCTCAACAGGCCCCCGCGCGACATGCCCACATCGGTAGACGTCTTCGCGAAGGTTCGCGGACACGAGCGCGAAGAGCTCTTGAAGGCGGCCCGCGAGGCCGACCTGATGCCCTACTTCCGCACGGTGGAGTCCCCGGCGATGCCGATCGTCGAGATGGAGGGCTCGCCGCGGATCATGCTCGCGTCGAACAACTACCTCGGGCTGACCGGCGACGAGCGGGTCATGCAGGGCGCCCGCGACGCGCTCACCCGCTACGGCACGGGCCTCACCGGGTCGCGCCTGCTCAACGGGACGACACCCCTGCACCTGGAGCTCGAGCGTGAGATCGCCGAGTGGATGGGCACCGACGACGCGCTCGTGTTCACGACCGGCCACCAGGCGAACGTGGGCACACTCGGCACACTGCTGAACGCGAAGGACACGGTGATCGTCGACTCGGCCGACCACGCCTCGATACTCGACGGAGTCCTGCTTTCAAAGGCCAAGATGCGCCCGTTCAGGCACAACCGCATGGACAAGCTCGCCCGCGCCCTGGAGCGGGCCGAACAGGACGGCGGAGGCGTGCTGGTGGTGGTGGACGGCGTCTTCTCGATGGAGGGCGACGTGGCGCCGCTGGTGGACGTCGTCGAGCTGTGCGAGCGCCACGGCGCACGCCTGATGGTCGACGAGGCGCACGGCGCCGGGGTGCTCGGCGCGCGCGGCGCCGGCGCCTCGGAGCTGCTCGGGGTGGAGGATCGCGTGGACCTGCGCATGGGCACGTTCTCCAAGTCGCTGGCGGCGTGCGGCGGCTTCGTGGCCGGCCCGGCCGACGTGATCGACTACCTGCGGGTATCCAGCCGCGCCTTCCTGTTCACCGCCTCGGCCGTGCCGGCGGCGCTCGGCGCCGCTCTGTCCGCGCTGCGCATCATCCGCTCGCCGGAGGGCCCACAGCTGCTCGAGGGGGTGCTCGAGAACGCGCGCTATCTCATCGACGGCCTGCGCTCGCTCGGCTACCGCACCCTCACCGGCGAGCCCATCCGGGTCGGCCCGGGCGCCGAGGGCGCGACTGAGACGATCGTCACGCCGATCGTGCCGGTGTTCGTCGGCGACGACTGGAGGGCGGCGCTGCTGTGGCGCGCTCTGTATGACGGCGGCGTGTTCACCAACTGCGCGCTGCACCCCGCCGTGCCGCCGGACGGCGCGCTGCTGCGCACGAGCGTGATGGCCACGCACGACCGCCCCACGCTCGACCGCGCCCTGGAGGTGTTCGCGACGGTCAAGCGCGAGTTCGAGAGCGAGCACGGCCCGCTGCCGGGTCCGGACTGAGGACCCCGGGCTCCGGCGAGGTCCGAGTGACGTGCCGCGCCGAGCCTGCCTGCCCGCCTGCCACATCATGGCCACACGATCGCAGGGCCACCGGCAGGCAGGCTGAACCGAGCGCTTCGAGCAGCCTGAACGGCCAAGGCCCCGGCCACACCTTGTCCATTTCTTCACAAGTCGAAAGAGCGACAAAAAGCCCGCTTCTAGCGAACGTTCTGAAGCGCACACTGTTGACCGGGCGGCCCTCGCTGGCTAGCTTCTGGAAGCGCAACGCACGACCGTCCGAGGCTCGCCTGGACGCTGCCGGTAGAGGGGTGCCGGGGGTGTTCGCCAAAGGCCTCGCGAGGGGGAGCCACGGGCGATCGAGCGAATGCGCGACTCGTCAATCAGCCAAGTTTGTCGCACGTCGCGGGAGCCTCGCGGCGGCGACGGGGAGTGACTTCACATGAACGCGACAGCGACCATCGCCCCTGCCGGCCCGCAGTACATGCGCGCGCTGGAACGCGCCAACCAGGTGCGGCTCGCCCGCGCCGAGCTCAAGCGCCGTGTGGCCGGCGGTGAGATCGGTGTCGCCGAGGTGATCCTCGATTGCCCGTGGGAGGCCCACAGCATGGCTGTGGCCGACCTGCTGATGAGCCAGCGCCGCTGGGGACAGACTCGCTGCCGCAAGTTCCTCTCCCAGATCCAGATGTCCGAGAAGAAGACGGTCGGCTCGATGACCGAGCGTCAGCGCCGCACACTCGCGGCGATGCTGAACGCGGCCGGGACCCCGCCGGCGCCCGGCCCGTGGCTGACCGCCCACCGGATGACGTCCGGCGATCGCCGCGCGGCGTTCATCGGCTCGTCGAGGAGCATCTGATTGCTGGATTCGGCGTCAGCGCAGCACAGCGCAGCGCGGCTGGAGGCTTCTCAATGCCGCGTTGGGCACAGCTACGGACAGCCGGATGACAGCTTGACCTGCCACCACCCGGCGAGCATCCCGATGAGGCCGAGGCGCGGGCGCACCTCCCACACGCCGCAGCCGCCCTCGCCGAGGTCGGCGACGGGCAGGCGCACGAACTTGTAGCGGCCGGGCTCCAGCTTCATCCGCTTCAGCAGCGCCCGCGAGCGTCGCTCGAGCGCCTCTCGCTCGTCAGCTTGGGCGCGCGCCTCGGACACACGCAGCGCCAGTCTGTCGCGCAGTCGCTCGAGCTCCCCCAGGGTCAACAGCCGCGGACCGCCGAACGCCTCGCGATCGCTGTCGTGCGGGGAGATGTGCGGGAACGTCCGGGCGACCAGCCCCGAGAGCTCGCGCTCGAGCTTGGACACCTGCGCCCTGAGCGTGTCGCGAGCCGCGCGCTCGTCGGCCTCGGTGTGGCGGGAGAAGACGCGATCGGCATTGACGCGATCGAAGGTGAGCTGCTGCGATTGGGCCATGCCCTGCACCTCCCGCTCGGACCAGAGCACCGATGTTAGCTCGCCTGGGCGCCCTCTTCCAGGATCGAGCGGCACATCCACAAAGCCTCCTCGACGTGCAGGGCTGGCACCCCGGCGACCTGCACGGCGAACAGCTGCAGCCGGCGCGTGCGCGCGCGCGGCTCGTGGCCGGGAGCGACGTCGCCGAACAGGACCGCAAGCGCACTCTCCGCATCGGCGATGACGAGCCTTCCGTGACCGAGGCTCGGTCCGCTCGCGGCTCGCCCGAGCCGCTCGTTCTCGCGGCTGAGGCGGATGCCGAGCGGCCCATCGACCGCTTCCGCGTCGAGCGCCCACACGGGCACGCCCGTGTCGATCAGCGCGATCGTGAGGATGTCCGCCAACAGTCCTTGGGAGAGAAACCCGCCGCCCAGCATGCGTTCGAGCACGGCCGCCTCGATCGGGGTCCTGGTCACGTCGGGATCCAGCCCGATGTGACGGAAGAGCACGCGATAGGCCGCGGGGACCGGCTCCTGGCGCACGTTCACCGCGCGAGCGCCCCGCCAGCGGTTGGACAGCTCGCGCAGGCGGTCGAGCACCACCCGCGGCGAGCCGCCCGTGAGCGAGCTTGCGAGCTTGACGTCGACGGTCGCGAACATCAGACCGAGCCCGGGAAGCTCCTGCTGAACCTCGCGCTCACACCAGCCCCGCGTAGGCTCGGCGCTTGACGGCGCTCGCCGCGGCGCCGGCGCCTCAAACGCGGGCGGGCGCTCGCCGCTCATGCCCGTTCAGTCGCCCCGTTGGACGCCGGCGCTTGACCGAGGCTCATGGCCGCCCCGGCTTCCAGCCACGCGCGCGGGAGGCGGCCGCCAGCTCGCTGACGCGGGCGCGCAGCGTGGCGAGCGGCGGCCTTGAGAGGAGCGCCGCGCTCTGTACGACGCCTCCGGGGTAGGCGAATGTGATCTGAGGGCAGCTCAACATCGTGTAGAGCACTCCGAGCCTCCCTTCCCTGTCGACGCCGACCGGCAGCGTAAGGCGGTGGGAGCGCACCAGCCGCGCCACCGAGGCGGGATCTTCCCTGATCGCCACCGCAGCGAAGCCGACCTGCGGGAAAGACGGTGCGATTCGTTGCAGGTCATCGAGAACGCCGGCGCACGAGCCGGCGTCGATGAACAGCGCGAGCACGACCGGTCCCCGTTCGTAGAGCTGGCAGATGTTGAGGATTCCAGGTCCCCTGACGGTGCAGGCGGCCCGTTTGCCGCTCGCCCCCTCGTTGGCGCGAGCCGCGACGTCGACTTCGCCGCGCGGCCCCCCGAGCGCGAGTGGCGCTGCGAATGGCGGCAGCCGCTCGCCAGGAGCGATCCCGGCGAGTCCGCGACGCGCAGAGAGGGTCGAGTAGAGCGCGACCGCGAACAGCGCGATCAGCCCAAGGACGGCGACGTAGCGCCCGTAGCGCGGGCCCACAGTCGCTCCCTCCCCTCGGCGAGCACGACGGCGGCGGGCAGCGCCACGAGCACCCCGACGAGCGAGACAGTCAAGTCGATCAGCGTGACCACGCCGAAGTCGCGCAGCATCGCGACGTCGGACAGCGCGAGCACGCCGAAGCCCGCGATCGCCGTGACGCCCGAAGCGGCGACGGCCGCGCCCGTATGGCGGTAGGCGCGACGCAGCGCCTCCACGGTCGAGTGTCCGCCCGCCATCTCCTGGCGGTGGCGCTCTGAGAGCAGCACGCTGAACTCGGTGGAGATCGCGATCACCAGAGCGCCGAGCGTGACCGACATCGGGTTCAGCGGCACCCTGATCGCGAACAGCACGAGCGCCGACCATCCGGTTGCGAGGACGATCGGGGCGAGCGGCACGAGCGCCCGGCGGCGGTCTCCTTTGAAGGCGAGGAGCAGCACGAGCGCGACCGCCGCGAGCGCGACGAGCAGCGTGAGCACGCGCCGCCAGGGCGAGGCCACCTGCGCGCCCGACTGGGCCGCCAGCACCGACAGCCCGACGAGCCGCGCGCTGACGCCCGCCGGCGGGCGCAGGCTCGAGCGCATCCCTTCGATCACGCGCTGCTGCTGTTGGAGGGACATCAGGCGGATGCCGAATGCGAGCGTCGCAACGTGACGATCGGCGCTGATCACGTCCTGTGAGAAGTACGGCGGGATCGCGGCCAGCAGGCCATTCACCCGCGCGGCAGTGAGCTTCGAGGGAGCGCCTTCGCCGGTCTGGAACAGGTCTGGCAGCGAGAAGGCGGGGCACAGCTGCGCCCGGCCACAACCGTTGGCAGAGCTGTAGCCGAAGCGCCCCAGCACCCCGCTCTCATACGAGCTCATCCATTCGATCGTGGAGGGCCTGGTGAGCGAGACGGAGCTCACCATCAGGTCGATCTCACCGCCGACGCCGGTGGCGTGCTCCAGCGTTTTCAGATTTTGAAGCGAGGATAGGTTCTGGGGAGCCAGCTTGGAGATGTCGGTCTGGACGTGGGTCTGGGTGTCCAGGCCCCAGCCGAGCGCGGCGAGCGCCAGGCCGGCGCCGAGTACGCGGCCGGGATGGCGCACGGCGCGGTCGAGCGCCATACGCGAGACGAAGCGGTTGAAGGGGTTGTCGGTGACGATCTCGCGCGCGCCATGCCAGGCCGGTTCGAGCAGGCGGCCGACCGCGCGGGGGCCCGCGCGCGAGCCCGTCGCCCGTGCCGATGGTGCGCGACCCGCCAGCACCAGCGCCGCTGAGCCGGCCGTGAGCGCGCACACAAACGCGAGCGCCACGCCCACCACGAGCAGCAGGCCGAAGCCGCGCACCATCGGCACGGGTGAGAGCATCACCACGAGCAGGCCGCCGATGCTCGCCACCGCGGCGGTGGCGATCGCCGGAGCGCCCCGCACGGCCGCCTGGCGCACGGCCGCGAGCGCGTCGCCGGCGTCGCCGGCGTCGCCGGCACGGGCCTCCTGGACACGTGACTGGAACTGGATCGCATAGTCCACGGCGAGACCGATGAGCACCGGCAGGACGGCGATCGAGGCCATCGTCAAAGATGCCCCTGAGAGCGAGAGCGCCCCGAACGTGAGCGCCGCCGCGAGCAGAGCGATCCCGAGCGGCAACAGGCGCGGGCGACCCTTGAAGACCAGACTCAAGACGACGCCCATCACGAGCAGCACGGCCACGAGCAACAGCTCGATCGAGTGGGAGATCGCGCTCGTTATGTCGTTGACGATCACCGGCTCGCCGGTCACGAGGTAGGACTCGCCGTTCGCGGGGCGCCACTGCCCCATCGCGACCGCCTGACGGATCTCCTCGATCGCGTGGGAGCGAGCGGCTTCGCTCAGGCCGGCCTTCAGGCGCACCGAGACGAGCGCGGCTTCACGGCTGGGGAACAGATAGGCGAAGCGCTGCTTGGGGGTGCCGGAGGGCTTGGTGTTGTCGAACACCAGCCTCGACACGAATTCGTGATTGTCGAGACTTGGAACCGAGGTGAGGCCGTAGCGGATCGCCAGCGCGCTGACTTCGGCGGCGAAGCCCGCCATCGTGGCCCTGCTCGCCTGACTGCCGAGCGTCTGAGCCTGCGCCGCGCCCATCCCGCGGGCGAGCGCGGCACGGTAGACGGCGCCGCGCGCCTGCTTGGCCTCCGCTTCGGCCTGGGCCCGGCGAGAGGCGAGCGCGCCCGTGATCTGGAGCGCCGCCTCGTTGATGAACGTGCCCGGCCCGAACACGACCTTGACCGCTTTGGCGCGCACGAGCTGACCGCACGGCCCGTTCGCTCCGCCCTCCTGGGCGAGCGCGGCGGCGGGCAGGTTGCCCGACAGGCACCCCTCCAGGCCGACGAGCCGGTCGATGTCGGAGCTGAGCACGAGCTTGCGCAGATCGCCCTTGACGAGCACCTCGACGGGCTCTTCGCCGAAGCCGGCGTAGAAGCGCTGGGTGTCTCCGAACGCGGCGCTCGAGCGCCCGACGAGCGTGTCGGTGGCGGCGGTCGGGCGCAGGCTCAGAGCCGCCACGGCGCACCCAACCCCGAGCGCCCCGAGCAGGACCAACGTGAGCAAAGGCCTGCGCGCCGCGCGACCGGTCAACTCCGCGAACAGCTTGCCCGCGGTCACTACTCCATCCCGAGAGGGCCGTGCGATTCGCCCGAGAGGAACTGGCGCACGAACGGGTTCTCGGACTCGAACAGCTCCGCCTTGGGGCCGGACTCGACGATCTTCCCGCGCCACAACACGGCGATGTGCTCGGCCACGCGGCGGGCGCTCATGATGTCGTGGGTGATCACGACATAGGTGCCGCCGTGTTCTTCGTGGACCTCTTTGATCAGTTCGCAGAGCAGCGCGGTGCGCACGGGGTCCAGCCCCGAGTCGGGCTCGTCGAACAGCACGATCTCGGGGTCGAGCACGAGCGCGCGCGCGAAGCCGGCGCGCTTGCGCATCCCGCCGGAGAGCTCGTTGGGCATCTTCTCGCCCTCGTCGCCCAGGCCGACCTCGTTCAGGCGGCGGTTGACGATCTCGGCGATCTCCTCATCGCCCTTCTCGGTGTGATGGCGCAGCGGGAAGGCGACGTTGTCGTAGAGGTTCATCGAGCCGAACAGCGCCCCGTCCTGGAAGAGCACGCCGAACTTCTTGCGCATCTCGAACAGCTCGTCGTCGGGCAGGCTCGGCACCGACTGGCCCTGGACGATCACGTCGCCCTCGTCGGGGTAGAGCAGGCCGACCATGTGCTTGATGCACACCGACTTGCCCGTGCCGGAGGGGCCGATGATCATCGAGATCTGGCCTTCGGGGAGCCCCATGTTCAGGCCGCGCAGGACCTTGTTCGAGCCGAAGGCCTTGTGGACGTCGACGAACTCGATCGCGTCGGGCACGCCGGTGGCGCGGTTGGCGCCCGTGTGGAGCTCGAACTCGCCGCCCTCGGCCTGCTCGTCGTCCCCGGCGCCGGGGCCGTCGTGCTCGCGCCTGTGCCCTTCGGGGTGCGTGGCCATACTCGGGTCCCCTACCCTCCGACCGGCGCGCGCGGGTTGGCGCCCCAGAACACCTGGCTGCTGAGCATCCCGATCAGGTGAATGAGAATCAGGTTCAAGACCATCGACTTGGCTGTGGCCGTGCCCACGCCGACGGGGCCGCCGCTGGCGTTGTAACCGTAGTAGCAGCCGACGAGCACGATCACGGTGGCCATCGCCATCGCCTTGATGAGGCTGAATAAGAAGTCGGGCGGGTTCTGGTAGGTCCAGAAGATCAGCAGATAGCCGCCTGAGGAGACCGCGTGGACCTGGTTGACGACCGCAATGTAGGAGGCGAGGAACGCCGCGCCGATCCCCGCCATGTACACGAACGGCAGCACGAGCCACGCGGCCAGCAGGCGCGTGGCGCACAGGAACGTCATCGAGTCGATGCCCATCACTTCCAGGGCGTCGATCTCGTCGCTGATGCGCATCGCACCGAGCTCGGCGACGATGCCCGTGCCGACCTTGGCGGCCATCATGTAGCCGAACGCGTAGGGGATGATCTCGCGCAGGTCGCACCATGCGGCGAACTGGCCGGATATTCCCGACACGCCGATCGACTCGCTGAAGTATGCGCCCTCAATGCCGCAGATGAGGCCCAGGTTGAACATCAGCGCCCAGATGACCGCCGTCGAGCCGAGGATCAGGATCCCGGACTGCCGCAGCACCTCGCCGAAGAAGCTGAACACGCGCAACCCCCACACGTCGCGCACCACGTTGCCCGCGAAGCCGCCGATCTCGCCGGTCGAAGCCAGCCATTCGCGTGGAAGGGCGAGGAATTCGTTCACTTGATCGTGAGGATGTTGGGATGCGTGGCGAGCAGCATCTGCGTGAACACGTAGTCGAACGCGAAGATCGCAAGCACTGTGATCACGACCGCCTGGTTGACCGCGCGCCCAACGCCCTCGGCGCCGCCGGAGGCGGTCATGCCCTTGTAGCAGCACACGATCGCGATCATCGCGCCGAAGACCGTCGTCTTCAGCGCCGAGCCCCACAGGTCGGTGGTCGAGGCGTTGGAGAAGAACGTCGCCCAGAACGGCCCGAGCGGCTGGCCGTTGACGACGGCGGCGAGCAGGCCGCCGAAGATGCCGAACAGGATCGCGTAGATGTTGAACAGGCCCGTGACGAGCATCAGCGCCAGGAAACGCGGCACCACCAGGTTCTTGACCGGGTCGACACCCAGCACCTGCAGCGCGTCGAGCTCCTCGCGGATCTTCCGCGCGCCGAGATCGGCGGTGATCGCGGTGCCGGCCACCCCGGCGAGCACGATCGCCGTCACGTTCGGACCGATCTCGCGCACCGCGGCGAGCACGAAGAACCCGCCGAGCCGGTCCAGCCCGCCGATGATCTTCAGGCCGTTCGCGGCCTGCACTCCGGGCGCCCCGTAACAGATCGCCACGGTGGAGATCAGCAGCGGAAACCAGCACAGGCGCAGCACGAACAGGAACTGCGAGACGAACTCGCCGCCATAGGGGTAGGGCGGGCGCAGGGTCGACACGATCGTCCGCCCGGCCAGGATCATCATGTCCCCTATCTCCTCGAGCAGGTTCCTGGTCGGTAGGAAAGCCCGCTCGGCTGCGCTGCGAACCATCTCGATATCCCTCCTCGGCGACGATCGGCCACTGCGGTTGACCGCGGGCCGAACTCTACGCGATGACAGGGCGGCACGCCACAGCCGCTGGTATCGTGGCGCAGGCTGTGAGGGGGAGTCGAGTCATTCCCGCAGGTTCGCTCGCTGCGTGCGGCGTGCTGCTCAGCCTGCTCGCGAGCGGCTGCGGTGAAGCCGGGCGCGATGCGCGCGAACCGAAGGGGCTGTTCACGGTCGAAGTCGTCAAGGCGCGCTTCCCGGCCAAGCAGGCGATCGCGCACGACACGGCGCTCGCGCTCGTCGTGCGCAACGCGGGCGCGAGCACGATCCCGGACGTGGCGGTCACGCTCGACTCGCTCTCCTACGCGAGCACGTATCCGAACCTGGCGGCGAACAAGCGGCCCGTGTGGATCGTCAACACGGGCCGCTTGTTCGCCGCCAGGTTCGGATACGTGCTCGCGTAGGAG
>CABEAD010000197.1_pt1 | contig 12175 bp, 16 predicted proteins | sample 3132311 | NCBI WGS metagenome assembly CABEAD01 (sample SAMEA5534342, study PRJEB31848) | metagenome | biome: tundra; feature: field; material: soil | place: USA | collected 2013-05 | depth 0.45 m
CCTCGACGAACCCGATCGAGTCGATGATCGAGATCATCCGTCGCACATCGCGCAACGTGAAGCGCTGGCAGTCCGGGGACATGTGCCTGCGGTGGACCGCCGCCGGGATGCTCGAGGCCGAGCAGCAGTTCCGCAAGGTCATCGGCTACACCGACCTCGCCAAGCTCGCCCTCGCCGTCGAGCGCGACCTCGCCGCGCAGCGCACGGCCACTCACACCACGACCAAGGAGGACGCGCTCATCGCCGTCACCGTGTAACCATCACACCCCGACCGCCACCACGAACTTCTACGGCGAACGGGACAACCTCGATGTAGAGCCGGTCCGGGTCTTGCGTGACCCGCCGTTCTTCGGCTTGAGGAAATAGTGCTTGCGGACGGAGCCGCAGTGCGGGCAGACCTGCTCATCGCCCCAGCGAAGCTCCTCAAGGTAGAGGTAGGCGTCGGCCTCGGTGCGGAGCCGGTCGGCGAGCTGTAGGACATTCATCGACATACGTGTAGTGTAGCACACCTTGACAGAACTTGTCAAAGACTGCTACAGTCTGCCCCATGACCGAGACACCTTCCGACATCCAAGTCAGACGCAGCATCGAGGACCAAATCGTGAAGCTCGGCTCCGAGCGGAATCGACTGGAGAGCGAGCTAGGCGCAAACATCGAGGCGATTGTCGCCGCGATACCCAAGGCAATAGAGGCGGGCATCCCCTTCGACGGCATCGCCAAGCTGGTTGGCGTCAGCCGTCAGACGCTCTATCGCTGGCGTGATGAGGCTAGTAAGGGCTGACGGAGCCGCCCTCCCGAAAGGCATTTGGCAGGGCGGGGAGAACGGCCCGGTCAGCCCGTGGGACCAAGCAGATGGCACGCTAGCGTGCCGTGCGGCGTCAAGCCGTCCGAACGCGAGCGTATGTTCGTGTGGTACCCCTCGGTTGCGGACCCTTGGCAGGGCGCCGCGATGGGAAGGGGACCAAGCACCAGCGAGGAGGCCAACTATGGCCCGAGTAGCCCCGTACCACACTGCCCGTCCCGAGACCGGAGGCGAGCGCAACGTCTACCACAACGACAACGGATGCCCGCGCGGCAAAGAAATCAGCCGACAGGACTTGCGGAGCGGGACAGATGGTCGTCTTCTGTGCAAGGTTTGCAAATAGGCGCAGGCGTGCGGAACGTCAGCTCCCAGCCGGGGCCTTCGGGCTCTCCGGCGCGGCTGACCTGCCAATAGCGGCGAAGTTCCGCAACAGGTAGTTCGCGCTGGACGGCGGCTGCGAGGGCACGGAAGCCCTCGCTGTTGTCCCCATAGAAACGGATAGTCGGCTCAAAGAAACCGTGGCCCTCGCCGCCCTGGCAGGACTCGAAGGTCTCGATGCCCTGCGCGTCGAGCCAATCGACGTAGGGCGCGATGCCCGGATCGAGCGTCGCCAACCAGTCCTCACGAGGGGTCATCGATGGCTCCCGTTCGGCTCCGGTTTGGGTTTGTCAGCGAACACATCACGGAATAGTCAGGGCATAGTCAAGCCGGCCAGGTGGGCGGCGACGGCGTGCAGGCGGTCGTCGCCCCAGAACAGCTCGCCTTCGGCGGCGATTGTGGGGACGCCGAACACGCCGAGGTGCTGCGCGGCGTCGGTGGCCTCGCGCAGGGCGAGCTTGATGTCGGGGTCCCGGGTGGCCCGCTCCACCTCCCGTGGGTCCAGGCCGGCGTCCCGTGCGGCTCCGAGCACGTGTGCCGGGATGCTGAGGTCGTGGCCGTGCTGAAAGGCGCTTCGGAAGGCGTGCGTGGTGAACTCGCGTCCGCGTCCGGCACGGTAGGCGAAGGTGGTGGCTCGCATCGCCATCAGGTAATTGCCCGGCCACGAGTCGGGCCAGCGCAGGGGCGGTAGCCCGTACTGCTGGGCGCGACGCTCTACCTCGGCCATCCCAGCCTGGCGGCGCTCGGAGTCGCCCAGCGCCCAGGAGGAACGGTCGGTGAGCTTGAACAGCGCGCCGAGCGACACCGGCTGCCATTGAACCGGCTCGGGTAGGACATCGCGCAGGCGCTCGGCCGCGAGGTAGGCGAATGGCGATCCGAGGTCGAAGTAGAAGGTCGTTTGCGGCATGTCGGAGCGGCGTCGGCGGCAGCCTGCACCGCAGGCAGCGAGATCGGCGAGGCTACCAGGGGCCGACCTCCTGCGACCGGCTTCAGCCGGAGGTAACGCGGCAGTTACGTAACGGCTCTGTTACGCTATCCAGCGTGCCCGACGGCCTGTGCTCGCTGCGTCTCACCCGCCGCTACGCGGCCGCCCCGGAGGAGGTGTGGGGCGCGTTGAGCGACCCCGAGTCGCTGGCTCGCTGGCTGGCGGCGCCGCGCGTGATCGAGTTGCGCCCAGGTGGGCGCTTTGAGCTTGAGCTTCCCGACGGAGGATGCGTCGAGGCCCGGGTGCGCGAGATCGAGCCCGGACGGGTGCTGGAGCTGGAGTGGCGCTACGGCGGCGAGGAGCCCTCGGTCGTGCGCTTTGAGCTCTCGCGGGACGGGGAGGAGACGGTGTTGGTGCTTCAGCACAACCGGATCGAGGAGCCGTTGGGGATGGTGTACATCGCCCGCTGGACCAGTGCGGTCGAACGCTTCGGTGAGAGGGTCGCGCGATGAGGGCGTTTGCTGCACTCGCCGATCCCACGCGTCGGCGGATCGTTGAGCTGCTCTCCGAAGGAGAGCGCAGCGCGGGTCAGATCGCGGCGGAGTTCCCGACGAGCCGACCGGGCGTTTCGCGCCATCTGCGTGTGCTGCGCGAGCACGGGCTCGTTCGCGCGCGGGGCGAGGGCCAGCGGCGGATGTACTCCCTGGACCCGGCGCCGCTCGTCGAGCTGGAGGAGTGGCTTGCGCGCTACCGCTCCTTCTGGACCAACCGGCTGGACGCGCTGGACACCGAGATTCACAGGTGCAAAGCAAGCGTCAAGAAACGCCGATGACGAGTTCGCGGGGGTGAGCGATGCAGCAGATCACGCCGTACCTGTTCTATGAGGACGTCGAGGCGGCGCTGGAGTTCCTTGCGCGCGCCTTCGGATTTGAAGAGACCCTGCGCTACCAAGGCGCCCAGGGGTATGTGAACCACGCGGAGATGCGCTTCGGAGAAGGGACGATCATGTTGGGGGACCCTGGCGAGCAGTACCGCAACCCGCGTCGCAGCGACGATGTCAGCAGCGCGGTCCACGTCACAGTGCCGGATGTTCAGGCCACATTTGAGCGCGCCAGTGTTGCAGGGGCGCAGATCATCGAGCCCCCCACCGACCAGCCCTACGGCGGGCGGCGCTTCGGCGCCAATGATCCCGAGGGCCATGAGTGGTGGTTCTCCCAGCCGACGCCAACCGTCCCGGGTGATGAGTGGAGCCCAAGCCCTGCAGCCGACAGCGAGGGCGGCACTCACGCCGACCGGCAGCCGTGAACGTCGACGAGGAGATACTCGTGGTCGGCGCCGGGGTGATCGGACTGACCACGGCGGTGTGCATCGTCGAGGCAGGTTTCTCGGTGCGGGTCAGGACGGCCGTGCCGGCGCAGCAGACCACCTCCCGTGTCGCGGGCGCTATGTGGGGTTCATCCTTCGCCCAACCGGCGGTAAGCGTGAGGCGTTGGGCGAGCATCGGCCTGCACGAGTTTCGTGCCCTGGCCGAGAAGCCGCACAGCGGCGTGCGGATCGCGCGCGGGACGCTGGCGTCGCGACGCAGCAGCGAGCCGCCGCCACCCGACATGTTTCCGGGTGTGAGGATCAACCCGTATGGGCTGCCACCCGATGGGTTCCTCGGCGCGTTCAGCGTCTCACTGCCGCTGATCGACATGCCCCGCTACCTGGACTATCTCTGTGGGCGTCTCGCTGAAGCCGGTGGTGTGATCGAGGTGCGCCCGGTGGGCGACCTCGCCGAAGCGGCGGAGCAGGCCGCCACGGTCGTCAACTGCGCTGGGATCGCAGCACGCGAGCTCGCCCGCGATCCCGCACTCCAAGCTGTCCGAGGTGAACACGTCGTCGTCGAGAACCCCGGCCTGGAGGAGTTCTTCATGGAGGAGCCGATCGGCCGCGAGTGGACCTGCTTCTTCCCTCACGGTGATCGCGTCGTCCTGGGCGGCACCGCAAGTCAGGACGACTGGAGCCTCGACCCCGACCCGGCCGGCGCACGAGGAATCCTGGCTCGCTGCGCGCAGATCGAGCCGCGGCTGAAGGACGCTCGCGTCATCGAGCACCAGGTTGGCTTACGGCCAACACGCCCCGTCATCCGCGTCGAGCGAGAGCATCTCGGCGCCGGCACACTGATCCACAACTACGGCCACGGCGGCAGCGGTGTGAGCCTCTCCTGGGGCTGCGCGCGAGACGTGACCGGATGGCTGCTCGCTGAAACCGGCGCTCAACCCTGATACGCCGGTTGATTGTCGGCGCTGGCGCGCAGAAGCTCGTCGCTGTAGCTGACAGCCACTATCGGGTAGCGGGCTCTCACGCGCCGATCCCGACCCCGAGCAGGGAGCGCGGCGCCGGGACAGGCGCGATGAGCGTGTGCCTCGCGGTGGACGTGCGCCTACAGCTCCAGCTCGTCCATCCGCTGCGCCGCGCGCGTGGGCGTGACGAGCTCGCCGTGGAGATGGATGAGGCCGCTCGCGTAAAGCGCGGCAAGCGCGTCCTGGACGTCGAGCGGGCTGGCACCGGCTTCGAGCTCGATCTCCGAGCGCGTCCAGATCCCGGCGTGTGCGCCGCTGAGCAGCAGCATCATGATGGCCTGTTCGGCCATCCGCTGAGCGGTCGTGGGGTCCTGCGTGTACTCGTCTGACGGCGACGAGCCGGTACGTTGTCCGAGCATGGGAAGGTCCGTCCTTTCCTTGCCACGGCCCCCGGCAGTTTGCGCTGCGCGGGGGCCAATTGGCTTCTTGATGGTCCCGCCGAACTTCGCACGGCGACGCGCGCGTGTCAAGGAGAACCCGGCTCAGCGGGCAAAGCTGGCCGGAAAACGCTCACTGCGGCCTCGTTGTGAGCGCCGTCACCCTCACCGGCGACGCTCACGAGGGGGTTGGCAAGGGCGGGCACGCTCGTGCTGGTCCCGTGCTCCCTGCCCGGGATCGGGATCGGTGTGAGCCGGTAGCAGCTCCGTGCTCACCATTCGCCCCGTCCCCCGGGTATGAGCGCGGTACAGGCCGCCAATCGGAACGGTAGACCCGACACGGGAGTACCACGCGCTCGGGCTCGCCACATCGATCACCCCCCACGTCTTGCGCACGCTCGAAGTCGCTCAGCCACGCGCCGCGCACCGCAACGACCGGACAGACTCGAGGCTGCGCACGGCGCCGCTGTAGAGCAGACGGTCGCGTACGTGCGCGAGAGCAGGCGATCGAACGCCACGCTGCGAAGCTGGCTGAGCCGGCGGGCCGTGACGTGGGCCATGGGGCGCGAGCGAACGCTGCGCGCGAAGTCGCCGAGCGCATCGGCGCGCCCCTCAGCGACGAGCAGGAGCTGGCGCTGCTCGTCGTGACCGGCTACCCCCGCGCGCCGGGAGCACGACTGGTACAAAGACCCCGCGAGGAGCTCGCCTTCCACAACGCCCTCCAACAGCTCGCCCGCCTCCTCGACCAGACGCCCGGGATCGGACGACCATTCAAGGCAGGGACGACGATGCCGGCGGAGTGGGGCAGGTCCCGGCCGGCGTAAACGGCAGCGAGTTGTGCCGGCAGTGCTCCGTTGAGAACGTCGCCCGAGGATCGCGCCTTGAACATCACCGTGGGCAGGGCACGCGTGTGTTGGTGGTCGTGCGGTGGGGCTCAACAGCGCGCCGAGCCTCATACGCCCTCGATGACGTCCGATCGGACAGCCCGCGCGCGACACCGCCATGTTTGACCCTTTTGTTTCTTAATCGTTTGCATGTTCAAGGGAAAGAGAGAGATGCAATCAAGACAGAGAGTCATACATAGCTTCCTCAGTTGGATTCCCTCGAAGCATATATTCCAAGGGTCGGCCGGTTGTGGCCTGTTCGGCTGTTTGTCCGGCTCGACCTGCGGAGCAGCCCGGCACGGTTTGCGGTAGCGTTCGGACTCTCAAGATTCGTCAGATTCAGGTGGGAGCATGGAACGACCCTTGTAGCTTGTTGTATCTTGCGCCGGGGGAGTTCGAGCAGCTAGAGATCATGGCGTACACTGGCAATCAGGCAGTATCGAAGACCCGGTCTCCGCTCAAGGGGGCGTTGCTGGGCCTGCTCGCACAGGGACCGAGTCACGGCTACGAGCTCGCGAACCGCTTGGAGCGCCAGCTTGGACCGAGCTGGACGATCAATCGTACGAGCCTGTATCGCATGTTGCGATCGTTGCAGGCGGAAGGGCTCATATCGGCTGAGCCATCTGACGAGACGAACTCGGCCCGGATCGTGTACCGCGCCACGCCATCGGCGGAGCCCGCGCTTGTGGCGTGGATGGACAGCCCTCCACCGCTCGGGCAGGCCCGGGCGCAGTTGCAGACCAGGATGGTGGTCGCTCGGCAGGAGGACATGCCGAGGCTGCTCGTCGCGTTGAACGGCTATGAGCGGGCGCTGTTCGCCAAGCGGGCGGAGATCGAGGCGGGCCTGCCGCCGCGGCATTCGTTGCGCGCGGCGATGATGTATCTCGTGCGCGAAGCCTCACTTCAACAGATCCGCGGCGAGCTGGTGTGGATCGATGCCTCGCGTCGCATGATCCTCGACCTGATCGGGTCGTAGCCGCCGTTCGCTGACGATGGCGCCACTGCTCTCGCTCACGCAGGTGACCAAGCGACGCGTCGAAGGGCGACGCGCGATCTCCGTTCTCGACAGCGTGTCGCTCCAGGTCGACCACGGCGATTTCGTGGGGATGTGGGGGCCGAAGCGCTCGGGCAAGTCCACGCTGCTGCGCGCCATGGCGGGCATGGAGCAACCCGACTCTGGCGAGATCAGATTCGACGGTCGGCGCCTCGCGACGATGTCCGCCCGCGAGCGCGCGCGACTGCTCCGTAATGACGGGATCGCTCTCGCCTCCTCGGATTGGCGCACCCATGTCGCCCGGCCCGTAGTCGAGCTGGTCGCGGCCGCGTGCGCCAGCGACGGGACGCCGATGCGGGAAGCGCGAGCTCGGGCACGCAAGGCCCTCGCGCGCGTCGAGGTCGCCGAGTGCGCCGACATCTCGACAGGCCGGCTCACGCTCGGAGAGCGGTTGCGCACGAGCCTCGCGATGGCACTCGTCCGTGAGCCGCGCCTGCTGCTCGTGGATGAGCCGGCGGTACTGCCGAGCCCGTTGGAGAGCGATGACCTGTACCGGCTGCTGCGGTCGCTGGGGAACGACAGGCGTATCGCCCTCGTCATCGCGTCCGAGAGCCTTGAGCCGCTGGCTGGGGCTCGGCGTACGATGGCGGTCTCCAGCGGCGAAGTGCGCTCGATGGATCAGGAGGGTGTGATCGTGCCGTTCCCGGACCCAGCCAGTCCGCGGGCGCCTCGCGTTAACGACGTGCTCTCATGAGCACGCTCGAGCTGTGCGACGTCGTCAAGCACTATGCCGCCGGCGAGGAGGTCGTGCGGGCTGTGGATGGCGTGTCGCTGACTGTTGCGCGCGGGGAGCTCGTGGCGCTCTACGGGCCAAGCGGCTCGGGCAAGACGACGCTGCTGTCGATCGCCGCCGCGCTGCTGGCGCCCGACAGCGGCAGTGTGTGCTTCGACGGTAGGGAGATATCGAGTCTGTCGGTGAGAGACAGCGCACGCTATCGACGCAGCGATGTCGGATTCGTGTTCCAGTCCTTCCACCTGCTTGCCGGCGCCTCCGCTCTGAACAACGCGGCCCTCAAGCTCATGGCTGGGGGTCCGAGTCTCCGCGAAGCCAAGCAGGTCGTGCGGCCGTGGCTTGAGCGGGTCGGCCTGGGACATCGTATGGACCACCGGGCGGGACAGTTGTCGATGGGCGAGCGTCAGCGCGTCGCGATTGCCAGGGCGCTCGCGGGCAGTCCGCGGCTGCTGCTCGCCGACGAGCCCACCGGCAACCTGGACAGCCGCCGCACGCAGGAGATCTTGGGGTTGTTGCGCGATGTCTGCCACGAACAGACCATCCCCGGACTGTTGGTGACCCACGATCTGCAGGCACAAGGTTTCGTCGACCGGGTGCTCACGCTGCGCGACGGCCATCTGAGCAACGGACTGGACGCGGATCTGGAAAGCGCGCTCGCGTGAGGATCAGGCCGCCAACGGTCCTCGGTCTGAGTCCGGGCCTGCCGTTCACCCTGTACGCGTGGCGGCTGCGCACACGGACGGCGCAGGAGCTGCTGGCGGCGGCCGGGATCGCGGTTGGCGTGGCGCTCGTGTTCGGGGTGCTCGTCGCCAACACGAGCATCGCGGGGTCCGCGGGTGGGCTCGTCCACCAGCTGATCGGCTCCGCACAGCTCCAGCTCGCGGCGCGCTCTCAGGGGGGCTTCAGTGAGCGACTCGTGCAAGAGGTGGAAGCGCTGCCGGGCGTGCAGGCGACATCTCCGCTGTTGCGAGAGGACATAGCGATCGTCGGGTCGCGGGGCAGCGAGCCGATCCAGCTGATCGGCGCGACAGCCGATCAACTCTCACTGGAACCGCAAGCTACCCGCGACCTCGGCTCCGGCGCGGCAGGTCTGATCTCGGGCGGCGTTGGTCTGCCGTCAAGCGTGGCTGAAACGATCGGCGCCCGACCAGACGACGCCGTGACCTTGCGTGCCGACGGCAAGAGCCAAACGGTGCGTGTCCGTGCGGTACTCGGTCCTCAGACGATCGGAGCGGTTGCAGGCAGTCCGGTCGCGATAGCGCTGCTGGACACAGCGCAACGGCTCACCGGCGAGTCCGGTCGCGTCACGGACGTGCTCGTCAAGGCGGCGCCGGGCGCCCTGACGAAGGTGGCGGGCGAGCTTCGGCGCGTCGCCGCTGGACGGATCAACGTGACGCCGGCCGATAACGAACTTCGCCTGCTGGACACCTCGGCCAAGCCCAACCAGCAGTCAACGACTCTGTTCGCGGCGATCGCCGGCATGGTTGGATTCCTGCTCGCGCTCAACGCGATGCTCCTGACTGTGCCCGAACGGCGCCGTCTGGTTGCTGAATTGCGAACGTTCGGCTACGACCCGGCGCAGATCGTCTTGCTGCTGGCGGTGCAGGCACTGGCGCTCGGCGTGGTCGGGTCGGCCATTGGGATCGCTCTCGGCGACTTGCTCTCTCACACGCTTTTTGGAGGCGTGCCGAGCTATCTGTCTGCCGCGTTCCCAGTCGGTGGCGCACGTATCATCACGACCTCGACGGTCATTATCGCCGCGGGATGTGGTGTGCTTGCCGCACTGCTGGCGTCGGCGCGGCCGCTCCTTGACCTGCGACCCTCCCGGCCGATGGATACCGTCATGCACGAGCCGGGCGAAGCGGGACAGAGCATCCCCAGGGGCGCAGCGATCGCGCTCGCCGTGGCCGGTGTCGCGCTCGTTCTCGTTGTCAGCGTCGTCGCACTGGCGATACCGCGCCTGACGATCGTCGGCGGAGCGCTGCTCGCCGTCGCCGCCGTGTGTCTCGTTCCGTTTGCCTACACGACGGTGGTCGCGGCCCTGAGACCTTTGAGCGAGCGCTCCAAAGGCGTACTCCCGATCGCCGTCATGGAGCTGGAGGCCACTGCAACGCGGTCGGTCGCGCTTGCGGCGATAGCAGCGGTCGCGGTCTACGGGAGTCTCGCGATCGGTGGGGCCAGGACCGACCTGGTACACGGCCTGGAAACCGCCATCGGTCAGTACGAGCGCACCGCAGACATATGGGTCACGACTGGCGAGAATGTTTTCAATACCGACAGCTTCCACCCTGACGGTATCCAGTCGGCCGTCGCTCGTGCGCCAGGAGTCGCGTCGGTTCGTGCCGACCAGGGCGCGCTCCTTGACGTCGGCGTCCATCGCTTGATGGTCCGAGTCCACAGTCCCAGCACCCCCGTATTCATACAGTCAAGCCAGCTGATACAAGGCGGCTTCGCGCGCGCGAGCCAGTTGATCCGCCGGGGTGGTTGGGCGACCGTGTCTCAAGGGTTTGCCGCCGAACGAGGCTTGCGCGTCAACGACCATTTCACGCTACCAACGCCCTCGGGTGCCCTGCGTCTGGGCGTGGCGGCGATCACGACGAATCTCGGATGGCCCGCGGGCGCTATCACCCTCTCAACCGCCGACTACGTGCGTGGCTGGCAGACAGCCGATCCCAGTGCGCTTGAAGTCACTCTGAAGCCTGGAGTGACGCTCGCGGCGGGTAAGCGTGCGGTGCAGTCGGCGCTAGGACCGAACTCGGCCCTGCGCGTCCAAACCTTCCGTGAACGCGAAGCTCAGACCGATAACAGCGCTCGCCAAGGCCTGAGTAGTCTTGGCGAGATATCAACACTGCTGCTCGTCACAGGTGCGCTTGCCGTCGCCGCATCGCTCAGTGCAGCGATCTGGCAGAGGCGAGCGCGACTCGCGGCGATGAAGACCTGGGGATACGACAATGTTCAATTGTGGCGGTCGATACTTCTTGAGAGTGTCATCTTGCTTGTGATCGGTTGCGCCGATGGGGCGATTCTCGGGCTATACGGACATGATCTTGCTGACCGCTGGTTGAGATTGACGACCGACTTCCCGGCGCCATTCGCTATCGGCGGCGCCCAAGTGCTTTTCACTCTGGCGCTGATCGTCGGAATCGCGGTAGCGGTGGTCGCCGTTCCGGGTTTCTCGGCCGCGCAGGTGCCGCCCAGCGTCAGCTTCCAGGAGTGACGGCCGCGATGGAGGTTGGTAAGGGGCGATGCGAGCGTGGCGGCACAGGGCTGCAGATGGATCATCCAAGCAGCGGCGTTTGCGCGAGCGGCACGCCGTTACTGGCTGAGCGTCTTTCCGCGTGCACGGGCTGAACTGGGCGCGTGGCGGCGACGCGCAGAGCAGATACCGGACCCTGTGCTGCGCAACGCCGCGCTCGACTCGCTCCGTACTAAGAGCGACGACTTGGAGGGTGCTGTCGCATTCGCTGTGTTTGCTCACCCACGAACGCGCATACAAGTCGTACAGGCCATTACCGCGTTCGAGGTCGCCTTCGACTATCTGGACACCATTGTCGAGCTGCCCAACCCACAACCGATCATCAACGGCCGAACCCTCAACCAAGCCCTGCTCTTGGCCTTCGAGCACGGTGTGCCCCATCCCGACTACTACGCCTCCCACACGCGCCAACACGACGCGGGCTATCTCGAAGACCTCGTGGACACGTGCCGGGCGGGCATTGCCTCGCTACCCTCGTTCGCGGCCGTCGCTGAACCCGTGCACCGCGCGCTCTCTCGGATCGTGGCCTATCAGAGTCTCAACCACGGAGACGCCCGCGGTTCGCACGACGCCTTCGCCCAGTGGGCGCGCTCGCAGTCGGCACCGGGTACGTACCTGCGCTGGTGGGAGACGGCCGCGGCCGCCGGATCGCAGCTGTCCGTGCTCGCTCTGATCGCCGCCGCGGCGGATCCCACCATGTCACCAGAGCGCGCCACGGCGCTGGAGCACGCCTACTTCCCCTGGGTTGGAGCCCTCAGCACGCTGCTCGACAGCGTGATCGACCAGCACGGAGACAGCGCTGAAGGCCAGAGGAGCCTGATCGACTACTACACCTCCCCACAGGAAGCCGCCGAACGTCTGCGAACGATCGCCGTGGAGGCCCTGCGCGCGATACGCCCGCTGCCAGACGCCGAGAACCACGCGCTGATCCTCGCGGCGATGGCGGCCTTCTTCCATTCCGCGCCACAAGCGTCCTCACTCGATGTGGGCGCGGTGACGCAGGCAGTCCTCGACACGATGGGCAGCCGAGCCGCTCCAGCGCTCCTGCTCTTCAAGGCACGTCGCGCCCTGGCACGCCGCTCACTCGCCTCCACGGTGCGGGGCCTCACCACCGCGACCCCGCGCTCGCGAAGCGACACGTCACCCTGACACTAGTTTCAGCGTCTCTAGCCACAACTGGATAGAAGGGGCAGCATCCGGACGCGATGGAACGCCAACCGGAGCCCAATCAGTCCGTGGCTCCAAAAGAGCATGATAGCGATCGATGGTTGTGAAAGGTCAACCATCTGGATCGTCAGACGATCCCGCCGGTCTGACTCCCGTCACCTCCGAGCACCAGGTGCGAGCGCTGGCGGACGAGATCCTGGACAGGGACCGGGACTATCCGGTCGTGTGCTTGACCTCGCGCCCGGGCGATCGGG
>CABEAD010000201.1_pt1 | contig 11865 bp, 8 predicted proteins | sample 3132311 | NCBI WGS metagenome assembly CABEAD01 (sample SAMEA5534342, study PRJEB31848) | metagenome | biome: tundra; feature: field; material: soil | place: USA | collected 2013-05 | depth 0.45 m
CACCGCAGCCGAACTCCGCAACATCCAACGCAGCCTCAACGGACGACCACGCAAGACCCTCGGCTACCTGACACCATCAGAGAAGTTCGCAGAGCACGTTGCAGCGACCGCTTGAATCCGCCCTGACCAAAAGTGGCGCGCGCCTTTGCTGTGTGCGGGAGCATCGGATCGGTGAGTTAGCTGCGCGCGTCACGCGAACAGCGCGTCGACCGAGACCTCGATTCGATGGTCCGTCGCCTCCCAAGCGCCGGGAAGCGCATGCCCCTCGGTGCTGCCCGTAACGCTGAACAGCCCCTGGACCGTCTTGGTCAGGAAGCGTGAGGCCTGCGCCATGCCGTGCGCGTCGTCGCGGCCGTGCGGGCGGTGGTAGTAGCGCGCTGGCACATACACGTGCAGTCTTCTACGGGCTCGTGTGAGCGCAACATAGAAGAGACGGCGCTCCTCCGCGATCCCCTCCTCCGAGCCGGTGCTCATGTCGGCCGGGAAGTTGCCGTCGTAGGCGGCGATCAGGTGGACCGCGTCCCACTCCAGGCCCTTCGCCGAATGCGCCGTGCTCAGGACGAGGTAGTCCTCGTCGAGGTGCGGTACGCCCGCGAAGTCCGAGCTCGATGCGGGTGGGTCGAGCACGAGCTCTGAGACGAAGTGACGGACGTCCCGCGCGCCGCGAGCAGCCAGCACGAGCTGATCGAGATCTGAGACCCGCACCGCACCGTCCGGGTAGTGCAGACGAACCAGCGGCGCGATCGCCTGACACAGTCGCTCGACCTGCACCTCGGTGTCGTCGCTGGAGTCCGCGCCCACGGCCAGCAGCGCTCCGATCACCATGGTTGCCTGCTGGCGGGAGGCCCGCGGGACGCGCTCTACGGCGTCCGGCCAGCACTCCAGCCGCGGGACACCCTCGCCGCCGCCGCGGAGCGCATCGAGAACCTGGCGCGCGCGGGTCGGACCGACGCCATCCAGCAGCTTCATGATCCGCAACCAGCTGAGCTCGTCAGCCGGGTTGTCGGCCAACCGCAACAGCGCTATGAAGTCCTTGACGTGCGCCGCCTCCAGGTAGCGCAGACCCCCGTACTTGACGAACGGGATGCCCCGCCGCGTCAGCTCGACCTCCAGCAGAGCCGGGTCGTGGTTCGTGCGGTACAGGACGGCCTGCTCGCGCAGTTCGATGCCTTCCTCGCGCGCGGCCAGCACCCGTTCGCATACCTCCCGCGCCTGCCCTGCTTCATCGCGCGGGAACGCCAGCTCCGGTGCGCTGCCACCCTCGCGCTCCGTCCACAGCGTCTTGTGATACCCGTCACGGTCCTGCTCGGAGACGGCGTTCGCGACCGCGAGGATCGGACCGGTCGATCGATAGTTCTGCTCGAGCTTGACCACATGCGTCCCGGGGAACCGCTCCGGAAACTCGAGGATATGCCGGGCGCTCGCCGAGCGAAACCCGTAGATCGCCTGAAAGTCGTCGCCGACGACCGTCAACCCCGGGTGCCTCATACGCAGGCTCGCGATGATGTTGACCTGCAACCCGTTCACGTCCTGATACTCGTCCACCAGCACGTGATCGAAGTCCTTGGCGATCACTGAGCCGACTACATCATTCGAGAGCAGCGCGTTCCAATACAGCAACAGGTCGTCGAGATCGAGCACCCCGAGAGCACGCTTGCGCAGGCCGTAGGACCGGAAGATCGCGGCGAGCGCCTCCCGGTGCTCTTCACACCACGGAAAGGCCTCCGCCAAGACCTCCGCGAGCGGCCGCTGAGCGTTGACCGTCCGCGAGTAGATGTCGAGCATCGTCCCCGCACGGGGGAAGCGCCGGCGGCTCTCGGCGTGCCCCTCCTCCTGGCGCACCATGTCCAGGAGATCGGCGGCGTCGCCGGCGTCCAGGACGCCGAAGCCCGCGTCGAGCCCCAGCGAGCTGGCATGCACGCGGATCATCCGGTGTGCGATCGAGTGAAACGTGCCACCGACGATCCTGCCCGCATCGGGGGCGACCCGCTCGGCGAGCGTGCGGGCGCGCTCGACCATCTCCCCGGCCGCGCGTCTCGTGAACGTCAGCAGCAGGATCCGTTCCGCCGGCGTGCCCTGCGCCATCAGCCACGCCGCACGACTGCACAACGTCGTCGTCTTCCCCGTCCCGGCGCCAGCGAGGATCAACAGCGTCTCACCTGGGTACGTGGCGGCAGCCCGCTGCTCGACATTGAGCTCGTCCAGCAACAGATCTGTGGCGGAGTTGACGAACATCCGTTCGCCAAGCTAGGACACCCGCCGGATGACGTGCAAGCGAGCACCCACGTCCGCACATCCGCAGCAGGCGCCGCTCGCGTGCGGCGCGAATGTCGTGCTCGTGGACCTGCTTGACACCGGTGCGAACATGTGTTCGTATGGAGGTCTCTGCTCCGCATATCCCTTACTCGCGTATCGACGCGGCCATCAAAGCCGGGCAGCTCTCGTTCCTGCTCGCACATCTGGACTCGCTGAGCCTGCCCGACGAAGCTGAAGTGTGCCGGCTCAGCACCGAACAGAACCCCGGCCAACTGGGAGACCTGCCGGTGCGCTGGGTACGCCGGTTTGCTCGCGAGGCCCCGCGGCAGGAGCTGGACGACTACCTGCGGATCTGGGAGGCGTTCCATCGTTTCCCGGTCGCGCCCGAGCTGTCTGCGAGTCAGCTTGTGAGCCTGTGTGCCGCCAGGGGAATCGACCCGTGATCGTCTGCCTGCATCTCCCGCGGTTTCAGCTCGTCGTCGCGGCCGGAGGACCCGAGGAGCTTGCGGGACGAGCGCTCGCGATCGCACCCACCACTGGCGCGCAACGTGTTGGTGAGGTCTCCGGGACCGCGCAGGCCAAGGGTGTCACCGCTGGCATGGGGCTCGGCGAGGCCCTCGCACGCTGCCCGGAGCTCGTGCTCGTACCCGAGGATCCCGTGGGCGTCACGCAGACATGGGAGAAGACCGTCCGTGCTCTGGAAGGGATCGGCGCACTGGTTGAGGCGTCGCAGCCAGGGCTCGCGTACTTCGACGCCGACGGTCTGCGCTCAATCCACCGCGACCGCGAGGGGGTGATCGCCGCGGCCCGCCGGGCGGTCGCGCGGCCGTCGCGGATCGGTGTCGCGGCGACACGCTTCTGTGCGCTCGCGGCGTCGTTGCAAGCTCGGTCGCGTCGCGCCTGCATAATCGACGACCGGGATGTCCGCCGGTACCTCGCGGCACAGCCCGTGAGCCTCTTGGCCTACCGCGATCGGACCGCGCCGCTCGTGCCCGCGCTGGGACGGCTCGGGATCTCAACGCTCGGGCAGCTGGCCGCTCTCGGCGCCAGCGCGGTCACGGACCGTTTCGGTAATGCGGGGACGCTCGCCCGGCGTCTCGCGCTCGGGCACGACGAGCCGTTGCGGACCCGCCGGGTCGAGGACCGGCTGGAGGAGTCGATGGCACTCGGGGACTCGAGCTCGGGGGAGGCGCTTTCCCGGACGCTCGGCGTGCTCGTCGACCGGCTGCTCTCCCGGCCCGAGCGGCGGGGCCGCACGATCCGGGCGGTGGTCCTCTCCGCTCGGTTGGTCGAGCACGGGGGGACGTGGTGCGAGCGTGTGGTGTTTCGCGAAGCGCTCGCGAACCCGCTGCGGATACGCCTCGCGCTCACCCCAAAGCTCACATTGTTGCCGGCGCCGGCACGGGCCCTGACCCTCGCGGTCACCGCGATGGGCGCGGCCAGCGGGGATCAGACGACGTTGCTCGACGGTGAGCGCACCGCCCGTCTGGAGCGTCTACGCGACGCCGTGGCCCAGGTCCGCACGATCGCGGGCCCGCACGCCGTGCTGCGGGTCCTGCCGGTCAGCCCAGCGGCGCGGGTGCCCGAGCGCCGCTACACCTACACGCCGTTTTTGCCGTGAGCGTCGCGCGTCCAGCGGTGCCGAGCGAGCCAAGGCGCGTGGAGGTGCTCGAGCGCGATAACCGGCCGGTAATCGTGGCGGGCGAGCGGGTCGAGGAGGTGTTGGAGTTCTGGGTGGTGCAGACGGGCTGGTGGACCGAGCGGCCGGTCAACCGCCGCTATTGGGAGCTCGTGACCATCCGCGGGCGTCGCGTGGTCGTCTTTTGCGACATCGAAACCGGCGGCTGGTACACACAGGCGGCATAGGGATGGGCGGTACCCCGGCATACGTTGAGCTGCACTGTCACTCCGCCTACTCCTTCGGTGACGGGTCCTCGCTGCCGGAGGAGCTGATCGAGCGTGCTGCCGAGCTCGGCTACACGGCGCTCGCGCTGACTGACCATGACTCGGTGAGCGGCGCGATGGAGCTCGCGATGTGCGCGCTGGACTCCCCCGTCCGGGGGATCTTCGGCGCGGAGGTGACCATCGACCACCCTGATAGTTGGCGGCATGTGACTCTGCTGGTGCGTGATCGCGGTGGATGGCGGAACCTGTGCCGGCTGCTCACGCTCGCGCACGTCCACACCCGCGACCGGACCGACCGCCGGGCGATCGACCCGATCGTCCCGCTGGAGGACCTCCTACAGAACGCCGAGGGGTTGGTCTGCCTGACGGGCTGCGCCGAGCATGGCGTGCACGACGAGCGCATCTGCCGGCGGCTGCTCGACGCGTTCGGCCCCGACCGGTTGCGGGTCGAGTTGCAGCGCCCCTATATGCAGGGGGATCGGGCGCGCAACCGGATGCTCGACCGGCTCGCCCGGCGGCTCGGCGTGGCGACTGTCGCCAGCGGCGGCGTGCACGCGCACACCCGGATGCGGGCTCGGCTGCAGGACGCGCTCGTCGCCGCCAGGCGCTGCCAGACGCTCGACGCGAGCGAACTGGAGCTTCGCCCCAACCACGCGCACATCCTCGCCAGGCCCGAGGCGATGGCCGCCCGCTTCTCCGAGTACCCAGAGGCGGTCGCCGAGACCGTCAGGCTCGCGGACACCCTGCGGTTCACGCTCACCCGCGACCTCGGGTACCGCTACCCCGGCTCTGACTGCACTGAGGCGACACGCAAGCTCGCGCAGATCTGCCATAGCGAGCTCGACGCGCGATACCCCCCGGGCCACGCCCGCGTCAAGGACGCGGCGTGGAGGCTGGAGCAGGAGCTTCAGGTCATCGACCGGCTCGGCCTATCGGGGTTCTTCCTGTTGCACCACGAGATCCTGCAGCTCGCACGCGAGGTCGCGCTGGCGGTCCGTGGACCGGACACCGTCCGCGCACTGCTCCCGCCCGGGCGTGGCCGCGGCTCCTCGGTCTCCTCGATCGTCTGCTACCTGACCGGGCTGTCGCACATCGACCCGATCGCCGCGGACCTCGCGATCGGCCGCTTCCTGCACGAGGACATCACCGGCCTGCCCGACATCGACATCGACTTCCCCAGGGACATCCGCGAGCGCCTCATCCCGGCGATCCACGAGCGCTACGGCCAGGACCGCACCGCGTTGGTCGCGGCGTTCCCGACATACCGTGCGAGGGGCGCGATCCGTGACCTCGGCAAGGCGCTCGGGCTGCCCGCCGGGGAGATCGAGCGAGTAGCCCGCGGCTCGGAGGGCTGGGGCGGCCCCGGCACGGTCGCCAAGGACATCCAGACGGCGCTCGGTCCCGGACGGCTGACCGGGCGTTGGGAGTGGCTGGCCCACCTCGCCGACGAGGCCCACGGGCTGCCCACGAACCTCTCCCAGCACCCGGGCGGGATGGTGCTCTCCACCCAGCCGCTGATCGACTGCTGCCCGATCGTGCCCGCCCAGATGCAGGGCCGCCAGATGGTGATGTGGGACAAGGACTCCTGCAGCGACGCTGGGTTCTTGAAGATCGACCTGCTCGGCTTGGGGATGCTCTCCGCAGTCGAGCGCTGCGTCGAGCTGATCGCCCGCCACCACGATCGGCCGGTCGACCTCTCGCGCATCCCGTTCGACGACCCGAAGGTCTACGACGCGATCCAGCTCGCCGACACGACCGGTGTCTTCCAGATCGAGAGCCGCGCGCAGATGGGGTCGCTCAGACGCACCCGGCCCGCGAGCCTCGCCGAGCTGGCGATCCAGGTCGCGCTCGTGCGGCCCGGCCCGATCGTCGGCGGATCCGTCAGCCCGTACATCGAACGCCGCCAGGCGTTGCTGCGCGACCCGGACTTCCAGGTCCCCTACCTGCACCCATCGCTACAAGAGCCGCTGAAAGAGACGCTCGGGACGATTATCTTCCAGGACCAGGTGATCGAGGTCGCCCGCGCGTTCGCCGGATACACCCCGGGGGAGGCCGAGAGTCTGCGCAGGGCGATGAGCCGCAAGCGCTCCCAGCAGGCGATCGACGCGCACCGCGACCAGTTCGTGCAAGGCGCCCGGCGCACACACCCCGACGCCAGCGAGCAGGTGATCAAGCAGGTGTGGAACATGGTCCGCGGCTTCGCGGGGTTCGGGTTCCCCAAGGGCCACGGCGCCGCGTTCGGCCTCTTGGCCTACCAGTCGACGTGGCTGCGCGTCCACTACCCCGCGGAGTTCCTGTGTGCGCTGCTCAACGAGCAACCGATGGGTTTCTATCCGCCGGACAGCCTGATCCACGAGGCGCAGCGCCGGCGCCTTGAGATCCTCCCACCCGACGTCAACCACAGCGAGCTGCAGTGCACCGTCACCGACACCGGCGCGATCCGCGTCGGCCTCGCCTACATCAAGGGGACTCACACCCGGGACATCGAACGGCTCCTCGACGCGCGCACCACAGCCGCCGCCTTCACGAGCCTCGAGCACTTCGCCGCGAACTCCGGCGCGAGCACCGCAACCCTGGAACGCCTCGCGTGGTCCGGCGCCTGCGACGAGCTCGCCGGCGGCGGACCGCACGCACGCCGCACCGCGCTCTGGCAGCTCGGCGTCGCCACCCCGACGCAGACCGCCCACGGCGGGCAGCAACTCGCGCTCGAGCTACCGCTCACCGACGCACCCGATCTCCCCGCGCTGGACCAATGGGAGGCGACGATCGCCGACTACACCACCACCGGCGTCTCGATCGACCGACACCCCGTCGCGCTGCTACGCCCCTCACTCGACGAGCAAGGCGCGACACCGATCGCGGCGCTCGCCGGCACCCGGCACGCCACCCACGTCAGCGTCGGCGGGCTCGTCATCGCCCGCCAGAGACCGCAGACCGCGAACGGCATCGTCTTCCTGCTCCTCGAGGACGAGGGAGGGACGCTCAACGTGATCGTGCCCGACAGGCTCTACGAACCCAACCGGCTCACCATCAGAACCGAGCCGCTCATAGTCGTCCACGGCCGCCTGGAGAGACACGCCAACGGCGGCGGCGCGATCAACCTGCTCGCCACCAGCCTCACACGACTCAGCCACGCCATCGGCCCGGCCACGGCGGTAAGGGACCTCCATCAGGCCGGCAAGCCGCCCACAACCGACGAGGATTTCAACGCGGTCGCGCCGCCCGCGATGAACTTCGCGCAGGGACGGCGACGCTGAGTCCCCCTCCATCCCGCTGGATCGAGACTCCCGCTCGACGGCGCGAGCGCAACACAGCGGAGCGCTCGTCATCGGGCTCGGTCTTCGTCCAGACCGGGCGTCTGGAGCGAAGCTCAGCGGACGCTCGCAAATCGCGCGAAGCGGGAACGGTCGCTGCTCGGTGGAGGGTTCGGCGGCCGGTGCTAGCAGCCGTCGATGCCACATGCCTCGCCGGCAGCGACAACTGACACCGGACTGCGATTAGCCCATCCTTGGCGCAGCAGGTCCAACAGCGCATCAGGTGGCTGAGCGCCGGACGCACCCAGTGCGCGATCGATAACGAACGTCGGCACGGCCCTGATCCCGAGCTGGCAGGCCGTCTGCTCATCGTCACGGACCTGCTCGGCGTACCGTTCGCCGGCAAGCGTCTCGCTGACCTCGTCCTCGGCGAGCCCCACCTCGACGGCCATACGAACGAGCGTCTGGTGGTCGCTGACCAGCTCGCCTTCGGTGAAGTACGCCCGCAGCAGCCGCTCCTTCATCGCGTCCTGAAGCCCGTGCTCGCCAGCGAGATGAATTATGCGATGGGCGTCGAACGTCGCGCCGCTGCGCGCAATGTCGAAACGGAACTCAACACCCTCGCTGGCCGCCACACCGGTCAGCTGTTGCCCCATCTCGCGCGCCCGCTCGATCGTGATGGCGTACTTCTCTGCGAGGCGCACAGCGCGGTCCCCCGCACGCTCGCGCGGCGCCTCGGGATCGAGCTCAAAGCTCCGCCAGATCACCCGCACCTCGCCTCGATGCTCAAACCGGGCCAACGCGGCCTCGAAGCGGCGCTTGCCGATGTAGCACCATGGACAGGCAACGTCAGACCAGATCTCGACATCCACAGAACAACCTTCGTTGAGCAGGCAACTACCCCGAGTATAGGCGGCCACCAACGAGCGCAAGAACTCACGGCGGTGCGACTCGCGGGATGTGCGAGACGCTTGTCCTCGTCGACGCAGAAACTTCCGCGTGAGGACGGGGCTGCCGAAACGTGTAATCGACGCGGACGCGCCGCTGCCTTGCTGAGCACGAGGAGCGCGAGGTCGGCCGTGCGCTTCACCGCGGCGGCGTTAGCATCAGCGGACCACCGCGATCTACCGCAAGCTCGGCGTGCGAAACCGGACCGAGGTGCGTGGCGCGTCGTCAAGGGAGCCATAGGATGATCTGCCCATGCGAGCTGTAGCTATCACCGAGGCTGGGGATCTCGATGTCCTGACGGTAATCGACCGCCCCGTGCGCGACGCGGGTCGGGGTGAGGTCCGCGTTGCAGTGAGGGCCGCCGCGGTCAACCCGACCGACATCGGCCTGCGCCAATACGGCATCGAGGGCATACCGGCGCCGTGGGTGCCGGGCATGGATGCTGCCGGCGTTGTCGAGTCAGTCGGCGACGGAGTCGACCGGCTGACGGTGGGCGAGCGGGTGATGGCTGCGGTGAGCCCCCGGCGTCCGGAGGGTGGCGCACAGGCCGAGCTGTTGGTGGCGCCGGCCGCCTCGGTCGTGCCGATCCCCGAGGGCGCGACATTCCAGCAGGCATCGACGCTACCGATGAACGGGCTGACCGCCAAGCTCGGGCTCGAGCTGCTCGATCTGAGGGCGGGCCAGGCCCTCGCGGTCACCGGCGGCGCTGGCCTGCTGGCCTCCTACGTGATCGCGCTCGCCAGCGCGGGCGGGCTACACGTGATCGCCGACGCCAAGCCCGATGACGAGGCGCTCGTACGCAGCTTCGGCGCCAACGCGGTCGTCCCGCGTGGAGAGGGCTTCGTGCGCGCTGTCCGCGAGGTTGCCCCCGGCGGCGTCGACGGTCTCTTCGACACGGCGTTGCTGGGCCGCGCCGCCTTCGCCGCGATCCGCGACGGCGGCGCGATGGCCGTCGTGCGCGGCTGGGACGACAGCCCGACCGAACGCGACATCCAGATCCACCAGGTCGCAGTCCGCACTGTCCTCGAGCGCACCGACTGGCTCGATGAGCTGCGCGAAATGGCCTCCGACGGACGCATAGCGCTGCGCGTCGCCGCCGAGTACCCGCCCGAGCGGGCCGCCGATGCCCAACGCGCCATGAACGCCGGCGGCCTGCGCGGACGGGCGGTCATCGTCTTCTAAGGCATAGGGCACAAAAGACCCCGTCGGCGGACTAGCCTTCCTATCATCCGCGCGTCAGCAAGAGGTCTGGCAACCACCCGGCTGCCAAGAAAACCAGGAGGCAACCTATGCAATACGTGAACGTCGGCGCGACAGGCCTGCGGGTTTCGCGCGTCTGCCTGGGCATGATGAGCTTCGGCAACGACAGCGACAGGCCGTGGGTGCTCGACGAGGACGCCGCCGAGCCGATCGTACGGGCGGCCGTAGAGGGCGGCATCAACTTCTTCGACACGGCCGACACCTACTCTGGGGGCGCGAGCGAGATTGCCACTGGTCGCCTGCTTGGCAAGCTCTTCACGCGCGAGGAGGTCGTCGTCGCCACGAAGGTGTTCATGCCGATGACGCCTGGTGAGAACGGCGGCGGCCTGTCTCGCAAGCACGTTCTCAGTGCGATCGACGCCTCGCTGAAGCGCCTGGGTATGGACTACGTCGACCTCTATCAGATCCATCGCTGGGACAGCCGCACGCCGATCGCGGAGACGATGGAGGCTCTGCACGAGGTCGTGCGCGCCGGTAAGGCCCGCTACATCGGCGCCAGCAGCATGTTTGCCTGGCAGTTCGCCAAGGCTCAGCATGTCGCCGAGCGCAACGGCTGGACTCGTTTCGTCTCTATGCAGAACCATTACAACCTCATCTACCGCGAGGAGGAGCGGGAGATGATCCCGCAGTGCATCGAGGAGGGGATCGGCGTGATCCCGTGGAGTCCGCTCGCGCGGGGTGTGCTCGTGGGCACCCGCACGCGCGAGGGTGATCGGCTGACGACGCGCGCCGGCAGCGACCAGTTCACCGACTACCTGTACAACCAGCCGACCGACTTCGACGTAGTACAACGGGTGGCCGAGGTCGCGGTCGAGCGCGGCGTGTCCCCCGCTCGGGTTGCCCTCGCCTGGCTATTGCACAAGCCGGGAGTGACCGCGCCGATCGTGGGAGCCACCAAGCCCGGCCATCTGCACGACGCACTCGCCGCCGAGCAACTGACGCTCAGCGACGAGGAGATCTCACGCTTGGAGGAGCCCTACGTGCCCCACCCGGTACTCGGGCACGGATAGGGCGCTCGCGTTTACCAAGTTCGCGGCTGGTCTCGACGGCAACCGGTGGTTCACTGACCAGACGAACAGCGTCTCAGCGCGCTTCTCGCGCATTGCGACAGCGACGGTGCCGCCGTCCGCTACGCCCGCTGTTCGTCCAAGGCGGGCGCGTCGCAGCCGCCAACGAGCGCGCCTGCTTATGACGAGGAGCAAGGGAAGCCGTCGCCTAGACGGGGAGTCGTGCTCTCGTGTCGGCGGCGACGTCGGTGGGAGCATGTAGGCAGTCCGCGTGGAGCACCTCTATCGTCCTTGGGATGTCTATCTTGGTCGTGCAGCTCGTCCGCGAGGGTCTACTCCTCGGCGCTGATCGCAACGTGACGACGACGGTTCGGCCAGGGCGCGATGATCGCGTCCGGCCAGGCGCAGCGTCCGAAGGTCCTGAAGTGGCGAGATCGTGGTGGGCTATGTCGGTCGTGCCCAGATCGGCGACATGCACACCGATGAGTGGCTGTATGACTTCATCGGACGCAACCTCAACACCGATCTCCCGCAGCTTGCCTACGAGCTGAAGAGCAAGCTTGAGTTCGATCTACGAGGTGAGGTCGATGACGACGCGATGATCCTGCACCTGGGCGGCTTCGGCGAGGCTGGCGGGCAGTGGAAGCCGCAGGTCTGGTTCATCCGCAACGTCCGCGGCCTGGACGAGCTGGGGCGTCCCATCAACGTTGCCGACGAGTTCGACGTCTCGGAGGAGATCGATCAGCCCACGTACTTCCAAGGCCAGACGGGCGATCAGATTCGCGCCCACGTTGAGAGACGCGCCCAGAGCTGGAGCCCATTCTGGTTCCACCAGGGCTACGACTTGGGCACGTTCAACATGCTCGATCAAGTCCTTCGCGCAGGCATGCGCGCGATTATCGAGACTCATCCCGGAACGCCCCACCCGTTCCCTGCCACGCTCCCGGAGTGGAGCAAGCACCTCAAGATGGCGATCCTGGCGTACGGCGCCTACTTCGCTGCCTTCCACGAGCCGTTCCAGCAGTACGTCGGCGGTGGAGCGGACGTCGCCTGGGCAGCTTGGACGCCCTGCATCTCGCCGCCGCTCTCACGCTCCCCGGGGAGGATCTTCTCCTCGCCACCTGGGATCGCCGCCTGCACGCGGCTGCGGGCGCTGAAGGACTCGGGCTCATTCCAGAAACGCTCGACTTACCCCAGCCACAGATCAACCCAATCGTCACCGCGGCTGCGCCGCA
>CABEAD010000205.1_pt1 | contig 11748 bp, 11 predicted proteins | sample 3132311 | NCBI WGS metagenome assembly CABEAD01 (sample SAMEA5534342, study PRJEB31848) | metagenome | biome: tundra; feature: field; material: soil | place: USA | collected 2013-05 | depth 0.45 m
TGGTCTCATAGCGCTTGGGCAGCTCCATCAGGGAGCGCTGCAGACGCGTCGCCCGGCCGACGAGCACAAGCAGCAGACCGCTCGCGAACGGGTCCAGCGTGCCGGCGTGGCCGGTCTTGGCGCCGCCAAGCGAACGTCGAACGGCGGCCACCACGTCGTGCGAGGTCATCCCGACGGGCTTGTCGATCAACAAAACCCCGTCCATTGCTCGCGCCGCGCCGGCTCAGGCCGGGGTCGCCACGGGCGGCCCGTTGGGCGCGGGGTGCAGCTGGGCGTCGATCTCCCGGCGCAACAGCGTGACCAGCTCCGGTAGCTGGAGCGTCGTCGAGAACCCGGCGGCGCGGCGATGTCCGCCTCCCCCCTGGGTTCGCGCGATCACGGATACGTCCACGTCGTCGCCCGTCGCGCGCAGCGAAACCTTGCGCTTGCCTCGATTGTGATCGGCGATCAACTCTCTGACGAGCACCGCCACCTTGGTGCCCTGCACCGCCCGCAGGTGATCGACTATCCCCTCCGAGAAGCTCTCATCCGCTTCGGCCTCGTCGAAGTCCTCGGCGCTCAGGGACGCCAGCGTCAGCGCGCCGGAGTCGAATCTCTGCACGTGTCCGATGGCCAACCCGAGCAGTGTGAGCTTGGCGAGCGGCATCTCCTCATACAGCCGCCTATAGACCGCTTGCACGTCCACTCCGGCGGCGATCAGCTCGGCGGCCATCTCGTGTGCGCGGGGTCCTGTGTTCTCGTACATGAACCGCCCGGTGTCGGTGACGAGCGCCACGTACAGCGCCTCGGCGACCGCGGCGGTCGGCCTGACGTGCAGAGGGTGCATCAGGTCCCACACGATCTCGGCGGTGCACGACGCGGATGGGTCCACGAGGTTGAGCGTGCCGAAGAGCGTGTTGTCGTGGTGGTGGTCGACGTTCAACAGGTGGGCCCCGTGCTGGAGCACGGCGGCTGGGTTGCGGTCGATGTTTCCGCAGTCGAGCATCACCACCGTGCGCCGCGCGATGTCGGCCGGGGGCGCCTGGATGGCGTGATCCAGCGCCGCACAGCGGTACTCGCGCGGGAGCGGCAGGTCGCTTGGCGAGATGAACATCTCCGAGCTCTTGCCCAGGGTGCTGAGCAGCCCATGCATCCCAATCAGCGACCCCAAAGCGTCCCCGTCCGGGTTCTCATGGGTTGCCAGGACGAAACTGTCGTCCTGGCGGATTCGCTCGAGCACCAGATCGCGGGTTGCGCGGTGAACGTCGCTCATCGCGAGCGCTCGGTCTCGTCGATCAGGGCGTCCAGCCGCATCGCGCGGTCGGTCGTGTGGTCATAGGAGAAGTCCAGCGTCGGCGTGCGCTTGAGGTGGAGCTCGCCCGCGATTCGCCGCTGCAGATAGCCGTGCGCGCTGCGCAGCCCATCCATGCTCGCCTCGCGCGCCTCGGGCTCGCCGAGCACGCTCACGTATACGCGAGCATGGCTCAAGTCGGCGCTTGTCCTGACGTCGGTCACGGTCACAAATCCCACCCGGGGGTCCTTCAAGTCTGAAGAGACCGTGTCGCCGATCACCTGCCTGATCGCCTCATCGACACGGCGCATGCGGTCCGAGCCCATCCTATCCCTCCGCGTCCCTCGAAGGATCCGACTCGCATAAGCAGCCGCTCACAGGGCGAGACGGGCGAGGGGCAAACGAGACAAGGACGTACCCTGAAGGGCACAGGCAGTTCGCGTGGCGTGCTATGCACGCGAGCTGGCCGATCGGAGATCCCGACGATCTCCGATCGGTAGGACGCAGTATCGCGCCGCCCATCGCCCGTCTCAGGCGAGCTGGCGCTCTTGGAGGCGCGTCTCATACGTCTCCAGGACGTCGCCCTGGCGCAGATCCTGGAAGTTGGTGAGCACGATGCCGCACTCATACCCGGCGCTCACTTCGCGCGCGTCCTCGTTGAAGCGGCGCAAGCTTGCGATCGTGGTGTCATAGATGACCGTGCCATCACGCACGACACGCACGCGTGCGCCGCGTGTGACCTTGCCCTCGCTGACGTGGGAGCCCGCAATCACGCCGATCCGAGAGGCCCTGAACAGCTGACGGATCTCCGCCTGGCCGAGCGAGGTCTCGACCTCCGTGGGCTCGAGCATGCCCTGCATCGCGGCCCTGAGCTCCTCGATCGCCCGGTAGATCACCGAGTAGGAGCGGATCTCCACGCCCTCGCGGTCGGCGAGCTGGCGGGCATCCTGCACGGGGCGCACGTTGAAGGCGAGAATCAGCCCGGAGGACGCCGAGGCGAGCATCACGTCGGACTCATTGATGCCACCAACTCCGCGATGGATGATGTTGACCGAGACCTCGTCCTGGGGAAGCTTGGCGATCTCGTCCTCGATTGCCTCCAACGATCCGGCGACGTCTGCCTTGATGACGAGGTTGAGCTCCTTGACGGTGCCTTCCTGGGCGAGCTTGAAGACGTCCTCGAGCGACACCTTGCGACCCGAGCGGCGAGCCAGCGCCTCGGTCTTCAGCCGGTTGGCGCGCTCGCCGGCGAGCTGTCTGGCGCGTCGCTCGTTCTCTACGGCGCGCACGATCTCTCCGGCCTCGGGCACCCCGTCGAAGCCGAGCACCTCGACGGGCTCGCCGGGCGCGGCGGCCTTCACGCGTGTGCCCGTGAAGTCGTGCATCGCGCGCACACGTCCGAAGTGGGCGCCGGCCACGAGCGAATCCCCCACCTCGAGCGTTCCGCGCTGGATCAGGATGCTCACGACCGGTCCGCGTCCGGGATCGAGCTTGGACTCGATCACCGTGCCGGAGGCCATCGCATCGCGATTGGCCTTGAGCTCCTCGAGGTCGGTCACGACCTGGATCGTGTCGAGCAGCCTCTCCAGCCCTTCGTGGGTCTTGGCGCTGACGTCCACGAACTCGGTCTCTCCACCCCACTCCGCCGGCTGCAGGCCACGCTGGGTCAGTTCGGTCCGCACGCGCTCGGGCTGCGCGCCCTCCTTGTCGATCTTGTTGACCGCCACAACGATCGGCACCTCGGCGGCCTTGGCGTGGTCGATCGCCTCCTCGGTTTGAGGCTTGACGCCATCGTCGGCCGCCACCACGATCACGGCCAGGTCTGTCACGCGCGCGCCTCGGGCGCGCATCGCCGTGAACGCCTCGTGGCCGGGGGTGTCGAGGAACGTGATCTGCTTGCCGGCGTGACGGACCTGGTATGCGCCTATGTGCTGTGTGATGCCGCCCGCCTCGCCGGCGGCCACCTCGGTCTCGCGGATGGCATCGAGCAGCGAGGTCTTGCCGTGGTCGACGTGGCCCATGATCGTGACGACGGGAGGACGCTCGACGAGATCCTCCTCGACGTCCTCGAACACCGGCTCGACCGCGACGTCGTCTGCCGCGTGGGCGATCTCGACCTCCTTGTCGAATTCGCTTGCGATCAGGAGGATCGCGTCGTCGGAGAGCGTCTGTGTGAGGGTCGCCATCTCGCCAAGCACCATCAGCTTCTTGATGACTTCGGGCACGGGCACGCCGAGGTACTCGGCGACGTCCTTGACGGTCGAGCCCGAGTTGACCCGGATCAAGTCGGTGGCCTCCATCGCGGCGGTGTCGATCGGGGCGATCGTCTCGTCGTAGGTGCCCCTGCGGCGGCGTCCGCGCCGGGGACGGCGCACGGGCTGGTTGGACGGGCCGCCCTGCTGACGGCGGGATGCCTGGGAGTCGATCACGACACGGCGGCGTCCGCCGGGCCCCGCGCCTCCGGGGGCGCGCTCGCCGGTGCGAGAGTCGCGTGTGGGACGCACGCGCTCGCCCGCGGGTTGGGCGGCGCCGTCGGCTTGCGTATCAGCCGCGGCGGGCTGGGCGACGACCGCCGGATGTGGCGTGGCGCTCGCAGCCGGGCCCGGTTGAGGGTTGGCAGCTGCCGCCGGAGCGCCCGTCGCCGGCGCGGCTGCCGCGGGTGAGACGGCCGCGGTGGTGGCTGAGCCGTCACCGCTCGCGCCGTTGCCGGCCAGCGCTCGCAGCGCGTCGGCCTCCTCCACCGCGGATGCCGCGGCCTTTGCCTGGACGCCGGCGGCCTTCAGCTTCTCGAGCAGCTCCTTGCTTGAGAGGCCCTGCTCCTTGGCAATCTCGTGTACGCGCTTCTTGGTCATCGGCTCAACGATTCTACGAGTTCGCGGTCGATCTTCGCCGGAGAGCGCAGCGCACGGGCGATGGCGCCGCGCCGGTCCGCCAGATCCAGACAGCTCCGCGCCGGTCCGCCACTGGGGCGCTCGCGGCAGAGGTAGGCGCCGCGCCCGGGCATGGCGCCCGTATGGTCGATCGTCGCACGGACGTCACCGCGGTCTCCCGCGATGACCACGATTCGCAGAAGCTCCCCCTTCGGCGCCACGCGCCCGCACCCGACGCAGCGGCGTCGGGGAATATGACCGGCTATGACGGTTGCCCCTCGGTGGCTCCCTCGGCGACCTCGTTTTCGCCTGACTGCGTGGCGACGTCGTCCTCGCCCACCACGCGCTCCGCGCGCGGTGGGGGCTCGACGACGGCCTGCGAAGCAAGGGCCTGCTCGTCGCCCTCCGATGCCAGGTCTGCGATGTTGTCGCTGTCGATCGAAGCGAGCGCCTGGTGGGAGTCAAGGCCGCAGTAGCGTGAGCCGGGCAGCGAGGCGTTCGGGCAGCGCCTGCCGTTTGAGAGGACTGCGGCGCAGCGGCCCTGAGTCTCCTCCTCCTCGTAGCCGTGCTCGGCCTCCTCGGCGGCGAACTCGGTCTCTGAGCGAATGTCCACGCGCCAGCCGGTCAGACGTGCCGCCAAACGCGCGTTCTGTCCCTCTCGGCCGATCGCCAGTGAGAGCTGGTCGTCGGGCACGATCACCGTCGCCTGCTTGGCCTCGTCGTCGACGAGCACCTCGCGCACGCGGGCGGGCGAGAGCGCCTTGGCGACGAAGCGGGCGGGCTCCTCGTTGTAGGGGATGATGTCGATCTTCTCCCCGCGCAGCTCGGAGACGACCATGCGCACGCGCGAGCCGCGCGGTCCGACGCACGCGCCCACGGGATCCACGCCGTCCGCGTGTGAGATGACAGCGATCTTGGAGCGATAGCCCGGCTCGCGTGCCACGTTGGCGATCTCGACGAGCCCGTCGGCGATCTCCGGGACCTCGAGCTCGAACAGCTTCTTGATGAGCTCGGGGTCGCGTCGCGAGACGATGATCGACGGACCCTTCGTCGAAGGAGAGACCTCCTTGATGACGGCCTTGATGCGCTGGGAGTGGTCGTAGCGCTCGCCGTCCACCTGCTCTGACTTGGGCAAGAGCGCCTCTACGCGCTCGCGCAGCTGCACGAGCGTGTAGCGCGAGTCCGACTGCTGCACGATGCCCGTGATCAACTCGCCGACACGGTCGCGGTACTCCTCGAACATCATGTCGCGCTCGGCCTCGCGAATGCGCTGGAGGATCACCTGCTTGGCGGTCTGGGCGGCGATCCGGCCGAAGTCCTCGGGCGTCACGTCGCGTTCGTCGATCTGGTCGCGGTATTCCTCGAACTTCTTGGGGTCGATTTCGGGCTCTTCGGGCTCGCGCAGCTCACCCGTCTCGGGGTCGACCGTGGTTCCCTCGTCGATCGTCTCGACGATCAGGTGTGCCTCGAGCCGTTCGGGGATGATCAGTTCGATGACGCGGAAGTCGGCGGTGTCGCGGTCCATCTCAACGCGCGCGTACTTCGCCGACCCCGGCTGCTTCTTGTAGGCCGACAGCAGCGCGTCCTCGAGCGCGATCATCAGCTTCTCGGGCTCGATGCCCTTCTCGCGCGCCAGCGCGTGCATGGCTTCCAGGATCTCGCGTGACATCAGTGGTCCTCCACTACTCCTCGACGAGGTTCGAACGACGGATCTCCGAGTAGGGGATCGCGATGACGCCCCCGTCGGCGGCGAGGGTGATCTCGCTGTCGGAAGCTCCCACGAGCTCTCCGGTGAAGCTTTGGGCGCGCTTGGCGGACGGCGCCCCATCGGGATCGGCCGGCCGCGCTCGCCGTACCGATCGGGGGCACGGGCACACAGCCCGGAGGGCTGGGTCCCGGGGGGCTGGGTCGGCCAGCACGCGTGCGCGGCGACCGACGAAGCCGCGGAAGTGGTTGGGCTTGGTCAGGGGACGTTCGCGGCCAGGCGAGGAGACCTCGAGCGAGTAGCGCTCGCGAATATCCGAGAGCAGCGCCGTGACCCGCTCGCACAGCCCCAGCGTGACTCCCTCGGGATGGTCGATGAACACGCGCAGCGTCCCTGCTGGGACGACCTCGGCGAGCAGCACCTCGACATCGGGCTCAGCGGTGGCCAAGCGCTCCTCTATTTCGGACTGAAGTGCTGTCATCGACTATGACTCTCTCCCCACGCGTGGGGCGTAAAAAAAGCGGGCGTGCGCCCACTTCCGGTACTGCCAGCCGCCGCATCAACGACGGCTCGAAAGCTGTCGTTCGAGAATAGCATCGGGACCCGGCCGTCGCGAAAGAGAAGGTGTGTGTGGGTCTGGGCAGTCACAGCTTCGCCGCGTCGCGGCGGGCACGATCTCGGTAGCGGCGGTAGTCCTCGCGTGAGGGCGCCATTGAGTACGCGACGGCCAGCGGACGGCAGGCCTCGCGGTGACGGCCGAGCAGCTGCATCGAGCGCCCCAGGCAGAACAACGCGTAGTCGTTCGTCGGGGCGATGGCCGCGATCGCCTGGAACTCGGCCGCGGCACGCTCGTAGCTCTGCGCATAAAATAGCGCCCGTCCGAGCGCCTCGCGGATCGATGTCTTGCGCGGGTCGAGCTCGCGCGCGCGTGTGAGCGGCACGATCGCCGCCTGGTGGTCGCCGTGCTCCAGCAGCTCGCATCCGCGCAGGTAGAGGTCATAGACGCTGTCCATGCGTCTACTCTAGAGCGCTTATCAAGCCCTCGTGAGCGCCGATCAAGCCCTCGTCCGCAGGGCCTGCACGGTGTCGAGTATCGACTCGGCGACCGCGGCCTTGGAGGACTTCGGAATGTGCTGCTCACCCGCCGAGGTCACGATCGTGACCTCGTTGACGGGAGACTCGAAGCCGATGTCCGCACGGGAGATGTCGTTGACGACGACCGCGTCGACGCCCTTGTCGGAGAGCTTGTCGTGACCGTGGTGGACCGCGTCGGGGCCGTGCTCGGCCGCGAAGGCGACGAGCGTCTGTCCGGGGCGCCGCTGCGAGGCGAGCGCGCGGATCACGTCGGCGGTCGGCTCGAGCTCGACCGTCAGCCGTTCGCGTCCCCGCTTCTTGATCTTCCGCTCGGCTGGATCGACGGGGCGGAAGTCGGCGACGGCCGCTGCCATCAGGAGAATGTCGCAGGAGGGAAACTCGTGCTCGCAGGCGTCCTTGAGCTCGGCGGCGGTTTGCACGCGACGGACCACGAGGTTGCTGGGCATCTCCATCGCGATGTTGGCGGCGAGGAGGGTCACGTCGGCCCCGCGTCGGCGAGCGGCGCACGCAAGCGCGAGGCCCATGCGCCCCGACGAGCTGTTGCCGACGAAGCGCACGCTGTCGATCGGCTCGCGCGTGCCGCCGGCCGTGACGAGCACGCTCAGCCCCTGCCAGCCGGCGCCCGACGAGGCGGCGGCCGTGGAATCGGGGCGGGGGGCGTCACGGGGTGTGATTGCGCCGCCGAGCAGCTCCTCGCAGGCCTCCAGCAAGAGTTCGGGCTCGGCCAGGCGGCCCACCCCCTCCTCGCCGATCGAGGCCAGGCGCCCGACGCCGGGCTCGACCACGCTCACGCCGCGGGCGCGCAGCAGATCGAGGTTGGCACACGTGGCGGGGTGCTCGTACATGTGGTTGTTCATCGCCGGCGCCACGATCACGGGGCACGTGGCGGCGAGAGCGCAGCTCGTCAGGAGGTTGTCCGCCAGGCCGTGTGCCAGCTTGGCCAGCGTGTTGGCCGAGGCGGGCGCGATCAGGTAGACGTCGGCGTTGGCGACCAGCTGCAGGTGGCTGAGCGGCTGGTGGGGCGGCGGCTGCTGGCCCGGGAACGCGCCGCGCGCGGGATCCTGCTCAAACTCGTCGGTGAGCACCGGGGCGCCGGTGAGCGCCGCGAACGACGCCTCCCCCACGAAGCGCCGGCTCGTGGGCGTCTGGATGACGCGCACCGAGTGCCCAGCGGCGGTTGCGAGGCGTACGAGCTCGAGTGCCTTGTACGCGGCGATGCCGCCGCTGACGCCGAGCAGGATCCGAGCCATGGGTTGGTTCTACAGCCGTTTACGACGAGTGGCAAGCACTGCCGGAAAGTTTGCGATGGATGTAGCGGGGCCGCCAGGAGGGGCTAGGGGCAAGTCAGGCAAGGACGTACCCCTTCGGGGCATACCCATTCTGGGCACAGGCAGGCAGTTCGCGTGGCGTGCTATGCACGCGTGCTGGCCGATCGGATATCCCGTCGATCTCCGATCGGTAGGACGCAGCATGACGCCGCTCATAGCCCCTCCAGGCCTAGCGGTAGTGGTACTTGATCTTTCCCGCCGCCACTTCCTCAAGAGCAATCGTGAGGTAGTTCTTGGAGGCGGTCTCGATCATCGGCGGCGGAAATTCGTCGAAGGACCCCTCGCCCAGGTTGTGGTAGTAGCTGTTGATCTGGCGGGCGCGCTTGGCAGCCACCACCACGGCGGCGTAGTTGGAGTCGACGTTCTCCAGCAGGCGGTCTATGCGGGGTGAGATCACGGTCGGGGTGCCTTTCCTTGTGGACCTGCAGTGTAGTGGCTCGGCTCAGTCGAGCTCCCCGACGAGGATTGCCGCGAGCTCGTCGAGCGCGTCCTCGAGCCGGTCGTTGACGACCACGTGGGCGAACTCGTCTCGCGCCGCGAGCTCCTGCTTGGCGACCGCCAGGCGACGCTCGACCTCCTCGCCGCCGTCGGTGCCGCGTGCGATCAGGCGCGTGCGCAGAGCCTCCAATGAGGGCGGCGCGATGAACACCTGCACCGCGTCGGGCATTGCGGCGCGAACCTGCCGGGCGCCCTGGACCTCGATCTCGAGCACCACGGGCGTGCCGGGGCGGATGCGATCCTCGAGCTCGCTGCGCAGCGTGCCGTAGCGCCGCCCCGCGTAGTCGGCGTGCTCGACAAAAGCCCCTTCCCGCACGCGGCGCTCGAACCCATCGGCGGTCATGAAGTGGTAGTCGACGCCGTCCCGCTCACCCGGCCGCGGCGCGCGCGTGGTGGCGGACACCGACAGCTCCAGCCGCGGGAGCCGCTCCATCAGGCCGCGAATCAGCGTTCCCTTGCCAACGCCGGACGGTCCGGTTATGACGAACACGAGTGCCACGCGCGGGACCCTAATGACCGGGTCGGCCGCATCCGGGCGGCTGGGCCATCAACGCCGGAGGAGCGAAAGAAGCTCGCTGCGCTGGCGCTCCGAGAGCCCGCCGATCGTCTTGCTCGGCGAGATACGACAGTGGGCGAGGATCTTGTTGACCTTCACCCGTCCATACTTGGGGACGGCGAGCAGCATGTCGAAGACCTTGGCCGTCTCGACGTACTCGGGTGGGTGGAGCAGGAGCGTGTGGATCGACAGCCGACCCGACTTCAGGTTGCGCTTGAGCTGGGCCCGCTCGGTGCGGATCAGGTTGGCTCGCGCGAGGGCGTCCATCCTCTGGTTGAGCGACCGCTCGGGGGTGATGGAGTGCTTGGAGGAGACGGTCGAGGAGATCGCGCCGGTCGCGGTCGACATGGGCGGCGAGTCTACACACCCGCGCGCGGCGATCAAGACAAAGGCGCCGAATTCATCTGAAGCTCAGGTTGAGGTATAGCCATATCGAGGCTCCTGGACGGTGCTCTTGCCGGTTTGCAGGGGTTTTTCCAGCGCGGCTTCCGGCGCGCTGTGCGGACAAAAGCAGCGATCCATAGCTTCCCGGCGCAGCGGCCGGATGCACGCGCTCCTCGTCTAGGAATCGCGCAGTCCCCTCGCAATGCGCTCGCCGGCGGCGGGGTCGCGGAAGCTCTCGGTGCCGACCGCCACGAGCGTCGCCCCAACATCGAGCAGTTGACGGGCGTGATCGGCGCTCTGTATCCCGCCCATGCCCACCACGGGGATTGCCACGCGCCCGGCGACGGCGGCCACCTGGGCGAGCGCCACGGCCCGCACAGCCGCGCCCGAGAGTCCTCCGGAGCCGCCTCCGAGCCAGGCGCGCAACCCGGCGACCTGGCCGCTTGGCGCGGCGGGCGGACTCGGTCTGCGCCCCCGAGCTCCGGGCGTCAAGGCCATCGCCCGCAACGTGTTTATGAGGGAGACGGCGTCTGCGCCGCCGTCCTGCGCCGCCTGTGCGCAGGCGGCCACGTCTGCGCAGTTCGGCGTGAGCTTGACGATCAAAGGCTTGCGCAACGCGGGGCGCACAGCCGCGACGACCCGTTCGAGCTGTGCCGGGTCCGAGCCGATGTCGAGGCCGGTCTTCACGTTCGGGCAGGACACGTTGAGCTCGACGGCGGCGATCTCCCCGCGCTCGTCGCACGCTTGCGCGAGCTCTGCGATCTCCTCGGCGGTCGAGCCCATCACGTTCGTGATCAGCGGGACGTTCAGCTTCGAGAGCTCGGGCAGATCGTGCTCGAGGTAGCCCTCGAGCCCACGATTGGGCAGCCCGATCGAGTTGATCAGACCGGCGGGGGCCTCCCACAGCCGCGGTGGCGGGTTTCCGGCGCGCGGGCTGAGCGTGATCGTCTTCGAGACGAAGGCCGCGAACGGGAAGGCGTGGTCGAGCGCCTGCCCGAAAGCTCGACGGGCGGCCGGCACGTCGAACGTGCCCGAGCCGTTGATCACCGGGTGGGCAAGCTCAAGTCCGCAGAAGGACACGCTCATGCGCGAGCCCTCGAGGGTCTGTGGAGCGCCATCGATGCGATGGCAGCGCGTGCGCGCGGCGCCGTGCTCACGTGGGGCTTCCGAGGTGGGCCTCGACACGATCGAGCTGTGCGGCATCGACCACGGGGCCGTCTACGCACACGCGCAGATAGCCGCCATCGCGCTTGGGCACGACGCACCCGAAGCAGGCGCCGAAGCCGCACGCCATACCCGACTCCAATGCCAACTGGGCGGGGACGGCGCGCTCGGCGCACAGGGCGCGCACAGCCTCGAGCATCGCGGGTGGACCGCAGGCGTACACGGTGGCGTGGCTGTCGCGGTCGAGCTCCTCGCCGAGCAGATCGGTGACGAGGCCGCGACGGCCGGCCGACCCGTCGTCGGTCGCCACGCGGGCATCGCTCAGCAGCGCCGCTCCCTCGGCATGTGGGCCATCGCGAAAGCCGAGCAGCACCGTCGTCTGCGCCCCCAGCACGTCCTGCCAGATCGCAAGTGGGGCGATGCCCACGCCGCCGCCCACGAGCAGCGCCCGCCGACCGTGCTCGGGCGCGGTGAAGCCCGCTCCGAGTGGACCGAGCACCCACAGGCCGTCTCCCGTGCGCAGCTCACACAGCCTGTGCGTGCCGGGGCCGACGTCCTCCAGTAGGAAGTGGGCCTCCCCACCGATCGGCGATCGACGGGATCGCCGATCGGCCAGCCAGCGCGCGAAGGAGAACGCGCGGGACAGGTAGGGACGCTCGTCCTCTCCTCCGCCCCAGCGCTCGGCGGCGGCGAGCATCGCGAACTGACCCGCCGCGGGCATCGGTCCGTCTGGATCGGCGGCCCTCAGCACGCGATAGGCGCCCAGCTCATCGACCGCGGTGACCGTGAGCAGACGCCGCCCGAATGGCGCGAGCACACGCTCCGCCCGATCGCGCGCGTGGGAGACGGGGACCTCGCTTGCGCTCACGCCACCCCGG
>CABEAD010000207.1_pt1 | contig 11732 bp, 5 predicted proteins | sample 3132311 | NCBI WGS metagenome assembly CABEAD01 (sample SAMEA5534342, study PRJEB31848) | metagenome | biome: tundra; feature: field; material: soil | place: USA | collected 2013-05 | depth 0.45 m
CCCCCGTACGTCGCAACGCGCGAGACGCCGGGCAGCCGGGAGATGCGCTTTGGCAGATCTCCGGCGGCGAAGTCGACGACCGCCTGGTCGTCGCCGCGATTGCCGACCCACAGCGTTGCGTCGGCGGCGTAGCTGTGCGCGAAGCGCGCGATGCCGTGTTCCAGGTCGCTGCGCGCGCCGCCGAGCGCGATGCTTCCGAACAGCGCGAGGGCCCCTGTCGCCGCGAGCGCGAAGCTGCGCAGCGTCGTCGCCTGCAGCGAGCTCAGGGCGACCGGCATCGCCGTCAGCTTCTGCCGCCACTGCGCGAGCTTTGCGCAGAGGGCCATCACGGCGCTCAGCGCCATCGGCACCGCGCACACCGTCCCGAGCGCCAGCAGCATGCACGCGAGGAGCGCGTGCGAGGGCCCCGTGGCGAGCAGGACCGTCGCCGCGACGAGCAGGACGAGCGCGCCGCCGTTCAGGGCGCGGCGCGTGGAGACATGCAGGGCGTTCCCCGGAATACCGTGCTGCTGGTAGACGTTGCGCAGCGGGTTACGGTCGCGAAGGTCGAGCAGCGGCAGCGTCGAGGCGATGCCACAGCTCACGATCCCGGTCGCCAGCGCGGCGAGCAGCGATGCACTGCTGAGCGCTGTCTGCGTGTCGAGCGTGAACGCCTCCGCCAGGTAGCGCGGCGACTGCGCGAGCAGCGTCACCGAGAGCCCGTAGCCGCACAGGATGCCGAGCAGCGAGGCGGCGGACCCCAGCATCAAAGCCTGGACGGCGAACATCTGCACGATCGCTGAGCGCCGCATGCCCATCAGACGCAGGTCGGCTATCGCTCGGCGCCGGTCTGGGGCGCTCAGCAGCAGCGCCGCCGTGGCCAGCAGCACGCCGAGCAGCGCGCTCACGGTCGCAAACAGGGCGCTCGCCTGATCGCTCGGCCGCAGCGCCTGGCTGAGCAGGCCGACGTCCTGGTCCGACGGCGCGACGTCGATGCGGCCGTGCGCGAGCCCGGCAAGCTCGGAGCGGACCTTCGCGCCCTGTCCCGGCCGCGGCTGCACGAGTATGCGCGAGACGCGATCGCCAAGGCCCATCAACCTCTGGAGCTCCGCCAGCCGCATCACCGCGACGCTCGTGTGCGAGAGGGCGCCGAAGGCTTCCTGGCCGAGCACCGCCGAGATCCCCACCGGCGCCGCCCTGCCGTGCGTGTAGACCTCGACGCTTGAGTGCTGTGCTGCCGGGGAGCCGATCGCGAGCTCCCCGGCGGTGCGTGAGCTCAGCCCGATCCCGCGCGCGGAGAGCGTGGCGGTCGGGATCGTGTGCGCGAGGCCGTCCAGGAAGACGAGGCTCGTGCCGGCGCCGGCGAGGTCGACGGTCGCCGTGCGTCCGCTCGGGGCGCGCAGCGTCGCCGTCGCTTCGAGCTCCGAGCCGGCCGCCAGCACGCCCGGCAGACGCTGCGCCGCTCGCAGCAGCGCGCCGCTGATGCCCTCGCCCGAGCGTGCGTGCAGCTGCAGCGTCGCCGGACCGATCACCGTGCGCACCGCCTGCGAGGAGGAGCCGGAGACGCTGCCGGCGGCGACGATCGTCGCGAACACAAGCGCGACCGCGATCGCGACGCCGATCCCGGCGAGCAGCTCCTGCACGAGGTGGCGCCGCAGCCAGCGAACGTAGAACCAGACGAGGGCATAGGGTCCCACCAGCGCCCGCGGGCGCGGCGGCCGCGGCCCGCGCTCCTGCCAGGCGCTTCTGCGCGAGCTGCGCTGAAGCTCCGCGGCGGCGCCCTCCGGCATCAGGCGCTTGCGGAGGCTCGCAGCGGCACGACCTCGGCGAGCTCGGGCGCCAAGCGGCCGTGCAGGCAGCCCTCCGAGAGCGTAAGCGCGCGGTCGGCGCCGGCGAGCGCCGGAGTCTCGTCCGTGCTCGTCAGCACGGCGAGGCCATCGTCGGCAAGCGAGCGCAGCAGCCGTAGGATCGCCCTGCGCTGCACGAGCTCCACGCCTGCCACGACGTCGTCGACGAGCAGCAGGCGCGGCGCGCTCGTCAGCGCCAGCGCGAGCATCGCGCGCACCTGCTCGGCGCCGCGGAGCGTTCGCAACAGACGCCCGGCAAGGTCGTGCGCGCCGGCGCGCTCCAGCGCGTCGTGCGCGCGGCGACGCGCGTGCCGGCGGGTGACGCCGCGCGCCAGCTGCACCTCCACGAGCTCGCGCTGCACCGGCCAGGCTTCGCCGAGGAGAAAGCCGCCGGCGCAGTAGGCGATCCCGTCACCGATCGCCGTCGGGCCGCGCAACTCGCGACCGTCGAAGCGCACGACGCCGCCGTCGGGCTGGGCGAGGCCGCAGGCGAGATGCAGCAGGCTCGAGCGTCCCGACCTGCGTTTGCCCCAGATCGCGACGAGCTCGCCGACGTCGACCTGGAGGCAGACGTCGTCGAGCAGCAGCCGCCCCGGGCTCTCGCGATCGAGCAGCCGCACGTGCTCGATGCTGAGCAGGCTCACGGTTGCGTCCTGGCTGCGGCGGCACGGAGCTCGCTGCGGGCGTACTCGATCCAGCTCAGCACCGCCCCGGCGCGCAGCCGGCACTCTTCGCCGGCGAGCCTCTCCGCGAGCGCCCCCGGGTTCTCGGAGCTGTGCTCGTCGTCCTCTGCCGGAAGCCTGCCCGCGGCGTCCAGACAGAGGACCGCGCAGCGCTCGAGCACGCGCAGCGCGTGCTCGGGGGGCAGCGCCGCGAAGTGCTGCGCGATCAACCGGGAGCGGCGCTCGTCGTCGCTCACCTGCTCGATCAGCCAGCGCTCGTAGGTGCAGATTCCGTCCTGCGTGGCCCGGTAGTGGGGCTTCGGCTGGCGCATGGGGTTCTCAACGCGCTCGTCCTGGGCGTGCTCGATCAGACGGCGGCGCACGAGGCTGTCGAGCGCCGTGTAGATCTGTGAGCGGCTCGAGAGCTCGAGCGTCTCGCCGTAGGTGCGCTCGAAACGCTGCACGAGCTCATAGCCGTAGCTCGGTCGCTGGATCAAGAGCCCCATCAGCGCCCAGTTGATCGGCGAGCGCATCGCCGCGGCGCCTCTGTCGTTCAACCGTGCTGACTCCATTGCCCCTCCCTCCGGTCGGCTGCGTCAAGGGTACACCTGTGCGGGCTCTCTGTGCGGATAGTCACGAGGGCGAACGTTCTGCTTAAAGACCACCGGCGTGCGGGCGCGCCACGCCGGTGAGAGCGCCTCTTGCGGGAAAGGACTCCTGCTCGTCGGCGCGTTAGTCGCGGCCAAGAACGGTCGAGTGCTGGACTACGGCCAGTCGATCCGCTGCGCGAGCTCGGCGACGGGGAGGTCGATCAGGGAGCTGCGCTCGATCGGCTCATACTTGCCACCGGTCAGTCCGAGCCAGTCAACCGACCGCTTGTCGGGATCGACGATCAAGAGCTCGTCGACGCCGTGGGCGGCGTAGAAGGGGAGCTTGGCCCAGGTGTCGTCGCCGGGGGAGACGATCTCCACCACGAGTGCGGCCGTCGGCAGGTACAGCGCGTCTGGCCCGGGCGCGAGCAGGCCGCAGTCGGGTATGCGGTAGTCGTCGGCCTCGCCGACGTTGAACTCCCCGACGGCCTCCAGCCCGGTGGCGCGGGCGAGCGGTTCGAGCAATGCTCCTATCTGCATCTGCAGCCGCGCGTGCCGGCGGAGAGGGGCGGGAGCCATGTGCAGCACACCCTCCCACATCTCGTCGCGGCGGTCCTGCCCGAGCCGCCGGCGGCGCTCCAGCAGCGTCTCGAAGTCGGCGGGAGGCGGATCCATGACAAGCGTAGGCATGGAGGAAGCGTAGCGCGGCCGGCCTCGCGCGCATCGGCGCCGATCTGATCGGCGTTCAACACGCAACTGCGCGGCATGCCGTCCTCGGGTCCGAGCTCGACCTCGGTGGGAAGGCCCCGGATCGTGGTGGTGGCAAGCACGACGAATACCTCGTTGAGGCTCGGCGATAGCCTCGTCGCGCGTCAGAGTCAAAGCGGGCCGGCGCTTGAGGCCGGGGTGCTCATACCACCACACCTCACCCCGTTTCACTGCTGCCGCTCACGTTCGGCACGAGCAAACGCATCGCCGATCGTCTCGCCGTGCTCGGCTATCTCTTCTCGATCGAGCCGGCCCAGTTTCCCGGCTGAGGATGCACGGCGCAGCGCAGAGAGGTTCCCCCACTCATCGACCATGTCGCCGGTCCTTACGGCTTCTGGGTCAGCGGGATTGTTGCAGCGTGAGGCCAGGATCTCCGCTACGGGCTCGAGCTCGGACTCCGGGAGTCCGTCGATCAGCTTGTGCAGGCGCCCCTTGGTGGTCATAGGCCGATTCTACCGCCGTCCGTGGACTTGCGGATCGCAAGCGCCGGAGCGGGATCTCGCGGCGTCCGTACGGCCGTTCGGGCGCGCTCGGTGGCCTGAACGGGCACCTCCACGCGGCGAGCTCCCGCCGAGGGACCCACTAGTCGCGGCCAAGAACGGTCGAGTACTGGACTAGACACGCCCACATACGGACTTCATGATGGCGCTGTCGAGTCGCAGAAGCAGCCTCTCGACGAGACGGTAGGCGAGCTCCGAGCTCGTAGGGGAACAGAGGAGAGGGAACAACAGATGCACGGTGAGTCTAAATCTAGATCTTTGTCGGGGAGGGGCGCATCCTCCCCACCACGGCGCCTGTGGGTAACGCGATAGGGATGTGCAAACAATGCGCAGTCGACCTGTGGCACTACAAAGGGTGCAGTTAAAGGTGAGAACCGGACTTCAGGAGGGGCATGAAGGGGAGAAGGAATTGTCGACAACGAGCAGGATGAGCGCAGGAGGGGAAGACGTGAGGGAGTCAACTGAGACGGGCAACATGTCGGCGCTGGGCGCGGCGCACCGCTGGGGCTGCGCGCACCTGGGGCGTATCCTGCTTGCGTGCGCTGTGCTGGGGCTGTCGCTGCTCTCGAGCACGGCGGCATCGGCCACGACGGTCGTGCACGTCTACCTGCCCGGCCTGCAGATCAACAGCGGCGTCGCGCCGTCGAGCCCTCCAGCGTCGAGCTTCAACCCCTATGGCGTGGCGGTGGACAACGCGTGTTGGGCGGCAAGCCTGAGCGGCCCGCCGTGCAACGGTATAGGCGATCTTGCGAACGGCAACGTATGGGTGGGCGACAGAAACACCCCCTCTGTCGTCGACAAATTCGCGGCTGGGCCGCCGGTCGCATACGGGTGCCAGATCACGGGCAAAACGCCGGGATCGAGCAGTGAGTGCAACGGCGAAGTAAGTGGCAGCGAAACGACTGTCAAATCGTTCAACAAACTGTTCGGAATCGCCGTCGATGCACTCAATGGCGACGTGCTTGTCGCAAACCGTACGAACAAAGTTGTGGACGTGTTCGGGCCGGAAGGAGCGTTCCTTGCGGAGTTCAACGGCGGAGGGACAATTGCCGGAGGATTCGAACCCGCAGCGATCGCGATAGACAACGCGGGCGAGATCTACGTTACAGACCCCGTCCACCATGTGGTCGACAAGTTCTCCAGCCCGGCAACCTCGGCGTACCTGTGCCAGATCACAGGGGCGGGAGCCAAATCTACGGATACGCAAGAGTGCAAACCAGCCGGGCCCACCGTGTCGGGAGGAAAACTGGAAGGGCCGTTCGGCGTGGCGGTGGACAACTCGACGGGGGATGTCTACGTCACCGACAACAAAAAACACGTCGTGGACAAGTTCAACGCGTCCGGGGAATTCATCTCGGCCGTGACCGGTCCCACGGAAGCGGCAGGAGGACCGGCCGGCTCGGGCTTGTTCTCCAGTGGGCTCTCGCCGCGGGCTGTAGCGGTCGACCAGGCGACGCACCACGTCTACGTATCAGACACCCCCAATGGCGTCGTCGACGAGTTCAGCGCGGCCGGCAACTACGTATCGAAGATGGTAGCGCCGGGAACGTTTGAACCGGTGTTCATAGCGGTGAGCCAGGCAAGCGGCGATGTCTATGTGGGCAACGAAAACTATCAGCAGAAAGATGTGGAAGTCTTCACGGGCGACGTGACGCTCCCGGTCGCGACGGCCGAACAGGCTTCGAATATAGGTCTGCACAGCGCGACGCTCAACGGCGAGGTGAACCCGGAAGGCGAATCGGTGACGCGCTGCGAATTCGACTACGACACGGTCGAATACCTCAGCCCAGAAGAATCAGGGCACGGCGAAAAAGTCGCCTGCGCCCAAACGGAAGCGGAAATCGGCAAAGGCCTCTCAAACGTCGCTGTCGACGCGAACGTCCCGTCCGGTCTGCTGGCTAACACCGAATACCACTTGCGCCTCGTGGTGGAAACCAGCGCGCAGATTCCGACGCGCAGCGCGCAGCAGAGCTTCACGACGTGGAGCCCGCCCTTCGTCGACGCCACGTGGTCCGGCGACGTCGCCGACACGGGGGCGCAGCTGCACGCCGACATCAGGCCGATGCAGGGGGACACGAGGTATTGGTTCGAATACGACACGAGCGAATACGTGCCAGGCGTGCCGCACGGGAAGAGCGTGCCGGCCTCGCCGGGCGCCGACATCGGCACCGGTCTGAGCGACAACGAGGTGACGCAGCAGATTACCGGGTTGACTGCCGGCACTGTCTACCACTACCGCGTGGTCGCTGAAAGTCCGCTCGGGAGGCGCGAAGGCAATGACCAGACGTTCACGACGCAGCCCGCCGGCCTTCCGTTCGCCCTGCCCGACGGACGGGCGTGGGAGATGGTCTCCCCACCCGACAAGCACGGCGCAATGCTGCGGGAAATCTCCGAAGCCGGAGTGATAGAGGCGGCCGCGGATGGCACGGCGATCACGTACTGGGCGTTCGGCACGCCCACCGCCGAAGCACAGGGCGCTCCCACGGAAGTACAGCTGCTCTCGCGCCGCACCGCCGCCGGGTGGAGCACGCAGGACATCGCCACGCCGCACGACTCCGAGACCACCTTCGTCGCCGGCGGGGGACTGGAGTACCGCTTCTTCACGCCGGATCTGTCGTCGTCGCTGGTCGAACCGGGGGGCGGATTCACGCCGCTCACGGGCGAAATGTCTCCCGAAGCGACGGAACGCACCCCGTTCCTGCGTCACGACTCGACGTGCGAAACCGAGCCTGCGACGTGCTACAAGCCGCTCGTGACCGGCGCGGAAGGGTATGCGGACGTGCCGCACGGCACGATATTCGGCGGCAACCCGGCGATACCGGCAGGCGCTGTCGTGTTCAGGGGGGCGACGCCAGATCTCAGCCATGTGGTGCTGAAGCCGGACCAGCTCAATGCGCCGACGCTCGCCCTGACGACGCCAGCCGTAAACAACGCGCTGTACGAGTGGTCGGCGGCGGCTGCGCCGACCGAACGGCTGCAGCTCGTGAGCGTGCTGCCCGCAGGCGAAGGCGGAACGGGTACCGAATCCACGGGTCTCGGCTACAACGGCAGAGACATCCGGCATGCGATCTCAAACGACGGCTCGCGAATCTTCTTCACGGTGTCGGCAGTCAGCGGAGGCAGCGTCGTAGAAGCTCTGTACATGCGAGACACCACCAAGGGCGAAAGCGTGCGCCTGGATGTTCAGGAAGCCGGCATCTCGGGTGGCGTCGCGGCGGCTCATTTCCAGACCGCGGATGCCGAAGGGATGAAGGCGTTCTTCACCGACTCGCAGCGACTGACGGCGAACGCCGACGCCGCCGGCTCGGACTTGTACGAGTGTGCGATCGTGGAAACCGCAGGCACGCTCACGTGCAAACTGACCGATCTGACGCCGGAAGTCGGCGGTCAATCGGTTAACGCGCAGGGCGCTGTTGTGGGCGCCAGCGAAGACGGCTCGTATGTGTACTTCGTCGCCACCGGCGCCTTGACTGCCGCTGAAAACGCCGAGCACGAAACGGCCGTGCCCGGCGCCCCGAATCTCTATCTGCGCCACTACGACAGTGATGCGGGCAAAGAAGGGTGGGAACCGCCGGTTTTCATCACGACGCTTGCGGGTGCGGACGCAAACGACTGGGCCGCATTCGGCGGAGGAATGGAAAAGCTGACCTCGCGCGTCTCACCCGACGGGCGCTGGCTTGCGTTCATGTCGCAGCGATCGCTGACGGGATACGATAACCACGACGCAGCAAGCGGCGAACCCGATGAGGAGGTGTTCCTCTATCACGCGCCGGCCGGCGCGGGCGAAGAAGGCAAGCTGGTCTGCGCCTCGTGCAACCCCACAGGCGCGCGGCCAACGGGCATCGAATACGGCACGTATCCGAGGCTTGTGGGAGGCAACGGCGTGTGGAGTCAAGACAGCTGGCTGGCGGCGAACCTCCCGGGCTTCACGCCGTTCAGGGGCGGAACCGCGGCCTACCAGTCGCGCTACCTGTCGAACAGCGGCCGGCTGTTCTTCAACAGCTCGGACGCGCTCGTTCCGCAGGACGTCAATCACCAGGAGGATGTGTATGAGTGGGAGCCCTCGGGGTTCGGGAGCTGCTCGGCTTCGGCGCCCGGGTATAGCTCTGCGACCGGTGGTTGTGTCGGCTTGATCTCCTCGGGTACCTCACCGGATGAATCGGCGTTTCTGGACGCGTCAGAAAACGGCGATGACGTGTTCTTCCTGACCGCCGCGAAACTCATGCCGCAGGACGTGGACACCGCGCTCGACGTCTACGACGCGCACGTGTGCAGCGAAGCATCGCCGTGCGTCACGCCGCCCGTCTCTGCGCCGTCGCCATGCGCCAGCGCCTCGACGTGCAAATCGGCCGCGCAGACGGCGGGGGGACTTGAAGGGCCGCCGATAAGCGCGGCGTTCTCGGGCGCCGGCAACCTCGCGCCGCCGTCCAAGCACGTCGTCCAGCCGACGCTGACGCGTGCGCAGAAGCTCGCGAAGGCGCTGAAGGCGTGCCGTAAACAGAAGGGGCGAAAGAAGCGAGCCGTGTGCGAACGGCAGGCCAGGAAGCGCTACGGGGCCAGGAGCGCCCGCAGGGCCAAGGCGAGCGGGAGGGGACGGCGATGACGAGGATGCGTTCGACCAAGCTCATCGCGCCGCTGCTCGCGGCCGTGGCATCCCTGCTGGCGGGCGTGGCAGTGCCCGCTGTCGCGCATGCCGAAATGCCGTGGTGGCATCTGAGCTCAAGCGCGGCGCCCGCGAACCTCTCGCGCGGTGGGCCAGGGACGATTGTCGTGGTGGCCAGCAACCTTGGCGACGCCGCCGTCAACGCTGTGACCTCGCCCGTGAGGATCGCCGACACGCTGCCCGCGGGGCTCGAAGCCACCGCGATCGAAGGCGACGCAGGCGTAGGGGCGACAAAGCAGAATCTGGAAGGCAATCTCGGTGAAGTGAATTGCGTGCTGGCGACGCTGACGTGCACGTTCGGCCCAGGCCTCACGCCGCCCGACGGCGTGCTGCCGCCGTATGAGCACATCGAAGTCATGATCTCGGTGACGGTGAAGGCGAAGGCCGAATCGGGCGAAGAAAACGAAGCAACCGTCAGCGGCGGCGGAGGCGCGAGCGCTTCCGTGACGCGGCCGATCACGGTCAACGGCGAAGCGACGCCGTTCGGCGCCGAAGACTACGAACTGACGGCCGAAGAAGAGGGTGGCGCACCCGACACACAGGCTGGCTCGCACCCGTTCCAGCTGACGAGCACGCTGATGCTCAACCGGCTCGGCCTGGAAACGCCGGCCGCGATGGCCAGGGACCTGAGCTTCAGCCTGCCGCCGGGTCTAATCGGCAATCCAGCGCCGTTCCCCAAGTGCACCGAAGCGCAATTCATGAAAGCATTCAATGGCGCAGATGAATGTCCGGCGAACACGGCGGTGGGCGTCGCGGCGGTCACGATCTACGAATACCACAACCTCGGCCTGGCCACGATCTCGGTGCCGGTGTTCAACCTCGAACCCTTGGCGGGCGAGCCGGCGCGCTTCGGCTTCCTCGTGGAAACCGCATGGGTGACGATCGACACTTCTCTGCGTACCGGCAGCGACTACGGTGTCACGGTAAGCGTGCACAACATCGCTCAGACCGCGGAAATACTGGCCAGCCAGGTGACCCTCTGGGGCGTGCCGGGCGACCGGCGCCACGACGGCGCGCGCGGTTGGAGCTGCATCGTGGGCGGCCAAGATAGGCCTGTGCTTCTGAAAGCCGCCGAAGAACTGGGTCTGGGCGCCTGCGCTCGCACGCCTGTCTCGCTTGGCGGAGCCACGCCTCCGCCGCTGCTGGCGCTGCCGACGTCGTGCGCGGGACCGCTGCAGAGCAGCGTGATCGCGGACTCTTGGCAGCAGCGCGGCAGCTTCACGGAACCGTTTTTCACGAGCGAGCCGATGCAGAGCCTCGTCGGCTGCAACCAGTTGCGCTTCGAACCGTCGCTCAGCATCGCACCGGAAGCGAACGCGGCTGGCGCGCCCACGGGCCTGACGGTCGGCGTCAAAGTGCCGCAGGACCTCCTGCTCAACGGAAGCGCGCCGCGCGAGGCCGACGTCAAGAGCACGACCGTGACCCTCCCCGCCGGCCTGCAGATCAACCCGGCGGCGGCGGCTGGGCTCTCCGGGTGCACGGAGAAAGACATCGGCTACACGCGCACGGACGAAAGCGGCCAACTGCTGTACAGCGAAGAATCCGAAGCCGAACGCACCGGTGCAGCGCCGCACGAACACGGCTGTCCTGACGCGTCGAAGCTCGGCACCGTGGAAGTCACGACGCCGCTGCTCAAAGAAGCGCTCAAGGGCTACGTCTACCAGGCCGCCCAGGGCGCCAACCCGTTCGGTTCGCTGCTGGCCCTGTACGTGATCGCAGAAGCGCCGCAGGCCGGCGTCCGCATCAGGCTGGCCGGCGAAGTCAAAGCCGACCCGGCGACCGGCCAGCTGACCTCGACGTTCCTCCACACGCCGCAGCTGCCGTTCGAAGAATTCCAGCTGAAGTTCTTCGGCGGCGCGCAGGCCCCGCTTGCGACCACCGCCTGCGGGACATACAGGACCGAAAGCACGATCGAGCCGTGGTCGGGCACGCCGGCGGTGCACCCGTACTCGCAGTTCAACGTGACAACCGGCCCCGAAGGCTCGCCCGCCTGGTGTCAGAGCCAGCCGTTCGCGCCCTCGTTCCTGGCCGGCACAACCAATAACGCCGCCGGCGCCTTCAGCCCGTTCACGTTCACGCTCACGCGCACCGACTCCGACCAGAAGCTCAGCACGGTCACGACCAGGCTGCCGCTTGGCCTCGCGGGTGAGATCTCCAAAGTGACGCCGTGCGGCGAAGCGGACGCGAACGCCGGCACGTGCCCGGCGGCGAGCAAGATCGGGCATGTCGTCATCCAGGCGGGCGTCGGCAAGGAACCGATCACGCTGCCCGAAGCCGGCCAGCCGCAGGACCCGGTCTACCTCACGGGCCCCTATGACGGCGCGCCATTCGGTCTGGCGGTCGTGGTGCCCGCCAAGGCCGGGCCGTTCGACCTCGACCAGGGCGGCCCGCCGATCGTCGTGCGGGCGAAGATCGAGGTCGACCCGCACAATGCGCAGGTCACGGTCGTGAGCGACCCGATGCCGCAGATGATCCATTCCACCGGCATCCCCTCCGACGTGCGCGCCCTCAACGTCGTGATCGACCGCCCCGAATTCATGTTCAACCCGACGAGCTGCGAACCGATGGCTGTCGGCGGCACGATCGCCTCGACGCAGGGCGCCACCGCGAGCGTCTCCAGCCGCTTCCAGGCCGCCGAGTGCCGCGGCATGGCGTTCAAACCCTCGTTCTCGGCGCTCACGCACGCCAACCCGTCCAGAAACGGCGGGGCGTACCTGGACGTG
>CABEAD010000208.1_pt1 | contig 11732 bp, 13 predicted proteins | sample 3132311 | NCBI WGS metagenome assembly CABEAD01 (sample SAMEA5534342, study PRJEB31848) | metagenome | biome: tundra; feature: field; material: soil | place: USA | collected 2013-05 | depth 0.45 m
ATCGTCCGGGCGCTCGCCGAGCCAGGCTTCGGAGAGCGGGGCGGGGAGGAGCTACCCGGCTGGGAGGGGCGCGGCGGGGCCCCTGCCTGCGACCGCCTGACGACGCTGACCGAGTACGAGGAGGGCTGGCCCCACCCGGTCGTGTTCGCCCCGCAGCGTCCTGAGATCACCCTGTCGCACGTGATCGCACTCAGCGGCGCCAAGCAGCTGCACGTCGCCGAGACGGAGAAGTACCCGCACGTCACCTACTTCTTCAACGGCGGCGAGGAGACCCCCTATGAAGGTGAGCGGCGCGAGCTGGTGCCGTCGCCGCGGGATGTGCCCACCTACGACCACAAGCCCCAGATGAGCGCCCACGAGGCCGCGGCCGCGTTCGTCGGCGCATGGGCCGAGGACCGGGCGGGTGGGTTTCGATTTGGGATCATCAACTTCGCCAACGCCGACATGGTCGGCCACACCGGCGTCATCCCGGCGGCGGTCCAAGCAATCGAGACTGTCGACGAGTGTCTCGGGCAGGTGCTCGACGCGGTTCGCGCGTGTGGCGGGGTGTGCGTCGTGACCGCCGACCACGGCAACGCCGACCACATGCTCGAGCCGGACGGCAGCCCCAACACGGCCCACTCGCTAAGCCCGGTGCCGCTGATCGTCACGATGCCGGGCGTCACGCTGCGCGCCGAGGGAGGAATTCTGGCCGACGTTGCGCCCACGGTGTTGGACCTGTTGGGAATCGACCAGCCAGAGCAGATGACCGGGCGTTCGCTGATCGAGGACTGACGACCCGCGCGCTGCTATGTTCGATTGTGCAACTACTTAGTATCGATTGCCATCATGTCCGCCGGAACTGCCGCCACTGCTGCCGCGACCGCAAGGTCCACCGGCGCCGCAACTTTCCTGAAGATCGCTCCGGGGGAGAAGCACAGCCCCAAGGAAGCGGACTGCCTCAGCGGGGGCGACCGATCGGAGATCGGCCAGCGCGCCTGGCGCGGCCTGCTGCGTACCCACGCCTCCCTGGCCAAGCGCCTGGAGGCCCAACTTGAACGCGAGCACGGCCTGCCGCTCAGCTCCTACGAGGTGCTCCAGCACCTCATGGACGCTCCCGGAGGGCGTATGCGCATGTGCGACCTCGCCGAGCGGGCGCGGCTGTCGCGCAGCGGCCTCACCCGCCTGGTCGACCGTCTGGAGCGCGAGGAGCTGCTCGGACGCTGCATGTGCGAACACGACGCGCGCGGGGCCTACGCCTGCCTGACCGACCTTGGCCGCGAGCGGCTGTGCGCCGCGCGCACAACCCACAGGGCCGTTGTGCGCGAGCACTTCCTCTCGCACTTCTCCGAGCCCGAGCTGCAAACGCTCGCGGAGATGTGGGACCGGATCGCGCCCGGCTGCTGCGTCTGAGGGTCCCTGAAAGCCGATCAGGCCCGCAGGTCCTCGCCGGCGTCCTTCACCGAGGTGGCAGAACGACGACGGTGGCGGAAGTGGGCGATCAGCAGGCCCCCCACGACCACCAGCACCGCGGCGAGCCCGAACAGGCCGAACGTCTTGATCGCGTTGCCGGCCGCATGGCCGAGGAAGTAGGCGAGCAGGCCGATCGCGGTCGCCCAGCAGATGCCCCCGCACGCGTTCCAGAAGACGAACGAGCGCCAGCGCATGTGCGTGGCGCCCGCCAGCCACGACGCCCATACGCGCAGCCCGATCAGGAATCTGCCGAAGAACACCGCCTTCGGACCGTGCCTTTCGAAGAACGGTTCCCCGCTTGCGAGCACCTGCAGGCGCTGGCGGTGAAAACGGCCCGGACGCTCAAGCAGCCAACGTCCGCCCTTGCGACCGATCTGGTAGCCGAGGTTGTCGCCCACGATCGCCGCCGCCGCCGCGAGCACGATCACCAGCTCGATCTGGAGGTTGCCCTGGCTCGCGAGGATGCCCGCGGTGATCAGCGCCGTCTCGCCCGGGACGGGCACCCCGCCGGACTCGGCCATCACGAGCAGGAACAGCACCAGGTATCCGGTATGGCTTACGTCGATGAGGGCAATGAGGGAGGCGAGCACGGTGAGTGTGGTGTGAGGGTGTCTCGGAGCGCGAGTGGTCGGGGCGGTTGGCTCATCTCGCCGGCTTCTAGGATGCCGCGTTGGTGGCCCTGACTATCGAAGCGCGCGACAGCGCGTCATATGCCCGCGCCGGACTGCTGCGCACCGCGCACGGCGATGTTCGCACACCGGCCTTCGTGCCGCTCGCCACGAAGGCCACCGTCAAGGGCCTTCTGCCCGCCGAGGTGAAGGCGCTCGGCTACGACATGGTGCTTGGCAACGCTTTCCACCTGATGCTCAATCCTGGCGCCGAGCTGATCGAGCGCTTCGGTGGCCTGCACCGCTTCATGGACTGGAGCGGGCCGATCATCACGGACTCCGGTGGCTTCCAGGTCTTCTCGATGGGCCACGGCACAATCGCGGAGGAGATTAAGTCCCGCCCATCCCGTGCACGCCATGGCCAGGCCGCCCAGCGCGAAGGCGCGATCCTCTCGATCGAGGAGCAGGGCGTGCGGTTTCGGTCCTACGTTGACGGCGGCGAGCGCTTCCTCTCGCCGGAGGACTCGATGGCGGCGCAGGCGTCGCTGGGCTCCGACATCGCGCTCTCCTTCGACGAGTGCACGCCCTTCCACGTGGACCGCTCCTACACCGAGCGCTCCACCGAGCGCACCCACCGTTGGCTCGAGCGCTGCCTGCGCTGGCACTCAGAGCATGGGCCACCCGGACAGCTCGTGTACGGGATCGTGCAGGGCGGCGTCTACGAGGACATGCGCCGAGCCTCGGCGCGAGTGGTCGCGCAGAGCGGCTGTCACGGCGTCGCGATCGGAGGCTCGCTGGGGGCCGAGAAGGCGCAGATGTACGAGGTCGTGGGCTTCGCGGTGGGAGAGCTCGTCAATGAGAGCGACCATCTCCCTCGCCACCTGCTCGGCATCGGCGAGGTCGACGATCTCATCCGGGGCGTCGAGCTCGGCATCGACACGTTCGACTGCGCCATGCCCACGCGCCTCGGACGTCATGGCACCGCGCTCGTCCCCGACCCGCACAGCCGCTGGCGGATCGACCTCACGAAAGGACGCTGGCGCGAATCGGAGGAGCCACTGATGGACGGCTGCGCCTGTCACGCCTGCTCGCGCGGGCTCTCGCGCGCCTACCTCTCCTATCTGGCGCGCTCCGGCGAGCTGACCGGGATGCGGCTGCTGACCGAACACAACCTGGCGTTCATCGCACGCCTGATGGCCGACCTGCGCCAGGCGATCCTCGACGGACGGTTGTCTGAGGTGGCGGCTGCACTTCGAGGCGAGTGACAGTTGCCCCGCTCGAGAGGGCGGTAGTTCTTACCGGGGGTCCGCGCAAGCGGACCCCCGCCTTTGGTGCTACTTGGTGTTTTCGCTGACGAGCTGTTTCAGCGCTTCGGCGGATTCCCGGACGTCTTTGTAGACGACTTCGCGCAGCGTGATCTTGGTGGGCGCCGGGGCGCTCAGCGCGACGATCGCGGCGATCACCCCACCGAGGGCAAGTACCGCCAGCAGGGCGATCAACAGGCGGCTGCCGCCTGAGCGTCGCCGCGCGGGCGCGGCCATCGGCGCCGGCTCGACGGCTCGCGCGGGACCGCGGCGCGGTTGGCGCGGGACGACCGCGCCGCGCCGGCTCGCGCCCTCCTGCGTTCGCGTCGAGCTTCTCTGTGCGCGCGTGGTGCTCGCGAGCACGCTGGTCGCCTCGGTGGCGTGCGCCTTGCGCGCCGCGGGCCGCGGCTCGGCGGGCGAGATGCCGTGCGCGCCGTCGCTGATCGCCCGCCCCATCTCGCGGGCGCTCTCATAGCGGTCGCGCGGGTCCAGCGCGAGCGCGAGCGCCACGGCGTCGGCCAGCTCGGGGGTGACGGCGGCGACGACCGAGTCGAGCATCGGCGGCTCCTCCTGCTGCTGCTTGAGCGCAAGCTCTGTGAGCGAGGAAGCCTCATATGGCAGCCGTCCCGAGATCAGCTGGTAGGCGACGACTCCGAGCGCGTACAGATCGGCCCGTGGTCCGGCCTCCTCGCCGCGAGCCTGCTCGGGCGCCAGGTAGGCGGCGGTGCCGAGCACCGAGCCGACCTGCGTGATGCTCGACTGCTCGGTGGCCTTGGCGATGCCGAAGTCGGCGAGCTTCACCTCACCGTCGCGCGAGCGCAGCAGGTTGCCCGGCTTCACGTCGCGGTGCACCACGCCGTGACGGTGGGCATAGTGCAACCCCTCGCAGGCCTGTTCGATGATCGCCACCGCTTCGTCGACCTCGACCCAGCCGTCGTCGCGCAGGATTTCCGCGCAGGAGGACCCCTCAATGTACTCCATCACGATGAAGTACTGGCCGGTGCGCTCGTCCTGCCCGGAGTCGAAGACCTGGACGATGTTGGGGTGGATCAAACGCGCGGCCGCCTGCGCCTCGCGCTGGAAGCGTGACACGAACGTCGGATCGTCGGCGAGATGCTCGGCGAGCAGCTTGACCGCCACGCGCCGCTCCAGGCGCTGGTCGAAGGCGAGGTGCACCGTGGACATGCCCCCGAACCCGAGCCTGCTCTGCAACCGGTAGCGACCGGCGATCTCCGGCTCGCTCACTGTCCGCCTCCAGCGCTCGCTCCGCCCGCGCTCGACCCGCCGCTGTTCGCGCCCGCGCCGCCTGCCGGGCTGCTCGGGCCGACGCCGCCTTCTCCCGAGCTTTCTCCCGGCGCCGGCGTGCCGCCGCCCTGGCTGGGAGACGTGGTGGTGGGCGTCGTGGACGTGCTCGTCGGAGTGGTCGTCGTCGTCGTGGTGGGGGTCGTCTGTGTGCTCGTGGTCGTCGTGGGTGTCGTCGCCGTGGTCGTCTGGGTGCTCGTCGTCGTGGTTGCCGAGCCCGTCGGCTGCGCGCACATCGCCAGCGCACGTGTGTGCAGGTTGGCGATGCCCTTCTGGAGCGTTGCGCGCAGGCCCCTGTCGACCGTCGCGGGGAGCGCCAGGAAGTCCTGTTCTGTCGTGCCGAGCGCCGATTCGGTGGCGGCGCAGCTGCCGTTGCCCGACTGGGCCGCCCTTGCGACCGCTTCGAAGTCGCTCTGAAGCGGTCCGGCGTTGGCGGCCGGAATCAGGCCGCTGCCCGAGCTCCCGCAGGAGACGAGCAGCGCGGCTGCGACGCCGAGAAGCGCAGCGGGAACGAGGCGAATGAGGGTGCGCATGGTCACTGACGTCACTGACCGTACTCCAGCCGCTCGGCGAGTGAGTCCGGCAGGTGCGCGGCCCTGATCGCCGAGGCGGCTCCGGCGATGTCATACGCGGTGCGCCTGAAGGAGGCCGTGTGCTCGTCGATGTCGAGCAGCAGCCACGCCGCGCGCGGGTCGCCGTCGCGCGGCTGGCCGACGCTCCCGGGGTTGAGCATCCACTCGCCCATCGAGACGTCGAGCTCGGTCCCCTCGCGCCGGGGCTCGCCGGTCGCGAGCTCGCCCTCGTGTCGCACGAACGAAAGCGCCACGTGCGAGTGGCCGATCAGGCATACGCGGTGGGGCTGAGAGTCCAGGCACAGCTCGGCCAGCAGCGCCGAGAGCACGTACTCCCACACGGGATCGCGCGGGCTGCCGTGGTAGAGACCGATCGGGCCCTCCTGGGCCTGGGGCCGCAGGCCGGCGAGGAAGTCGAGGTTGGCCGGCTCGATCACTTCGCGCGTCCACTGCGCCGCGAGGCTCGCGCCGCGCGAGAACTCCTCGAGCGCCAGCTCACCGGCGACGGCCATGTCGTGGTTGCCGGCCAAGCACACCGCGGCGTGGCGGCGGGCCAGCTCGACGCACGCGTCCGGGTCCGCCCCGTAGCCGACGAGGTCGCCGAGGCACCAAAGCTCCGACGCGTCGCTGTCGGCGATCGCGTCGAGCACCGCTTCGAAGGCATGACGGTTCGAGTGTATGTCCGAGATGACTGCGACCTTCATCGTCGGCTCGCGCGCCCGCGGGCGAGTACGGTCGCGCCACTACTCGTCCGTCGCGCCACTACTCGTCCGCGTCCGCGTCTCCCGCCTCGGTTCCGCCGTACTCGGGCAGGTTCTTGATGCCCTCGCGGGTGCGCCACTTGGAGTAGTTGTCCTCCATAGCGTCGATCAGCTCGCGCATGAAGCGCGGGGATAGGTTGACCCGGGTGACGACGACGCCTGGGACCTCCTCTGACTCGACCTCGTGGTCGACACGCGCGAAGGTGATCGTGAACTCGTAGTCGGAGTGGCTCACGTTCGCGAAGTTCGCGTACACGCCCCCCATGATCTCGGGGGAGAGATGGATGTTTATGTGGCGCTCGGCGCCTGGGTTCTCGTCGTTCACAGGGCTAGTATCGCAACCCGTGCCCCCGATGGCGTCCGGGTCGCGTTCGGCCTCTCGATGCAGTACGAGCGATCGTGCCGGCGGCGGGCGCATAAGATCCTCGGCGGTGAGCCCTACCACTACTGAGACCGGCCTGCGCGAGACCGTGCTCGCCCTCGCCGGAGAGCTTTCCGGTGGCGCTGGCACGCGCCAGGCGATCACGCTCGAACGTCCACCGAAGGCGAACTTCGGCGACTACTCGACCAACGCCGCGCTACTCTTGGCGCCCGCTGCGGGCGCATCCCCCCGCGTCCTCGCCCAGAGCCTCGGCGAGGCGCTTGCGGAGGCGCTCGGCGAGGACCTCGAGCGCTTCGAGGTGGCGGGGCCGGGCTTCTTGAACCTGTTCCTCGCCGACGGCTGGCACCATGCGGCTCTCGCCGAGGTGCTCGCCGCGGGTGAGCGCTTCGGCAGCGGCGGAGCAAGCGCGCGAGAGCGGATCATCGTCGAGTTCGTCTCGGCCAACCCGACCGGGCCGATGCATGTCGGGCACGCCCGCAACGCGGCCTACGGCGACGCTCTGGCCCGTGTGCTCGCCTTTCACGGCCACCGGGTCGAGCGCGAGTTCTACGTCAACGACGCGGGCACGCAGGTGCGCAAGCTGGGCGAGTCGATCCGGGCGCTTGCGCGCGGGGAGGAGGTTCCCGAGGACGGCTACCACGGCGACTATGTCGGCCCGCTCGTCGCCGAGGTCGAGCTCCAGATGGGCGTGGCGGGGAGCGCCGCCGAGCGGGACCCGGGCGAGCTGGGGGCGGCAGCGGTGAAGGTGATGGTCGGGCTGATGCAATCCTCGCTGGGGGCCTTCCGCGTGCTGAGCTTCGACCGCTGGGCTTACGAGAGCGCGCTGCACACCGGCGATCCGAGCTTGGTCGATCACGCGCTGGCGATGCTCGAAGAGCAAGGGCGCACGTACCGCAGCGAGGGCGCCCTGTGGTTGCGGAGCACCGACTACGGCGATGACAAGGATCGGGTGCTCGTGCGCTCGACCGGTGAGCACACGTACTTCGCCTCCGACATCGCCTACCACCAGGACAAGCGCGAGCGCGGGTTCGACCGCCAGATCGACGTGTGGGGCGCCGACCATCACGGCTATGTGGCGCGCATGAAGGCCGCCTATGAGGCGCTCGGCGGCGATCCCGCCCACCTGGAGATGCTGATCATGCAGCTCGTGCACCTGGTGCGGCGCGGACAGCGTGCTCAGATGTCAAAGCGCTCGGGCGAGTTCGTCACGCTCGAGGATCTCCTGGAGGAGATCGGCGTGGATGCGGCCCGCTGGTTCTTGCTGTCGCGCTCGCACGACACCACGATCGACCTCGACCTCGATCTGGCGCGCGAGCAGTCGAGCGAGAACCCGGTCTACTACGTCCAGTATGCGCACGCCAGGATCGCCTCGATGCTCCTCAAGGCCGGGCCAGAGCGTGTTGCGCGAGCGCTCGCGGGTGTGGGGGAGGGCAGCGACGCTCTGCACCCGGCCGAGCGCGCCCTCGTGAAGAAGCTGGTGGCCTTCCCCGGGGAGGTCCAGGAGGCCGCCGGGCGACGCGCCCCACACCGGATCGCCGCCTATGCGCTGGAGCTCGCCCAGCAGTTCACGGCCTTCTACCGCGACTGTCGCGTGGTGGGCGCCGAGTCGGACACGCTTGAATCGCTGCGCCTCGCGCTGTGTGTGGCATCGCAGCGCACGATCGCTCGCTCGCTCGACCTGCTTGGGATGGAGGCGCCGGCGGAGATGTAGCGCGGCGGCGACACGGACGATCGGACGGACGGATCCTGCTGCTCACGTTCGGGCGCGCCGCGAAGCGTCCGAGCGTCGGTCAGTCGAAGCGCTCCAAATCGGCCTCAAGGCGTGCGGTGTCGGCAGGGCTCAGCTCGGATGCCTGCGGCGAGTGAGCGGCCTGTGCGCGCGCGTGACGGCGCCAGCTCGGAAGCAGCAGCGCGAGCAGCGCCAGCAGCGCGAGCACGACCGCTCCCGGCACGAGATAAGCCGTCACGCCGAAGCCCTTCGCGCTCGGCAGCGCGAGCACCGTCGAACCGTACTGGGCGACGAGTGCGCTCTTGATCTGCGCTTCGCTGTCTCCCTGCGCGATCAGCCCACGGATGAACGCGCGCTCGCGGTCGGCCTGCTGGGATTCGGCGACGTTCAAAGGGATCTTGCACGTCACGCACATCACCTGGCGTTCGATCGTCGGCAGCGTCGCGCGTGGCGTGGCCGCCTGAGCTTGCGTGCTCGCCAGGGACGGCGAGATCGCGAGTGTGGCCGCCAGGATGAGGATCGGGTCAACCCGACGGACTGCGACCCGCGAGCGCAGCCCCGGAAGGCTCACGAGCTCTCCGCCAGCGACACCGCGCGCTTCAGAAACGCTTCGCTCACCTCACCCCGCGAGATCGCCGCGACACGACCGGCGCGGTCGATCACGAACGTCTCCGGGAGCTGGTTCGTGCCGTACGCGTGCGCGAAGTCGCCGGTCGTGTCGCGCAGGTTGGGATACGCCACGTGGTAGCGCTTCACGAAGCTCAGCGAGTCGGGCGACGCGTCCAGGTACGTTACGCCGAGGACCGTTCCGTTGTGGCGCAGCAGTTCGTGCTGAGCACGCTCCAGGCGCGGCGCCTCCCGCTGGCACGGCTCACACCAGGACGCCCAGAAGTTCAAGACCACGACCTTGCCCGCGTAGGAATCCAGCGACTCGGCGGTGTGCGAGGCGGGCAGCCCGGCGCCGGACAGCACCGGGAGCGTGTCCCCGGCCGCGGGCGCCACCGGGCGCAGGCCGCGGGCGACCGCCTCGTCGAGCGTACGCGTCGGCGATTGGGCCGACACGCCATACACGAGCAGGCCGACCACCGCGGCGCCGGCCAGACCGACGAGCACGGGCATGTAAAGGCGTTTTCCCACGGGCACGAAGGGTAGTGTCCCGGCGGCGTAATATCTGCGCCAGCGCGGTGGTAGCTCAGTCGGTAGAGCGCAAGCTTCCCAAGCTTGAGGTCGCGGGTTCGAGGCCCGTCCGCCGCTTGACTCCCGCTCACTACGCGCCCGACCCACCGGCGAGAGTGGCTGCCGTCGAACTCAGCGCTCGCGCAGCAGCTCGGCCAGCACGACAGCGTTGTTGTGCTGCTCGTCGCGCGCGGCGTAGACGATCGTGAGCGGCCCGCTGCGGGCGTGGTGGCGCAGCTCGTCCAGACGTTCGGCTTGCGAGGCGAGCTCCTTGCGGTAGCGCTTGTGGAACTGCTCGAAGCGGGCCGGATCGTGGTCGAACCACTTGCGCAGCTCGCCGCTGGGGGCCAGCTCGCGTGCCCATTCATCCAGCCGGGCGTGCTCACGCGAGACGCCGCGCGGCCAGATGTGGTCGACAAGGACGCGATAGCCGTCCGCGGGAGAGGGCTCGTCGTAGACCCGCTTGCAACGCACGTCGAGGGCCATCGCCGTTCACCTTACCCGGCCGGCTTCACCGAGCGGCTGCCCGCACGGCTCAGCACGCACAGCGCTCTTTCGGGGAGAATCCCCGTATGCACGTGACCGCCAAGGCCGACTACGCCGTCCGGGCGGTTGTGGAGCTGGCCGCGGGGAGTCAGGACTCGCCGCGCAAGGTCGATGAAGTGGCGCAGGCCCAGGGCATCCCGCTGTCGTTCCTGGAGAACATCCTCACGCAGCTGCGCAGCTCCGGGATCGTGCGCAGCCAGCGCGGCCCGGAGGGCGGCTACTGGCTTGCCCGGCCGGCCGAGCAGCTGAACCTCGCGCAGGTGATCCGCGCCGTCGAGGGACCGCTCGTGGGGGTGCGCGGGCAGCGGCCCGAGGAGGTCGAGTACCAGGGCTCGGCCGAGTCCTTGCAGCAGGTGTGGATCGCCTTGCGCGCCAACCTGCGCAAGGTGCTCGAGCATGTTACGGTCGCCGACGTGGCGGCCGGCAAGCTGCCGAAGGAGGTCGTCACGCTCACGCGCGAAGAGGAAGCCTGGACCACCCGCTGAGCGTGGTCCCTGGACCCACGTTTAGGCGAACACGTGCGGGGTGGGCAGCCGCGCGGCGAGGATCTGCCCCTCCTCGAGCTCGAGCTCCTCGGCGGTCTCGCGGGTGACCTGCGCCCAGATGTCGCGGCCGTCGGGGAGGGTCAGCTCGACGCGCACCTCGAAGCCGAGGTGGACGACGCGGCGCACGAGCGCCTCGACGGTGCCGGAAGTAAAGTCCCCGCCCGGGAGGATCTGGATGTCGTGCGGGCGCAACAGCGCGTCGCCGAGACGGTTGACCGGCCCGATGAACGACATCACGAACTCGTTGTCGGGCTGCTCGTAGAGCTCGCGCGGCGTTCCGGCCTGCTCGACCCGTCCGCGGTTCATGACGACTATCTGCTGGGCCACGTCCATCGCCTCCTCCTGGTCGTGGGTGACGAAGATCGTCGTGACGTGGATCTCCTCGTGCAGCCGGCGCAGCCACTCGCGCAGCTCGCCCCGCACCTGCGCGTCGAGCGCGCCGAAGGGCTCGTCGAGGAGCAGGACCCGCGGTTGGGGCGCCAATGCGCGCGCGAGGGCCATCCTCTGCAGCTGTCCTCCGGAGAGCTGGGAGGGATAGCGCTTGGCCAGGCCGTCGAGCCGCACGAGCGCGAGCAGCTCGTGCACTCGCTCGCGTACCCGCGGCTTGGGGGTGCGGCGCACGGTCAGCCCGAAGGCGACGTTGTCGTAGACCGTCATGTGCTTGAACGGGGCGTAGTGCTGGAAGACGAAGCCCACGCCGCGCGTGCGCGCGGGGTCGGTGGTGATCTCCTGGCCCGCGATCGACACGCTGCCCGCGTCGGGACTCTCAAGGCCCGCGATGATGCGCAGCAGCGTCGACTTGCCGCTGCCGCTCGGCCCGAGCAGCGCCGTGAGGGCGCCGTCGGCGACGGTCACGCTGACGTCGTCGAGCGCGGTGAACGCGCCGAAGCGCTTGGTGACGCTGTGGACCGCGATCGCCATCACACCACCGGGTCCCCGCGGGTGCGCCTGGCGAGCAGGTTCATCGTGAGCAGCGTGGCGAACGCCAGCAGCGCGAGCACCACGGCGGCGGCGTATGCGCCGGTCGTGTCGAAGTTCTCGAAGCGGTCCTGCACATACAGCGGCAGCGTCTGCGTCTGGCCCTCGATGCGACCGGAGACGATGCTCACGGCGCCGAACTCGCCGAGCGCGCGCGCGGTGGTGAGCACCACGCCGTACACGATCGCCCAGCGGATCGCCGGGAGCGTGACGCGCCGGAACGTCTGCCAGGCGCCGGCGCCGAGCGTGGCGGCGGCCTGCTCGGAGCCGGTGCCGAGCTCGCGCAGCACGGGCACCGTCTCGCGCGCGACGAACGGCAGCGACACGAATGCGGTGGCGAGCACCATCCCTGGGATCGAGAAGATCACCTGGATGCC
>CABEAD010000209.1_pt1 | contig 11688 bp, 12 predicted proteins | sample 3132311 | NCBI WGS metagenome assembly CABEAD01 (sample SAMEA5534342, study PRJEB31848) | metagenome | biome: tundra; feature: field; material: soil | place: USA | collected 2013-05 | depth 0.45 m
CCCCTCAGCCGTCCTTCCAGGCATAGTAGCCGGGCTTCTTGACGCCGTCGGTTTCGATCAGGCCGCTGGGAGAGCTCGGCGGCTCGTCGAAGAGGTGGATCCAGCCGATGGCGTAGATGCTTTTCAGCCGGCGACCGATGCGCAGGCTGTCGGCGATCCACTTCGCCTGGACCGGCTTGTCGACGTAGAAGTTGAAGTCGGTGCCGATCGCGGTGGGAATCGTCCACTCCGCGATGAAGAGCTTGGGGTGGCGATTGCCCGGCCGGCCCAGATAGCGGGCGACCAGCTTCGCCAGCCGCCCGAGGTCGGAGAAGTCGATGTCCTGTTCGCCCGAGGGAGGGTTGGAGAGGTTCGGGTCGCGGAAGCTGAACGGGTTGTGCCCGTACATGTCGAGCCGCGGCGGCTTGCCGTTGGGCAGGCGCAGGTTTTCGATCCACTGCTGCGGTGAGATTTCGCCGGTCGTGTACGTCATCCCGCCGATCACGAGGTTGGAGCGGCTGACGCCCTTCAACGCCCCATAGGCCGCGTCGAGCATGCGCGCGTAGCGGTGCGGAGCAACCCGCTGCGCGGCGTTCAGGCGCGCGAAGCGCGGCGCCGGGGTCAGCGGGTTGAAGTTGAACCTGCGCGACGGCTCCACCCAGACCATCCACAGATGCACGGAGGGATAGCGCCGCGCGGCGGCGATTGCGAAGTTCGCGAAGTCGCGCGGATTATGCGGCGCCCAGTTCCAAGGCTTGCCGCCGTTGGCCCACGACGGCGCGCCAATGATCTGCAGCGCGACGCGCATGTGATAGCGGCTGGCTTCGGCGACGGCGGCCGTGACCTCGGCCGGCCAGACGTAGGCGGGGTCGCTGGGATCGGTCGGATGGCGCGGGCGGGTCGGCGCGGTCGCATTCCAGAGTAGATGGTCCTCGTAAATGCGCACGCCGAGGTCGTGGTAGATCGGAAAGCGCGACACATTTCCCACCAGACCGGGCCCCACCATCGCCTTCAGGGCGTCTGCGCGCGCACCCACGGCCATGACGCCGCCGCTCAGCGGCACGAGAAGCGCCACAATGCCAAGGCAAAGCGGGAGCGCTCTCGCGCGGCGGCGCAGAATCGCGAGCACCTGCTCGAGGTCGAGTGTCTGTTCGTGGTCGTCGGTGCTCATCGTGTCTTTCGTGGTGGCCGGTGACGCGCGCGAGGCCGGCAGTCGATCCGAGTCGCTTCCCGGCCCGACGGCCGACGACCAGCCGATGCGCCGGAGCAACCCTATCTACGGGAACCGCCCGGAACAAACCCTACGCCACATGGCGCATTCAGGCGGAGCCCGTCGCACCAGATGCCCACCTATGCGCCGAGGTCCGTACGATCCCGGCGTGTCTGTCGCGATCGTCCACGACTACCTCAACCAGCGCGGAGGCGCGGAGCGGGCGGTGCTGGAGATGGCCAAGATCTGGCCGCAGGCGACGATCTACACGTCGCTGTACCGCCCGGAGTCGACGTTCCCCGAGTTTCAGGACCTCGACATCCGGACCTCGCCGTTGCAGCGGCTGCCGGTCGATCGCGGCTTTCGCAATCTGCTGCCGCTGTATCCGCTGGCGTTCCGCTCCTTCGGGACGCTGAAAGAGGACCTGGTGGTGTCGAGCTCGAGCGGCTGGGCGCATGCGGTCAAGACGCATCCACAGGCGAGGCACGTGGTCTACTGCTACACACCCGCGCGCTGGCTGTACGGCGGCGAATATCTGGGCGCCTCCGGTCGGCAGCGTGTGCTCGAGCCGGTGACGCCGCTGTTGCGCGCGTGGGATCGCAGAGCGGCGCGCAAACCGGACCTGTACATCGCGATCAGCAACGTTGTTCGCGAGCGGATCAAGCGTATGTACGGCCGCGACGCCCCGGTCGTCTATCCGCCCGTTGACACAGAGCGCTTCACGCCGAGCCCGCGCGGAGAGCGACTGCTCGTCGTCTCGCGCCTGCTCCCCTATAAGCGGGTGGACGTCGTCGTGGCGGCCGCGACGAAGGCGGGCATCAGCCTTGACGTCGTCGGGGAAGGACCGGCGATGGCGGAGTTGCAACGCATGGCCGGCCCGTCGGTCAGGTTCCACGGAAAGCTCGACGACCAGGCGATCACCCAGTTGATGGAGGGCGCTCGAGCGGTGTGCGTTCCGGGTGTAGAGGACTTCGGGATCGTGCCGGTCGAGGCGCAGGCCGCCGGTAAGCCGGTGGTCGCATTCGGCGCCGGGGGGGCGCTCGAGACCGTGGAGGACGGACTCTCCGGAGCTCTGTTCGAGCGCCACGATGTCGAGTGCATGCTGGACGCCATCCATCGCTGCGAAGCCCTGACGACCGCTCCGGAGGATCTCGCCAGACGAGCCGAGCGATTCTCCCGCGCGGCATTCCACTCGGCGCTCCTCAGCGTGATCGAAGGCGAGGACGCGGAGAGCAAGCGAGCTCCCGGCGAAGCTCAGCCGGTTGCCGGCCCCACGGATTCGTAGACCTCCATCATCGCCGCGACGTGGCGCTTGGTGGCGAAGCGCTCGCGGGCGACCTCGCCGGCACGCAGACCCATCTCGCGTGCCCACTCGGGGTTCTCCACGATGCGCCGGATCGCGCTGCTCCAAGCGGCGGACTCTCCGGGAGGCGCAAGCAGCCCCGTTGTGCCGTCGTCGATCAGCTCGGCGGGGCCTCCCACGCTCGTGGCGATGACCGGCGTTCCGAGGGCCATCGCCTCGGCGACGGTGCGGCCGAAGGGCTCCTCGATCGAGGGCACGAGGACCGCGTCCGCCTGGGCCATGATCTCAGGGACGTCGTCGCGCTCGCCGAGGAAGTCGACGGCGTCTTCGAGTGCGAGCTCCCGCACGAGCCGGTGCAGCTCCGCGAGGTAGGCGCGGTTGTCGAGGCGTGTGGCGCCGCTCGCGAACTTGACCTCGCCGACGACCAGGAGCCGCGCGTGCGGATGGTCTGCGCGCAGCTCGTGCAGCGCTCGGATCGCGGTGTCGTGTCCCTTCCAGGAGGAGATCTGCCCCACGATCGCCAGCAGTGGCCCCGCTGAGCCGGAGCCCTCAGAGCTGCGCAGGTCCGCTCGGAAGCGGTCGAGGTCGACGGGGTTGTCGATAACGCGCAGGCGCGCCCCCCGGCCCGAGAGACCCGCGCGGAAGCAGTCGGCGACGTACTGGGAGATCGCGACCACCTGGTCGGCCTCGCGGGCGACGAGGCGGCGGATCAGCCGGGTTGAGGACGAGTCGGGCAGGCAGTCGCGCACGTGCGCCACGAGGCCGCGACGGTGAACACGGCAGGCGACGCCCGCCACCAGGCCGGCCCGCAGGCTGTTGGCGTGGACGATCGTGGCGCCCGAGCGGCGGGCGGCGCGGGCGACCTGCACGCCGCTCAGCGCCATCTCCGCGACGGCGACGGGGGTGTGCCACGGGTGCAGGCGCAGGCTCCCGGCCGTTCCGCGAACCGGATGGACCTGCACCCCCCGCCCGCGTGCCATCTCCGCGAGCGGCCCGGCAGGACAGGCCAGTCCGGCGACCATCCCAGACGGCAGGCCGTCGATCAGCGTGAGCAGCGAGTGCTCGGCGCCGCTGACCAGGCCGGTGTGGTTGACGAACAGGACCCTCATCGCTTCCTCAGCTCGAGCGCTTGGGCTTGCGCGCCGGTTTCGGTTCCCGGTAGGCCATGTGTCGGCGCATGAACTCGTCGAAGCGCGGCACCGTGAAGTCCACGTGGCCGTAGTCCTCAGTCGCGTACGCCAGCCCCTTGTCGAGAAGACGCTGACGCGTCATGGAGACCTCGGAGGTCTTACGCCCGAGCTTGGCGGCCACGTCTCCCGACTTGTAGGGCCCTTCGCCAAGCTCCGCCATTGCTCGCATGTAACGACGCTCCTGCTGGGTGACCCGCTGGATCCGCACCTCGTAAATGCTCGTGTCCAGCGCGGCCTGCGCGATAGGTATCGCCGCCTCCACGTCCTCTCCGGTGATCGGTGAGTGCTCGGCCAGATTCCAGGCGTGCTTGCCGAGCTGCTGGATGTAGAAGGGATAGCCTCCCGTCCACGAGAGGGCCCGAGCCACCGCAGCCTCCTCATAGTCAACTTGCCGATGGCGAGCCGGTTCGACGAACGCCGCTCGCGCGTCCTTTTCTGAGAGGCTGGCGATGACCGGGAAGGTGAAGAGACGCTCTGCGTATGAGCGCGCCTCGCCGGTCAACCCCGGAATCTGTGGTAGGCCGGCAGCCGCAACCGTGATCGGCATGTTCTTCTGGGTCGCGCGGTGCAGCGCGCTGATCAACGACCGATATTCAATCTGGCTGATGAACTGGACCTCGTCGAGCAGGAACACAACGCCCGACGCCTTGCCGGCGGCTGCCTCTCCAAGCGCCAGGAACAGCTCGGAGAGATCACGGGCGATCATCCCCTCGTCAGCCTTGCGGATGTCCACGGCGAAGCCGATACCTTCCGGGCCCGTCAACTTGATGGTGCCGAGATGCTCGAGAGCACCGCGCACGGCCTTCAGGGCGCGAGCACTCAGCTTCAGGCGCGCCAAGGCGTTCTCAACGTCCCGGGCGATCTCTCCGACCAGACTGCTGTCAGGCGTGAGCTCGTGGTAGTAGCACAGGAGGCCCTCGGACTCGGCGCGATCCTCGAAGGCGTTGAGCAGGACCGTCTTGCCCACGCCGCGCAAGCCACGGATGATCACGCTCTGCTCCGTGGCCCCTCGCTTGAGACGACCGACAAGCACCCGGAACTGCTCCAGCTCGCCGTCGCGCCCGGCCAGCTCGGCAGGCCGCGACCCGGCGTTCGGTGTATAGGGGTTGCCGATCGGGTCCATGTTCTATCGACTTATACCAGGATATAAGCACTCTCGTTATAACTGGGCTGCGAGCCTGGCTACGAGAGCCTGCGGCCGCGGTCAGGCCGATGTGCGAGGAGGCGCCATCAGCGAGTGCTCAGCGCCGCTGGCCAGCCCCGTGTGATTGACGAACAGGACCCTCATCGCTTCGCCTCTGCGACCACGCGTTCGATGAGGTCGTCGACCTGCTCCGCCATGTGCGCCCAGCTCAGCTGCTCGGCCCGAGCCCGTCCCCCCTGGCCCAGCCGCGTCCTCAGCCCGGAGTCGAGCAGCAGGTCGGCGATCGCGTCAGCCACGGCCACGTGGTCGGTGGGATCGACGAGCAGGCCGCTCTCGCCATCGATGACCGCGTCCACGCTCCCGCCCACGTTTCCCGCCACGCACGGCAGCCCGTGCGCGCCGGCCTCCAGGTAGACGATGCCGAAGCCCTCTCCTCCCCGGCCGCCGGGCAGCAGCCGGCTCGGCATCGCGAACACGTCGGCGCGCTCGAGCCATTCGTCTCGTGCCTCATCGTCAACGGCGCCTGTGAATGTGATGCAGTCGGCCACGCCGAGGGAGGCGGCCATCGCCTCCAGCTCGCCGCGCAGCGAGCCTTCACCCACGACGACCCAGCGGGCGTCCGGCACCCGCGCCCGGACCAGCTCGGGCCGTGGATGGGTCGGGCGAGGCCATGGCGAGTGGTCGCACGCAGGCCCCGTCCCCGTTCGATGCGATGGGCGCTGCAGAGGCGCTGTGTACCGGGCGGGGAACGTCGAGGGCCGGGGCGGCGGCGTGCACGATCTGGTCGGCGGGCCAACCGGTAGAGCGCCGCGCGAGTGGTCAGCCCTCCTGTGGCTGACCAAGGGCACGAGCCTTGAGCATCCGTCCAAGCTCTTCGGCGGGAATCTCGATGAGGTGGTCCGCCAGCTCGCGAGCGTTGGCATCGACCCTCCTTTGCGAAAAAGAAAGGGCCCCAATGGGGACCCGATGAAACGCCCCCAAAATGGAGGTTGATGAGCACGATCATAGCGTGCACCAGGACGCCCCCCCTGATCTCAGGGACGTCCCCGCGCTCGCCTTCACCGCTTGCTTTCGGCAACCACGCGCTCGATGAGATCATCGACCTGCTTAGCGGCGAGTAGTCGGGTGTGGTGAGCAGGACGTGCATCACGTGCCCCTCAGCCCCGGGACGAGGATTCCCATCACCGCCGCGGTGAGATGCGCCTGAGTGAACCGGTCGCGCCTGTTCCGCAGGTACATGATCTTGGCCCACTGCATTGGCTTGAACCGCGGGCTCTTTGCCAGGTCGTCGATGAGCGCGTCGATGTCGGGGAACGGGGCGTAGTTGTCAGGCTGGAGCTCCCTCATGGTCGCGAGCTTGCCGTCGAGCACCTCGCGTGCGCGTGCGTAGTTGAGCTCGATCAGCCGGCCGTCGCCGGGACGGGACACGAGGGCGATGTAGGCGAGGTCAGCGTAGTGCTTGACTTGGCGGTGGGCGCACCAGCCGAGGATCTTCTCCGCGAGCGTCTCGTGCGGGTCCATGATGTAGACGGCCGGATTCTCCTCCCAGATGCCGAGGTCATAAGGAACCTTGAACGGGATCTCGAGGCCGTCGAGGAGCATCCCGCGGAATGACACGTCGGCCTTGAAGCTGCGGTCATCGGGGTCGGGGATGAGCGAGGTGAAGGCCGGGGTGAACGAGATCGGCGCCGACTGCCAGGCGGTGCCGCCATCGTCGTGGGGAACGAGATCGGCGGGGGTGATCTCGAGGTCGTCGTCGCGATAGGCGAGCTTGTCCTTCATCACCGTAGGGGGATTCACGGTCTGCGACGATGTTGAGAAATCGGCGTCGTAGACGGTGAAGCGGGGGCTGTCGAAACAGCGGAGCGCCATGGAGCCGGCGAGGACGCTGCGTTCGGAGAAGAAGTCCTTGGCCTTGAGGTTGAGGACCTCCACGACGCGGACGAGGTCACGGACGAGGACCGGCTCGGGGATGTCGTGACGGTCCGCCTCGGTCGCGATGCTGCGATCGTCGGGGTAGTCGATCACGACGACACCGCGCTCGCCCAGCCACGGAGGCGATCCTCGGGCACGTTGACAAGCACGCCGGTCTCCCGGTCGCGTGTCATCTCCTCCGCGGTCATCTCAAAGCTGTTGCTGCGATCCAGTGGCGTGTTGGCACCGCGACCGGTGAGTAGCGGGAAGTTGCGCCTGACGAACGCGTCGAGGCCGAGCAGTCGAAGCAGGAATGCGCAGCGCCGTTCCATACTCCTGCCGCGCCGCGAGGAGATCGCGCACACGAGGTCCCAATCGATATCGGACTGCCGGACACGCGCCCAGCAGCCGACGACTGTCTCGAGCCCGGCGGAAAGGTCGGGGCGGGAGAGACCGTCGACGAGCGCGCGCTCGCGCGACGCTCGCCAGATGAACTCCTTGGTCTCGGGAAGGGCGCGAACGCGCACGAGCTCCCTGTCTGGATCGGCGGGCCAGTTCGAGCGGCTGAGGCGAACGAGTTGAAGCGTGCCGCTGGGCAGCCCGAACGAAGTCTCGCCGAAGCTGCTGTCCTGCGGGATTGCCGCGTAGACGATGGTGGAGTGCAGATCCGTGAGGCGGTAGTCGATCAGCGCGCTGAGGTAGCTGATGAAGTACTCGCCGCGGGCGCCCAGAATGAGGCCGGCGATGAGCTCGGCCGGGGCGGCTTGGGTTGCGGAGAAGGTGCCACGCGGCGCGACGACGTAGCGACCGCGGCCAACGCGATACAGCAGCTGGCTGTCGGCCATGCTCTCCAGCAGCGCGTTGGGATCCTTGCTCCAGCGCGACAGCCAGGCGCGATCGTCCGCGATGCTGACCGAGCGGCGGCGTGAGTCAGCGAGCTCCTCCAGCACGCGGGCAGCAACCGGTCCGGCGACCCGCACGGGTTTGTCGTCCGTCTTCATGGTGCGACCATATCATGATAAGCGACGCTACAGACCGATAATCATGATGGTCAATAACCTTTGAGTGCGATTCCATAATCGCTATCTGGCGCAGAGTTCGATAATCATGGTCTTCCCGCACCGCCACGGCCACCGGCGTGTGCCACGGGTGCAGCCGCAGGCTTCCGGCCGTTCCGCGAACCGGATGAACGTCGATGCCCCCTCACGCGCCATCTCCGCGAGCGGGCCGGCAGGACAGGCCAGCCCGGCGAGCACCTCGGGAGGAAGGCCGCCGATCAGCGTGAGCAGCGAGTGCTCGGCGCCGCTCTCAAGCCCGGTGTGGTTGACGAACAGGACTTCACCGCTTCGCTTCTGCGACGACGCGTTCGATCAGGTCGTCGACCTGCTCGGCCATGTGCGCCCAGCTCAGCTTCTCCGCACGGGCACGTCCCGCTTCGCCCAACCGCGTCCGCAGGTCGGGGTCGAGCAGCAGGTCGGCGATCGCGTCAGCTACGGCCACGTGGTCGGTGGGGTCGACGAGCAGGCCACTCTCGCCGTCGACGACCGCGTCCACGCTTCCCCCGACATTGCCGGCCACGCACGGCAGGCCGTGGGCGCCGGCCTCCAGGTAGACGATGCCGAAGCCCTCGCCACCCCGGCCGCCGGGGGCCGTGGATGGGTCGGGCGAGGCCATGGCGAGTGGTCGCACGCAGGCCCCGTCCCCGTTCGACGCGATGAACTCGCGCTTTCTAGTTTTGCCTTGATTCTCGCAAGCCACAGTGCTAGGCTCGTGGCATGGGTAAGCGTGACGCACAATCTGTGACGATGGCGCTGATTTCGCTTGACGACGCTCGCGACGCATTGGCGAGCGGCAGCCGGGATGCGGCGATACGCGCCATGGAGGAAGCTCACCAGACGCTCGAGGGGATCGGGCACGCCGCCGGTGTGCCGGTCGCGCAGGCCGCGCGGCGGCTCGGTGTCTCCGTGCCGACCGTGCGTTCGTGGATAGCCCGCGGCGCATTGCGTGCGATCAACGGCTCGAGCCCCGTGGAGATCGAACCGGAGAGCCTGCGGAGTGTGAGCCGGGCGCTTGACGAGCTGCGTGAGCGCGGCCAGGACCGCGAGTGGCTGCAAGCGCTCGTCGACTATCTCGATGACCGCGAGGCACGCCGCAGCCCCGCACTGAAGGAGGGTCTACGGCAGCTCGCGCGGGGGGAGCTCGAACCGGCCTGATGGCCTTCGAAGTCCTCCGCACGCCGCAGGTGCGCCGCGCGGTTGAGCAGCAGATGAGCCGGACCGAGCGAGCCGGCTATCGGGCGGCTCGTGACGAGCTGGGTGGGCGCGGATGCGTTGCCGGTGGCTACAAGCTCGTCTCGACTGACGGAGGTGACTACCCGCTGTGCGCCCGCCACCTCGCGAACGCTTGGCGCATGTACACCGCGTACCTAGATGACGCGCGCGTCGTGATCGTCGCCGTCGATCAGCACACGCCCGAGAACAACCCCGCAGCGTCACTCGCCGAGGTGCTGCCGGGCCTGGCAACCATCGGCCGCCGACGGCAAGACAAGCCACCGTGCTGCGAGGACGCCACCTCACCACCCCCGATGAACGACGAGCTGCACAAGCTGCTCGACGACATCCTCTGAGTGAGTGGTGCCGAGCGACGGCGTGGAGAAGGCATGCCGCCGATCAGCGTGAGCAGCGAGTGCTCGGCGCCGCTGACGAGGCCGGTGTGGTTGACGAACAGCACCCTCATCGCTTCGCTTCGGCCACCACGCGTTCGATCAGGTCGTCGACCTGCTCGGCCATGTGCGCCCAGCTCAGCTTCTTCGCCCGGGCACGTCCCGCCTCGCCTAACCGCTTCCGCATGTCTGGGTCGAGCAGCAGGTCGGCGATCGCGTCAGCCACGGCCACGTGATCGGTGGGATCGACGAGCAGGCCGGTCTCGCCGTCGACGACCGCGTCCACGCTTCCCCCGACATCGCCGGCCACACACGGCAGTCCGTGCGTCCCGGCCTCCAGGTAGACGATGCCGAAGCCCTCTCCTCCCCGGCCGCCGGGCAGCAGCCGGCTGGGCATCGCGAACACGTCGGCGCGCTCGAGCCATTCGTCCCGCGCCTCGTCGTCGAGCCTGCCCGTGAACGTGATGCGGTCGGCCACATCGAGCGACGCCGCCATAGCTTCGAGCTCGGCGCGCAGGGAGCCCTCACCCACGACTACCCAGCGGGCGTCTGGCACGCGCGCACGGACGAGCGGCAGCGCCTTGATCATGACGTCGAAGCCCTTGTAGCGATCCTCGAGTCTCGCGACCGTGATGATGGTGGGCGGATCTGTCTGTCTTTCCACTGGCAGCGACGAGGAACCCGTCGGCGGATCGACGCCGGGGAGGATCATGTGAACACACTCCGCCGGAGCCCCCAAAGCGAGGGCCTCTCGTTGCGTATGGGAGCTGATCGCCAGCGATGCTCTGGCTCGCTGTGTGACAAGCCGGGTAAGGCTCGGTCGCTCACCGAGCTCCATCGCATAGAGGAACTGAATTGCCGGCACGCCAAGCAGCCCCTGTATGGCGAGCGCGCTTGGACCTGTCACGACGTGCCCGGAGAGCACCGCATCGGGCCGCGACGCCATCGCGCGAGCAAGCGCTATCGCGTTGAGTGCACCCACGGCGAGGCGACGATCTCCAAGTCGTGGGGTCCTGGTCACGCCAGGCGCCATCGACAGATGGCGGTCTCGTGGCACATTCAATGTGACAACCTCGTAGGAGAGGCGCGAGTGGTGGACGAGCCGCTCCAGCAGGAGTTGTATCCCCCCACTCGTGGGCGGGTAGTCGGGTGTGGGTAGTAGAACCCGCATCGATGGCGCCTCTTGGCAGGTCAGTCCCCGCGCAGACGGTCGAGCCACAGTCCCGCCACGAGCACGGGCCACAGCAGCGCGGATTGGTCGGCCAATCCCTGTGAGTGCGCATCGACAGCCACACGCAGCCCGTGACGGTCGATCCAACCCTCGGCGACCAGGCGGCCATCCGTCGTCTGATGCTGCAGCAAGGGGAGCAGCGGTCCGCGCAGCCAATCTGACATCGGCACTCGAAACGCCTTCTTCACCCGGCGGGTGCCCGATATGCCTGGCTGCCGGCGCGCGATCTCGCGCAGTACTGCCTTGCCGCCGTCGGCCAGGTGCGTGGACGTCGGGATCGTCGCGGAGAACTCGGCAAGCTCGCGGCTCAGATAGGGGGTGCGCATCTCGAGCGAGACGAGCATCGTCGCGCGGTCGGCCTTTGCGAGCACGTCGTCAGGCAGGTATCGCCGCTGGTCGAGCGCCATCAGCTGCCCGACAGGGCCGCGGTGGCCGTTGGCGGAGAGCAGGGAGGCGACGTCTTCCAGGGCGACGTCGTGTGAGAGGCAGTCCTTTAGGCGCGGGCCATACAGCTGCGCACGGGCGTGGCGGCGGCCGGCAGTCACCCAGTCGAGCTGGCGCTCTGCGAGGCCGACGGGGCGCAGCACGTCCGCAAGCCGAGTGGCGCGACCGGGAAGCGAGCGCTCGATCACCGCCGCACCGATGCGCGCGAGACCGGCCGACAGGTGGCGTTCGGCGAATGCCGCTCGCTGCATCCACCTGTAACGCGGATAGCCGCCAAACAGCTCGTCGGCCCCCTCGCCGCCGACGGCCACGGTCACCGAGCGCCTTGCCTCTTCCGCCACCGCGTGTAGCGCCACAAGCGCCGGGTCGGCGTTTGGTTGATCGAGCGCCCCCATCACCTTGCCAACACGTCCCGCGATGTCCGCCGAAGAGAGGATCACCTCGTGGTGGTGGGAGCCCAGCTGGGCCGCGGTGGCACGCGCCTGCTGTGCCTCGCCGACCTCACCCGCGTCGTAGTCGACGGTGAAGGTCTTCAGGCGGCCGGCCGTCTCCTCGGCGGCGATGCCGGCGACGAGCGCTGAGTCAAGGCCGCCGGACAGGAAGACTCCAAC
>CABEAD010000210.1_pt1 | contig 11681 bp, 12 predicted proteins | sample 3132311 | NCBI WGS metagenome assembly CABEAD01 (sample SAMEA5534342, study PRJEB31848) | metagenome | biome: tundra; feature: field; material: soil | place: USA | collected 2013-05 | depth 0.45 m
CGCATGTCCTCCAGCGTGTCCACGGCCACGCCCTCGCGGCCCACCTCTCCCAGCGAGCGCGAGTCGTCGGAGTCGTGGCCCATCAGGCTCGGCATGTCGAACGCGGTGGACAGGCCGGTCTGGCCGTGGCCGAGCAGGTAGTGGAAGCGCTCGTTGGTCTCCTCGCTCGTGCCGAAGCCCGCGAACTGGCGCATCGTCCACAGACGGCCGCGATACATCGACTCGTAGATCCCGCGCGTGAACGGGTAGGCGCCCGGGCGGCCGATCGGATCCTCGGGCGTGCCGATCCCGGCGGGCAGGTCCTCGGGCGTGTAGAGCTTGCGGATCGGCTCGCCCGATAGCGTGCGGACCTCGTGTGTGCCGGCGTGCGTTGAGGAGGATCCCTTCAAGTGACTGGAAGATACCGCCTGCCCGTCGCCGCTCTGATCTGTTCGCTGTCGATCGGTCTCTGCTCATGCGGCTCGGCGCACGTGACGAAGGCGACCTTGATCCTCGACTTCACACCCAACGCCGTCCACGCGGGCATCTACAGGGCGCTGGCGGCCGGGTACTACCGGCGCGAGAACATCAGCCTGCGGGTCGTCCAGCCGACCTCCACGCAGGAAACGTTGAAGCTGATCGACGCGGGTCGCGCCCAGTTCGGCTTGGCGGACGGCAGCGACGTGGCCGGGCTGATCGCCAAGGGCGGCGACGCCCAGGCGGTGATGGCGCTCGTGCAGCGTCCGCTCGGCGGGCTGATCGCGCTGGCGAGCGAGCACCTGCGCTCGCCGGTCGGCCTGAAGGGCAAGGCTGTCGGGATCACGGGCGTGCCGTCCGATCTGGCGGTGCTCGACACGGAGCTGCGCGATGTGGGGGTTCGCCCCGACGAGGTGCGACTCGTCACGGTCGGCTTTGGCGGCGCCCAGGCGCTGGTGGCGGGCCGGATCGCGGCGTTCACCGGCTTCATCCCGGCCGACGGGACGGCGCTGGAAGTGAGCGGCCGGCCGATCACGGCGTTCGGGCTCGACCGGTACGGCGGGCCGGCTTATCCCGGGCTCGTGGCGTTCACGACACGCGGGCTGATCGGCGCCGACCCGGCGCTCGTGCGCGACTTCACGGCGGCGACCGTGCACGGCTACGAGGACACGCTGAGGGATCCCCGGCAGAGCCTGCGCGACCTGGAGGCGGCCAACCCGACGCTGCCGGGCAAGCTGACGAAGGCGTCGCTCGGGGTGTACCTGCGGCTGTTCGCCGACAACCATGCGGTCGCAGGCGGCAGCGGGGTGGCCTTCGGGACGCTGCAAACGGCCAGTGTGGCGGCCATGTCGAAGTGGATGCTCGCGAGCGGCCTGATCGGAGCGCCGATCGCGCCGGCGCGGTACGGGACCAACAGGTTCCTACCATAGACATTGCCAGGAGACTCGCGGAGAGGACGCCGCGGGGCTACGGTCTTGACAGTCCGGCACGGATGCGTACAGATGCGACTCCTCATAACAGGCGTGAGCGGCTTGATCGGGTCGAACGTGGCGGCTGCGGCGGCGCAGCAGAGTTGGGATGTGCTCGGCGCCTGGCGCGATACGCCCGTCGAGATTGACGGGGCGCAGACGGTCGGGTTCGACATGGCCGACCGCAAAGCGTGCGTCGCCGCCGTGATGGAGTTCGAGCCGGACGTCGTCGTGCACGCCGCCGGGGACGTAGCGCTGAGCCGCTTCGAGCGCGAGCCCTACATCGCCCAGCTCGACTTCGTCGGCGCCGAACACACGCTCGCCGCGGCCCGCGCCGTGCGCGCGCGCTACGTGCTCGTCTCCTGCGATTGGGTCCACAGCGGCTATCGCCCGCCGGGGCTGCGCTTCAGCGAGAGCGAGGAGCCCGATCCCGTCAACGCCTACGGGCGCTCGAAGCTCGCGTGCGAGGAGGCCACGATGCGCTCGAACAACAACTGGCTGATCACGCGCCTGGGCGATGTCTACGGCGTGAACCTGTCGGCCCCCGCGCGCGAGGGGCTGCGCGCGCGCCACGTGTGGGAGCGCTCCGGCCTGCCCCTGCGTCTGGTCATGCGTCTGCGCAACCGCGTCGCGCTGCCCGCTCCCGCGGGCCTGCACCGCTCGCCGACGTATGCGTGGGACTACGCCCAGCGCCTCTGCGAGCTGATCGCCCAGGGGTGCGAAGGCGTCTACAACACGGCCGGCCCCGCCTCGCTGGGGCGGCGCGAGTGGCTGGCGCTGCTGGCGGACGCGTTCGGGTGCGATCCCGGGCTCGTGACCGAGGGCGCCACGCCCGCCTTCCTGCAGGCGTGCGGGGAGGATCCGCGCCTGAGGCTGCCGTCCAACACGGCGCTCACCGACGAGAAGGCGCGGGCGGCGATCGGGGTGGCCGCCGTCGAGCCGGAGCGCGGCGCGAGGCTGATGCGCGAGCAGCTCGGCAGAACGCTGCGGCCTGAGCCGCCGCTCCGCTTCGGACCATAGGGACGGACTCGAACATTCGTCGATTTTGACCATCCGAAGATTCCGTTTCCTTAGGATGTGCCCGGGCGGGGACACATCAATGGAAAGGAATCCGAGCGATGGCTCACTACAGAGACCTACGTCATGCGATCGCGGCGGCGGCGCTGCTCGCGGCCTGCCTGCTGCTCGCCGGGGCCGAGGGCGCCTCGGCGGGGGAGTACCACGTGTACAGCTGCCGCACGCCCAGCGGCGCGGTCGCGCCGGCGGATGGGTGGAGCGGGAGCCCGTCGGGATCGACGGTGCTCGCGGTGGACACGTGCGCCACGGGCGGGGCGCTGGTGGCGGCGCTTCGGGATCGTGTGGGGCACCCCGGCACGGACGGCGCCACGTGGACCTTCAGTACGCCGGCGGACGAGATCATTACCGCGGCTACCCTCCTGCGCGCGGGTGATGCCGATGGCGGCTCGGAACTCAACGCCACCTATGAGTTCTGGCTGGCCGGACCCGAAAACATCGACAACCCCGCCAATGTGATCGATCAATGTGTGGCTGAGTTCAAATGTCCCACCGGATTGGGGCAGCCTGGCGAAATCCACTCCTCGTCCAACGTGGTGACTGTCCTTCCTGAACATCTGGCCACGCATCTCTACATCAACGCGTCTTGTGCGGCAGGGGAAGGATTCGTGTGTCCAAGCGGCGAAGGCGACACCAATCACTACGCCGCCGTCGTATACCTCTACGCCGCCGACATCGCCCTCGAAGAGACCTCCCAGCCGACCGTCACGCCGGGGAGCGTGAGCGGCGAACTGGCCACCGCCTCCAGCGTGAGCGGCACGGTGAGCCTGGGCTTCGAAGCGAAGGACTCGGGCGCGGGCGTCTATCAGGCGGTGTTCTCAGTCGATGAACGAGTCGTCGGCTCGACCGTGCTCGACGGCAACAACGGCCGCTGCGTCAACGTCGGCCAGACGACTGACGGACTGCCCGCGTTCCTCTACCTGCAGCCGTGCAAGACGTCGCTGAGCGCCGACGTGCCGTTCGACACGACGGCCCTACCCAACGGCGCCCACCATCTCGTCGTGGCGGTCACCGACGCGGCAGGGAACTCGACCGTGGCGCTCGACCGCAAGATCGATGTCGCCAACCTCCCCACTCCCCAACAAGAAAGCCTCAACGGCACGAACGCTTCGGCCGGGGCCAGGCTGTCCGTGCGCTGGAGCTCCACGTCGAAGGCGAGCCTCAAAGGTCGCTACGGGCGCGCGCAGACGGTCCTCGGACGGCTCACCGCCCCCGGGGGGGCGCCGATCGCCGGGGCGCTCGTCGAAGCCGCGATGACCCCGAGCGATCAGGGCGCCAGGAGCGCCGCGCTCGCGAGCCCGAGAACCGCGGCCAACGGGAGCTTCCGCCTGCGCCTGCCCGCCGGCGCTCCCTCCAGCCGGGTCGTGTTCGCCTATCGCAGCCGCCTTGGCGAGCCCGTCCCCGACGTCACCGCCACGCTCGCTCTGACGGTGGGCGCGGGGCTGTCGCTGAGCGTCGCCCCGCGCGTCTCCCACGCCGGGGGCACGATCGCGTTCCGGGGCGTCCTGCACGGCTCACCGATCCCGCCCGGCGGCAAGCAGCTCGTGCTGGAGGCCCGCGCCCCCGGCGGCCCCTGGCGCGAATTCCGCGTGCTCTCCACCGACCGTCGCGGCCGCTACCGAGCGACCTACCGCTTCCGGCTCGCCGGCCCCGTCACGTACGAGTTCCGCGCCGTCTCCCCGCACGAGGCCGACTTCCCGTTCGCCGCCGGAGCGTCGAACGTGGTGCGTGTGCGCGAGCGATGAGTGGTCCAAAGCGCTACTGAAAGGTGGTCCAAAGCGATAGTGGCCAGCCAGGGTGCGCGAGAGTGGGAACGAAATGCGCGCGAAAATAGGATTGATCGTCACGCGAAATGGGGACCGAAACCAGCGCCAAATGGGGAATAGCCTGTAAATCACGCTATTCTATTGGCATGTCCGCACCCGACTACGTTCCGCGCCTCGCCGAGGCGCGCTTGGAGCGGCTCTTTGCGGAGCTGCCGGCGCTCTCGCTTGTCGGCCCCCGTGCGACCGGAAAGACCACGATCGCGCGCCGCCACGCGCGCAGCGTCGCTCGCCTGGACGACCCCGTAGAGGCGGGAGCATTCCGCGACGACCCCGACGTCGCCTTGCGGGCACTGCCGGAGCCCGTCCTGCTCGATGAGTGGCAGGCGGTCCCCGACGTGCTCGGCGCCGTGAAGCGAGCCGTCGACAGCGGCTCCGGAGCCGGCCGCTTTCTGCTGACGGGCAGCGTGCGAGCCCCGTTCATCGGCAAGCCCTGGCCCGGTACCGGCCGGATCGTCGACGTGCGGATGTATGGGCTCACGGAGCGCGAGATCGCTGGCAGGCTCACGGGCGAGCCGTTTCTCAGCAGACTTGCCGGCGCCGACGTCGAAGCCTTTCCGATGCCTGCCGATCCGCCCGATCTGCTCGGTTACGTCGAGCTCGCGCTGCGCGGAGGCTTTCCCGACGTGCTGCGCCTGTCCACGGACGCGCGACGAGCTTGGCTCGACGGCTACCTCAACCAGCTCCTCACGAGGGACGTCGAGGGTCTGGACGGAGGTCGCGACCCGCACCGCCTGAGGCTCTATTTCGAAGCGCTGGCTCTGAGCACCGCGGGGCTTGCCCACAGCAAGACCCTCTACGACGCCGCACAGATCGACCACAAGACCGCCCTGGCCTACCAGCGGCTGCTCACGAACCTGCTCGTGCTCGACGTCCTGCCCGCATGGACGAGCAACAGGCTGTCGCGGATGACGCGGACCGGCAAGCGCCATCTGGTGGACACGTCGCTGGTGGCGGCGGCACTGGAACTCGACGAGATGGCCGTGCTTCGCGACGGCGACCTGCTCGGGCGCATGATCGACACGTTCGTTCTCGCCCAGATTCGTCCCGAGGCAGCGCTCAGCTCGTTCAGGCCGCGCCTGTACCACCTCCGTGCCAGGGACGGGGGTCACGAGATCGATCTGATCGCCGAGCTCTCGGCCGGCAACGTCGTGGCGGTCGAGATCAAGTCCTCCGCGGCGCCCAAGCGCGGCGACGCCAAGCACCTGGAGTGGCTGCGCGACAGGCTCGGCGAACGCTTCCTCGCGGGAGCGGTGCTCCACACCGGACCGCGCCCGTTCCGGCTCTCCGAGCGCATCTTCGCGCTGCCGATCTGCGTGTTGTGGGGGTGAGGATGAGTGGCAAACCGATGAGAGGGTGGGTGGACCCCGCGTTCTGGCGGGGGCGCAGCGTGCTCGTGACCGGCCACACCGGCTTCAAGGGCGCGTGGACGACGCTGTGGCTGGCGTCGCTCGGGGCGCGCGTGACCGGGCTCTCGCTCGGCGTGCCGACCGAGCCGTCGCTGTTCGGGCTCGCCCGTGTTGGGGAGGGGATGGACAGTGGCGCCGGCGACATACGCGATCCACAGGCGCTCACGAGCGCGATCTCGAAGGCCGGGCCCGAGATCGTGATCCACATGGCCGCCCAGCCGCTCGTGCGCCGCTCGTTCACACAGCCGCGCGAGACGCTGGAGACGAACGTGATGGGCACGGTCAACGTGCTCGACGCCGTCCGCCACTCAGACGGGGTGCGCGCCGTGGTGGTCGTGACGTCCGACAAGTGCTACGAGAACCGCGAGCACGAGCGCCCCTACCGCGAGGAGGACCCGATGGGCGGCCACGACCCCTACTCGGCCTCCAAGGGCGCGGCTGAGCTCGTCACGAGCGCCTACCGGCGCTCGTTCTTCTCAGAGCCCGACAGCCCGCGCGTGGCCTCCGCGCGCGCCGGCAACGTGATCGGCGGGGGCGACTGGGGAGAGGACCGGCTCGTGCCCGACATCATGAGGGCCGCCTTCGCCGGGGAGACCCTGCACGTGCGCAACCCCAATGCGGTTCGTCCCTGGCAGCACGTCTTGTGTCCGCTCAGCGGCTACCTCGTGCTCGCCCAGGCGCTGTGCGAGTCGCCCGACTACGCCACCGCGTGGAACTTCGGGCCCGACGAGGAGGACGCGCGCACGGTCGGGTGGATCGTGGAGCGCATCGCACAGCTATGGCCCGGCGGGGTCCAGTGGACGCAAGACGAGGGCCCCCACCCGCACGAGGCCCACCAGCTGAGGCTCGACTCCTCACGGGCGCGGGACTTGCTCGGTTGGCGGCCGGTTATGGGGCTGGAGGAGGGGGTGGCCGCGACGGTTGAGTGGTATCGGGCGCTGCGGGAGGGAGAGGACATGCGCGCGGTCACGCTGGGGCAGATCGAGGCGCACGTCGCCGGATTGGGAGACCCGGCAAATCCGGAGTAACCTGGCCGACCGATTCGGAATGCACCTCGGTGCTCGGCCTCAGAAGTCGGCCGGCAGCCGCATCCAGTAGGCGCCGCGGCCGCCCCCACGGGGCTCGATGATGCCGCAATCCTTGAGCTGGCGCAGGAGCCGTTGCGCGGTCAGGCGTCACGCCACAGCCCGGAGACCGGCATGGCCCAGATACGGTCGCCGATGGGCAGCGTGTGCTCTCCGGAGTAGATGATGACGCCGGCCTTGAAGCGCGGGCCAAGCTTGTCGCGCAGCAGGCGCAGTCCGCGTGTGTCGGAGGCGTCAACGGTCGCCGCGGACTTCACCTCGACCGCGGCGAGGTCGCCGCCGCGCGGCTCACACTGAGGATGTCCCGCAGCTCACCCTCAATCGCCCGCGGAATCAGCTCCATCAGATCACCACGCCATCACAGATGCCCGACCACATCGGACCAGCATGCCCGACCAATCCGGAATAGCATGCCCGACCAATCCGGAATGTCCTAGTCAACAGAGCCGTCGCTGCTCGAGCTGCCAGATCAGATGTACTCAGAGCCAGTGGCGCAGGCTCGTCGCGTCGTCTCCCGGGTACTCGCCGAGCAGCTCGTCCAGCGCTGTGACCATGCGCCCGATGGTGCGCTCCTCGCCGCGTGGATAACTGCGTGGATGGACAAGAACGAGCCCGTGGTGGGCCTGCCCGCGTTGGTCGTGGCCGTTGGCGATGACGCTGAAATCGTCGATGTTCTCAGTGACCACAGCACGCTGCTCCTGCTGCGCGGTCGCGAAGACGTCCGGATCCGGGAGCATGCGAAGCTCTCCTCGCGCGGCCACCGCGTCCACAGCATGTCCGCGATGACGGAGCTGCTCCGCGATCACGGGCGGGTACATCTCGTCGAGGAGGAGCCTCAACCGAGGGCTGCCCGCGCTCGCTCCCACGCCGCGCGCTGACGATCGGCCTCCTGGCTGTTGTGGGCAATCCTCTCGTCCACCTCCTCACGGAAGTCGCCGTAGTAGCGCACCGCCGTGCGTACCTGGGCTGGTGAAAGGGACCCCCACTCGGCGGTGGCTGCGATCGCTCGCTCGCCGGTCAACCCCGTGCCCCTGAGCGTCTCGATGACCTCCCACACGTCCGGACCGCCGGCCAGCGCCGCCCGCCGTCCGGCCGGCCCATCCCGGAACACGATCGCTGGATGGTCCTCCATGCGCAGCCCCTCGTCGATCAGGCGCTCGGCGATGCGCGCCTTGGCTTCGCCGCGGCGGTGGGCATCCAGATCCAGACGCTCATGCGTGCGTGCGCTCATGCGAATCGAGAACGGCTTCTGTGTCGTTGCAGATGACATGTAGTGCATGGTAGTATAGGACACTACACAACGGGCCCGTGTTGAGTACCGAGCAGACCGAGCGATTCACCTTGACTCAGATCGACTCCAGCGCGGTTGATTACCTGATCTACGTGCGCTCGCCGGCGTCGCACCCACGCAGTCGTCGTGCCGGCAGCGCCGGAGCCGTTGTGACCAGCGCCACTCAGCGCAGACCCCGAGCGAAGCGTATGAGGTCGACGTATTCGTCGGTGTCGGCAGCCTTGATCAGCGCTGCTATGTACGTGGCTCGACCCGACCCGTCGACATCGAGGTTTGCGCCGCCCCAGGTGAAGGGTTCAGCTCCGATTGAGGCCAGGTACAGGTCGGCCATCATCCGAGTGCAGCGACCGTTCCCATTGCGGAAAGGATGGACGCTGACCAGGCGGCAGTGAATCCGGGCGGCCAAGTCGTCGGGGTCGAACACTCCTTGGGTGTGCCAAAACTTGGCGTCGTCAAGCGTCAGCCGGGACTGGGTGACGATCAAGTATGGCTCTACCCCGATGTTGGTGACGCGCCACCGTTGTGTACCTGCCCAGGTCCATACGTCGCCGAACATACGGCGGTGGAGCGTCAACATGAATCCGTAGTCGAGTATGCCCTCTGCTCCGAGGGAACGCGCCTGCCGTTGCGCCCACGGAAGCGCCTTCGTGATGTTCTCGAACTCCACCTGATTGAGGTCGGCGCGGGTAGCCACGAAGTCTGGGATGAGACCCTCCAGGTCCTCCTCCTCGATCGGTGTTGCCCCGGATGGTTCTGGACCGATGGTCCGCACGTTGAAACGCGAAAGGGGCGGATCATCAGGTGGGACGACGATCACTCCTCACGCCTGGACCGGCTTCGTCCCGGACGCCAGAGATTGCCGCTGGCCACAAGTTGCTGTGCGTAACGCTCAACAGCCTCGCTCTGTCGGTCCTCGTCGATGTCCTGAGCCTCCAGGGCCATGGTCCGGACGGCATACCCGAGGAGCTGCGCCGCTGCGGTTCGAGCCTGGGTCCTAACGGTCCGCTCCAGTGTGGAGTTGGGCACCAGGGCATAGACGAGGGTGCAATCGAGGGCGTTCGCCACCTCGGCCAGCTTGCTGGTCGTAATCCCGCCATGGAGCTCAGCGCGCTCTAGTTTGTTGACCGCGGCGCTCGACACCCCGAGGCGCTCGGCCAGCACAGCTTGGCTCATCCCCAGTGCGCCGCGGACAGCACGTATCCAGCCGGAGCGGGGGCGGGCTTGGATGGGCTCGAGGTGGGCGACGCCGAACTTTCGATCCAGCTCACGTCGAGCTTGGGCGGCTCTCTCTGAAGGTTGCATACCTATAGATTAGCATAGTTGGGGAGAGGCGAAACCTATAGATTGAAGAAGATGGGAAGATCACAAACCTATAGGTTGATTATCTGCCCTGACAGAGCGAGCCGGCGAGCTCGCTGTCTGGCAGCTGTGAGTTTGAGCCGGCCGGCAGCCGCATCCAGTAGGCGCCGCGGCCGCCCCCACGGGGCTCGATGATGCCGCGATCCTTGAGCTGGCGCAGGAGCCGGCCGATATGGACGTCGCTGGTGGTCGGGAGGATCTCGCGAATGTCGGCGATCGTGAAGCGATCGCTGAGGTTGGCGCGCAGGAAGCGTTCGATGGTCTGCATCGCGGCCCCGCGGCCCGTTCCCAGCTTTGCGCGCTCGGCGAAGTCGGCGTAGCTTGCGACCAGGATGCCGAGGAAGTAGGACAGCCAGGGGTGGAGGTCGTGCTCTGCCTCGTGCCATCCGGCCGTAGAGCGCTGGAGCGCCTGGTGGTAGACCTCGCGCGTGTCGTTGATCTTCTTCTCCCAGGAGATGTAGCGGCCGACCTCGTAGCCACCCTGGCGCATCAGCAGCGAGGTGATCAGGCGGGACATGCGGCCGTTGCCGTCCTGAAACGGATGGATCATGAGGAAGTCGAAGACGTATGCGCCGAGCAGCAGCAGGGGGTGGTAGGTGCGCTCTGCGCCGGCCTCGTCGAACAGCCGGTGCAGCTCCCGCATGTAGCGGGGAGTGTCCGCGGCGCTCACGGGGTCCAGGCGGACGATCTCGGACCCGTCGGGATGCCTCTCGACGACCCGGTTCTCACCGATCTTGAACTGGCCGCCGCGGTCGTCGAGGAACGAGAACAGCCAGCCGTGAAGCTGCAGCACCACGTTCAGGCGCAGCGGGATGTTCTCGCCGTTCTCGTGGATCTCCTTCAGGACGCGCCGATAACCGGCCACCTCTGCCTCTGAGCGGTTCTCCGGCGTCACGTCTCCCAGCGCCAGCTCGCGCAAGCGCTTGTGTGGGACATGGATGTCCTCGATCGCGTTGGAGGCCTCGACGCTCTGGACGATCGCAATCGTCTTGAGGCTCTCCAGCACCATGGGGTGCTGCCCGCGCAGGGCGTCCTGGTAACCCCGCCCACAATCGATCTCGGTCAGCGCATTGACGAGATCGGGCGGCAGCAGGCCGAGATGCCGGTCGAGCTCCTCGAAGGTACTCATGAGAAAACCCTATCATGCGCGGCAGAAATAATAGGGTTGTTGGGTGTTACGATAGGGTTTCTGGCGCTAAGGCTATCATTTCTCGGGCCGCTGATAGTCTTTTGTGGCTCGATGATAGGGTTTGCGCTGGTGGCACCCGCACGAGGTCACGCTCCGGCAGCTCGCCGGGGCGACCTGACCGGCGGCGCCTCAGAGCCAGCGGCGGCGACGGTGATCGGGGTGCCTCACACCTTGTACACGCGCAGCGCGGAGTGGGCGCGCGCGATCTGCTCGTAGTCATCGTCCTGGGTGACGACCGGCAGGCCGCGCTCGACCGCGGTCGCGGCGATCAACGCGTCCGTCAGCTTGACGGTGCGGTGCACGCCGGCGGCACGGCAGTCCGCGACCAGCGTCGCCCACGTCTCCATCACCGCCTCGCCGATCGGGATCGGGTCGGCTGCTCTGGCGAGTGCGAGCGTGTCGGCGCGGCGGGCCTTGATGGTGTCGTCATCGGCGTTGATGACTCCGAGCTTCAGCTCGCCGATCGTGACGACCGACACCGCCACCTGCTCCGGCAGCTCTCCGAGCGCCCGCCCGCTCTCGCGGGCGACGAACACCGACGTGTCCAGCAGGCCTCTCTTTGGAACGGTCAAAGCGCGTCGAGGGTCTGCCCGGCGAGCACATCCAGCTCGCGCGTAAGGGCTGGATCGGCGGAACGGTGGGCAAGCTGCTCGCGCAACTGCTCGCCCGCAAGCCAGCGCGTGCGGGCGCCGTGGGGCACGATGTCCGCGAGCGGCTCCCCGTTCACGGTCAACACCACCCGCTCGCCGGCCTTCACGGCGTCGATCACCCTCGCGGTGCGGTTGCGCAGATCACGGACGCCGATCTCCATGTGCTACAGCGTAGCATGTTGCTGTCCGACAGACAGCCCACAGGCATAAATCGGCACACCTGATCTGGTATATTGTCGGGTATGAGCCAGGGCACGCTGATCCGCTCCACGCGCGAGCGCCATCGCCTCACCCAGGCGCAGCTCGCCCTGCGCGCCGGCACCTCACAGAACGCGGTCAGTCGAGTGGAGCGCGATCAGGTCTCGCCCTCGGTGGAC
>CABEAD010000213.1_pt1 | contig 11564 bp, 8 predicted proteins | sample 3132311 | NCBI WGS metagenome assembly CABEAD01 (sample SAMEA5534342, study PRJEB31848) | metagenome | biome: tundra; feature: field; material: soil | place: USA | collected 2013-05 | depth 0.45 m
CGTGGGCCCACAACGAGACCTCGACGGGAGTGATGGTCCCGGTCGTGCGGCCCGCGGGCGCGGGCGACGCGCTCGTACTGATCGACGCCACGTCCGGCGCGGGCGGCCTGCCGGTCGACGTGTCTCAGGCGGACGCCTACTACTTCGCGCCGCAGAAGAGCTTCGCCGCCGACGGCGGGCTGTGGCTCGCGCTGCTCAGCCCCGCTGCCCAGGAGCGCATCGCGCGAATCGCGGCCTCGGGCCGTTGGATTCCCGCGTTCCTCTCGCTGAGCACGGCACTCGAGAACTCGACCAAGGACCAGACCTACAACACGCCGGCGGTGGCGACCCTGTTCCTGCTTGCCGACCAGATCGGCTGGATGCTCGACAACGGCGGTCTTGACTGGTGCGTGTCGCGCGCGAGCGAGTCCTCGGGTCATCTCTACGGGTGGGCGGAGCGCAGTGGCCACGCCACGCCGTTCGTCGCCGACCCGGCCAACCGCTCGCTGGTCGTCGGCACGATCGATTTCGACGAGCACCTCGACGCCGCGCTCCTCGCCAAGACTCTGCGCGCCAACGGGATCGTCGACGTCGAGCCCTATCGCAAGCTGGGGCGCAACCAGCTGCGCGTCGGGATGTTCCCCGCCGTCGAGCCGGCCGATGTGCAGGCGCTCACCGCGTGTATTGACTGGGTAATCGAGAGGATCGCTCGATGACCTTGCGTGGACGTTGTTATTCAATTTCTACGAATTTGCCATTGCATATACGTGGTGTAGTCACTATGGCAAAATTTCAAAATAGAGCATATGCACCGCGCCGGAAGGAGCGCCCATGAGCGCCGAGCGCTTGAAGGTGCTCGTCAAGGAGAAGATCGGCGACTCAGGCGTGGAATTGCTGCGCCGGCATTTCGACGTCGATCTCGGCATCGACTGGTCTGAGGAGGAGCTGGCGGAGCGGATCGGCGCCTACCACGGCATCCTGATCCGCTCGGCCACGAAGATGACGGCCGAGCTGATCGGCAAGGCGAGCAGTCTGCGCGTGATCGGGCGTGCGGGCGTGGGTGTGGACAACGTCAACGTCGAGGCTGCCACCCGCCGCGGGATCGTCGTCGCGAACGCGCCGCAGTCGAACGTGGTGACGGCCGCCGAGCACACGATGGCGATGCTGCTTGCGCTGGCGCGCAACATTCCCCAGGCGCACTCCTCGCTGACGAGCGGCAAGTGGGAGCGTTCGAAGTTCTCCGGCGTGGAGCTGTACGAGAAGACGCTCGGGATAATCGGGTTCGGCCGTATCGGCCAACTCGTGGCCCATCGCGCGAAGGGCTTCGGGATGCGCGTGCTCGCGTTCGATCCGTTCGTCAGCGCCGAGCGCTACCGCGAGCTGGGCGTCGAGAAGGCGCAGAACAGCGAGGAGGTCTACGCCCAAGCGGACTTCATCACGATCCACCTGCCGAAGACCCCCGAGACGCAGAATTGGATCGACGCGGACGCCTTCGCGAAGATGCGCGACGGCGTGCGCGTGCTCAACGTGGCACGCGGCGGCTTGATCGACGATGAGGCGCTGAAGGACGCGCTGGACTCCGGCAAGGTGGCGGGCGCCGCGCTCGACGTGTTCCCCTCCGAGCCGATGACCGACTACCCGCTGTTCTCGGGCTACCCGAACGTGGTCGTTACTCCGCACCTCGGCGCTTCGACCGCCGAGGCGACCGACAGAGCCGGCTTTCAGAGCGCCGAGCAGGTCGTGGCGGCGCTGACCGGCGGGGTGGTGTCCACGGCGGTCAACATTCCCTCCATCGGGGCGGAGGACATGGAAATGCTCGGGCCCTTCCTCCCGCTCGCGACCCAGCTCGGACACCTGGCGATGGCGCTGGCCGCGGGCAGCTCGGTCGAGCGGATCGAGGCCGCGTTCATGGGCCGCATCGCCGACTTCGACACGCGCATGCTCTCGCTGGCGGTTGTGTGCGGGGCGCTGGAGGGCCGCACCGAGGAGCAGGTCAACCTGGTTAATGCCCCCTCGATCGCCCACCAGCGAGGGATCGTGGTCGAGGAGAAGTCGGTCTCCGAGGCCCAGGACTTCAACGAGCTGATCCGCGTGAGCATCGTCGCGGGCGGTGAGAGGGTCGCGGTCGCCGGCACCGGCATCGGCCCCAACCGCGTGCCCCACCTCGTCGAGGTATACGGCCAGCGCGTGATGGTCGAGCTCGAGCCGTTCGTGACCGTCTTCCGCTACGCCGACGTGCCCGGCATGATCGGCAGGGTCGGCACCGCGTTCGGAGGCCACGGGGTCAACATCTCCTCTGCCGCTGTCGGCCGAGCGCCGGACGGCGCGCCGGCGGGGGAGGCGGGCCTCGCGGTGATGGTCGTCACGACCGACGCGCCCGTTCCGAGAGAGGTGCTCGACGAGATCGTCGCCTCCGAGGGCTTCGTCGACGGCCGCGCGGCGACCCTCAGCTGATCGGCTAGGCTGATCGCGCGATGCGCGCGGTCGTCATCACAAAGCATGGCGGGCCCGGTGTGCTGGAGGTCCAGGAGCGGCCCGACCCGAGCCTCGGGCCGGGTGAGGTGCGGATCGCGGTCGCTGCGTGCGGGGTGAACTTCGCCGATGTGATGGCCCGCATGGGCCTCTACCGCGAAGCGCCGAAGCCGCCCTGCGTGATCGGCTATGAGGTGGCCGGCACGATCCTCGAGCTGGGGGAGGGCGTCGAGGGACTCAACCACGGACAGCGGGTCGTGGCCGGCACGATGTTCGGTGGCTATGCCTCCCAGGTGTGCGTTCCGGTGGGCGATGTGGTGCCGCTTCTCGACCGGCTCACGTTCGAGCAGGGCGCGGCGATCCCCGTCAACTACTCGACCGCCTGGGCGGGCCTGATCGGCTACGGCAACCTCCAGCCCGGCGAGCGCGTGCTCATCCACTCCGCCGGCGGGGGCGTGGGGATAGCGGCGATCCAGATCGCCAAGCGCTACGGCGCAGGGGTCTACGGCACGGCGTCCGCGAGTAAGCATGAGCGCATTCGCGCGCTGGGTGTCGACCATGCTCTCGACTACACGCACAAGGGCTGGCGAGAGGGGTTGCCGAAGTTCGATGTGATCATGGACGCGATCGGCGGCAAGAGCCTGCGAACGAGCTATGGGCTGCTACGCCCCGGCGGGCGGCTGGTCGCGTTCGGCGCCTCGGCGGTCGTATCAGGCAACAAACGCAACCTCCTCTCCGCGCTGGGCACGGTCGTACGGATGCCGCGCTTCTCGCTGATCAAGCAGATGTCCGAATCGAAGGCTGTGATCGGCCTGAACATGCTCACCCTGTGGAAGGACCGCCTGACACTGCAGACGTGGATCGAGCCGCTGCGCGAGCTGCTCGACGACGGCACGATCCACCCGGTCGTGGCCGGCACGTTCGGCTTCGAGCAGGCGGGTGAGGCCCACAAGATGCTCACCGAACGGCGCAACATCGGGAAGGTAGTGTTGATTCCCTAGCGCGCGCATGGGTGCTAACCTGCGTTGCAGATGTCGTTCCAGTTCTCCCTTGCACTTCTCCTGCTTCTCCCCCTCGCGGGGGAATAGAGCGCGTGGCGGCCGCCTAGCCGCATACCCAAGGAGAAGTCGGAAAGCGAGAGAACAAGGAAGTGAGGACGGCATGACCGATCGGGCAGCACCATCGCAGGCAGCAGACCACCCGGGCGCGCAGGCGCAGCCGGACACACGCGCGCGGGCGTCCGCCCGTGAGGAGCGCGACCGTGTGAGGGTCTTCGACACGACCCTGCGCGACGGGGAGCAGTCCCCCGGGATATCCCTGAACAGGCAGGAGAAGCTGGAGATCGCCCAGCAGCTGGCGCGCCTGGGCGTCGACATCATCGAGGCGGGCTTCCCGATCACCTCGCCGGGGGACTTCGAGTCGGTGCAGGCGATCGCGCGGGAGGTGCAGGGCCCGGTGATCTGCGGCCTGGCGCGGACATCCAAGCAGGACATCGAAGCGGCGTGGGAGGCGGTCAGGGACTCCGAGCGTCCGTGCATCCACACGTTCATCTCCACGTCGGATATCCACATCGTGCACCAGCTGCAGACGACGCGCGAGGATGTCAAGGGCCAGGCGCGCGCGGCCGTGGCCCACGCTCGCTCATATACCGACAACGTCGAGTTCTCGCCGATGGACGCCACCCGCGCCGACGTGGAGTTCACCGCCGAGGTGGTGCAGATCGCGATCGACGAGGGCGCCACCACGATCAACATCCCCGACACCGTCGGCTACACGATGCCGCACGAGTTCACCGCCTATCTGGAGCGCCTGTACGAGCTGGCGCCGGAGCTTCGCGGCGTGGTCTTGTCGGTCCACTGCCATGACGACCTGGGGCTGGCGGTGGCCAACTCGTTCGCCGGCGTGCTGGCCGGCGCAAGGCAGGTCGAGTGCGCCGTCAACGGCATCGGCGAGCGCGCGGGCAACGCGTCGCTCGAGGAGATCGTGATGCTGTTGCGCACACGCAAAGCCGACATCGGCCTGGACACGGGCGTGAACACCCGCGAGATCGCGCGCACGAGCCGGCTCGTGTCGCGCCTCACCGGTTATCCAGTGCAGCCGAACAAGGCGATCGTGGGGCGCAATGCCTTCGCGCACGAGTCGGGCATCCATCAGGACGGGGTGCTGAAGGAGCGCTCCACCTACGAGATCATGGACGCCACCACGGTCGGCTTGAAGAGCAACTCGATCGTGCTCGGCAAGCACTCAGGCCGCCACGCGCTGCGCCGGGCGCTCGAGGAGATGGGCTTCAGGGCGGATGGACAGACGCTCAACACGGCCTTCAAGCGCTTCAAGGAGATCGCCGATCGCAAGAAGCACGTCACGGCTATGGACCTGGAGGCGCTCGTCACCGACGAGCTGCGCGGCGACGATGTCGCGGCCTTCGGGTTCGTCGACTTCGAGGTCGCCGCGTCCTCGGACCGTGCCCCTATGGCGCGCGTTCAGGTGCGTGTGGAGGACGGCTCGGTGAACATCGGCGAGTCCTCGGGCGACGGCACGCTGGACGCGATCTTCCGCGCGATCAACGCCGCAACCCGCGTGGACGCCGCCTTGAGGGAGTTCCACGTCGACGCTGTCACCGAGGGCCAGGACGCGCTCGGGGAGGTGTCGGTCGTCGTGGAGGTCGGCGGGCAGACGGGCGCCGGACAAGGCGTCTCGACCGACACGATCGAGGCGGCAGCGCGCGCATATGTGCGCGCGCTGTCGGTTGCAAGGGCACGGGCCGAGGCGGGCGGGCAGGCGCTCGGCCTGCCGGAGCCGGCGGCGTAGGCGCGTCCGCTCGGCCGGGCGGGTGAGGGCCGGCTGACGGGCAGCCGGAGGAGCGAACGCTCCGGCGCGCCAAACTGACGAGACCAGGACGAACGAGAAAGACTGAGATCCGATGCCGAAGACGATGTTCGAGAAGATCTGGGAGGCCCACGAGGTCGCCGATGGGCTGCTGTACATCGACCTGCACCTCGTCCACGAGGTCACGAGTCCGCAGGCGTTCGACGGGCTGCGCGTGGCCGCTCGCAGGGTGCGCAGGCCCGACAGGACGCTGGCCACCGCAGACCACAACACTCCCACGGACGGCACGCCCGTGGCCGCGCGAATCAAGGACGAGCTTTCGCGGGTGCAGGTGCAGACGCTCGAGCGCAACTGCGAGCAGTTCGGCGTGCCGGTCTACTCGCTCGGCTCCGACCGCCAGGGCATAGTGCACGTGATCGGCCCCGAGCTGGGCGTCACCCAGCCGGGCATGACGATCGTGTGCGGCGACTCCCACACAGCCACCCACGGCGCGTTCGGAGCGCTCGCGTTCGGGATCGGCACGAGCGAGGTCGAGCACGTGCTCGCGACCCAGTGCATGGTCCAGAGCAAGCCTCGCTCGATGCGCATTCGCTACGAGGGCGCGCTCGGGTTCGGCGTCACCGCCAAGGACCTGATCCTCGCCACGATCGGCCAGATCGGCGTCGGCGGCGCGAGCGGCCATGTCGTGGAGTACGTCGGCCCCGCGATCGAAGCGCTCTCGATGGAGGGCCGCATGACCGTCTGCAACATGACGATCGAGGGGGGCGGACGCGCGGGCATGATCGCGCCGGACGAGGAGACGTTCGCCTGGTTCGAGCCGGAGCGCCCCGGCGCGCCGAAGGGCTCAGAGCTCGAAGCGGCGATCGAGCGCTGGCGGATGCTGCGCGGCGACGAGGGCGCCACGTTCGACAGTGAGGTCGTCGTGGACGCCTCCTCCATCTCCCCGCAGGTGACCTGGGGCACGACGCCGGGGATGGTGGCGCCCGTCAGCGCGAAGGTGCCCTCGCCCGAGGACTTCGAGAGCCCCGCCGACCGCGAGGCGACCGAGCGCGCGCTCGCCTATATGGCGCTGGAGCCCGGCACCCCGATCGAGGAGATCGCGATCGACCGCGTGTTCATCGGCTCGTGCACGAACTCGCGCATCGGCGACCTGCGCGCCGCCGCCGAGGTCGTCGCGGGACGCAAGGTTGCCGCCGGTGTCAGCGCGATGGTCGTGCCCGGCTCACAGCAGGTCAAGGCGCAGGCCGAGGCGGAGGGCCTGGATCGCATCTTCCGCGACGCGGGCTTCGACTGGCGCGTGGCGGGCTGTTCGATGTGTCTCGGGATGAACCCGGACATCCTCGCGCCCGGCGAGCGCTGCGCGTCGACCTCGAACCGCAACTTCGAGGGTCGCCAGGGCCGCGGCGGACGCACCCACCTCGTCTCCCCCCAGATGGCTGCCGCCGCCGCTGTGGAAGGACACTTCACCGACATCAGGGATTGGAGCTGACGATGGACTCGATACAGACGATCTCAGGCTCTGTCACTCACCTCGACCGCGCCGACGTCGACACCGACCAGATCATGCCTAAGCAGTTCCTCAAGCGCGTGGAGCGCACCGGCTTCGGTCAATATCTTTTCTTCGATTGGGCCAAGGAGCCCGGCTGGGATCTGCCCGCCAACCCGATCCTCGTGACCGGTCGCAACTTCGGCTGTGGCTCCTCACGCGAGCACGCTCCCTGGGGCCTACAGGACTACGGCTTCCAGGCGATCGTCTCACCGAGCTTCGCTGACATCTTCTACTCCAACTGCACGAAGATAGGGCTGCTCCCGGTCGTGCTGAGCGAGCAGGACTGCCAGGCGCTCGCGCAGGCTGGGCAGGGGGAGATCGACCTTCAGGCTCAGGAGGTTCGCTTCGCCGGGCGTGCCGTGGCGTTCGAGATCGACGAGGAGATCCGCCGTCGCCTGCTGGCGGGCCTCGATGACATCGGTGTGACGCTCACGCAGGGAGAAGCGATCGCCTCTTACGAGCGCGACCGCGAGCGGTCCGGTCCAGTGACCACCGCGCTATAGGGACGGGGGAGACATGGCACACCGCATCGTCACCCTTCCCGGCGACGGGATCGGCCCTGAGGTCATGGCCCCGGCGCTCGAGGTTCTGCGCGCCGTCGGCGAGTTCGAGTTCGATGAGCACCCGTTCGGCGGGGCGTCGATCGATCTGCACGGCACGGCCCTCACCGACGACACGCTCGCTGTGTGCCGTGGCGCCGACGCCGTGCTGCTCGCTGCGGTGGGCGGGCCGAAGTGGGACAGCACCGACCCGAGCGCGCCCCGTCCCGAGCAGGGGTTGCTCGGTCTGCGCAAGGGCCTCGGGCTGTACGCCAACCTGCGACCGGTCAAGCCGCTGCCCGCCCTCTACGACGCCTCGCCCCTGCGGCGCGAGCGCATCGAGGGGACCGACATGCTCGTCGTGCGCGAGCTCACGGGCGGGATCTACTTCGGGGAGAAGACGCGCACCGAGGACTATGCCTCCGACGTGTGCGCCTACACGAGGCGGGAGATCGAGCGAATCGCCCGCACCGCGTTCGGAGCGGCGCGCGCGAAGGTGACGAGCGTCGACAAGGCCAATGTGCTCGAGACCTCCCGGCTGTGGCGAGAGGTCGTGACCGAGGTGCATTCGCGCGAGTACCCCCACATCCAGCTCGAGCACGTGCTCGTCGACAACGCCGCGATGCAGCTCGTCTCAGCGCCGCGCCACTTCGACGTGCTCCTCACCGAGAACATGTTCGGCGACATCCTCAGTGATGAGGCGGCGATGATCACCGGCTCGATTGGGATGCTGCCGAGCGCCTCTGTCGGTGGCGATCGAGGCGGTCTGTTCGAGCCCGTGCACGGCTCCGCACCCGACATCGCCGGCCAGGGCAGCGCCAACCCGCTTGCGATGTTCCTGTCCGCAGCGCTGATGCTGCGTCACGGCCTTGGATTGGAAAGCGAGGCGGCGGCTGTAGAATCGGCCGTTGAACGCGCGCTCGAGCGCGGCCTGCGCACCGCCGACCTCGGTGGCTCTGCGACGACGGCCGAGGCGACGCGCGCGGTGCTCGCTCATCTCTGACGGGAGTAACTGACAAGTGGACCCCACCGACCTCATATGGATGAACGGAGACTTCGTCGCCTGGGAGGACGCCAAGGTCCATGTCCTCACGCACGGCCTTCACTACGGCACGGGCGTGTTCGAGGGCGTGCGCTGCTACGACACCGAGCTCGGCCCGGCCGTGTTCCGCAACTCAGACCACGTGGAGCGCTTGCTTCGCTCCGCGGAGCTCTACTACATGCCGGTGCCCTACTCGGCCGATGAGCTGCAGGCCGCCACGCGCGAACTCGTTGCTCGCAACAACCTGCGCTCCTGCTACATCCGTCCGATCGTGTTCCGCGGCTACGGCCAGATGGGCCTCAACCCGCTGGAGGCCCCGGTCGACGTGACGATCGCCTGCTGGGAGTGGGCCTCCTATCTCGGCGAGGAGGGCAAGCGCAACGGCATCCGCGCGAAGGTCTCCTCCTGGCGACGCATCAGCCCGGACTCGCTGATCCCGCACGCCAAGGCCTCGGGCCAGTACCTCAACAGCGTGCTCGCCAAGGTCGAGTCCTTGAAGGCGGGATATGAGGAGGCGATCCTGCTCGACGACCACGGCCACGTGTGCGAGGGCACGGGCGAGAACCTCTACATCGTGGTCGGTGAAGAAATAGTCACGCCCGGCCACCACAATTCGATTCTCGACGGCATCACGCGTCGCTCGATCATCCAGATCGCCCAGGATCTCGGCTACACGGTCCTCGAGCGCAACATCGCGCGCGCGGAGATGTACCTCGCCGAGGAGGTCTTCATGTCCGGCACCGCAGCCGAGCTCGTGCCGGTGGTGGAGATCGATGATCACAAGATCGGCGCCGGCGTCCCCGGTGAGGTTACGCGGCTCCTGCAGGGCGCCTTCGACGATGCGATCCACGGGCGCGCCGAGCGTTATCGCGAATGGCTCGACGTCGTGCCCGCTCCCGCGCCGAGCGCGCCGAGCCCCGCGGGCTGATGACGAACATACAGCTCTACGACGCCACCCTCCGCGACGGCATGGGCGGCGGCGGGATGAGCCTCACGGCGGAGGAGAAGCTGCGCGTCGTGCACGCGCTTGACGACCTCGGAGTGCATCTGATCGAGGCCGGCTTCCCTTCGTCGAACCCGAAGGAGCGCGCGTTGTTCGAGCTCCTCGCCGGCGAGACGCTCGCGGTGTCCGAGATCGTCGCGTTCGGCATGACCCGCCGCCGCGACGCGGCCGCCGCCGCCGACGAGGGTTTGCGCGTGCTGGCCGAATCGTTCGCGCCCGTGTGCACGCTCGTGGGCAAGAGCTCGCTGCTGCACGTCGAGAAGGTGGTGCGCGTCTCGCGCGAGGAGAACCTCGCGATGATCGGCGAGTCGATCGCGTTCCTCGTTGGGCAGGGCAAGCGCGTGCTGTTCGACGCCGAGCACTTCTTCGACGGCCACGCGCTCGACTCCGCCTATGCGCTCGATACCGTCCGCGCGGCCTCTGCCGCGGGGGCGGAGCGGGTCGTGCTGTGTGACACGAATGGCGGCTCGCTCCCCTCTCAGGTACAGGCGGTCGTCGCGGCGGTGCGCGCGGAGCTGCCCGGCGTGGCGCTCGGCATCCACACCCACGACGACGCGGGCTGCGCCGTCGCCAACACGCTCGTCGCGGTGCAGGCCGGGGCGACCCAGGTGCAGGGCACGATCAACGGGATCGGCGAGCGCACCGGCAACGCCAACCTCGTCACGATCGCGGCCGACCTGCAGTTGAAGATGGGCCATGACGTGCTGCCCGACGAGCGTCTTGCACGGCTGACCGAAACCGCGCACCTCGTGGATGAGTTGCTGAACCGCGCGCCCGACCCGGCCCAACCGTACGTGGGCAAGCACGCCTTCGCCCACAAGGCGGGCTTGCACGCCGCGGGTGTGCGCGCCGACGCGGCCACGTTCGAGCACATCGACCCGGGGCTGGTCGGCAACCATCGCGACGTGCTCGTCTCGGAGCTCTCCGGTCGTGCCACGGTCATCGAGAAGGCCGTCGAGGCCAATATCGAGCTCGACGACGAGGCGGCGGCGCGCACCGTGGAGCGCGTCAAGCAGCTTGAGCACCGCGGCTTTCAATTCGAGGCGGCCGACGGCTCGTTCGAGCTGCTGATGCGCCGCGAGTCAGGCGAGTACGAGCCGCTGTTTCGCCTGGAGTCCTGGCGGGTGATCGTCGAGAAGCGCGCCGACGGGCAGGTCGAGACGGAGGCCACGATCAAGATCTGGGCGCCCCCGGGTCCGGGCGAGCGTCGCTACGTGTCGACCGCCGAGGGCAACGGCCCTGTCAACGCGCTCGATCGGGCATTGCGCGAGGCGATCGGCGAGACTCACCCACACCTGCGCGACATCGACCTCGTGAACTTCAAGGTCCGCATCCTCGACGAGGCCAAGGGCACGGGCGCGGTCACGCGCGTGTTGATCGACGCCTCAGACGGGCAGCGCGTGTGGGGGTCGATCGGCGTCTCGGAGAACCTGATCGCCGCCTCGTGGGACGCGCTGGTGGACTCGCTGGAGTACGGGGTGCAGCCCCAAGCACGGACCCCGTCGACGACGTCTATTCGCTCGTCGGGCGAGCAGCGGTGAGTTGCGCCATAGCGCTTGGGGTCAGACGTCCGCCCGCCGATCGAATGACGTCGTCGCCGAGGTCCTGCATTGAGCGTTGACGACGTCATCCCACTGGCTCGGCCCGTCCTCGGCGCGCAGGAGGAGCGGCTTGTGGCGGAGGTGTTGCGGTCCGGGCAGCTGTCGCTCGGGCCTCGCGTGGTGGAGTTTGAGCGGCTGTTCGCCGAGCGTGTCGGGGGCGCGTTTGCCTGCGCCGTCTCGAGCGGTACCGCCGGGCTTCATCTCGCGCTTCGGGCCGTGGGGGTGCAAGATGGGGACGAGGTCGTCACGAGCCCGTTCTCGTTCGTGGCGTCCGCGAACGTCGCGTTGTATGAGCGGGCTCGGCCTGTCTTCGCCGACATCGATCCGGTCACGCTCAACTTGGACCCACAGGCCGCCGAGGCGGCGGTCACCGAACGCACTCGGGCGCTCCTGCCAGTCCATATCTTCGGCTATCCGGCCGACATGGCGGCGTTCGAGCGGATCGGGCAGCGCCATGGGCTCGGGATCGTGGAGGACGCCTGCGAGGCGCTTGGGGCGGCGCACGCCGATGGGACGTCCGTCGGCGGGCGCGGGAACCCGGCCGTGTTCGGGT
>CABEAD010000216.1_pt1 | contig 11509 bp, 10 predicted proteins | sample 3132311 | NCBI WGS metagenome assembly CABEAD01 (sample SAMEA5534342, study PRJEB31848) | metagenome | biome: tundra; feature: field; material: soil | place: USA | collected 2013-05 | depth 0.45 m
CCAATCCCACCCTCCATCTCAGGGTCGATCCCCTCCTTGGAGTGGATCGGGGTGGATGAGGCGGTCGTGCGCACGATGCAGACCGCCGGCCGCGCAATCGTCTTCTCCGGCGTGGCCGTCGCGATCGGGCTGTCGGTCGTGCTGATCGTGCCGGTTCCGTTCATGCGCTCGCTGGGCGTCGCCGGCTTCCTCGTTCCGCTCGTCTCGATCGCCGCGACGCTGACATTGCAGCCCGCGCTGCTGTCGCTCTTCGGGCGCCGCGGCATGCGCGCCATCCGCGTGCGAGCGCTCCGGCCGGCGCGCGCTCCTGAGAGCGACTTCTGGGCGCGGCTCGCCGGTGCGATCATGCGCCGCCCGGTCGTCGTGCTGCTCGCGGCGACCGCGGTGCTGCTGGCCGCCGCCGCCCCGGTGGGGCTGCTGCGGCTGACGCCCGGGTCGATCTCCGCGATCCCGCAGTTCAGCGAGTCGGCCCGCGGGCTGGCGCTGCTGCGCGACCGGGTCGGCCCGGGCGCGGTGACGCCGATCGAGCTCGTCGTCGATGCGGGCGTCGCGGGAGGGGCGCGCACGCCGGCCGTCCATGCGGCGACGGAACGGCTCGTGGAAGGCATCTCCCAGGACGGGGAGGCGTACATCACGGCGACCGGCGAGGAGGCGTCGTACGTCGATTCCTCCGGTCGCTACCGCCGCGTGTTCGTCGTGGGGCGCCACGAATACGGCGATCCGGCGATGCAGGCGCTCGTGCGGCGGCTGCGCGGCCGCGTCGTGCCGGCCGCGCGCTTCCCCGCGGCCGTGCGCGTGTACGCGGGCGGAGCGCCGTCGCAGGGCGTCGACTTCCTCGCGCGGGTGTACGGCATGTTCCCGTGGATCGTGCTGATGGTGCTGGCGCTCACCTACGTGGTGCTGCTGCGCGCCTTCCGCTCGTTGCTGTTGCCTCTGAAGGCGGTGCTGCTCAACGTGCTGTCCGTGCTGGCCACCTACGGGCTGCTCGTCGTGATCTTCAGGTTCGGCGTGGGCGCCGATCTGCTCGGGCTCTACCGGATCGAACAGGTCGAGGGGTGGATACCGGTCTTCCTGTTCGCGATGCTGTTCGGCCTGTCGATGGACTACGAGGTGTTCCTCGTGACCCGTATGCGCGAGTCGTGGGACGAGCACCACGACAACGAAGGAGCCGTCGTGGAGGGGTTGCGGCGAACGGGGCGCATCGTCACCGCCGCCGCCGCGATCATGGTCGTTGCGTTCTCGGGGTTCGTCGCGGGACGCGTGGCTGGTCTGCAGGAGTTCGGCGCCGGCCTCGCGCTGGCGGTGACGATCGACGCGACGATCGTGCGCCTGCTGCTCGTCCCGAGCCTGATGGCGGTGCTCGGCTCGTGGAACTGGTGGCTGCCGAAGCCGATCGCCCGCCTCGCCCGCATCAAGAGCTCAGCGGAGGCCGAGCGGGTGTGAGAACCTCGCGCGGGGGAGGCCGGGAGGGAGTGCCTCCCCCGCGGGGCTTCGCCTACTTCTTCACGGTGATCGCGAGCCTGATCGCCGGCAGCTGGTAGCCGAGCGCGAGGCCCGGCTCGTCCTTTGCGAACGTCAGGATGGGGACAATGCCGTAAGGCGTGTTGGCATATGCCGGCTGGCTGGTGTACAGCAGCGGGTACATGTCGATCAGGTGCGTGCCGGGGCCACCGGTGGCGACGAGGTTCATGACGGTGTCGCCGTTGGAGTTGAAGCCGCACCCGTAGCCGATGTAGCTGTTGTCGTAGTCGACCGCGATCGTGTTGTCGAGCTGCGTCCAGCCGAGGCCCCTGAGGTGTACGGTGAAGTGCTGGCCGGCTTTCAGCACGAGCGAGGAGACGCCGTGGCCGACGACGCTCCGCTTGACGTAGAAGGGCGCCTGCGCCACGACCTTGCCGCCCTGGGAGAGCTGCACGACGTGCCAGCCGCCGAGGCCTTCGGGCGCGGTGATCTTCGTCTTCAGCGATCCGCCGGAGGGCGTCACTGCTTCGCTGTTATGGAGCGGCACCGAGACGAAATTCCAGCACGTCGACTTCGGGCAGTTCACGCGGCTGCCGAGGACCGTCAACCATGTCAGAGTGACGGGCGCGTTCGCCAGCCCGGATGCGCTGACTTCGACGCTGGTCTGCACCGGACCGCTGGTCGGCGTGAGCGTGGCGGTGGCGGTGCTGCCCGCAGCCACGGCGCTCGCCTGCAGCGTCGTGCGCGCGCTGACCGTCGGGGCGACGCTCACCGGCCATTCCATCGTGGGCTTCGGACGGCCCTTGTCCTTCGTCACGGTGAACGTGAACGTGTTGCCGGCGCCCGTAGACGTGTTGCCGGCGCCCCACGGGATCGGCGACTGCTGGATGTTCATGTAGGTGTACGTGATCGCGTCGGCGATCTGGATCGTGTGCTTGCCGACCGGGCCCGAGGCGCGGATCTTCATCTGCGCGGTGCCGCGCGTCCAGTACGCCGTGACGGCGCCGGTGAAATGGTTGTCGTAGTTGACCGCCGCGCCGCCTTCGTACAGCGACGCCCCAAGGCCGTGATAGGTGATCGTGATCGGCGTGCCGATCGGGCCCTTCTTGGGGGTGATCGCCGCCGACCGGTCCACGGTGAACACGGCAGCGTTGCCCACTTCGACCCCTTCGACGATCGCGGTGATTTCGTGGGGCCCGCCGAAGTCGTCGGGCGCCTTCACGCTCACTTCGAACGAGCCGCTCGAGCTTGTGGTGGCCGTTGCGAGCACGACGGAGAGTTTTTCGGCCGGAGCGGTGCCAAGGTAGTCGACGCTGTCCACACGTGGATCGAGTTCCCAGGTGATCTTCGCGGTCGACCACGTGATCGTCACGGGCTTGTTCGCGGGCAGACCGGAGCCGGAGATCGTCACGGGCGTGCCGGTCGCACCTTCCTTGGGCACGACATCCAAGATCGATATGCTCGACGCCGGTTTGGCCGCGGGAGCCACCGCGCCCGGGAGCGCTGGAATGCCCGGGATCGCGGGCGCCGGTAGCGCTGTCGGATTTTCCGGCTTGGGGGCGGTCTTGGCGCCGGCGGGCGACACTGACATGAGCAGAGCCCCCGCGAGCGCTCCGGCCAACACGAGCCCCCGTCGTAGAGCTGCTGCTTGGCGGGTCATCTCATTCCCTTTCTGTTTGCACTGCGATTGCCAGGACCCGACCCTCAGCGGTGGCGCCCCGCCCCGCGAGAGACGGGGCGCCACATGTCACTTCCCTCTGTTCGCTGTGCTCTCCCTACTCGCCGTGGCTGCCAATCTGCTTACTTCGCGATCACCAGCTGCGAGGAGGTCGGGAAGTTGGCCTGCGAGAATTCGCCGGTCACGCCGGGTACGACTACTTTCTTCTTCACCTTCTTGATCACGACCTTCTTCTTGCCTTTTACCTTCTTGGTGACCTTCTTCTTCACCACCTTCGTGACGGTGCTGGGCTTGGTCACGACGCGGACGAGGAAGGCGAGCGAACCACCTGCGGCTGTCGGCGGTATTTCGATCTTCGTCGTTGCCGGGAGCAGTGCGAGTTCACCTGTCGGCGATTCGCTCTGGGCCACGAGTGTCTTTACTTCCCCTTTCGTGGGGATGCCGACCGTCCAGTATGCGTGCTTGTTCTTTTCACCCGCTTCGCCCTTTGCCGCGTTGTGCTGGCCCCAGCCGAGCGAGAAGCGAACTGTCGTCGCCACGCCGTTCACCAGCACGTTCGGGACCGCCACGTAGGCCTGTGCGACGTTCGCTTCGGTGAGGGCTACGCCGCCGTTGGTGGCGTCGGCGCCCCACATGCGGAAGACGATCGTCTCACCCACGTAGATGATGGAGGTCTGCGAGCATCCGGCCAGCACAGGGGCTGCTTTGCTTTCCCCTTTGCCGCTCACCACGGTGTCTACGTAGAGGACCAGGCCCAGCGACTTCGGGCCCTGGAACAGCGGCGCCGTCACAGGTTCTGAGGGCTTCGGCAATGGAGTCGTCGTTTCGGCGGCGACGGCCCCGGCCGGCACGCCCAGGACTGCTGCCAGCCCGAGCGCGCCGATGATGAGGAGCTTATTCATGACGTGTCCTTGTCCTTTCTGTCGCTGGAGGGCTAGACCGAGCCTTTGAACGTGACGCTGAAGGCGCCGCTGCCCCTGTTGTAATAACCCGAGAAGCTGACGGTGCCCTTCGTGCCCTTCAGTTTTCCGGAGCTGCCGGTGGCGCTGGCGGTGCCTGAAACGGTGATGAGGTTGCCCGTGCCGCAGCCTTTGGACGAGGACTTGACCGACAGCGAGACGCTGCCGCCCGAGCCGGAGATCGACGCCGGCCCGCTGAAGAACGCGCACGATCCGCTCGTGTGGCCGGTGCCTTTGCTGCCGCTCAGTTTGGTCAAGCCGTTCGTGCCGCTGCCGGAGCCGCTCACGGATGAGATCGTGACCGACGAGCCTTTGACGACGACCGAGGCTTTGCCTGAGTATTTGCCCTTGAACGAGACTGCCTTGGCCGCGTGTGCGGCCGGTGACGCCGGGGCATAGGTGGGTGCGACTGCCGCAGCGGCGACACTCGCCGCCACAACCGCAGGCGCAATGAATCTGATCTTCCGCATGGGAGACTCCTTGCTTGTGCTTTGGTGGATGTTGCCGCTCATCTGCGGTTCCCTTCGTTCTGACGCTCCACACTAAACGTGATGCCCGCGGTTCGGTAGAGGCGATTCTGACCTGCCGGCGATAACCCCTGGTTATGAGTCTCCCGCAGATGGCGGTCACCCCGAGCGGCCTGTGGGGCGGCGGCTCAGTTACATGGGCGGCCATAAGACCCGGACGCGAAAGCCGCGGCCGGGTCCCTACCAGTGGGTAGGTCCCACCGCGACGGACGCGCCGCGCGCGGCTCGAGCGGTGTTTGCGTCGCGCAGGGGTCGGGAACTCGAGCTCCGCCAAAACCTCTGGTTAGCCACCCGCGAGCCGCACGACTCCAAAAAGCCGTGAAACTTCAGGCGCGACGGGCTCCAAGCGGCCATCGCGCCGGGGTGCTCGGGCCATTCAGCATAACCGAAGGCTATGGTCCTCATGCCGTGCTGACCTCTACCGGAACGGCGATGGCGGTGCTTAGCTTTGGTGCAGTGAAACTGCTAACGAAGGGGATCGCCAGATGAGCACCTATACGCCGCAAGCGCCAGCTCCTTCAGGTCGGACTGAAGGCACGAAGGTCCAGCACGACGAGGTTCAGGACGACAAGGTCCGGAAATGGCTGGAGATCGGCGGCGTGATCGCCGCCATCGTCCTGATCGCGTTCGGCGGCGGCTCGATCATGATGAGCATGCAGGGCCGCGGCGTCGTCAAAAAAGAACTCATGCAGCAGAGGATCGTCGGCGCGCCCGACATGACCGCCAAGGCGACCGCGCTCGAGGCCAAGCAGGCCGGGCTGCCGAAGAGCGTCCCCCTTCCAACCTGCAACGTCGCCGGCAAGACCGTCTCAGACGGCGCGACCGCCCGCTGCTTCGCCAGCTACATGTGGATCCACGCGATGCTGTCGACCGGTGGCCTGCTCTACTCGCAGCTGCCGCAATACGCCAGCGCCGATGGGGCGGGCACCAATGACTTCGAAAAGGCCTTGAAGGATCAACAGGGCCAGCCTGTGGAAAACCCGAGCCGCCAGCTATGGGTCACCGAGACGGCTCTGTCGACGGCGCTGAACGCCTCCTTCATGGCCGACCAGCTCGGGCTGTTCGGGGTCGTCGTAGGCGTGGCTCTGCTCCTGGCCGGAATCGGGTTCGGGATACTCGCGCTCGGCGGCGCGCTCCGCACGCCGGCGACGGCGCTGCCCAGGTTCGTGCGCAGGCGCCTGACGCGTGCGCAGGCGCTCGAGGCCGGCGCCTGAGACAGACCCCGGCGAGTGGACAGACGAACAGATCGGGGGCCGGCTGTGCCGGCCACGAGCGGCGCGCCGCGCGATGACCGACCACGGCCCAGGCAGCCGATGAGCGGCCTGCGCGGGCGCACGGCGCGCGCCGTGCTGTCCGCGCTCGCCGGAGGCGGGCTGACGGCGGCCGGCCTGGGCGGAGCCCTTCCCGGCGGAGCGCTCGGCGCCGGCGTGCCCGCCGGCCCACCGACCTCGACGGACGGCTCCGCGGCGCCGCTCCCCGCCTCCGGAGGCGGGGAGCAAGCCCAGCAGACGGGCGCCGGCGGGCTCTCGACGAGCACATCGACCGCACCCTCGTCCTCGAGCACCTCCACCACGTCGTCTCCCTCGAACGTCGCGGCTGGGCCCGCTTCGGGCGTGCCGCGGGCGAGCGCCCCCGAGCCGGGCGCCACCTCCAACGTCCCGGTGGTCAGGCTGCAACGCAGACAGAGGACGACCGCCGCGCCGGACCGGGGGCGCAAGGGCGCCCACACCGGACCGAAGGGCGCCCGCAAGAGGGTCCGCGGCCCGCACGACTCACGGCACGCCACGGCCACCCGGCACAAGATGGCGCCGCCGCCCCAGCTCGCGGGGGACCGGCTGCGGGCGCTTATGGCGGAGCTCACATTCTCGGGCGCATCCGCACGGTCGCTCGCCTTCTACCGCATTCCGCTGTTTTTGCTTCCGATCTACAGGGCCGCCGCGGTGCGGTACGGCGTGCCCTGGCGGATCCTCGCGGCGATCAACGAAGTCGAGACCGACTATGGCAACGAGGAGTCGGTGTCCACGGCGGGCGCCGTGGGGTGGATGCAGTTCATGCCCGAGACATGGATGCGCTACGGGGTCGATGCTCTGAACGCGGGCGATGCGGATCCCTACAACCCGGTGGACGCCATCTTCGCCGCCGCTCGCTACCTGCGCGACATGGGCGCCGCGAAGGACCTGCGTGCGGCGATCCTCGCCTACAACCACTCCGCGGCGTACGTCGAATCGGTGATGCTGCGCGCCGAGCTGATCTCCACTTATCCGAAGCCGGTGATCGCGACCCTCACCGGCCTCGCGGACGGTCGACTGCCCGTGACGAGCGGGCATGTGGCGTGGGGGGTGCTTCATCCCCGAGCACCCTCCTCGCCGTCGACCGCCACCGCGAATGCGAAGGCCGTCGCGCCGCCGCCGGCGACGGCTGCCGCCGCCGCGACGGGCCCGCACGCCGCCGGGCAGCTCGCGGATGTGAGAGGCGCGCCGAACGCCGCGGTGGTGGCGGTCAAGGACGGTCGCATCGTCGGGCTCGGGAGCTCACGCAAGCTCGGCGAGTATGTGGTCCTGCGCGACCTCCACGGTGACGTGTTCACGTACTCCGGGCTTGGCGGCATCGCTCAGAGCTACATCGTGGCCAAGACCTCGCACGGATCGACCGGCGCACGAGATCTCAGACTGCCGCTGAGGCGCTCCTCGCTCGTCAAGCAGGGCGCCGTGCTCGGTCGTGTGCGCGTGCCGGTCGGCGCGAGGGACGGCCACCTGCGCTTCGCGATCCGCCCCGCGGGCGATCGAGGCGACGTCGACCCCCGGCCGATCCTGGCGAGCTGGGCGCTGCTTGCCGCGGCACTGCATCCGCCGGGCGCAACGGGACACCTCGACCCGCTCCACGCCGTCGCCGCGCGAGCGGCACGCTCCGGCCGAAGGACGCCGCCGCCGATGCTCGCGCGGGGCGAGCTGAGCGCCGGCCGCTGGGATGAGCTGATCGCGCGCATAGGCGCGCTCCCGGCGCCGAGCGTGGCGCCGGCCGGTTGGGGAGGGTCCACCGGGTTCGGGCGCGTGATAGAAAGCAGCTTCAAGAAAGGTAATGATGAAGGCGCTCGACCAGCCGCTCGACCTGCCGGTGCGAGCGGTGCCTCATGAAGCGCACGTTTTGAGGGCCGATCGGTGAGCAGGCCGGTGCGCGGACCCGAGCTGGCGGAGCTGCGGGCATTCTGCGCGGCGGTGGACCTGGGCAGCCTGGGGCGCGCGGCCAGAGTGCTGCACGTCAGCCAGCCGGCGCTGTCCAAGCGGCTGCGCGTGCTCGAGACGCTGGCGGGCGCTCGCCTGCTCGAGCGCTCACACCGTGGGGTGTCGCCGACGCCGACCGGCAGACGGCTGTACCTTGCGGCACGCCGTGTGCTCGCGGAGGACGAGGCGGTCGAGGAGCTGATCGCCGGAGTGGTCGACGATGCGGTGCCGGCGCGCGTGGCGGCGAGTCCGACGATGGCCGAGTCGGTGCTGCCGCAGCTGCTGGTGGACTTCGAGGGTCGCCATGAGCGCCACCTCTCGGTTGAGCTCACGATTGTCCGCTCGGCGATGGTGTGGGATCTGGTGCGCGACGGGCGCGTCGATCTGGGTCTGGCCGCGGCCGACCCGTCACTCCACGATGAAGGCTCGCTGATTCAGATCCCGATCTGCGACGACGAGATCGTGGTCGTCGTGCCGCAGGACCATCCGTGGGCGGCGGCCCAGGAGATCGACCTCGACGAGTTCGTGAGCACGCCGATAATCATGCGCGATCCCGGCGCCGACAGCCGGCGCACCGTCGATGCCGTGCTCAGACCGCTGGGACTGTCGCTGTCGCCGCCGCTCGCGGAGATCGGCAACACGGCGGCGGCCAAGGATGCGGCGCTTCACGAGGGTGTGCCCCTGCTGCTGTCGAGGCTGACGATGGGAGCCGCCGATGAGAGACTGCTCGTCCGCCAGGTCGCCGGCCTGCGCTTCCCACGTCGCTTCGTGCTTCTCTACGGCACCGAAGACGGTCTCTCGCCGATGGGGCGGGCCCTCGCCGAGCATCTGCGCATGAGCGTCAACGGTGAAGAGGAGACCGCCCCCAGGGACGCAGCCGACAGCAAGGCATAGGGACCGAAGCGCCGCCCGGAGAAGCGCGCTAGCGTTGGTCGCACACGGGACGATCGACTGAGGAGGAGAGAGCATGGCCAAGCAGCCCCGCATCCTCGCCGGGCAGACCGCGGCGATCACAGGCGGCGCGCGCGGGATCGGACGCGCCACCGCGCAGGCGCTTGTCAGGCAGGGGATGAAGGTGGCGATCGGGGACGTGGACCTCGCGGCGGCGCGGCAGACCGCCTCCGAGCTCGGGCCGAGCACGGTGGCGCTCCAGCTCGACGTGACCGACCGCGCGTCGTTCGCGGCGTTCCTCGACAAAGCCGAAGAGCAGCTCGGGCCGGTGGACGTGCTCGTGAACAACGCGGGGATCATGCAGGTGGGACGGTTCATCGACGAGGACGACCTGACGGCCAGGCGCATGGTGGACATCAACATCCACGGCGTGATCCTCGGCATGAAGCTCGCGCTCGAGCGGATGGCGCCGCGCGACTCCGGCCACATCGTGAACATCTCCTCGCAGGCCGGCAAGTTCGGGGCGCCGGGCGGCGCGACGTACTCGGCGACCAAGCACGCCGTCGTCGGCCTCACCGAGGCGGTGCGCGGCGAGCTGCGCCTGATGGGCGCGCACATCGACGTGAGCTATGTGATGCCGTTCGTCGTGAACACGGAACTGGGCTCGGGGCTGGGCGAGGCGCGCGGCATGAAGAGCATGCAGCCGAGCGAGGTGGCGGACGCGATCGTGGAGGCGCTGCAGACCGGCAGGGTGGACGTGTGGCTGCCGAAGTCCTCCAAGCGCACGAACATGCTCGCGGCGGTGCTGCCGAGAAGGCTGTCGGAGGGGATGGCGCGCGCGATGAAGGCCGACAGGGTGCTGGCGGGCGCGGACGCGAACGTGCGCCGCGACTACGAGCTGAGGGCCTCGCGCTCCGAGCCGGGCTTGGCGGCCGCGCCGGAGAAGCCCCAGATCACCGACGGGGCCGACTGAGCCGAGCCCCGACGGGCCGCGCGGTCGGCCGGCGGAGAATCATGCTGTGAAGCGCCGGTCGCTCAGCCGGCGGTCAGCCACTCGGCGACGAGGCGGCCGATCTCGGGGCCGGCGTCCTCCTGCAGGAAGTGCGAGGCGTTCTCGATCACACGCGGCGGCTCGCGGTTGATCGCCTCGGCGAAGCGCTCGCCCGCGGAGAGCGGCAGGATCGGGTCTGAGTCGGCCCACAGCATCAGCGTGGGACGCTTGTCGTCCTTGAGCGCGTCGAGCACGCGCTGGCCGGCCTCCGCGCCAGGAGCGTCGGGCGAGCGGGGGATCATCAGCGGGAAGGCGCGCGCGCCGGCCTTGGAGGCGACGCTCGGGAACGGCGCTTCATACGCGTCGATGACGTCGTCGCCCGGGTCGCGCTTGCAGGCGCCGCGCACGAGCAAGCCGACGGGCAGGTCCTCGGTGCGCTCGACGAAGTCGCGGAACGCCACCCAGGCGTCGGTCATGCGCTGGTGGCCGGTGAACAGGCCGGTGTCGAGGATCACGAGCCGGTCGAAGCGCTCGGGGTGCTCGATGGCGAGGCGCAGTCCGATCGGGCCGCCCCAATCGTGGACGACCATCGTGGCGCCGCGCAGGTCGAGCTGCTCGATCAGCGGCGCGATGGCGGCGACATGGCGGTCATAGGAGTACCAGTCGACGTCGATCGGCTTGTCCGAGCGCCCGAAGCCGGGGAGGTCCGGCGCGATGCAGCGGAAGCCCGCGTCGCGCACGGGCGGGATCACCTTGCGCCACAGGAACGACCAGGTGGGCTCGCCGTGCAGGAAGAACACCGGCGCGCCCTCGCCCTCGTCGAGGTGGGCCAGGCGCAGGCCGTCGTGCTCGCGGTAGTGCGGCTCGAACGGGAAGTTCGGGAGTCCCTGCAGCAGCTCGTCCGGGGTACGCACCGCGTCGGTCATCGCGCGGGTAAGCATATGCGTTAGTCTCGCGCGCGGGATGCACGCAGCGATTGTCCACTTCGCTCCGATCCTGGGGGCCGAGAAGAGCAGGACGCCGTTCTACATCGCCGGCGGAGCTCTCGTGGTGTGGGCGCTGGTCGTGTCGCTCGGCGTGGGCCTGCGCATCCCGAGCTTCCCGCGCACCGTGGCGGCCGAGCGGGCCGTCATGGCCGTGACCGCCGTGCTCGTGGTGGGGACCTTGACGGCCGCGGTTGCGACCTCGGGCGGCTCGACGAGCGCGACGGCGACGGCCACCCCCGCCGGCGGCGCGGCGACGCAGGGAGCGGCGGGGCCACTGAAGCAGGCGGCGAACCCCGAAGGCAAGTTCAGCTTCGCCGCCAAGCAGCTGACCGCGAAAGCCGGGAAGGTCACGATCGACTTCACGAACGCCTCGTCGCTGGAACACAACCTGACGATCGCGCAGGGCAGCAAGGTGCTCGGCGCGACGCCGACATTTCAAGGTGCCACCAAGACGCTGGCGCTGAAACTGGCGCCAGGGACCTACACGTTCTACTGCTCCGTCCCAGGGCACCGCGCCGCAGGGATGGAAGGAAAGCTCACCGTCCAATGAGGAGGACCGGATGAAGCTGTATGTCTGTCACGGAACGTTCAAAACGCCGCGCCCGGGAGGGCATCCGTGCGCGAACGCGTACGAGGCGCTGTGCGACGCCGGCTATGAACCGACGGTCATAAAGGCCCACGGCCTGGGGATTTTGCCGAAGGTGTTCAACATGACGAAGGGGCGTCAGGAGGTGCAGCGGCTGACGGGCAACCGCATGGTGCCGACGCTCGTGCTCGACGACGGCAGCGTGATCG
>CABEAD010000218.1_pt1 | contig 11460 bp, 8 predicted proteins | sample 3132311 | NCBI WGS metagenome assembly CABEAD01 (sample SAMEA5534342, study PRJEB31848) | metagenome | biome: tundra; feature: field; material: soil | place: USA | collected 2013-05 | depth 0.45 m
GGGTGGCGTCGCTCGAGTTCGCGGTCCCCGCCAGTCAACCGTGGCAAGGGCTGTGGAGGGTGTATACGCGCGTGGGGCTGCCGGCGCTCGGACGGGTGGTGTCGCGCGAGTGGGCAGATACCGGGCGCTTCCTGGCGAAGAGCATTCCCGAGTTCTACGAGCGCTGTCCGATGGGGCGAGTCGTGGAGCTGTGGGAAGAGGCGGGGATCGGCGAGCTGCACGTTCGCTCGATGAGCCTCGGCGGAGGCGTGGTGATGTGGGGGCGCAAGCGGGCGGAGAATGCGGTCGGAGCGGACGGGGATGGCGGCACAGAGCAGGCTTGATCGGCCGGCCTTCTACGCGCTGCGGCCCGGCGGGTGGCGCGACGTGGTGACGCTGCTGCACCCGCCGTATACGGCCTGGCATCTCAGCTATGTGGCGATCGGCGCGGCGGTGGCGCCTCGCTTCTACGGCAACCGTCTGGCATGGACCCTGATCGCGTTCCTGCTCGGGGTGGGGGTGTGCGCGCACGCGCTGGACGAGCTGAATGGAAGACCGCTGGGGACGCGTCTGTCGAGACGCACGTTGATCGGACTGGCGGCGGCGGCGCTGGCGGGCGCGGTGGCGATCGGCGTCGTGGGGGCCGTTACGATCTCGCTCGGCCTGCTCGCGTTCGTTGGGGCGGGGACGTTCCTCGTGGTCGCCTACAACCTCGAGCTGTTCGGCGGGCGGTTTCACTCCGACATGTGGTTTGCGCTCGCGTGGGGCGCGTTTCCGGCGCTTACGGGGTTCTGGGTGGAGTCGACCGAACTGCGCGTCGAAGGGGCATTGGCGGCTGGGGCGTGCCTGATGCTGAGCGCGGCACAGCGGCGCTTGAGCACGCCCGTGCGCGAGCTGCGCCGAAGGACCGCGTCGGTGTCGGGCGAGCAACGCCTGGCGGACGGTCACGTCGTGGAGCTCGACGCGGTACGGCTGGCGGCGCCGATGGAGGGCGCGCTGAGAGCGTGCGCCGCCGGACTGGTGCTGCTCGCCGCCGGACTGGTGCTGGCGCGGCTGTGAGGCGACGATTCTCCCGCCGCGGAACGACAGCCGCGACGGGAGGATGCGGGAACCTGCCGGGCGCGTGGATCAGTAGCCGCTCGGGGTGCTCGGTTCGGAGGGCGCGGCGCCGCCGTGACCGCGTCCGTTACGTGCGAAGGCCGCGCGGCGGGGCCGGCGGCCTGTCGACCCGCCGCGGGGGAGGGAGCGGCTCCAGCCGCGCGATGGCTTCAACCCGCGAGGCGCGAAAGACGCACAGACAAACCCCCTCTGGATGCGCGGCCGAGCGGTACATCAGGCCGTCAACGCCGCTGGCGTGCAGTTGCTCGCCCACGCGCTGGAAGGAGGGCCACTGATCCCGTCCCGGCAGGGCATCTGGAAGGCCGAGCGCCGCGAGCGGGCGGTAGAGCGGATCGCTGTCCATCGGCGTGTGGCGCAGCCAGGTGCCCGAGACGGGCACGCTCGCCACGGGCAGCCTCTCCACGACGAGCCTATGAGAACGTGGGGGCTTCGAGCCCCGCGACGATCCGGGAGAGCTCCTCGTAGCCGCCCGAGGCGAGGACGTCGATCGGCTTGCGGTGGTCAAGCGCCGTCAGCGGGCGGTTGAGCCAGACCGGGACGTACTCCTGGTCGAGCACGCCGGCAAGCCGCTCGATGATCGCCGAGAGCTCCACCAGACGCTCCGCCCGTCGCCCCCTGGGCGCCCGTGTGCGGTGCAGCCAGGCGCTGACCGTCGAGACGCCCGCGCCGGTCGCGCGCGCGATGTCGCGCTCCGTCAGCGGCGCGAGCCGCCTGATCCGTATCGCCTCATCTGCGTAGGCCAAGCTCACGCACGACATTGTAGCGAGAAACGGAAGCCAAATGGAAGATGTACGGCAAGCACACGCTCGCAGCGCTCCGTGACGCGCTGGCTGTAGTCCGCCGCGCTCGCCTTGCTCAAAATCCGATCGCCTCCCTGCGCAGATGATCCGCCTGCTCGGCGCCGCGCTGCGGGTCTGAGCGCAGGTCCACATACACGCGGAAGCGGTTGGCAAGCCAAACGTCGCGATGGCGCTCGGCGAACGCCAGCGGGGAGTCGTCGCGGGCCTGGTGAAGCACGAGGTTCGCGCCGCGCTGCACGGGCTCGGCGTCGAGCAGCGCAGCGACCTCGCCCAGCTGATGTCGTGCGGCAACCCACAGCGAGACGACCGGGACGGCGCTCAGAAACGGGGCGAGCAGATCGGCCGCGGCGGCGCCCGTGACCGCGTGGCCGACATCCGCGCCGGCGAGCGAGCGCGAGGCGTCCTCAGTCAGCGCCCGGGAAGTGGTGGCGAAGCGGTGGCATGAGAGGCCGTGCACACCTCGATCGTGTGCCTCCTCGGCCCACAGGTCCAGTAGCGCGCTCGGGTTTGACAGGACACGCACCTTGCGCGGGCCGCTGCCCCTGCTCCGGGCGATCCCCTCCTTCTCCAGGCGTGCCAGGACATAGTGGGCGAGCGTAGTGGAGACCTCGGCGCCTCGCGCGAGCCCAGCCACGGTCCACTCGCGCTCGGGGTCGAGCAGCAGAGCCTGTGCCGCCACCGCGGCACGACCAGCGAGCCGTCGCTCGGATACGCCTGCGCCGAGCTTGCCGCCACCTCCCCGCCGCTCGACATGCACGACGAGGCCGGGGAAGCGAATCTGAGCACGGCCACGCGCGTCCACGATCCCGATGCCGTGGGCGTCGAGCAGCCGCCGGGCATCCGCCGTGCTGTCCTCCGCGACGAGCAAGAGCGGCGGCGAAGGCGATCTCTCGGCAAGCTCATCCTGACCGCGGATCGCAGACCATGCCTCGGGCGTGCGGACGCGCTGCCTGAACTCGACGCGCACCGCTGGTCCGTTCTCTGTGAGCAGCAAAAGGTCGGCCTCAGCCGCGGCATCCTCCAGTCCTGGAATGCGCCGCACGAGCTCCAGCACGTAGCCGGTCGCACCACCAGACATATTTACCGATCTAGTCATATCCATCGCCGCTGTGAATATAGCAGAGACTGTGAATAAGCTAGGTCGGTCGTCAAGTATCGCCAACGCCGGAGAATCCGGCGGGGTGCCCCCCCGGCCCCCTCGTGAGCGCCGCCAGGAGAGGGACCATGACGGCGCTCACGATGAGGTCCGAAACGGGTGCGTGGGTTCAACCCGAACGACTGCCTGCCTGCCTGTGCCCCTTGGGTATGCCCTTTAGGGTACGACCCGCGATCACGCCCGTCAGTCGCGCGAGGCCTACTGCGCGATCGCCCCGTACACCTCCCGGCCCCGCTCCGTCAGCGTCCAGACGTTCGCCAGGCCGTTGGCCTGCCCGTCGCGGCTGTTCTCGACCAGGCCGAGGCGCTTCAGGCGCGCCAAGAGCTTCGAGATCTGGCCCTGGTCTGCGATCCCGGCCTCGTCGCCCACGGCGCGGTTGGAGGAGCCCGGATGGACCGCCACGGCCATCAGCACGCGCACGGTGCGGTAGGTCAGGCGCATCGGAAGCTCGCGCAGGGGATCGCCGTTGGCCGGGCGCGGGCGAGCGCTCGCCTTCGGGACTGGCCGCGCAAGCTCCCTGCGCGCAGCGGCTGAGCCGAGATACGGAAGCACGATCATGCTCATGAGCGGATTGACCAACCCCACGAGCGAACCGTCCCTGCCCTCCAACAGGCGCGAGTGGATCAGCGAGAGGACGCCCCCGACAACGCCCTCGGCCGTCAGGGGTGGTGGACCGTCGCCCTGCTTCGCTTCACGACCTGCCGCCTCCCCCCCGCCTGTGCCCTGTGGGGTGCGATGGGGGGTGTGCCCTTTGGGTATGCCCGTAAGGGTACGGCCCTCGTCGACGATGGCGATTATTTGGGCGAGGACGCGCCGGCGGCGCTCAAGCGCCTTGGGTCCCGCTCCAAGCGTCTCCACGACCACGAGGCGACCTGTACCGGGGTCATAGTCGAGGAACTGAAGCAGCGCGGTGAGCCCGGCACGGATCATCGCCTGCCAAGGGCTGGCGGCCTCATACGCGGGAACGACCTCGTTGGCGATGCGCGCGATCCCGTCGTCGAACGCGGCCAGGAAGCAGTCCTCGCGGTCGGAGAACAGTTCGTAGAACGTGCGCCGTGAGACGCCTGAGCGGGCGACGACGCGGGCGACCGTCGCGTTCGCGGCGCCACGCTCCGTGGCGACCTCGACCATCGCCGAGAGGACCCGCGCACGCTGGATCTCTGAGGTCTCGACGCGGCGCGTCTCATCGTAGGCGCGCGAGGGATGTCGCGGATGGTCGGTTGGCGCGAAACGCATGGTGTGTATGGCAGCCGCCGCGCTCGCGCCGAGCCGCTTGACATCGCGAGCCGCTGCACGGTCACGCACGCAGAGCATCTACGACCGCCACCGCTGGGTCAATACCGTTAACGCAGGCATTCGTGGCTCACGGATGACCACGCTGCGCAGCCGGCCCGCGCGGGAGGGGAAACGTTCAGCCGAACGTGACGTGAAGCGTCTTGCGCAGGATCTTGGGCTGCTTGCCCTTGCTCGACGTGAAGCGCAGCAGGACGCTCGTGCGCAGCTTGCCCGCGCGGCGCTCTTTGAGCGTCAGGACGAGCGTCTGACGGCCCGCCGCGCTCTTGCTGGCGCTCGTCAGGCCCTTGCCGCTCGCCGAGAGCCTGCCGCCCTGCGGGACGATGACGTTCAGCGTGAGCGTCTGGTTGCTCACTGAGCGGTGGACGATCCGCAGAGCGTAAGGGCAGCCCTGCACTTCGATCGACGTGCTCTGCTTGAGCGTAGCCCCGTTCTGCGCCGTGAACGCCGTCGGCATCGCGAGGCTCGCCGTACACAGGTCCCCGTTCGCCGCGAGCGCCGAGAACGGGCCCTCGGGCAGAGTGAGTTCGAAGGCGCTCACCGGCACGTCCGGGACCTGCTTGAACGTGGACGATGTGATCCCGTTCTTTATGAACGTGGTGCCGACGAGATCGACCGTGACGCCGTAGCCCTGAAGCACAACGATCAGGTCCGGGAATTCTTCACCCCCATGGCTCACAAAGTACGCTGGTCCCTCCAGGGGTACCGGAAGTACCGGAGTTACCGCCTTGGCGTGGCCCACAATCGATGCGGCCGGACAGCCGGCTGGATTCGCGTTGAAGACAGAGGCCGGACAGGCCTTCTGCAAGGTTGTGAGTCGAGATGGAAGCTGCTTGGGCAGATCTACCTTGACCGAGCGGATGTTGGCGGAGTTACCAAACGACCCGGGCGGGTAGGAGAGCTTGACGTGGAGGGCAGCTCCAAGCTGCCGGGAGGTCTTGGCCTGGGTGAGGACCGTGAACTTCGGTTTGAAGGGCAGGTTCTTGCAGCCGGTGACGGCGAACGGGCTCGACACTCCCACGCTCGAGCCCGGCGAGCCGTCAGGCAGCGTACCGGTGACCGTCCCGGAGATCTGCTGCTGGGAGCAGTTGGTCGGATTGAAGATGAAGCCGGCCTTGTCGATCGTCACGTTGACCGTCTTTATCCGCAGCGGCACGCCGTCGATGATCCGAGGCAGCGGGTCACTCGTGATCGTGAGCGCCGAGGTGTGGGGATCGACGTGGATCGCCGCCCTGACGATCACGTTGCCGAGGTTGAACGGGCCGGCCTGGGCGTGCGTGAGGATGGTCAGTCCGAATGGCGCTCCCTTGTACGGGCCGGTCAAGAAGACTTCGCCGCGCACCCAGAACGGGTGCGAGCCCGACCCGGCCGCCACCTGGGTGTGCCCGATCAGGCTCTGCGGCCCGCACGTCCCCTGCGATGCCTGCGGTTCGGGGCAAGGTTGTACTTGCGAAAGCATCCCCAGCAACCCGGGCGGCGTGTTGACCTTTACCCCGGCAAGGCCCTGTTCGCGGTCCTGCCGCGAGAGAGTGAGCGTGAATGGGCTAAAGCCGGCTGCGATGGGCGTAACAGTGCCGGCGGCAAAAGCCGGTGCGAATGGAATCGCGGCCGCACAGCCCGTGATGCCGAACGACGACGACGGGGTGGCATCCGGCGTTATCGGCGTGCTCCACGGCGAAAGGTCCGAGGTCGTCGTGAACGTGCCGCAGCTCTGCGGGTTCGCCAGCGGCGCCCGGTCTCCGCCCTTCAGCCGTAGCGTGAGCTCTTCGAATGGCAACTGGGGGTTTTCCGCGAACGTCGTCGTCAACTGGCCCGTCGTCGGGTTCGCCGAGACCTTTCCCTTGAGCTTGATGATTACGCCTGGGCCTTCCGCTTCCAGGTAGAGGCCGTAGAGTTCTCCATTCTCGGCGCTCGCTTCTGTGCATGCGGGCTGGGCTTCGCCACCGCATTCGGGCTGGGCCAGGAACAGGTGGCCGTGGAGTGGCTTTTCGAGCAGTGGCGTGACGACTTCGACGGTCCCTACGGTCGCGCCGGGGGGGCAATGGCCGGCCGTCAGATGAGAGAGCCCATCTGGCCCGATCGCTTCGCCTTCGCCCGCTTCATCGGGATGCGGCATGCCGTGGGGAATCTGGATTCCGTGTGCACCGCTCGCGGCGCAGCCTTCCAATCCCTCGGCGCCCGGCGGGGACAAGGAGACGCCGGCGGGTAGCGTAATCGTCGCGTCGCGAAGCTCGGCCGCCGCGACGTTTGGAGGCTGACTCGGCATCGGTGGCAGCTCGAGCTTGACTTCATACCCCGAGGGTGTGTCGACCTGCGTCGTCGCCGGCTCGAGTCGAAGGGTTGGGTCGAACTGAAGCCTGTCGCAGCCGTCGATGCGTGTATAGGCCACCGGGTCTTCGGGCGTGGAGACCCAATGCCCCGGTTCTTCCCAAGCATCGGCTTGCAGTTTCGACACCAGCGGTCCCGCTTCGCAGTCTCCCGGATTGGTGAGGAACGCGGCGGGCGCGCTGACACCGCCGTTGTGCGTGTTCGGATCGCCGAACAGCGTCAGCGCTACCCCCTTGATGCCGAGGCCACGCGCGATTCCAGGGACCGCCACCCTCACGTGGTAGCCGGAGCGCGACCGGACAAGGCTCGCGAACATCGTCGCCAGATGACCGAAGTAGTTGAACGCGAACTCCGCGGGGTAGCCCGCCTCGGGCACCACGTTATAGACGGGAGTCACTAATGCAAACTTTGTGGCTGTGCCAACCACGTCAGGGGTCGCTCCGCTGCGGATCACAGTCACGCTGCCCACCACGCTTGCGGGAGGACATGCGGTCAGGGTTCGGCCGAACGCGTGTTCGAGACCTTCGGTCGAGAATTCAAAGGGTTCACTCATTGGGTCGGTCACGTCGCTCTCGGGACATTGCGCCGCGGCACGCGGATTCCCGACCAACCCGTCCGGGAGGTCCACCATGACGTCCTTTAGTTCCTGCACGGGAAAGGCGCCTTCAAAGCCAGCCCCCTGTTCGAAGCGCGGCGAGAAGACGCTGGTCACGTCGAACCTCGCTGTTACGGCGTTTGGATGATCGCCAGCCTGAAGATCCGGCGCCCCCGACACATCGGTCGCCTGGAGGCTCGCGTCCTGCACGGCGAGCGAGGGCGGCGCACCGTTGATCGTGTTGGCGGCCGTTGCGGGCACGCTAGTCACGGCGGTCGCGCCGCCGCCTCCTTCGATCGTTGCGCTGTTTGTCGCGGTGGCAGGTGTCGGTCCGAGGACTTCCACTGGGATGCGCACCGTGAGAAACCCTTCCGGTGCCAGCCGTTCACCGGCGCCGCCGTAGGTGCAAACGACCTCGGACGGGGGCGATTCCGTGCATTTCACCGGCGCCGTGCCGCGTTCGGAGCCGATCCATTCGAGCAGATTTTCCGCGGGTGAGGTCACCCCGGTCGCGATCCGGTCGACGCCGGCCACGGCCACCCCGGGCGGGAGCGTGTCGGTGATCGTCACGGCTCCTTCGGTGGCCTGGCTACCGACGTTCGTCGCGAAGATTTCATAGCCGTCGCATTGGGTGACCGTTTCTCTGCATCGCTCGCCGTCGCCGGCGGAGAAGTTCGTCGGGTAGGCCACCGATTGAATGGCCCAGCCCGGCGTGGCAGACGCAGCGCGCGCCGGTGGCGCACAGAGCCCGAACGCCGCCAGGGTGAGCGAGATCGTCGCGATGATCATGGTGGCCATGGTTACCGGGATTCTAAAGAGACCACTCGCTCTCATCCGAGCTCGCTTTGAGCCCTTCCCTATTACGCTGACCTTCGAGACCGACTCATAGACCGGTCGCTTTACTAGAGACCGGCCTTTGGCCTCTTGGCCTAGCAAGAGAAAACGATCTCTTACTAGCCAGTTACGAAAAGTAGAATTAGAAAAGAGGGGCATTACTTACCCCCCTTGCGAGTAGTGGTGGTATGGCTGGCCTTTTTGGCCTTGGTGGGGCCGTAGCGTTTACGGGCCTGGGCTTCGCATGCCTGGCGCTTGTGCCGGTTGTGTTTGGCGTGGCATGCCTTCAGCGCTTTCGCGAGCTTCTGCGCCCTGATCTGTGCGGCGGTCTTTGGCTTCACAGGCACTGGCGTTGGCGGGGCGAGGTTCCCGCCTTCCGCGGTGGCGCTGGCAGGCGCGCTGAGCTGCGGGGGCTGGCTCAGGGCGCCTTGGCATTCCTCTCCCGAGCACGAGACCGGCAGTTCGGTGCCTGGAAATCCCCCTTCCCTGCGAGCGTCATACACATCGAGCTGCGTGTCGGTGTCTTCCGGCACCAGCGAGTCCGCTGTCGTAAAGAGCACGTTCTGTCCGGAGGCGTCCATCCCCCACAGGCGAACCGCAGGCCCGCCTTCGACCAGCGATGCGTCGTGTCCGTCGGAGATTAGATGCACGTTTCCCGCCTCGTACTCGTAGACGTTCGTCGCCCCGTCGAGGGCTTGTGGCGTGAGGCTGTTCTTGCTCTGAAACACGACGACGGAGCCGTCGCTGGTTACCCGCAGCGACGACGCGGCCGTGGTTGGCTGATCGGCCGTCCGATAGTTCGCTCCTGTCGCGAGTGTCGGGGCGTCTTCGCGCACATTCGTGTTGCCATCGTTGTTGAACGAGCCATTCGCTCCGACGGAGACGCGCACCAGCCGTCCTGTCGCCGCGTCGTACTCAAACAGCTGTGGCGCGCTTTCTCCGCTTGTGTCGTCGCTCGTCAGGTCGGCCGCGCTCGCGAAGACCAGGAAGCGCCCATCCGGGGTCGCGTCAACGTTGTCTCCCCGCTGCCGCCAGACGTCTTCGTCTTCGCCACTCAGCGTCGCGACGAACCGGGTCGTCTGGGTGACAGTGTCGAATACATACATGTTGTCTTTTCCGGCCATGGCTTGTTGACCTTCCCCGTTGCTGCCCGTAGTGAGTTGGCCTCGCGCCACGAAGTAGACATGTGAGCCGTCCTCTGACACGCGTACCACGCCAAGCACTTCGGCGCCGCTCCCTGGCGTGGCGTCACCTTCGCCGCCTTTGGAGACCATGACGAGGCGCTTGATGCCCGAGCCTTCCAGTTCCACCTCGTAGAGGTCGCTGGTGGAGTCGGTGTCGGCGTTTAGGAGCGGCTGTGTGGTTCTGAAGAAGACCTTGGTGCCGTCGCGCGACGCGCCTTCAAACACCCCTTCGCTTCGAGACGCTTCTAGAAGCTCGTCCGTTTCACAGCTCGCAGTGCATTCTCTGCCAGGCGTGTTGAGAGGCGGCTCAGAGATGTCCAGCGTCCTGGAGCCGTCGACCCGTACGTACACTTCGTTGCTCACCGGCGCCAAAGGCGGTGGTCCGAACCGTTCTTCGCACGCCGCCCTCGGTTCTTCGGCTTCGCACGCTTCGAGTTTGGCGGTGGCTTCGCGGCACGCTTGCGAGGCCCGCCTTCCGATGGCAGTAAAGAAGATGCTGCCACCGCTTTCAGAGATCGCGTTATACATCGTCCGTTCGGATTCGCCTTCCTGGCCTCCCAAAACGGTGCCGCACTGACTGAGCAGCTTTGCGCCTTCGTTCACGTAGGTGTGGCCAGCGAGATGGCCTTCGTTGCTGACCCCCACAAGGGTGGGTTCCGTATTCCCGGCGCCGGAGTATTCGTAGAGACTTGCTGGGCCGAAGACACCGGAGACGAGCGTCGTGTCGCCCGGCCACACTTTATGTTCCGACGAGGTTAGAACGCCGAACAACACATGGGTGAGGCCGGCCGAGGCTCCTAGCAAAGTGATGCGTTCGATGGAAACGTTGGCGGGCGTGGTCCTCGCTGCGGTGGACCCGGCGTCGCCAGGCCCGATGCGATCAAGGCTTCCGTCGGGTTCGCGCCGGTAGAGTTCTTCGACGCCTTCGGGCTTGGACGCTTCGTGGAGCATCCATAATGTCCCTGAAAGATCGGCGCTTGCGCCTTCGAAGGCTGCTTGCGAGTAGCGCGACGCCGGCGGCTCGAGTGCGGTAGTCGTCCATCCGGCAGCGTTGCGCTGCGAGCTGTAGACCGCACCGGTGTTCGGGTATATCAGGTCATTTTCCGTTTCTGCGAATGCACCTGTGCTCACGGTAATCACACGCGATCCGTCGGGCGACTGGATCGGAACTCCGCCCGGATTCGCGCCCTCCTTGTATGCGGGAGTCACGAGCTCATATGCGCGGCAGTCCGCGAGATACGTCCGAAAGCCCGGAGAGCCCTCGTTCGGACATCCCACGCCCGCGTCCGCCACGGTTGCAGGTGCCACGATCCCCACAAGGGCGCCTGCCACAAGTCCGCCTGCTATCACTCCCACAAGGCGCCCGCGCATCCCCCTCAACAGGATTCGGCCTCGCACTGGTCGGGCCGACACACCGGCAGCCACCTCCCGGCTTTCCTCCCAATGCCCGTTCAACGCTCCGACCCCTTTCTGTTCGAGCGCCATCGCCGGAGAGGGTTGAGGGCGATGACGCTCGAGCAGATACCGGCCTGCGCGAAACGCCCTGCTCGCCGTGCGCGCTGCCCCACTCTCCGCGGCTCTCGCCTGGATCCTCCTTGACACCAAAGTCCCCACTCCTCTCCTGTCCGATCCTCTGCCCTGCCGTCCGCGGCGCCGAGCCGCTTGGCATCGCGAGCCGCTGCGCGGTCACGCACACAGAGCATCTACGACCGCCGCGGCCGGGTCAATACCGTTAACGCAGGCATTCGTGGGCAGCCGGAAGCGGCAGGGCGCGGCTCGCAGCGTCAGCCTGAGGGACCTAAGATGGTCGATATGGTCGTTGACTACGACACCGAGGCTGGCGCAACCTACGTGGAGCTGCCCGGCTACGATGAGGCCGGCGCTCACCGTGTGGTCGAGGTGATCAGGGGTCTTCTCACCGTCGACGTCGACGACTCCGGCGAGCCGATCGGCGTGGAGCTCCTCAGGGCGCCCGCCGAGATCGATGAGACGACGCTGCGGGCGCTCGCCGAGCGCTTCCCGTCGCTCGACCTCGCGCAACTGCGCGCGGCTCTCGCCGGGCGACGCCTGGCGACGCCTGGCGACGGCCTGATCCTCGCGCGCCGCAGCCGGCCGGCCCGCCCGATGTCAATACCGTTAATGTAGGTATTCGTGAGCGCGGGGTCCATACCG
>CABEAD010000220.1_pt1 | contig 11310 bp, 9 predicted proteins | sample 3132311 | NCBI WGS metagenome assembly CABEAD01 (sample SAMEA5534342, study PRJEB31848) | metagenome | biome: tundra; feature: field; material: soil | place: USA | collected 2013-05 | depth 0.45 m
TCCGCGCGTGTCGGGAAGCGCGGACAAGCCCCGCGTCGCCGCGATCAGGCGCTGCGCCAGCAGCGGGATGTCGAACACGTTCGCGCGATCGGCCTCCTCGCCGGGCTGGGGACGCTGCTGTTCGACCTGCTCACGCCCGGCGAGGAGGCCGATCGCGCGAACGTGTTCGACATCCCGCTGCTGGCGCAGCGCCTGATCGCGGCGACGCGGGGCTTGTCCGCGCTTCCCGACACGCGCGGACTCGCGCTCGGCTACTTTGGCGCGAGCACGGGCGCCGCCGCGGCGCTCGCCGCCGCCGCCGAGGCGGGTCGGAGCGTTGGAGCCGTGGTCTCGCGCGGCGGACGGCCCGACCTGGCAATGGACGTTCTCGGCGAGGTGCTCGCCCCGACGCTGTTGATCGTCGGCGGCGAGGACCGGCAGGTGCTCGAGCTCAACCGGCTCGCCCAGGCGCGCTTGCGCTGCCCCAATCGTCTCGCGGTCGTGCCGGGGGCCAGCCACCTGTTCGAAGAGCCAGGCGCGCTCGAGCAGGTCGCGCGCCTGGCGAGCGACTGGTTCGCCACCCACCTGTCGCGCGGTCGTCCGCCGGCGGGCTGACCGTCAGCCGCTTCGCCCTGGCCGGTCGAGCACGCGGTGCTCGACGCCGCCGGGTCCCGCGATCAGGATGTCGCTGACCATCTCCGGCGCGAACAGGCCGTGGTCGACGACACCGGGTGTGGCGGACAGCCGCTCCGCCAGACGCCGCGGCTCCTCGACGGGCCCGAGATAGTCGGCGATCAGGTTGCCGTCGGGGCTGGGGGGCGCCTCGCGCAGGACCGCGCCGTCGAGCGAGGCGAGCGTCGCGAGAGCGCCGAAGCGCAGGATCTCGAGCGGCACGGGCGCGCGCAGCGCCGGAACGACCTTCTCAGCCGAGGCGATCACGACGAAGCGCGTGGCGGCCGCGGCGACGATCTTCTCGCGCGTGTGGGCGCCGCCGCCGCCCTTGATGAGCCACCCGTTCGGGTCGATCTGGTCGGCGCCGTCGATCGCGATGTCAAGCTGGCCGAGCTCGTCGAGCTCTTCCACGACGAGCCCCACCTCGCGCGCGGCGCGCTCTGTGGCGGGCGATGTGGCGACGCAGCGCAGTCGCAGCTTGCGCGCGGCGAGCGCGGGGAGCAGATGGGCGACGGTCGACCCGGTTCCGAGTCCGACGAGCGCGCCGTCGGCGACGAGCGCGGCGGCCGCCTGCGCAGCGGCGCGCTTATGGTTCTCGGCGTCGTTCAGCGACGGTGTCGCAGTCGTGTGAGGGGACCCCATGGTGAGCGCGACCTTATCGCTCCCGGTCCCCGCGGGCCCAGCCGCTCCGGCGACTGGGGCGCGCCGAGCAAGAAGCCCTGTCCGAGCGAGCAGCCGAGCTCGCGCGCGAGCCGTAGCTGACGCTCGGTCTCGATCCCCACAGCGACTGTCGTCAGGCCGGCCTCACGCGCGAGCGCGACGATCGCCACGACGAGCGCGCGCTTGCCCTCGTCGGCCTGCAGGCCCCGGATGAGCTCGCGGTCGATCTTGATCATGTCGAGTGGGAGCGTCCCCGGCAGGCTCAGGCGGGACTCGCCGGACCCGAACCTGTCCAGTGCGATGCGCACGCCGAGGCGCTTGACGTTCTCGAGCGTCGCCCGGGCGCGCTCGGGGTCGCGCAGGATGGCCTCCTCTGACGCCTCGATGCAGAGCGCGTCAGCGGGGAGCGCGTGGCGCGCGAGGGCGCTCTCCACACGCGCGGCGAGGTCGATCTCGGTCAGCCAGCGCGAGGAGACGTTGACCGAGACCGCGAGCTCATCGGCGGCGCGACGCCATGCGGCGGCCTGGGCGCAGGCGGCGTCGAGCACCCACGTGCCGAACTCCGTGATCAGCTCGCTGTCTTCGGCGAGCGGCAGGAACATCGAGGGCTCCATCGGCTCGCCGTCCGCGGGGTGCCAGCGCAACAGCGCCTCATACCCCGCGACGCCGCCTCCGCCGAGGGGCAGCATCGGCTGATAGGCGAGCACGAGCTCGTCGCGTGGGAGCGCCTGGCGCAGACGGGCCTCGACGTCCAGCCGCGCCGTCATCTCGCTGCGCAGGCTCTCGTCGAACAGCTCCAGCCCGTAGCCGCCGGCGCGCTTGGCGCGGTACATCGCGACGTCGGCCTCGCGCAGCAGCGTCTCGGCGTCGGTTTCAGGGTCGTGGGAGACCGACACGCCGACGCTTGCGAGCATCGACACCTCGGCGGAGCCGACCACGAACGGCTCCTCCAGGGCGTGGAGCACACGCTCGGCGACGGTGAGCGCCTCCGCGTCGCTCTGGAGGTCCTCGGCGAGGACGACGAACTCGTCGCCGCCGAGGCGCGCGACCGTGTCGCTGTCGCGCATCATCGCCGCGAGCCTCGCGGCGACGGAGGTGAGCAGGTGGTCGCCGAGCGCGTGCCCAAGGTTGTCGTTGATCGCCTTGAAGCGGTCGAGGTCGACGAACAGCATCGCCACCAGCCCGTGGCTGCGGTGCAGGCGGGTGAGCGCCTGGTGCGCGCGGTCCATCAAGAGCAGCCGGTTGGGGAGCTTGGTGAGCGGGTCGTGCAACGCCTGGCGCTCCCGCCACATGCGGTCGGTGACGTCCTTCGCGGCGGCATACCAGGTGCTCCCGTCGCAGCGTGCGCTCCACAGCAGCCAGCGCCAGGACCCGTCGCGGTGGCGGTAGCGGTTGGTGAAGTTCGTCAGCTGCGCCGTGTGGTCGCGACCGGCGAGCATCAATGCCGCGGTCTGCTCGACGTCGTCGGGGTGGACGAGATCGCGCATCGACCGCGAGAGCAGCTCTTCGCGCGGCCAGCCGAGGACCTCCTCCCAGGCGGGGTTCAGCAGCATGAAACGGCCGTCGAGGGAGATGGCGGCGAGCAGGTCGCTCGTCGTCTGAAAGAGCCGGACGATCTGCGCTTCCTCGTCGTCGCCGCGCGCGGGCGCCGCGGCGCGCGCGACGTTCGCCGGCTCCTCTTTCGGTGTCTCAGAAGCTCTGTCGAAGGCGGGATCCATATTTGAGCGAACGCCCCTCTTTTGCCGCCTCGGCGACATGCGGGTGGCATGGACGCCTCCCACGATCGTCGGCTGCGCTGAGCTCTTGCTGACCCAGCCTATGGTTGAACGGACGGATTTCCTAGTCAGACCGCTCAGAACACGTTCTCAGAGACCGCTGGCGCCGAGCTGCGCCGCATGCTGGCCGTCAGGCGATTTGGACGCGGACGCCGGGGAGCTCTCGGGTGGGTGCCCGCCCCGCAGGAAGCGCCACACCGCGAGGCACATGAGCACGGTCATGATCACGGCGCTCGACGCGCACCACTCGCAGATCGCGTGGATCGAGAACAGCTCGCGATAGGTCAGGTAGGCGGAGAAGCCGAAGCCGCCGAGGGTGAGAGCGAGCGTCGCGAAACGGCTCGTCTCACGTTCGGGGGCCAGCAGCGAGGCGAGGATCGCCACATAGCCGATCAGGCCCATCAGCGCCACGGGGACGCCGGCGAGCTCGGAGTAGACCGATGTTTGCACCTTCAGACAGTTGCCGCCGGTGGTGCAGACCGGCGGGGCGCCCGAGTAGTGGACCCAGGTCAGGTAGCTCGCCACGCCGAGGCCGACCGCCGCGAGCACGATTGTCGTGACTCTAAGGGCACGCGAGCTCACCGCGCCGCTCATCACGTTCGCTCAGGCTTTCAGCTGCTTTTCGATGGCCGCTTCGAACGAGCTCGGTTCGGTGAGCGACGCCGGCTTGAATTCGCTCAACGAGCCTCCGGTCTTGCCGAGCAAGAAGGACGGGGTGCCGTTGAAGCCGGCCTGGTTGGCGGCCTGGGCGTCGGTCGTGACCTGGGTTGAAAATGCCGGATCGTTGCGGGCCGAGCTCCAGTTGGTGAGGTTCAGGCCAGGTATCTGGGAGGCCAATCCCTGCAGGTAGCTTTCGGTGACATAGCCGCTGTTCTCTTCTCCCTGCTCGCGGTAGAAGAGCTCGAGGTACTGCCACATGAGGTTCTGCTTGCCGGCGGCGAGCGCAGCGACCTGCTGGGAGCGGAACGTTTCCGGTTCGCGCGTGGCCGTCTCCAGCGAGCGGTATTCGATCTTCAGCTTGCCGGCGCGCACGTACTTTCCGATCAACGCGGGCAGAGCCCCGAGCGTGAAGTCCTTGCAGACGGGGCACTCGAGATCGCCGAAGTACTGCAGCGTGAGCGGAGCGTTCGGCTTGCCGAGTGTGTCGCCGCCCTGGGGGATGCCCCGCAGCAGGGATGTGACGTCCGCCGTCGCCTGGTTGGCCGCTGCGCTTTTCGGAGCAACCGCCTTTTTGGAGCCGCCGCCCGTGGCGAGCAGGACGATCACGATGACCACGACCACCACTCCGGCGACTCCGCCGAGCTGGATCAGGCGCTTGCGCTGGGCGCCCCGCGCCGCCTCGGCTGCCTCGAGGGCCTTGCGCTGGGCGCGCGCCTGCTCGCGGCGCTGCTTGCGCGTGAGGTCGGACTCGTGATCCTCGACCGGGCTCATCGATGCAACTTTTGCACACTTGGCCTCAAGATTGCTTAAGGAGCGGCCTCGGGAGCGGGCGTGCGGGGCAGAGGACGGTCCAGCGCGGGGTGAGTCTGCGCCGGCATGGGGCCGAGTCCGGTGCCGCACGGCCTCGCGAGGGTCCCATGCGGGCCGTCCGTGGCGTACCGTAGATCTAAGCGATGCCCCCGTAGCTCAGCTGGATAGAGCGTCGGACTTCTAATCCGAATGTCGCAGGTTCGAATCCTGCCGGGGGCGCTCTCACTTATTCCAGCTCCGGCAGCGGATAGTCAGCGCAGACGCCGGCCTCGCTGACCTCGACGACGCGGTTGATCATGAACTCGCCTGGATCGCTGGCACCTCTCAGCTTTGTCTGCTGCTCGATGTGCGCGAATGCGATGTCGAGCAGTTGCTGTTGTGCCTCTCGCGAGGGAGTCGGAAGCACGATGAGGCCGGGGTGGACGGACTGCCCCTCGCACAGCCGGCGGAAGTCTCCAAAGTTGTTCGTGACGAGAGTTCGGTCCTCGTCCATGCAATGCCGCAAGACCTCCGTGTCGGAGCGGCCGAGGAGTGCTCTGTCGCGGTTGCAGGTGGCGTCGAGGCCGTGGTGGTGCGCGACGTCAACCAGCGACGGGGACAGGTCCTCGTCGATCCAGAGCTTCATCGGCGTCCCGCCACGGTCGTGTGGGCCGTCCGCGCCGTGGGTGCGTCTTGGCGTACGTGTAGGCCGTTTGGAATGCCTCGGCGGGTATGTGCGGGTAGTCCTCGGTCAGCGTCGCGATGGTGTCGCCGCTTTCGATGCGTTGCGCGATGGCGCGCACGCCGATGCGGGTACCACGGATCACCGGCTCGCCGCCCTTGATGCTCGGGTTCGTCTCGATCCATTGGTCGCGCAGCCTCGCATAGCTCTCGGCTGCATAAACGGTCTCGCTGACCTCGGGGGACCAGCGCACGACCAACGCGTCGCTGATGTGCAGCTCGGAGCCGTGTCCGGCGCGGTAGGGCTCCGTCTCGCGGACCCATCGCCTGATCTTCCGCTTGACCGTGATCGGCAGCGGGAGCGCCGTCTTCTGTAGGAGCGCCACGACGCCCACGTCCTCGCTGCGCAGCCAGCTGTGGTCGCGGCGCCTGTGGACGGTCACGATGTTCTGCTCGATCGCCTTGTCGAGCGCGCCCAGCGGGACATGCGCGATCTCGACGGCCTCGCGGCGTGTGAGCATAGGGGTGTCGGCAGTCCTCGGCATAAATAGCTCCTTGCGAGGAATAGTTTAGCGGGATTGGGGGGCGTTCGTCAAATACCGCCTGATTGGGCGTGCACGCCTCGGTCGCGCAGCCAGCCAAAGCACGTGGTGGGCATCGGACGCGGGCGGTAGGCTCGCGTCGGTGAGCACCGTGCTGGATCCGGCGGCAGTGCGCAGGGGTCGCGTCCATGCCCGCTACTTCCGCGAGAACTTCGCGCAGGGCGGCATCGACCTCGCGCAGATCACCCCTGAGCTGGTGACCAACGCCGACGCGGCGATCGCCTCCAGCGGGCGTCCGCGCGGGCGGATTCTGCTCGCCTTCACTGTACGGAGAGGTGCGCTGCGAGGCTATCGAGACCTTGCAACGCCGTGCCCTGGACGCGCCGCGGCCGCAGGTCGTCGTCCGGGTCGACCGCAGCGGGCTGAACGAGCACCATCCCATGGTGCAGCGTCTGTACGCGGCGATCGACCGTGTGCTCGCGCCCATCGTCGCCGATGAGGAGCGCAGGGGGGGCGCTCACGTCGTCCCCAGGTGCTCCGCCACCGGGCGCACGAGAGGCTGATGCGGGCGTTCCTTGATCCCGAGGTCTTCGATGGAGGCGTACGGATGGTGTCCGACGAAAGCAGGCGCCCATCGGCGCAGACGGCGCTGGAGCTGGGCTGATCGGCCCCCGACTATCCGCGCCCGAACACTCGCGACGGTAGGATCGCCGCCCCCGATGTTCGTGCTCGTCGCATTGGTGTACCCGTGCGTGCTCGCGTTGCTGTGCGTTGGCGCGGGACTGCTGGTCGACCGCGCCAGCGGGGGATTTCTGCCGGGGATGCTGCTCCCGGCGATCGGCGCCGCGGCGCTGATCGCGGTCTCCCAGTTGACGACCTACCTGGCGCCGCTGGCGCGTGGGACTCCTGTCGTGATGGTCGCGGTCGCGGTGGCGGGCTTCGTGCTCGGATCCAGTCGCTTACGCGCGCTTGCGCGGGGTTGGCGGGCGCGGCTGTGGCGGCTCGCGGTGTTGGCGATCGCCTACGCGGTGGCGCTTGCTCCGGTGTTGCTCGCGGGTCGGCCGACGTTCTCGTCGTACATGGCTCTGGGGGACTCGGCGTTTCACATGATGGGCGCGGACTTCCTGATCCGTCACGGCCAGAGCTACGGGAATCTGGACCTCGCCAACTCCTATGGCCTGTTCATCGACGGCCACTACAACACGGGCTATCCCTCCGGCGCGGACACGCTGTTCGGTGGCAGCGCCTTCGTGCTGGGCCTTCCCCTGATCTGGGCGTTCCAGCCGTTCAACGCGTTCATGCTCGCCAGCACGGCGGGCCCCGCGTGGGTGCTGGCGCGGCGGATCGGCCTCGACCGCGGCTGGGCCGCGCTCGCCGCGCTGAGCGTGACGGCGCCCGCGCTCGTGTACGGCTACGAGCTGATCGGGTCGATCAAGGAGATCGTCGCGCTCCCTTTGGTGATGAGCATGGGTGCGCTCGTCGTGCTGCACCGGCGCTGGCTGGGAGGGAGCGCGAGGGGCGCGATCCCCTTCGCCATCGTGATCGCGGGCGGAACGTCGGCGCTCGGGGTGGCGTTCGGCGCCTGGGCGCTGGTGGCGATCGCGGTGCTCGTCGCGGTCGCGCTCGTGGGACTCGCGAGAGGGTCGATGGGCTTGCGCTCGTCGCTGGGACTGATCGGTGTGGGGGCGATAGTCGTGCTCGCCGGCGCCTACCCCACATTCGTTAATCTGTCGGGGTCGGTGCGCGTGGCGCAGGCCATCGCCTCGACCTCCAACCCCGGCAACCTGCACGCGCCATTGCGGCCCGAGCAGGTGCTCGGGGTCTGGCTGAAGGGTGGCTACAAGGGGCTCCCGACGGGGGGCGCCATGACGCTCACATATGTGTTGATGGCGGTTTCGCTGGTCGCGATCGTGCTGGGTGTGGCGCATGTTGTGCGCGTTCGCGAGCGCGCGCTGGCGGGGTGGTTTGCGCTGATGCTCGTGGTGTGGGCGGCACTGTCCATATATGGCACGACGTGGACCGGCGCCAAGACGCTGATGCTGACCTCGCCCGCGGTCGTGCTGATGGCGTGGGCGGGCGTGGCCGCGCTGCGGTCCTCGCGGTTGCGGCTCATCGCGCCGCTGCTCGCGCTCGCGCTCGCGGGCGGGGTGGTCTCCTCCGACGCAATGCAGTACCACGGCTCCAACCTCGCGCCCACCGCGCGCTACGCGGAGCTTGCCTCTCTGAACACGCGCTTCGCGGGGAGGGGCCCGACGCTGTTCACCGACTTCGACGAATACTCGCTCTATGAGCTGCGTGACCTGGACGTGGGTGGACCCGACTTCGCCTCCCCGCCGCCCGCGCTCGCCGCGGCCGCGAGGGGCTATGGCCAGCCGGTGGAACTCGGCCGGGTGGCGCCCGCGGCCCTGTCCGCCTACCCGCTGATCGTCACGCGCCGCGACCCGAGCGCTCCACGTCCCCCCGCCGCCTATCGCCTTGCCTGGCAGGGCGTCTACTACCAGGTGTGGCGCCGCATTCCGGGGGCCCCCTCGCGCAGGCCTGTGCCTGCCGGAGCGCGTGACACCCGGCTCGTCACCGTGCCCCTCGCGCGCACGGTCCGCCCGCCCGGCTGGGCGCTCTCGCGGAAGGGCATCGTCATGAGCCGGGCGGGAACCCTGAGCGCCACGTTCACCCTTCACCACGGCGGCGCGTGGGAGCTGTGGCTGAAGGGCGACGTCATGCGCGCGCTGACGGTCCGCATCGACGGCCTCACGCTCGGTACGCTCGGCGGGCAGCTCGACGGCAACTCGCTCGTGGTCAACGCGCTTACTCCACTCCGCGCACGCCTTGGCGCAGGACGCCACACGCTGACGATCACGCGTCCCGGCGCCGACCTCGCGCCCGGCGACGGCGGGGCGGCGATGCTCGCGGCGATCTTCCTGCACCCGGCGGTCAGCCTGTGAGCGGCTCGGCGAAGCGACCCACGCAGGACGAGATCCTGCTCGGCGACTGCCTGGAGCTCCTGCCGCGCTTCGAGGACGGGTGCTTCCAGCTGATCTACATCGACCCGCCGTTCAACACCGGCAGGGAGCAGACGCGCAGGACGCTCAGGGCAACGCCGGACGAGGACGGCGAGACGACGGGCTTTCAGGGGAGGCGCTATTCGATGAGCCTGCTCGCCGAGAGCTCCTACCGCGACGCGTTCGAGGACTACCTCGCGTTCATCGCGCCGCGTATGGAGCACGCGCACAGGCTGCTCGCGCGCGAGGGGACGCTCTACTTCCACATCGACTATCGCGAGGCCCACCACTGCAAGCTGCTGCTGGATGAGATCTTCGGGCGGGAGTGCTTCCTGAACGAGATCGTGTGGGCGTACGACTACGGGGCGCGCACCAAGCGGCGCTGGCCGGCCAAGCACGACACGATCCTCGTGTACGTGAGGGACCCCGACGCGTACTTCTTCGACGCGGAGGCGGTGGACCGCGAGCCGTACATGGCGCCCGGCCTCGTCACGCCCGAGAAGGCGGCGCGGGGGAAGCTGCCGACCGACGTGTGGTGGCACACGATCGTGCCCACCAACGGGGCGGAGAAGACCGGCTATCCGACGCAGAAGCCGGAGGGGGTGGTGCGGCGCATGGTGGCGGCCTCCACGCGCGAGGGCGACTGGTGCCTTGACTTCTTCGCGGGCAGCGGCACGCTCGGCGCGGTCGCCGCCAAGCTGGGCCGCAGATATGTCCTGATCGACTCCAACCCCGAGGCGGTCGAGGTCATGCGCGCGCGCCTGGGCTTCGTGGAGCGGCGGGCCGCCGCCGGCCCCGGCTGAGGGCACGGGCGCCGCCGGCCGCGCCGACCCCAGGCGATGCCCGGGGGAGATAGGGTGCAGGCGGTGGCCGACCGCGTGTTGATCCTCTCGTGGGAGTACCCCCCGGTGATCGAGGGGGGCCTTGCCAGGCACGTGCGCAAGCTTGCAGAGGAGCTCGTCGCCCAGGGGACCGTCGTCGACGTGCTGACCCGCGGGGGCGAGCGCGGAGGAGAGCGCTCGGCGGGGATGCACACGGTGGTGGACACCTGCGAGGAGGATCTGCGCGGGGTGGGGGTCCACCGCGTGCGCGAGCCCTCCTATCCGCGCGACCTCGACCGATTCCTCTCCTGGGTCTCCCAGATGAACGACGACATGCTCGCCGCCGGCAGGGCCTTGGCCGAAGAGCACTCCTACGACCTCATCCACGGCCACGACTGGCTCGTCGCGCACGCTTCCGCCGCGCTCTCCGATCTCCTTGAAGTGCCCTACGTGACGACGATCCACGCCACCGAGCACGGCCGCCACCAGGGCTGGGTCGACAAACCGCCGCAGTCCTCCATCCACGCGATCGAGCGCTGGATGGCCCACCGCGCCGACTCGGTCATCACCTGCTCGCACTACATGCGCGGCCATGTCGCCGACATCTTCGACATCGACGAGCGCCGCATCACTGTCATCCCCAATGGGATCGACCCGGACGAACTGCGACCCGTCGACGACCTGCAAGCGCTGCGCCTGCAGTTCGCCCAGCCCGAGCAGAAGCTCGTGCTGCTCGTCGGGCGGCTGGTCTATGAGAAGGGCTTTCAGCTAGCGCTCGACGCGCTGCCCGAAGTGATCGAGAAGGTCGGCGACGTGCGCTTCCTGGTGGCCGGCTCCGGAACGCACGAGGGAGAGCTGAAGGCCCAGGCCGAGCGCTTGGGCCTCAGCGAGCACGGCGTCTTCCTCGGCTGGATCGGCGACGACGCGCTGCACTCGCTCTACCGCATCGCGGACCTGTGCGTGGTGCCGTCGCTGTATGAGCCGTTTGGGCTCGTGGCCTTGGAGGCGATGGCCTCCGGCTGCCCGTGCATCGTCGCCGACACCGGCGGCCTGCGCGAGGTCGTGCCGGCGGGGGAGCGCGTCGGCCTGCGCTTCAACGGCGGCGACGCCGAGCATCTGGGCGTCATGATCGAGCGCCTGCTCGTCGACGAGCATCTGCGTGACCGCCTGGTCACCGAAGCCTCCGAGCACGTCCTCTCCTTCGACTGGAGCGACGTCGCCCAGCGCACCACCACCGTCTACCAGGACCTGATGCCAAGCGCACAGCCGAGCAGGAGAGAATGACGAGATGCTCGCCGGGTTGATGCAGGACGACTTTCCGCTCACGCTCCACCATCCCCTGCACCGGATGCGCTCCGTCCATCCGGGTGGGGAGGTCGTCACGCTCACCGACCACGGCACCGTGCGGGCCACCTACGGCGAGGTCTGCGAGCGCGTCGACCGGCTGGCGCGCGTGCTCGAGCGGCTTGGGGTGAAGCAGGGCGACCGCGTCGGCACGTTCGCCTGGAACAACCAGCGCCATCTCGAGCTCTACATGGCCGTCCCGTGCGTGGGCGCCGTCCTGCACACACTCAACATCCGCCTCTTCGCCGAGCAATTGACCTACATCGTCAACCATGCCCAGGACGGCGTCATCTTCGCCGACGACTCCGTCGTGCCGATCCTGCAGGAGCTCGCGCCGACGTTCGAGGGGGTGCGCCACTACGTGGTGATGGGGGATTCGGATCCCACC
>CABEAD010000221.1_pt1 | contig 11295 bp, 7 predicted proteins | sample 3132311 | NCBI WGS metagenome assembly CABEAD01 (sample SAMEA5534342, study PRJEB31848) | metagenome | biome: tundra; feature: field; material: soil | place: USA | collected 2013-05 | depth 0.45 m
GTAAACGCTCCCCGCCCCAGCCCTGCAGCCCCGAGGTCGAACTGAGCGCCGTCTGCGAGGCCCATGCGGCGCGGGACGGTGTCGGTCCCCGGCCTCAGACCGGTCTGCCTGCTTCGTCAGGGCGTCGGCCGTACGCGCAGCCCGTAATCCTCGGCCTCGCGCAAGATGTCCTCGCTGATCGGTGCATCGCGACCGGCGGGCCAGCGCCCCGGTGGCGCCTCGCCGGCGGCGTCGAAGAACGCGTAGCCGATCAGCGACATCGCCGGGTCTGCACGACAGACGTAGCGCAGCCCCGCGAAACCGGCCTGAGCGAACGACGCCGCCCAAGCCTGAGTCAGGTCGTAGTCGGTCGTCGTATGGATCTCGCCGTTGACGCCGAACTCGCCCGCCGCGGGGACGCAGCAGTCGGCCAGACGAACGTCGGCTTCGAGCATGGCCGTAAAGTGCGCCTTGCCGGCGACATCCTGCTCATCGACGACGGTCACGCCCTGGTAGGTCTCCAGCAGGCCGGCCACCGGGCGCTCGGCCAGGTAGCACGCCCCGAGGCCGGCGACCGAGCACGGATTGAAACGCCACGTGTCCTGCGCGTTGAAATACCACGCGCCGAGATCAGCGGAGTGGATGCGATGAACCTCGCTGCCGGCGCGCAGCACGAACACGGGGAAGTCCTCCAGCTCCCCAACGTCCTGCGGCGGCACCGACAGGAAGGACGGCGCCCGTCTAGGCGGCAAGGCGTGCAGCCACGCGGCGAACTGCTTTCAGAACGCGCTCGTCGAGGGGATGACGGCTCAGGTACGCCGCGGGAGACTCCCCGTCCAACTCGTCCTGCCCCGTCACGAACCACGATGCCTGCGTCCACGGACTCGCGCCGGAGCTGTCCAACTCGATGAGCAGCTCATGGAGCCCCGCAATCGTTCGCGCGCCAGAGAACTGAAACGCCGGGTAGAGCAGCTTGCGGGTCTTCGTCGGCAGCGCCAGCAGACGACGGCGCTTGGCGAGATCGCTGATCCCCTGCCGCGTCCTGACGGTCCCGAGCACCGCTGCGACATCCGACCACTCATACAGCGGGCCGAGGTGCTCGTCCCAGGTCAGCTCAGACGTCGCCAGCAGCGCAGCGCGACGCCCCAAGCGCGCCTGCGCCTCCGGATCGGCCAACCGGCCCTCCGGGAAATCAAGCCGCTCGAGCGTCTCCTCGAACGCCTGCATAGCCGCGACATAAGAAGCCATACCCCAATACTACCCCGTCAAGCACGTCAAGTCAAGATCGTCAAGACAAGAGAGCTACCGCAACATCGAGGTCGGGTAACTCGCAGACAAAGTGCCACCGAGACGCACGTCGGCCACCCAGCTCCGCCCACATTTTTTTTCTAAATTGCACCTCGTTTGCACCCCGCTCAGGGCCTCGGTGCCCTCCCCTCCAACAAGAAAACCCTCCATTTGGAGGGCTTTCCTTGAGTAGCGGGGGCGGGATTCGAACCCGCGACCTTCGGGTTATGAGGTCGCCCAAGGGGGGTCAGGTACGGTGGGATTGCCCGTGGTTGCTGGGGTTGTCTCGGACTCGCCGGGGTCGGATTTGCTCAAAACGGAACCTTGAATGGAACCTTGGGAGCCTCTATCACGGGGACAAGCGCCTGGGACCCGGTCTCGTGGCGCGAGCAGCGACGCGGAAAGCGCCAGCACCACTTTGGAGGATTGGCTTGCCTGCGTCACGGTAATCCGCTGTTCGACGAGACGCTAGTTGCTGAGGCAGCCCGATGCCTGTCCGAGGCGGCGACTGAGAGGGTATCTCGCACCGAACGAGAGACCCGATCGGTACACGGCGTCGCTCGCATTCGCACGTCGGGCCGGGTAGGCTCGCGGGTCATGGGGATTGCCGAGCTTCAACAGCAGTGGCGCTCGCATGACATCGCCGCTCAGTACAAGGAGTGGGATGAGCTGAGGGAGGGCGCTGCGCCGTCTTACCGCCAGGCGCTCGATTCCTTCCTGGACGGCACCTCCGATGTGCCGACGTTTCGTGGGCACATCGACAGCCTCAGCAAGACCCAGGCGTGGTGGGGGTTTCGGGGTACGGGGCAGATGTTCTTCAATCAGCTCGTCAAAACCGGGGAGCCGTCAGATCTCGCGGAGGGATTGCGCGCCGCGCTTACCGCGCCGAACACTGCCCAGGACGCCGAGGCCAAGCTCCAAGCGTTCCTAGCATGCGTCGACCGCGCGCGCGCTCGCGCCGAGACGGCGGGGGCTGCTCCCGGTCGAGGGCGAATCGACTTCTTCGTCTCGTTCTTCTGGGAGCTGCTCGACCGGGAGCGATGGCCGATCTTCTACCCGAACTCGCGGAACGTCCTCGAGCAGCAAGACCTCCTAGACACCAGTCTGCCTCAACCGCCGCTCTACACGGCGTATAACGCCCGCATCCAAGAACTCAAGGAGCGGCTCGACACGACGACATGGAGCGTCGAGCACCTCCTCTGGCGACTCGGCAAGGGTGCTCCGGCACCGGACGCGGCGACGCCCCCAACTGCCAGCAAAGAGGCTCCACCTGAGCCGCGGGCCACCAACTTGTATACGAGCTATCGCGTCCAGGGACTGTACTTCCCCGATGGGGTCGTTACCTCGCTGGTATTGAGCCTCGCGACCAAGCGATTCGTGATCCTCAGTGGCATCTCGGGCACCGGCAAGACGCAGATCGCGCTTGGTCTCGCCCGCTATCTTGAGTCCGTAGGCGATGACGAGCAGATCGAGGTTGCGCCTCCCGCGCCAGACGCAAACAACGCGTACATTCGTCTGACAGCGCCGAAGCTCAAGCGTGGTCGTTCCACGCTCAACGCCGAGACACGTAGCATCCTCGACGCTCGCTTGGGACTCCCAGCGCGCGGGACTTCCAAGATCGTTCGCGCGAGGCTGCAGGATGGCTCCATCGGGCGACTGCGGTTGAACAATCTAGGGTTCGAGGACGCGAGCCGGCAGCTCTGGCTACTGTTCTTCCGCAAGGACACCCAGGATTGGCTGAGCGCGCATGCCAAGCCGGGGGATTTTCTGCATCTGGATCTCAGTGAGCAGGCCGATGTCGATCTTTCGTTGGACTTGGTCAGGGGAACGACGACGGAGGTCAATTCCTCACCCGAGCGCCATCGCTTGGTCGCGGTCCGCTCCGACTGGACCGACCCTCGAGGCCTGGTGGGCTTCTTCAACCCCTTGACCAGCTCGTACAACCGCACGGCGGTCATTGATCTGCTCCTGCGCGCCGCCGACGACCCTGGCCAGCCCTACCTCGTCGTGCTCGACGAGATGAACCTCGCCCGTGTCGAGTATTACTTCTCAGACTTTCTCAGTGCCCTTGAGAGCGGTGAGCCGATTGAGCTCATGTCACCCGGCGTTGAGGAGGAGATGCTGGCCCTCGGACATGATGAGGTCCCCGCGCAGCTGGACATCCCGCCGAATGTGAGCTTTGTCGGCACAGTGAACATCGACGAGACGACTCACGCGTTCAGCCCCAAGGTGCTCGACCGGGCCAACGTGATCGAGTTCAGCGACATCGACATCGAGCGCGCGCTCGGACACCCCATCGAGGGCGCCTATCGGGGTCTCCGTCTGAACGAGGGTCGCATGGACCCCTCGTGGCTCTGCACCGCCCGCGAGCAGGCCCTGGCGCCGTCCGCTGCAGCGCACGAGGTTCCGAACTTCACCGGGGCGCTTGAGGACGTGCACGCTCTACTAGCGCGATTCAACCTTCACTTCGGTTATCGCGTCATCGACGAGGTCAGCGCCTTCGTCGGTCACGCGCTAGAGAAGGCTGCAGGCGACGCCGACGAGATCGTGCGCGCCGCGTTCGATCTACAGCTTCAGCAGAAGATCCTGCCGAAGCTCTCAGGCGGTCGCGAGTTGGAGGAGCCGCTGGGACAACTGCTCGCCTACTGCATCCCGGTCGATCAGACGTCTGCAATCGATGTGGAAGCCGTGCGGGCCGAGGCCCGCAAGCGATTGCATCCGGCCGATGTGGCTGAGGCGTCGTCACTGCGATTCCCGGGGAGCGCCCGGAAGCTCTTGCGCATGCTCGACCGGCTAAGCGACACTGGTTTCGTCGCTGCGCTCGAATGACCGAAACAGTCGCGAGCTCGCAATGCGGCCCATATGAACTGGTCGCACCGGCGGGCGGCCACCTGGGCAAGCGTGAGGATGGCGCCCTGGAGCTGATGGCAGAGGAGCGTTACCTCGTCCGATTCGGTCACGGCAGTGATCGGCACGTCCTGTCGGGCGCCCTGACCATCCCACACGGCGGGACAGAGGGCGTGCTGCAGTTCGGAAATTTCATCGGCACCGCCGAACTCGGCGGCCGGCGACTGATTGTCGGCAGCAAGCGGCTCGACGCATGCGCGGTGGAGGACATGCTGGGGGTCGTTGCCGACCGACTCGCGTCCCTGCCATTCGGCGCGACAACGCCGACTGCCGCCCCCTACGCACGCGACCGGAGGATCGGTCCTGACGCGCTCTACCACGCCTATGTGCTGTTGCGCGACAGCATGGCTGCTCGCGGTCCCCACAACCTCCCGAGTGCGGCCCAGCGCATCCTCGCCCGCCCCCACGAAACGCTCCGAAGCGAGGATCCACGGCTGATCCCGCTCGGCGGCGCTGACCGGATCGATGCCGCGACGCTGCATGCGATCCAGAGCGAGCCAGAGCTGCTCGCATCCGTCGCGCGAGATTCTCCGCTCAGCAGTCATCTGCTAGCTCAACGACTAAAAGGGCGAATGCCCGAGTTCGTTCGCCTACGTCCGCTAGAGCACACGACCGACACGGTTGAGAATCGCTTCGTCGTAGCCGCCTTGGACGCGATGACCGACATCGCCCGCCAGTTCGAGCGCCACGCGCGCACGAGCGGGCGCGCAACGAGCACGATCAACGCGCAGGAGGCCGCCGGCATCGCCGACCAGTTGCAGCGCTGGCGGCGCCATCGCGCGCTCGAGCGGCTCCGGCCGGCGCGCGAGGTGCCGCATCACTCGACCGTCCTGCGTGGCCGCCCGGGCTACCGCGAGCTGCTCGGATGCTACGGCGACCTCCTGGCGCGCACGCGCTTGGTTGAGCCGCACGACATGCGAGCGCTACTCGAGCTCCGTGACGCCGCACTGATCTATGAGTACTGGTGCTACTTCCAAGTCGTCGCTGCCGTTGAGCAGATGGTCGGCGAGCGAGCCGTCGTGGACCGGCTAGCCTCGACGACACTAGGAACCCACGTGCCGTACGGCTATTGCGCACGCTGCGGCCCGGTCGACGTTCTCTTCAACGCCACCTTCTCGCGACCAACTGGCATCCCGGCGAAGCGAGGACGGAACTCGTACTCGGTCCGCCTACGCCCCGACATCACGGTCCGCGGACCCGCGGGGACGTTGCATCTATTCGACGCGAAGCTCAAGCGTGAGCTCCTCGCCGCGTTCGCCGGGGATGACGTCGACGAGCCCGACGCGCCGATCGACACGTTCAGGCGGGGGGATCTCCACAAGATGCATGCCTACCGCGACGCGATCGGTGCCAACAGCGTGTGGGTCCTCTATCCAGGGTCGGCCTCGGCGCCGCGCAAGTACGACGTGCCTTGGGCAGATCGCCCTGATCCCGACCGAGATGGATTCCGTGGCGTCGGAGCAATCGCGTGCCATCCCGGCACACAGCAGGGCAGCGGCCTACCGAAGCTCATTGCAGAACTCCTGACATCGTCGGAGCCGACGTAGGGGCACGACGGGTCTGTTCGACAGGAGCGTTTATAGCCTCGCGCTCGCGTGTCACGGCGCGATTCACTCCTCCTGCTGGGCAACGGTCCCGGCTCGCGTGACCGCACTCTCGACCACCAAGTCCGTCAGGGCATCGGGAACCCCATAGAGAGCGCACACCAGGCGCTCGACAACCTCCACCAGCTCCCGCCCGACCGTGAGCAGATCGTCGATCTCGCCTTGCCGACGCGCGATCTCCTCGCCGAACCCACTGAGGCTGGCGGGCATGCGCGCGGAGAGCAGATCGTCGGGCATCAGTCGCGCGGTGCCGAGCAGGTCCTGCAGGAGTGCAACACGATCATGTGAACCGTCTACGCGCGCTGTTACCCGACGTGAATGCGTGAAGACCAGCGCGCCGTCCTCCACATGGGGATGGCCAAGCACCCCGTCGGTCGTGATATTCACCGCGAGCTCAGGATCGAGGCGCACAGACCGGATGGCCGTCGCGGGCAGCTCAGCAAGCACGGCCGCACGGCCGACCTCGACCCCATGCGTTCGCCACGGATTCTTCACTGCGCGCCGCAACTCCGGCGCCACCGAGCGGAGCGGCAGGAGCGCCCGACGGTTGGCTGTAACGGCGCGCACGAGATGCTCGATCGCTGCGGCGGCGTCTGCGTCGCCAGCCTGCGATCCGACCGCCGAAAGCAATGCCCGGGCCTCCGCGCTCACCGTCTGGAGATCAGCCGTCGCGGCCGCGCGGGCGAGTGTGTGGACGTGATCGCTGGGCACCCATCTGTCCGGCGCGGAGACATGACGATAGGGCATCTCATTCATTGGCTTGGGCTCGTAGTTGCGCCTCACATGCCACGGAGTCTTGCCACGTACCGCGTACCAGAGGTCGAGCAGCTCGCTGTTGAGTAGGCCGCACACGTAGGCCACCGATAGCCCCTGCTCACCCGGCGTGACGATCGTCGTCTTGTTCGAGGGCTGCCAAGCGCCATCCTCGTCCAGCGCGAAGCGCCCTCGGTCGGTGCGGTACAGCGCAATCACCTTCGGCTGTCGGAGCTTTTCCTTGTCGCGTGTGCGATGCGTTTCCCACCAACGTCTTTCCGGGTTCGCAATGAACCCCGCCCGCGTCCGGAGAACCTCGCGCCAGGGCTCTAGGGCCTCGATGACCTCTACCGGCGGATTGTCCCTGCGTCCCAACCACACGAGACTCGCGTAATCGGTCTCGTCGATCGCGCCGTACAGCAGCGCGCGTGGCTCGGGCGTGCGTGCGAGGCAGTCGGGATGTTCGCGCCAGGGTGGCTCCCCCTCTGCACCGGGCGGAAGCTCAAGGATTGGGTCACCCGTGAGGTGCCCTCGGGTGGCCAACTCGGAGCGCGTGCGCTCCGACAGGCGCCGCTGTACCCGAGCCGAGTAGGCGTCCGCTGCAGTTTCGATGCCACGTTCGACGTCCCACCGCTCGGCGAGGCGTTGCACCAGGTTCGCCGGATCGTCGAGCTGCGCTTGCAGATGGGCAACGACGCGCGCAGGGACATCCCGTGGCGCGTGCTTGATAGGCCACGGTCGCGTCGAGCGCAGCTCTTGCTGCGCGACATCGTGGACGAGGATTCCCTTCGAGCGACCCGCGCGCCCGGCCGCGCGCGCCGCCATGGTCGCGAGTAGCGCCTCTCGCAGTGGCACTCGCGCAGCCGGGTCGCCGGTGATCGCCACAGCGGCCTCGCCCTCATCCTCCAAGAGCACGACACGCATCCGATGTTTCTTGGGAGCAGGCTCCTTCGTCGCCAGCAGAATCGCGCTCTCGACTGTCGGCGGCGTCATCCCAGCCCGCGTGTCGCGCTCCTGCTGCTCGGTCGCGAAGAGCCGCATACTCCCGAACAGATACAGCTCATCAAGACGCAGGCTTGAGGCGATCCGTTCGCGGAGCCAGTCCGCGTTGCCGGCGTTCATCCAGCCCGCGGGCGTGATAACGCACAGCCGCCCACCTGGGGCGACCTTCTCCGCCGCCATCGCAAGGAAGTAGTAGAGATAGTCGCTCTTTCCGTGATGGTCGTCTCGCCATCCCGGCAAAGCGCGTAGACGCTCGAAGAGCGCTCGGTTCCCCGATTCGGACACATAGGGTGGATTGCCCACGACCAAGTCGAACGCCTCGTCCTTTCGGATCTCGGCGAAACGTGGCTCCTTGGCCGCGTCGAGCGGCACGATCCCGTAGCACTCGTCGGAGGCAAGCAACGCCGCGTCGGCGCGTTGCCCCGGGTCGAGCTCACCGAAGCTCTCGTCGGGGCCACGCCGGGCGCCGAGCGAGTCAGTGTGTACGACGCCCAGCGTGAACGTGCCGGGTTCCTCTCCCACCTCACGCAGCCGTCCGAGCAGACGCGAGACCTGCAGCAGCAGATTGACCTCGGTCAGGTAGTACGGAAAGGGACTGATCTCGCAGCCGTGGAATCCGCGCACGATCGCCCTGAGACCCTCGCGCAGATCCCGTGGATCGCTCAGGTCAAGCCCACCATCGTCAATCACACGGCGAGCGGCCTCGACGAGGAAGCCCCCTGACCCGGTGGCGAAGTCGAAGATGGTCCGCTCGTGCCGCTCATCGCCCTCGATCCGAAAGACTCCCTCTGGGCCGGCGAACCCGGCGCGGTCGAGCATGAACCGGACCACCGCGCGCGGCGTGTAGAACTGGCCGAGTCGGTCGCGGTCGATCTCATCGACGTAGGACTCATACAGCCCGCCGAGCACGTCCGCGCCCAGGCGGGCGAGCGGAAAGGGCACGAACGCGTAGAGCACATCAGCCAACGCCTCATCTCGTGGCCGGAACCAGTCGTAGTTGTTGTCCTCACCGAACAGCCAGCGGTAACGCGTACGGCCGCGCTGGAAGGCCTCATCGAGCACGCGCTGAAGATTGCGGCCCATGCGCTCGTACACATGCTCGAAGCCGCCGTCGTAGAGGCAGTCCTCGACAAAGCCGGCGTCCTCCCAGGACCGGTAGAGCAGGATGCGGGTCAGGGCGAGCTGGGAGACGCGCATCAGGTACTGCGAGAAGGCCCGCCGAGCAATCCCATCCGCGTCTCGATAGCCGGCGACAGTCGTGGGCAGGGCTGCGATATCGACGCCTGGCTCGATCTCCCGGGCGAGTGTCTCAAGCTCCAGACGCAGCCTCTGCTCATGGTCGGGGTTGAGGTCAAGATCAGCCAGGAGCCGGTCGTGCTGGGCGGCTGCATCCTCGGCGAGCTCCCTCGACAGCGAGCGCAGCTGGCTGACGAGGAACTCCACGTCGATCTGGAGCGCCTCGTCCACGGCGGCCCGCTCGCGCCAAGGCTCGGCCTCCGCGACGAGCGCGATCTTCTCCGGGAGTCCCATCGCGCGGAAGCCGAAGAGGCCGCAGAACCGGACGAACCGATCGACCTCATCGATATCGAGCGCCTCGCCGTGAGCCACCTGCCAAAGCCGCCGTACATCGAACGAAAGGTTGGGATCGTGACCACTCGCACCGCGCCGATACACCCTCAGCTCGCGCAGGTTGAACAGCACCCCGTAGTCGAGGTGGCGCTGATCGATGTATGCGCGGATCTGGCGCTCGTGCGCCCCGAGCTCCTGGGTAGAGCTCTTGGCGTCGAGCACGAACCGATGCGCCACGAGGTCGATGGGCGTGAAGTCGGGCTTCAGGCCGCTGCGGCCCAGCTGCGGGAAGTAGGCGTCTGGAGGAAACCCAAGCACCCGCTCGATGAGCGCCGCCAGAATGGGCTCCGTCAACAGCTCCTCGTCCTCGCGGGTTCTCGCGCGGTCGAGGTATTCCCCGAGGTGCCGCGCCCCGTTGAGCTCCCGGTAGCGCCCGGTCTGCTCGTCGAGCAGCGCTGCGAGAGCATGGAGGCCCTCGGGGATCGACGCGGCGGACATCAGAACTCCGCAACGAGCGAGACGGCAGCACCCCGAGCCAGAGAAGCATCCGAAGCGCGGGCTACTGTTCGGCACGTGGACACGCTCATCACCACCGAGGATCTAGCACCCGACGAGCTTGAGGCACTCCGCGCCGCTGGCGCGTGGTACGCCAAGTACCACGCCGTGCGCATCGCCGAGCTCGCTGATGACCCTTCGGCATACGCTGAGCACAAGCGCGAGAAGTTCCTCACGCTCGTCACGGCGCTGCGGAAGCTCGGCTTCGAGATGGCGCTCCCTGACGCGCTGCGCGCCGACGAGCGCCAAGCGGCGTAGCTGACGAAGTTCACGAGCGGCACGTGCCGGATGGTACGGGTACGGCGCGACAGGCTGATTGGCACGACACACGCACTCGCTTGAGTTAGGCGGTGCCCGAAGGAGCGTTATCCCCGCCGCCAAACGCCCGTTCGACGAACGCCGCCCCGTTGGACGGGTCGGGCGCGTAGTGCCGGTAGATCTCGGTGGTCTTGGCGTCGGCGTGACCCATCCACTCCTGGATCGCGCGCAGCGGAGCGCCGGCTGCGGCCATCTGCGTGCCGAAGGTGTGGCGGAGCTCGTGGAAGGTGATCTCGTGCACGCCTGCCTGGGCGAGGGCGTCCTTGAAGCGCTTGCGCATCTTGGAGGGGTCGAGGACATGCCCGGTGTCGGGGTGGCAGAAGACGAGATCCCTGTCTGCGGGGAAGCGCGAGCGTCGGCGCAAGTCTTCGAGCTCGCGGGCGAGCCGTGCGGCCATCGGGACCGAGCGGCCTTCGTGGGACTTCGGCGTGTCCATCTGTCCGCGCGTGAAGTTGTCGGCGACGCGCACGCGCCCGACCTGCCAGTCGATGTCCAGCCACTTCAATGCGATCAGCTCGCCCTGGCGCAGGCCGGTGAGCGCGGCGGCCAGATACAGCGCCCGCTCGACCCCGCCGAGGACGTCCTCCGGCACGGTGTCGATCAGCTTGTCGAGCTCGGGTGGCTGTAGGAAGCGGACGCGCTGGTGGGGGGAGCGGTTCTTCTTGGGGCGGTCGACGTATGCGACCGGGTTGCTCTGTGCCCAGCCGCGCTTGATCGCGAAGGCGAACACGCCGTGCAGGAAGTTCAGGTGGTTCTGGACGGTCTTCGAGGACAGCCCGTCGTGGCGCTTGCGCTTGAGGTATTGCGCGACCTGGGCTGCGTCGATCTTGTCGATCGGCCGCTCGCCGAAGAACGGCACCAGATGACGGCGCAGATGTCCGCGGTAGTCCTGGATCGTGGAGCGCTTGCGCTCCATCACGTGCTCCAGGTGATCGACGTAGGCGCTGCCGGCCTCCTCCAATGTGCGCCTCGCGGCCGTGGCCACGATCACGTCCCGCTCGATCCGCTTGCGCAGCTCCTTCTCGGCCTGGGCGCGCGTGAGTCCGTCCGCGGTGCCCGGGGTGCGCTTGGCGGCGATCTTGCGCTTGACGCGCGTGCCGCCGGACCACCACGAGCCGTACCAGCTCACCCGTCCAGCCTTATCGGACACCTCGAACAGACGCCCGCTGCCGTAGGAGCGCCTACTCATCGCCGACGACTGGGAACGGCGGCCTAATCTGGCCCCACTGCGGCGGCCTCAACTGGCCCCACCTCCGTCCGACTGACAGCCAACTGTTCGGTGCTCATGGAGCGCGAGCGGAAGGCGGCGGAAGGAATGGGA
>CABEAD010000229.1_pt1 | contig 10901 bp, 10 predicted proteins | sample 3132311 | NCBI WGS metagenome assembly CABEAD01 (sample SAMEA5534342, study PRJEB31848) | metagenome | biome: tundra; feature: field; material: soil | place: USA | collected 2013-05 | depth 0.45 m
CTCCTGGACGGGGGAGATGGTGAGCTTCAGCGCCTTGCCGGGGCCGTCCGGCAGCGGAAGCTCGAGCGTGTCGCCGTTGAACTCCACGCGTTCGCGGGCGAGGGCCATGCGGACGACGGCGACGTACTCGCGGGTGCGCTGGAGCTGGCGGGCGAAGCGCTGGCCGTGCCAGCCCTCGGCGACCTGCGGGCCGGAGGAGCCGATCCCGAGGATCATGCGCCCGCCCGAGAGCTGGTCGATCGTGGCAGCGGTCATCGCGGTCATGGCCGCGCTGCGCCCCGGCATCTGAAAGATGCCCGAGCCAAGCCGGATGCGCGATGTCTGCCCGGCGAGCCAGGCGAGCACGGTGGCGGCGTCCGAGCCGTAGGCCTCCGCGGCCCATACCGAGTCATAGCCCAATCGCTCGGCTTCCTGGACGATGTCGAGCTGGTCCTGCGAGCTGAGGCCGAGGCCCCAGTAGCCGATATGCACGCCGAGCTTCATGTGGGATTCCTTTCAGCTGACCGAGGTTGTTCCTACAGCGCGTCGCCGGGACGCACGAACATCATCTCGGGAATGACGCAGGCGGGGGACACCCGTAAGAGATAGCGCACCGCCTCGGCGATGTCCTGCGGCCGGATCATCTCCTCGGCTTTGACCTGCTCCTTGGCGAAGTCGGTCATCGGCGTGTCGACGAACGCGGGGCAGAGGGCGGTCGACTTGATGCCCTGCGAGCCGAGCTCCTTGTTCATCGCTTCGGTCCAGCCGACGACGCCGTGCTTGGTGGCCGAGTAGACCGACAGCCATGCCTCGCCGCGCTTGCCGGAGATCGAGGAGGTGTTGACGACGAGCGCGTTTTTGTGCTCGGCCGCCGATGCTTGGAGCAGCGAAAGGCACTCGCGGTAGAAGAGCACGATCGAGCGCAGGTTGACGCTGAGCTGCATGTCGAGGTGCTTGGTCTGGATGTCTCCGACCGGCGCGCCGATGCCGACGCCGGCGTTGTTGACGAGCACGTCCAGGCGCCCGTAGCGCTGCTTGTGGGCGGCGACAACCTTCTGGATCTCGCTCTCCTCGGAGAGGGAGGCAGGCACGCCGTGAACATCGAACCCGTCGGCGGCGAGGCCTCCAACGGCGGCGTCCAGCTTCTCCGGGCGACGGGCGGCCATCGTGACGCCATAGCCCTCTTTGGCGAGCATCCTGGAAATTGCCAGGCCGATCCCGCTCGATGCTCCCGTGACGATCGCTGCACGCTCTGCCATCTGCCGTCCCTCCGGTTGGTTGACCGGAGAATCAAACCATCCTGCGCTCGCAGGCGTGTTCATGCCTGTCGCTGGTAGCGTCTGATTGCTCGCGCCGTGCACGCGATGCGGGCCCGTAGCTCAGTTGGTTAGAGCCGCCGACTCATAATCGGTTGGTCCCAGGTTCGAGTCCTGGCGGGCCCATTGCAGAATCCCGCTTATTTGAGCGGGATTTTTTGCGTCAAAGGACTAAGCGACCCGCCCTAAAACGCGCTTGGGGCCACTCTTGGGGCCACCTGCCCCAGAGAGGTGTCCCAGTCGGTGTGGAATGGATAGCGGTAGCGGAGCGCGCGGACTGGGCGCGCCAGACTGCTTGCTTGTCGTCCTGAGCGGCAGCGCGGCACGGACGTCGGGCGCGCGCTCGTTCCACTCGCCGAAGCGGTCGTAGTCGTGCGCTATTCATCTGTGATTGGGGCGGGAGTCTCAGCCAGTTCGGTCGTTTGAACGTCGTCGGCCGAGGCGCAGTCCTGCAGCTCCTTGACAGGGCGCGCTGCTGCTGCCGCCGCGGATTGGGCGAATGCAGCAGCGTAGCCTCGGTGACGCGCTGGTGTGGGGTGTGCGAGCCTCCGCTCTGGGGGCTGCGGGTAGGCTCTGTGGGTGGCGAGAGGCTTGGTTGAGCGCGTCGATGGGTGGGCAGGTCAGGGCATCGAGGCCGGGATCGGTGGGCATCATCGCCGCCGGTTGCGGCGGGTTGGCCGGATTGATCAGTTGGATCCCCCGCACGGCTCATCGCTGTGGTCTGACGGCGATCCGCCGCCGCGCGTGGGGTGCGCGCTTGACGTGTTGGTTGATGGTGGGGAGGCGCTGCCGCGCATCGCTGAGGCGCTGACTGGCGCTCGCTCGCGTGTGTATATCGCCGGGTGGCACATCACCCCTGATTTCGGGCTGACGTGCGACGATCGGGCGTCTCGGCTGCGCGATCTGCTTGGTGAGCTGGCCGAGCGAGTCGAGGTCAGGGTGCTGCTGTGGGGGGGAGCGCCGCTGCCGGTCTTCACGCCGGCTCGTGCGGCCGTGCGCCGCGTGCGCGAGGAGCTCACCCGCGGCACGCGCGTGCAGTGTGCGCTTGATTTCCATGAGCGGCCGATGCATTGTCACCACGAGAAGCTGGTGATCGTGGACGGCGAGGTCGCGTTCGTTGGGGGTATCGACCTGACCTCTCTCGGCGGCGATCGTTTTGACAGCAGTGATCATTTGATGCGCGGCCGTCTGGGATGGCACGATGCCTCCAGCCGGGTGCGCGGCCCAGCGGTCGCCGATGTCGCGGCGCACTTCGCGGCCCGTTGGCGTGCGGTTACCGGCGAGCAGGTCGAGGAGACGCCGTCGCCAGCCCCTGCTGGCGATGTGGAGCTCCAGGTGGTGCGGACCGTCCCTGAGAAGATCTATGACTTCTTGCCCGGGGGTAACTTTCGCATCTTGGAGTCCTACACCCGGGCGCTGCGGTCGGCTCGCAAGTTCGTCTATCTAGAGAGCCAGTTTCTTTGGTCGGCACAAGTGGTCGAGATCCTCGCCAATAAGCTTCGCGAGCCGCCAAGCGAGGACTTCCGCATCGTCGTGCTGCTGCCCGCAAAGCCGAACAACGGCGCGGACACGACCCGTGGCCAGCTGGGAGTCCTGGCTGGCGCCGACGATGGCGCCGCTCGTTTTCTTGCTACGACGATCTCAGCCCGCAGCGGCGGGCTCAGCGGCCCGCTGTACGTTCACGCCAAGATCGGGATCGTCGACGACGCCTGGCTGACGGTTGGGTCGGCCAACCTTAACGAGCACTCGTGCTTCAACGACACCGAGATGAACGTCGTGACGTGCGATCCCACCGTCGCTCGCGAGACGCGGCTGCGGCTCTGGGCCGAGCATCTGGAGCGTTCGGTCGAGGAGGTGTCCGGCGAGCCGGTCCGAGTCATCGACGAATTGTGGCGCCCGATCGCCGGCGAGCAGCTCGAGCGCCGAAAGCGCGGCGAGCCCCTAACCCATCGGCTCCAGGAGCTCCCCGGCATCTCGCGCCGCTCGATGGCGCTCCTTGGATCCCTTCACAGCCTGCTTGTTGATGGCTGAATCTGGCCGGGGATCGCAATGATCCGCACAAGCGAGTAGAGTCGTTGTTGGACGGTCGCTGACCAAGCCGACCAGCCGTCGCTGCCGCTGAGCTTTTGCCGTCGCTGCGACTAGCCGATTCGATTGACCTCCGCCCGCGTTGATCCCTTCGGGGTTCGCGACCCGCCGGGCATTGCCCCGGAAGGGATGGAAGACCAACAGGAGGTTCCTCTCATGTTCAGAGCGAGGCCAGCACGCTCTGCTTCGGAAGTCGATACGGATGGTCAGCCGGTCGAAGTGCCGCGCCGGCAGGGTAAGCGTGAAGGTGGCGGCGTGGGAGCGCTCGGGCAAGGCGCGGGCTTGCTGGCACGCGTCGTTCAGTTCGTTGTCAGCATCGTCGTGTTGATCATCGTCGCGGGCATTTTGCTGGTGGTGCTCAAGGCCAATCCGGCCAACAGCATCGTCTCGGAAGTCCACAGCTGGGCGCGCTGGCTCGCCGGCCCGTTCGACGGCATGTTCAGCTTCCATAGCGCCAACGACGCTATCGCTGTCAATTGGGGCATCGCCGCGGTCGTCTACCTGTTCGCGGGCGTACTGATCGCGCGGCTAATCGGCGGCACCCGCCGTGAGCGCCCACTACAGAGCTAGACATGCGCGAGCCAACCCAACTGAGACTCGGGAGGTGACCATGCTCACAATCCTCCTCATCATCGTCGTAGTCCTGCTGCTGACCGGCGGATTCGGCTACAGACGTCGCGGCCGCCGCCTGTAAACCGAGAACGCGAGGATCACGCCGGGGCTGCCCGGCGTGATCGGCCGATCGTCGCCCGTCAGTGCTTGGCGTCGATCTCTTGGCCACGCTTTTGAAGGAAACTGCCGAACGCGCCAGCCAGCGCGGCGACTACCGTGATCGCCCAGATCTCCATGAAGACGTCGAGAATTCGTCCGCCCGCCGAGATCGGATTCTTGATCTGCGAGGAGACGGTCAGCAGCTGAGTCGTCGTCCAGAACACGGCGCTGCCGAATGTCTTGATCTCGGTCTGCTGGGAGTGGCGCTCGAGCAGGAACGCCATGATCGCGCAGAACAGGTCAATACCGGCAGTCGCCACGACGATCGTCACAAGGTGGTCGCGCAGCCGACGATGCGTGGGCGTCGCCGCGCGAAGAACGTCACGAAGCTCACGGGCAGCGGACCCCAGCACTCGAAGCGGCATCGAGTCAATCGTCGCGGACGCGCCGGACGTCTGTGCAGCTATCGCCCGTCGGTCGCTGACACGCAGCCCACCGAATGTGCGCAAAGTGAGCTTGGGCCTCGCGGGCTGAGACAGCGACAGCGCAACGAGCGGCCCATGAACGTGCTCCTACCGACCGCCGTCACCGCAGTCGTGTCCTCGCTCAAGTAAGGCTGGACCTACAAGCGCCCCCCTCGGCGATAGCCGAACCCGCCTCTGGTGAACAGGATCACGAGCACGACGATCAACAGGACAAACAGCAGCGGACTGACGGCGATTCCGCCGAAGATGGCGGCAAGCACAAGGATGATGATGAGCAGCTCAAGTAGTCCCATAACTTCAGCATACCTGCTCACGGCGACGGCAACTCAAGTCGACTTCGACGCAGGAACTCGCTCATCGCGGCCGCGGTCGCGGGAATAGAGCCCCGTACCTCATCAGGATCGGCCGTGACATCGATCAGGGCGCTGAATACCGCGATCGCCACCCCCGCCATAGAAGACACGCTCCCGCATTACGCCGATGGGAGCCCGCCCATCGGCCACCGTTCGCCAGGCAGACGTTCGACCCCGCGTCACGTACTGCCGCCACACTGATGCTTAGAGGGCATTGCGAGCGTGCGGGGAACCTGGTGTGACGCTAGCGCTCTGGACGACATCCGGGAGTTCGCGAACCGTGAGTGCAACCCGATCGGTCAGCGCCCGTGTCCGATGTCGCGATCGGGCACGTCGCGTACTGGTGTTCGCATGAGCTTGCCCACGTGAGGAATCAGGCGGCTGAGACGTAGCGGATCGCGGCTGGGGTCCCACGACGGGCCTGGGATTTCTCGGTGGATGACGGATGGAGTGCGCGCTCGACTTTGGGTCATCCGTCCGGCGAGTCGTGTGATTCGCTCGGGGTCTTGACCTTCTTCGCCAAGCTGGTCGCGGGCTATGTACCAGTCGGTGCCGTTGCGGGCGCGGGTGGCTTGAACGTAGGCGGTCTCTCGGCTTGTTTGCCATCCGCCGGTAAGCACGACGGCACGATCGACGGTCGCGCCCTGTTGGCGGTAGACGTGTTGGGCGTAGGCGAGCCGCAGCGACTCGGCCTCCTGGCGTGCGAGCTGTAGCCGGCGGCCTGATCCGTCGAGTCGGAGCGTGAGCGTTCCGTCCTGGTCGATGTTCGTGACGCGGCCACGTGTTCCGTTCTCGACGCGCGGTTGGCCTTGCGGGCGGTGTTGAGCGATGAACGCGACGTGATCGCCTTCTCCGAGCCCATAGTGGACTGTGTCGAGCGGGAGTTCGTGGGAGCCGAGTTCGCCGCGTTGGGCGCGTAGGTGTTGTGCGCGGGCGTTGAGCCTGTCGATCTCCTTGTTGGAGGCGTCGGCGATCAACGCGACTTTGCCGATGCCGATTTCGTCGGTGAGCTGTGCCCATGCTTGCACCGCGTTCTCGGCCGCCTGGTCGCGTGTGTCCGCGAGATGGAGCTGTCCTTGCGCCTTGTAGTGGGCCATCGCACGCTCGGGTTCACCCGCGCGTAGTGCTTGCCACGCTCGCTGCTCCTGCGGATCGGTGGTGCGGTGGATCGTCTCCAGTTCCACCGTCGGCGCATGGCCCGTGAGCCGGTCGAACATCCCTCCGGGACCTATCGAGGGGAGCTGCTTGCCGTCTCCAACCGCGATGAGCTTCGCGCCTGAACGCTCGACCAACTCGGTAAGGGCATCGAGGCGCTTGTGGTCGACCATTCCAGCCTCATCGAGGACGATCGTCGTGTCGGGACCAACGTGGATGGACCCGGTGTTTGCCCCTGCGGTGAGCGCGTCGAGCGTGAGCGTGTTTCCTTGGAGCGCCGGGCTGTCGGTTCCGAGCCGCGCGGCCGTAGAGCCCGAGACGGCGATCCCGATTGTTTCGCGGCCTGCCAGTTGCTCTGCTCGGGCTGCGGCGTCGATGACGACGCCCTTGCCCGTGCCTGCCGGGCCGACGAGCACGCTTGCACGCTCTGAACCGGTCAAGACGAGCAACGCCATGTCTTGCTCGTCGGTGAGTGGAGCGCCCATGCGCTCGGCGACCTCGCGCGCCGCGTTCATCCGTGCGGTATGCCCGACATCGCGTCCGGCGGGCCGGGCAAGTACGGCTGCCCGTCGTTCGATTGCTTGCTCTTGCGCGCGGACAGCGAGCGTTGTCATCCGGCCGCCCTCAAGCGTCAACACGCGCCGATCCTGGATCATCTCCCGCGCTACGTGGAGCGCTTCGTTTGGCGACAGCCCTCCGGCGGTCTGCTCCAGGGCGACGGTGTGCAGGTCGCGCAACTCGAAGACGGCGTGACGCTCGGTGAGACGTTCCTCGATCCGATCCTCCACCGGCCGGACGACTGGCCGGGCGCGCTCGCCGGCGAGCAGCCGCAGTGCCTCATCGGGACCAAACCCATAGCGGCTCGCGGTGTCCCTCCACACGTTCTCCAGGTCGGCTCGGTTGGTGAGCTTCTTTGCGCGGCGGTTCTCGAGCGCGAGGTCGCGCAGCTCGCCACGCTCAGGCGCACGACCGTAGCGAGCACGGAAACGATCGGCTGCCCGCGCGAGCTCCCTGGAACGTCCCGAGAAGGCATCGCGCAGTTCTACGGGGACACCGGCGATCTCGAAATACTTGCCGTCCTTCCCGGTCGCCTGTTCGATCGCGTACCCCTGGTCGGCGAGTTCTTGAGCGAGCGCGGAACGGTAATACGCACCGACCTCACCCGCCGACCGGAACACAGGCCGGGAGGCCACCGCGACGATCCGATCATCCTCGCGTACCGCGCTCGTGATGACGACGTGGCTGTGGAGTTGCGGATCGGGAGCGTCGGCACCTGAGACGCCGCGAGCGGTGGTGTGCCGATACTCGACCGCGATCAAGTCCTTGGCCGGCTCCTCAGTGACCTCGCCGCCGTAGCGGCGACGGACGACACCGACGCGCTCGCGCATGTAGCCGACTGCCTGCTCGACTGCGTTCCTATGTGCTTGCTCGATCTGCTCTCGCTGCCACGGATCGGCGAGCGCCCAAGTGGTCGATACGGACTTCGGGGCGCTGAACACGCCGTCGATCCCACCACCACGGCTGCCGTCGGCACCAGCGCGACGGAGCCACCGCCCAGTCTGTGGGTGGCGGCCTTCCATGAGCGCAACGAAGTCCTCGCCGCTCATCGGCATGTCCGCCCGGATGCCGAGCCTTTCAAGCGTCTCTGAGTCGGCCAACCACCGTCCGGGTGCCTGGGTCATCTCGCCGTCGGGGGTCAGGTAGTAGTCGCCGCGCTCAGGTGCGACGGTCTTGCCCTCCAAATATCGGGCGTAGTCGCCACCACGCGCCGCCGGGATGCTCGCTGCGGTCATCACATGAAGTGATGACCGTGAGAAGGCCGAAACGGCCACCGACTTGCTCACACAGTCGTCACACAGCGCTGGCACTGTTGTGCATGTTGTCTGTCGTGGCTGTTGGAGCGTCGCGGGCGATGCGGCGCGGAAGGCGACCTTGCAGGCGACGGGTGGTCGTGCGCTCTGCGGAACTCGGGTCGGATCGGCGGGTAGAGGAAGCGCGAACGGCGCACGTCGAAAGCGACCGGACGAATTGGGTGGCCGTTTTGACGTGCTCGCGGTCAATAACAGTATGAGGGCCTTCGAAGGAGGACGACTACGCCGCCGCTGTCCGACTCGGAAGTCGTTGGCCGGTCGGGTGAGGTCGCGATCTATAACCGCAATGGGGCCAAACCCGAAACGGCATTCCCCGACACCCAGTAAGGCGTCACGAAGCATCTGGGCGCGTACACCCGCGAGGCGGGCCGCACCGTGAGCGCCACGTTCGTCCAGGTCCTGCTCGACGCTCTCGATGGCGACGCGCTCGACACGCTCGCCGAAAGACTCGCGCCACGTTTGGGTCAGCCTGCCCAAACCGACGGCTGGCTGACGGTGGGGGAGGCGGCCGACTATCTGCGCTGCCCGAAGTCGAGGGTCTACAGCCTCGTGTCCGCCCGTCGCATCCCGTTCGTGAAGGACGGCAGCCGCACGCTTTTCAGGCGCAGCGAACTCGACGCGTGGCTGCGTGCGGGAGGCGGCAAGCGGCCATGAAACGACCCTGCCATCCGGCGTGTCTATCATTCTGTCTGGAGCAAGGTACAGCCACGACGGAAGAAAAGCCATGAAGCGCAGCGAAACCGAAGCCGGTACCCCCATCATCGAGTTCACTCCCGAGGAGTACGACGCCTATCTCGAACGGGAGGTTCGTCGTGGGGTCGGCATGAGTCGGGCGGAGTTCGTCCGCGCGTATAGCGCGGGCGAGCTTGATGACGCGGACGCTGCCGTAGGCGATCTCGTGGTGCTGCTCCGGATAGGCCAGAACGGGCATCGAGCTGTCGCGTAGAGCAGCACAGCGCTTCGCCGATCATCTCAACGGCGTTCTCAACAGCACAGTCAGCGACTCGCGATTGTCGCTGATCCCACTGCCGGCCGCTTCCGGCGCCTTCGAGTTGACGAGGTTTGTCGAGAGGGACAGCGCCTCACTGGAGTTGCACGGGACAGGAGTGCGCTTGTTCGTGCGTCAGGTCATCGTGGTCAAGGATGGCGACTACAGCACCGAGTCCTACGCCTATCGCCTCCAGGCAGACGAGTCAGCGGATTCGTGGTTGATCCGCTGGGAGTACCAACGCGAGCCACTTCCCTCGGACTACCCATACGTCCGTGCGCACGTGCACGTGCGCGGCGCCTTCCCTGACGGCAAACAGGCCGGCGGGCTCCACATCCCAACCCGACGGGTGCCGCTCGAGCTGGTTCTGTGGCACCTGATCGCCGAGTGGGGCGTAAAGCCGAAGCGCGACGACTGGCAACAACAGCTCGAAGAGTCGATCGACGGCTTCGACCGCAGACAACGCGCGCCCTGAAGTTGCGACGGCGGAGTGGCCGATACAAGCCCTACGATCAAACGTGATGGCAGACGAGCGCAAGCTAGAGAAGACGAGCGTCCCCGGCATCTACCGCCGGCACGCCGGCGGGTGCAAGGGCAACGGCCGCTGCAAATGCCCGTACGTGGTCCGCTGGAAGGAGCGTGGGCAGGAGCACAAGCAGATGTTCGCCACGTTTGAGTTGGCGCGCGAGTTCAAGGCGAACCTCGGGTCGGGCAAGGGCAGCCGTCGGCCGCAGTCGTCGCTGACCGTGGCCGCGTACTACGAGACATGGTTTCCCGCCTATCGAGGTCGCACCAGTCGAGGGCTTGAGAAGTCCACGCGGCGGGAGTACGAGATCAGCTTCCGACTGCACATCCTTCCGTTGCCGATCGCCCGTATTCGGATGCGCGAGCTGGCAGCGCCCGACGTGCGCGACTGGCTACGCCAGCTTGAGCGTCGAGACGCGACACCGAGCACGATCCGTCGAGCCAAGGCCGCGCTGTCAGTCATGCTTGCGTCGGCGGTCGAAGACGGAGACCTTGGCTCCAACCCGGCGGCTGGCGTCAGGTACGTGCCATCCGATGCCGCGAAGCGGCAGCACCGCAAGCCGGCCCCGCGCGGGTTGACCGCCGAGGACGTTATGGCGATCCTGGCCGCGATGCCGGTGCCTTGGCGCGCGTTCTTTACGCTGCTCGCGCAGACGGGCGTGCGAATCGGCGAGCTACTGGGACTGACCTGGGAGCACGTCCACCTGGGCGACGATCCTCATGTCATGGTCGCCGAGCAGGTCTACCGTGGAGAGCGCAAGAAGCTCAAGACCGAGGCGAGCTACGCCCGCGTGCCGCTGTCGGCCTCGATGGCAGCCTGGTTGACCGAGCTGCGGCCCGAGGACGCTTCGCCCGGGGCTCCGGTGTTCCCATCCGCCACGGGCACGCCGTTGAGCTACCACAACGTCTACAACCGCGTGCTGCACCCCGCGCTGATCGACGCCGGGATCGCGGTACAGACGGGGACGGTGAAGGTGCGCAGGGGAGGGGAGGACGTCGAGGAGCCTGTGTGGGACTACCGAGGGGTGGCGTTCCACGCGTTCCGCAAGGCGTGCGGGTCGCTCCTGCTCGCGCACGGTAAGAGCCTCAAGCAGGTGCAGGGCTGGCTACGCCATTCGCAGCTCACCACGACGATGAACGTCTATATCCACCAGGTCGATGATGGCCTCGGCAGCGCGGACGCATGGGACGACATCCTGGGGGACGCTCGGGGCCACCTTGGGGCCACCGAAGGTCCGGGGGCAGCGCAAAAGACGTCCGGCTCTGCTCCCCGAAAAACCGCACGGTTGAGCCAAATCAGCTAACAACGAGGTTGTCCCGTTCGCCGTAGAAGTTCGTGGTGGCGGTCGGGGTGTGATGGTTACACGGTGACGGCGATGAGCGCGTCCTCCTTGGTCGTGGTGTGAATGGTGGTGCGCTGGGCGAGGAGG
>CABEAD010000231.1_pt1 | contig 10777 bp, 11 predicted proteins | sample 3132311 | NCBI WGS metagenome assembly CABEAD01 (sample SAMEA5534342, study PRJEB31848) | metagenome | biome: tundra; feature: field; material: soil | place: USA | collected 2013-05 | depth 0.45 m
CAGGTGGACGGCACGTTCGGGCCGGAAACCGAGGCCGCCGTGCGCCACATGCAGGCCCGCCACGGTCTCGCCGTCGACGGCGTCGTGGGAGCTGAAACGTGGAGCGCGCTGGCCATCAAGGAGAACGCGACGCTGCACCCGCCTCGCGCCGCCCGCCATCACGGTCCCAGCCACGCGGCTGTCGTCCATGCTCACGCAGCCGTCTTCCACGCCCAAACGGCCGGCCACGCCGCCGGCGGCAGCCGCAAGGATGCGATCACGCAGTTGCAGGAAGCGCTCCACCTCGAAGCCGACGGCACGTTCGGTCCGGAAACCGAGGCCGCGGTGAAGCGCATGCAAGCCCACCACGGCCTGGCCGTGGACGGCGTCGTCGGACCCGAAACGTGGAGCGCGCTCGGCATCAACGAGACGACCACATTGCATCCGCCCCACGGCGCGCTGCCTCACACCAGAGACGGCGGGGAAAGCAGCAGCACGGGCGGAGAAGGGTCCGGCATCGTGGCGCGGGTGATAGCGGCCGCCGATGAAATCGCAACCAGGCCGTACACCTACGGCGGCGGACATGGCTCGTTCCAGTCCACCGGCTATGACTGCTCGGGATCGGTCTCCTACGCGCTGCACGGCGGCGGCCTGCTCAGCTCACCCGAGGACTCCTCGGCGCTCGAGTCCTACGGCGATCCGGGCCCCGGCAGCCACATAACGATCTACGCGAACGCCGAACACGCGTGGATGACGATCGACGGACGGCGCTTCGACACCGTCGCCCAGCAGGAAACGGGCTCGCGCTGGTCAAGCTCGATGACCTCCACCGGGGGCTACGTCGTGCGCCACCCGCCGGGGTTGTAGGCGGGGGACTCTCAGGTGCCGGTGAGACCGGTAAAATCGGGGACATGGAGACGCCCTCGCGTACGCTGCTGGAGCCCGGCCACCGCGCCGCGTGGGCACGGTTGAACACCGAGAAGCGCCAGCTTCTGACCCCACCGCCCGACACACCGATCGGCGAACTGCTGCGGCGTGGACAGCGCCTCTCCGCCCAGGCGGCGGGCTTGCTGCGAGCGATCGAGCGAGCCGGTGGCAACGCTCGATCCTGAGCTCGACGCCGCTGCCACCGCACTGGTCGCAGAGAGTGCCCGCTTTGTCGTCGTGGGCGGGTTCGCGGTGATCGCCAACCGGTTTGTCCGAGCGACCGAGGACATCGACTTGCTTGTCCCGGACAGCGCTGAGAACGACCTGCGCGTGCTGAGCGCTCTGCGCAAGCTGGGCGGCGTGCGCCTGCGCGACGAAGCGCCGCTGCGCGACGAGCACCTGATAGGCCGAGCGCACCTGCGAGCAAGGACGCAAGCCGGGCTGGTCGACATCCTGCGCGGCGGACTGCCTCCGCTCGATTACGACACCGTCGAGGAACACGCGATACGAGCCGACTACGGCGGTGTCGAGTTCCTCCTCGCCGGTCTGAGCAGTATCGTCGGCTTCAAGCGCCTCGCCGACCGCCCTCGCGATCGCAACGATCTGATCGCCCTCGCTGAGATTCACGGCGAGCTTCCACGCGACCATATCCCCGGCGTGGACAGCTGAACGGGGGCGCCACGGCGGTGTCAATCGACCATGCGCGAGCGCCGAGGCTACGTCGTGCGCCACCCGCCGGGGTTGTAGGCGGGCGGACGTCTCGGGGGGCGAGCCCCGGAGGGGCACTCGGCCCCTACGCGGCGGCGAGCGCGGGGCCTATGACGTCCGATCCGACCCGGACGACCTCGGGGAGCGTGATCTTGATCTCCCCGTCGCTGGCAAGCAGCGTCTTGGCGTCGATGATCGTGACGCCGACGAGATCCCCCCCGGCGCCGAACCGCAGCGCGTGACCCTCAGCGGACTCATCGAAGTCGACCGCCGTGGACGGGTCGCCCTTATGCAGGTAGAGCACATCGACGTCAGCGTCGTAGAAGACGTTGTCGAAGGTGATTGAGCCGATCTTGATGGTCATGGCGTCGATTTCGTCGCATGGGCGGTCACGATGTGCCCACGCCCTCCAGCGTAGGCTACGACGACCTTCAACCAATCGCTGGGCAGATGAGTCCTCACGTAGTACCACTCCTCGTTCGCCTGCCGGCCCTGCGTCCGTCGGTCCGGCCTCTGAACGGCTCGTAGAACAAGCTCTCGGAAGGGTCCGATCTCGGGGTGCCGGTCGACTATATGGTTCCACCGCTCCTTGGTCAATTCGACGACCGTCCCATCGGGATCGCCGATCGCGGACCCGGTGACCATCATCGACCCGTAGGGCTGAGATGCATAAGCGTCATGTGTCTTTGTCCGACCGGGCACGCGGATCGGGACACTGACTCGCTCTGACCTCGCGATGCTCGCGTTCCTTTGCGCGGACGAAGGGTGTCAAGAACGCGAGGCTTGAGCCGTGAGCGCTCCGTGCATCGCACCGACACGCCTCTGCACCGCCGCCGCTCCCGACACCCAGCGGCCTGAGATCGAGCGGCGCGAGATCGAGCGGCACACCGCCTAACGCAGCACGCAGTACGGGCTGAAGCAGCCCCCGCGGGCGGGGGTCGTAGCCCGGCAAAAAGACCCGCTCGCAAAATACCGTCCCAAGCGCGGGCTAGCTTGACCTGCATCGACTGACGACCGCGAAGGGAGGCGGCGATGCTCGCTCGGGCACGCTCGTTCACCATTGAAGGACTCCACGCTCGCCCGGTGACCGTGGAGGTCGACATCAGGCCGGGCCTGCCCGCCTTCACGATCGTCGGACTGGCCGACGCGGCCGTGCGTGAGGCACGCGATCGCGTCCACGCGGCCGTGCTGAACTCCGGGTACGAGTTCCCGGCGCGGCGGATCACCGCGAACCTCGCCCCCGCGGACATACCGAAGGTGGGACCGGGGCTCGATCTCGCGCTCGCCTGCGGGGTGCTTGCCGCCAGCGGCCAGATCCCCACGGACCTGCTCGACAGCCACGCGCTCTTCGGCGAGCTCTCACTGGACGGAGAGGTGCGTGCCAGTCATGGCACGCTGGCCGTCGCGGAGGCCACGCTGAAGGCGGGTCTGAGGATGCTCGTGCTCGGACCCGGTCGCGCCCGCGAGGCGAGCCTCGTGGACGGGCTCTCCGTCGGCGTCGTGGAGCGTCTGAGCAGCGCCGTTCGCGTCCTGTGCGCAGGCGCTCCCGACCCGCTGCCCAAGCCGGAGCGACGCGCACACGCCGGCGCCGCTCGCCCCAGGCCCGACCTCAGCGACGTTCGCGGTCAGCGCGAGGCCGTGCAAGCGCTGATCGTGGCCGCCGCGGGCGCCCACAACAGCCTGCTGAGCGGCCCACCGGGCACCGGCAAGACGATGCTCGCCCAGCGCCTCCCGTCGATCCTCCCGCCGCTGACCCGCTCCGAGGCGATCGAGTTGACGCGCATCCACAGCGTCACCGGCAAGCTCGCCGCGGGCGGCCTGCTCTCGGAGCGACCGTTCCGCTCGCCCCACCACACGATCACGACCGCCGGTCTGATCGGCGGCGCGCGGCGCGGATGGGTCGGAGAGGTCGTGCTCGCCCACAACGGGGTCCTCTTCCTCGACGAGCTCTCGGAGTTCGCGCGTCCAACGCTCGAGGCGTTGCGCCAGCCGTTGGAGGACGGGCGGGTCGCGATCGTTAGGGCGCAACACTCCGCGGTCTACCCCGCGCGCTTCATGCTCGTGGCCGCCACGAACCCCTGCCCCTGCGGCTACGCGGGCGACGGCGAGCGGTGCAGGTGCGGGGAAGCCGATCTGGCGCGCCATCGCCGCCGTCTGAGTGGGCCGCTGCTCGATCGCATCGATCTGCTCATGAGCATGGGGCGGGTCGGCGCCCACGAGCTGCGCGGCGAACCGCTCACGAGCTCGGCGCGCGCTCGCGAGAAGGTCATCTGTGCCCGCGAACGCCAGGCGAAGCGCCTGCGCGAGGACGGGATCCTCGTGAACGCCCACATGGACGCGCGCATGCTGCGCGAGCACTCAAGGCTCGACGCTCACGGCGAGCGCATACTGGCGGGCGCTCACGAGCGCGGCGTGCTCAGCGCGCGCGGCGCGCACCGGGCGCTGAGCGTCGCCCGCACCGTCGCCGACCTCGCGGGCAGCGAGCGGGTGAGCGCGAAGCACCTCGCGGCCGCTATCTCGCTGCGCGCGGACGGCGCCCTCTCGAGCAGGCGGGCGGCGTGAGCGCCGTGCGCGACGGGGGCAGCCCGCGCGGCGCGCGCGGCGCGCGAGAGGAGAGCCCTCAGCACCAAGAGAGCGGTCCTCGCGGCACGAGCGAGGCGTGCGGCGACTGCCTGCGCCGCGCCTGGCTGCTCGCGAAGTGCTCCACCCGACTGGACTTCAGGGCGCGCGACTTGGCACGCTTCTGGAAGTTGCTGGAGCTCGGAGACGAGCAGCTGATAGAGGCGATCGGCGGCAGGCGTCGAGCGGAGCTTCACGCGGCATACGCCGAGCTCGACCCGCTCTCGATCGAGCCGGGCGAGGGCGTGGAGACGGTCTGTCGCCATAGCGAGGCCTACCCCCTCGCGTTGAGAGACAGCGCGCTGGCCCCCCATGCGTTGAGCGTCGCCGGCGGCCTTGTGCGTCTGAGAGAGATGCTGAGCGAAGCGGTGGTCGTGATCGTCGGAACGCGCCGGGCCACCGACTACGGCATGGAGACCGCCCGCGCAGTCGCGCGCGGACTGGCCGCATCCGGCGTGACGGTCGCCAGCGGGCTCTCCGAAGGCATCCCCCTCGCCACCCACTCCGGAGCGCTCGAAGCCGACGGGCCGACGTTGACGGTGATGGCCGGCGGCCTGGATAAGTGCTCGCCCGCCTGCTGCGGCTCGCTCTACCGGCGACTGACGGCGGCCGGGTGTGCGATCTCCGAGGCGCCGTGGGGCGTGGGCGCGCGTGGCTGGCTCCACCCGGCTCGCGCCCGCACGCTCGCGCTGCTCGCGCAACTCGTGATCGTCGTCGAGGCGGAGCAGCGCCCGTGGGAGCTCGCCTGCGCGCACCTCGCGCAGACGCTCGGCAAGACCGTCGCGGCGGTGCCCGGACGCGTCAGCTCGCCGGCCTCGCGCGGGACGAACGAGCTGCTCATGCGCGGCGCCGAGCTCGTGCGAGACCCACAGGACGCGCTCGATCTGCTCTACGGCGTCGGAGCGCGCCGGGCTCCCGAGCCGAGCGGCGAGCTCGAGCCACGGCTGCAAGCGACGCTCGAGCAGGTGGGCGCCGGCAGGGACACGCTCGCCAAGCTCACCGCCTCCGGCGCGAAGTCCGACGATGTGCTGCTCGCGCTCGCAGAGCTCGAGCTGCTCGGTCTGCTCGTGCGGGGAGACGGCGGACGCTACGTGCCGTGCACGAGCCCGCCGCTCCGCTAGGCGCATCCCATCCTGTAGGCTGCGCGCGAGCGATGAGGCTCGCTCCATAAGCGCGGCGCTGTGCCGCTGATGGCCTCTACGACAACGTCCAACGACGAATCGTGGAGGTCGACGAGTGGAGCCCCTTCAACTGGCAGCGATCCTAGCCGGCGCCGTTCTGCTCGCCAGCATGGTCTCGGTCGAGATCGGCGTCTCGGTCGCGCTCGTGGAGCTGGCGCTCGGCGTCGTGCTCGGCAACACCTTCAACCTCGATCCGAATGCGAGCTGGCTGGCGTTCATCGCCGGCTTCGCCTCGGTTGTGCTCACCTTTCTCGCCGGCGCGGAGGTCGACCCCGACGACTTCCGTGAGCGCTTCGGCGCGTCTGTCGCGATTGGCGTCGTCTCCTTCGCCGGACCGTTCGCGGCAGCGACGCTGATCGCACTCGGCCCGCTCGGCTGGAGCACGAAGGCGTCGCTGATCGCCGGCACCGCCCTGTCGACGACCAGCCTCGCCGTCGTCTATGCCGTGCTGGTCGAGACCGGCCTGAACACGGTTCGGGTCGGCAAGCTGATCATGAGCGCCTGTTTCGTGACCGACATGTGCACCGTGATCGCGCTGTCGGTGATCTTCATCAAGCCGACAGTCTGGTTCCCGGTGTTCCTCGTCGTATCGGTGGCATTCATCGTACTGGTGCCCAAGCTCTCGCCCTGGTTCTTCGGGCGCTACGGCGACCGCGTGATCGAGCCCGAGATCAAGCTCGTCTTCGTGATTCTCTTCGCACTGATGGTGCTGGGGAACGAGGCGAACAGCCAGGCGGTGCTGCCGGCGTTCGTGCTCGGCCTGGTGATGTCACGCCACTACCAGCAACACCAGGAAGAGCAGCGGCGCCTGCGGGTCGTGGCGTTCGCGTTCCTCACGCCGTTCTTCTTCTTGCGCGGCGGCCTGAGCGTCTCGCTTGCGGCGGTGTTCGCCAACCTCAGCATCCTCGGCGCCCTCGTGGCGGCGAAGATGGTCCCCAAGCTCGGTCTCGTCTACCCACTCGCCCGCCGGCACGCCGGCTCGAACCCGACGTTCACGACGCTGCTGATGAGCACCGGCCTGACGTTCGGCACGATCAGCTCGCTCTACGGGCTGAACGCGCACATCATCGACCGCACCCAGTTCTCGCTGCTCGTCACCGTCGTCGTGCTCTCGGCGATCGTTCCAACGGCGATCGCCCAGCGCTGGTTCTCACCGCCGTGGACCGGCGAGCATCCACACCGCCCGCTGCCGCCCGAGCCATCGGAGATCCTGATCGGGGAGTCCACCTCCAGGCAGCACGATCCGGCCTGAGCGGTCCAACCACGCCGCCGCGCGGGACGGCCGGCTCCTCCCGCCCAGCGACATCCACCAAGCCGGCCCTCCGTCTATAGTTGTGCCTCGCGCGGATGTAGCTCAGTTGGCTAGAGCGTCTGCTTGCCATGCAGAAGGTCGAGGGTTCGAGTCCCTTCATCCGCTTCGCAAAACCCGCTGGAAACGGCGGGTTCTTGTTTGGTCGAGACCAAGGCGAGGGTTAGCTTTGTCACAGGTTTTTGTCACCGAGCACGCGCTCTCAACGTGAGCACTGCGACCCCGGCCCTTCTGGCCGCGGCTGCCGGCGTCGGCTTCGGTCATGCCATCCTGCCCGACCACTGGGTTCCTCTCGCGGTGGTTGGTCGTACACGCCGCTACCCGCTCGCCCGTGTAGCGCGGCTCTCTGGAATGGCCGGCGTTGCTCATGTGCTCGTGTCGATCGTGCTGGGAGGCGTCATCATCGCCGTGGGGCTCCAGTTCCGCTCGACCGTGCAGAGCGCGCAGGACGCCATCATTGGCTGCGTTCTGATCCTCACCGGCCTGGGATTCGCGATCCTCGAGCTGACCGGACACGGGCACCGTCACGACCACAGCCACACTCGCGATCACGGGCACACCCACCAGCACGACCACAGCCACGCGCACGATCACCCACACCTGCTTTCTGTGACCGAGGTCGACGAGCGTGTCGCGGCCAAGTAGGACCGGATTCGTGGATTGGCGGCGGTAATGGTTCCCTTCGGTGCCGCGGCGTCACCAGACCTGACGATTCTCCCGGCGTTCCTCGCGGCCACCGCCGCCGGATTGACGACCGCGATCGGCTCGCTGGTCATCTTCGCCGCCGCGTCGATCGCGACGATCGTTGGCCTCACGCTCTTGGCGTGCTTCGGTGGGTATCAGCTACGAGGCCAGTGGCTTGAGCGGTGGGGCAACGCGTTCACCGCGCTCGTCCTCGTCGTCATCGGAGCGCTGGTCCTGACCGGTGCGATCTGAGGGATGCAAGCCGCCCCCAAGACTTTCGCAACGCCAGCGACTTGACCGCAACCCCCAGGAGACGGATTCGTCAGTGCAGCTGGTCGATGAAGGTGTAGATGACCATGAGGCTGACGAGCACGACAAAGACTCGAAGCGCCCACAGTCCGGCTGTGGCGCGTGCGCTGAGTGCGACTCGCGGTACGGGCCGGGAGGTTTCGGCTACGAACTGGTCGCGCTCGAGGTGCATGATCAGCTCGTCCTCGAAGCGCTCCTGTGGCTGAAGGTCCCGCTCTCGGATGGGGGAGCCCTGGTGTGCGTCGTTCATGACGGGCGCTTCTGTATTCATGAGCCGATGAGATGGATGCTCAGCAGGAAGGAGTCGATGCCGTACGCGGCTCCGCAGAGTCCGACGAACGCGATGACCGCGACCCCGATCGCGTTGGTTGAGCGCTTGTTCGCCCACGGGCCCATCAGCCCCTTGTCGTTGGCGAGCATGACCATCAAGACCAGGCCGACGGGGAGCAGCACGGTCGCGAGCACGTTGGCGTTGAGCGCGATCGACAGCAGCGGCGCGCCCGGAATGAGGATAACCAGCGCGGCGAGCAGCGCGACCCCGACGTTCGCGGCATAGAAGACGGTGGCGTTGCGCGGCGAGTTGTTGAAGCTGTGGGAGACCCCAACGCATTCTCCGGCGGCGTAGGCGGTGCTGGCGGAGATCGTGAGGATGGCCACCGCTCCTGCCTCGATGAGTCCCAGCGCGAACACCCCGCCGGCGGCGCTGCCCGCGACGTGTCCCAGCGCCTGCGGGAACCCGGCGCCCGCGAACCCCTGGATGCCCGATCCGCCGTGGGTGAGCAGCGCCGCCCCGGCGATCAGCGCCCCGACCCCGAAGATCGCGGCCAGAGCCGCGCCCACCGCGGTGTCATAGCGGCCGTGTTTGACGTCGTTGGGAGTCATTCCCTTGTCGGCGCAGGCGCTCTGCTGGAAGAAGATCATCCACGGCGTCACCGTGGCGCCGATCGTGGAGGCCAGCAGCAGCAACAGCGTGTTGAAGCTCCCGCCGGGAAAGGGGCTGAAGTCAAACGAGCTGACGATCGCTCCGACGTGGGGTTTGACCAGGATCGCCGCCAGCAGGAAGAGGCCGTTGAAGAGGGCCAAGCCGAGCACGATGCGCTCCCAGCGCCAGTAGCGCCCGCCGCTGAGGGTGAACAGGACGAGCACCAGTCCGAGCGCGACGGCCACACCGGCGCCGAGGTGGAAGTAGGCCAGCCCGACACGGATGGAGATGAACTCGGCTACGAGGGTGACCAGGTTGGTGAGGGTGAGATCGCCGGCGCCGAACCAGCCCCACGCCCTTCCGAAGCGCTGCAGGACCAGCTCGCCATAGCCGCGATGGGTGACCGCGCCGACGCGCATGCACATCTCCTGGCAGACAAAGGCCATCGCGAAGAGCACCGGGATGAACGGCACGAAGAACCCGAGCCCGTACTGCGCGCCGTCGGAGGCGTAGGCGATCATGCTCGGCCCGTCGTTCTCGCCGAGCATGGCGAGGATCCCGGGGCCCACGAGCAGCCACAAGAGCCGCCAGCGCTTGCTGTGTCCGCGAGCGTGATGAACGCGTGAGCGGTCCCACGACCGTATGGTGTCCTCCTCGGTCAGCGGCGGCAGGAGGAGACCGGGGGAGGCGCTGGCTTCAGTGCTCGCCATTGACCGGCTCTCTCCGGGTACGGGCTCGGTGCTGCTGAGGTGTCTGGTCGACTTCGACGCGCATGGCGTGGGCAAGCTGGCCGCCGATGGCGTGCACGCGCTCTCCGAAGAGGACGAACAACGGGCCGCCGAACGGCTGGCGCTCGCGGACCGCGAAGCGGTCTCCCGGCGAGATCCCACAGCCGGCGAGATAGCGCAGCATCTCCGGGTCGGAGTCCGAGACGCGCACGAAGACCCCCTCCTCACCGACCTGGAGGCTCTCCATGCTGTGCGTCGAGCGCTCATCGAGCTCGAGGTCGGCGTTGGGGATCGGGTCGCCGTGGGGGTCCACCGTGGGGTGCCCGAGCTTGGCCGCGATCAACTCCTCGAGGTCCTCGGAGAGCACGTGCTCGAGGACCTCGGCCTCGGCGTGAACCCGATCCCAGCTCATCCCCAGCGCATCGGCCAGAAAGCTCTCGAGCAACCGGTGATGGCGGATCACCTCCAGCGCAAGGCGCCTCCCATCGGCGGTGAGGCGCACGCCCCGGTAGGGGACATGAGTCGTGAGACCCAGCTCGTCGAGCTTCTTGAGCATCGCCGAGACGGAGCCCGACGTGATGCCCAATCGTTCGGCCAGCGCAGTGGTGGAGACCGGCCCACCACCGCGAGACTGCAAGGAGAAGATGGCCTTGGAGTAGTCCTCGACCGCCGGTGAACGCAACGCCTCTTTGGAGCTCATGGGAAAAAGAGTATGGCAGACCAAAACTTTAGTCAAGGCATTCCAGAAGCTAAAGTCGTGCAGGGCGAGCTTCCGCCGCGAAGCTGTCGTTGGTCGGCCTGCGTCAGTCGAAGATGACGACGATCTCGTTGTGCCGGCCGACGGCGTTCTGTAGCTGGGGTTGGATCGGCGCGACGGTGGGCGAGAAGTTGGGAATGAGCTTCGCGACGCGTCGTGCCTGTGCTTGGGCGCCGGGCGGGTAGAGCACGTAGACACCGGAGCCCAGGCTGGCGTTGATGTTGCCGATCTCGCTGAGATGGATGCGATCGGCCTTCAGCGCGTCGGCGAGCCGGTGTGCGGCGCCTGGGGTGCTCGTGGCATTGAAGACGGCCACGGAGACGGAGGAGTCATGTGACGCGGATGAGGAGAACAGATCGGCGGGTAGGAAGTGAACTGCAAGAGCGACGAGGATCCCCACGATCGGCACGCCTGCGACGGCCAGTATGCCTCTACGCCAACCTTTCTGTGCGTGGTGGATGGTGGGTGCTCGTTCAGGATGCAGGATGCCTGCGGCGGTGGCGAGCAGCGGGCGTTGGCGGGATTCGAGGGCCATGGCCTGTGCGACCTGCTCGCGCAGGACGCGAAGCTCGCGCCGGCGGGAGAGAGCGCGCACCGCCAGCAGCCCGACGAGGGCGAGGCTCGCCAACCCGAGCGCGGCCTCCAGCTTGGAGG
>CABEAD010000233.1_pt1 | contig 10735 bp, 12 predicted proteins | sample 3132311 | NCBI WGS metagenome assembly CABEAD01 (sample SAMEA5534342, study PRJEB31848) | metagenome | biome: tundra; feature: field; material: soil | place: USA | collected 2013-05 | depth 0.45 m
GCCTCCGGCTTCCTTCCCACCCCGCCTCACGACGACGCAGTTGCCTTCGACTTATGGTTGGTGCCATCAACCTCCATAGGGGACTTGCACCCCCGAGCTGCTGGTCATGCTGGGCGCACTCGAGCGTGCCGAGCGGCAGCGGTCGCTCGGCCAAGGCGGGCGTGAGCAGCGCGTCGTAGGGTTCGAGGAAGGCGACGAGCTGGCGTGTGAGCGCCTGCAGTTGCACCTCGACCGCCATGCCCTGGACGGCGTTCAGACCCTGGGTCATCGAGTAGATCGCCCAACTCATCGGCTCCATGTCCTCGGCGGTCGGCTCACGCCCGGCCACAATCCCGGAGTAGACGACCTGAAGCGCAATGTGAATCGAGAAGACGGCGCCGAACAGCTCGGAGATGCCGTCGATCTGCCATGGGGGATCGACCTCCTCGACCTCGTGGCCGAGCGAGCGCAGCAGCTCGGCCGCGTCAGAGACAGCCTGAGAGCAGACCGGGTCGACCACGGCGTCGGCGATCGGCGGGAGCGTGGTGGCGGCGATCCGCAGCCTGCCGGGCTCACGCGTGGCGGAGGCGGAGAACGGCTCTGGGGGCGGCGGCGCCCACGTGGCGTCGCCGGGCTCGTAGCCCGCGAGCACGTCGAGGATCGCGGCCGTGTCGGCGACGGTGCGGGTCAGCACGCCGTCGATCCCCAGGGAAGAGTCTCCGAGTTCGGGCGCCGGCGAGATGCGCCCGCGTGTCGGCTTCAGGCCGACAAGTCCGCAGCAGGCGGCGGGAATGCGGACAGAGCCGCCCCCGTCGTTGCCGTGGGCCACGGGCACCATGCCCGAGGCGACCGCCGCGGCCGCGCCGCCGGAGGAGCCGCCGGGAGTGCGGTCGAGATCCCAGGGGTTGCGGGTCGGGCCGAACAGGCGCGCCTCGCTTGTCGGCAGGATTCCGTACTCGGGCAGCGTCGTTGAGCCGACGATCACGAAGCCGGCATCCTTGAGACGGCGCGTGATGTTGTGGTCGTAGTCGGCGACATAGTCGGCCATCAGCGAGCAGCCGAGCGTGAGCTTCAGACCGGCCACGGGCCGGTTGTTCTTGATCGCGATCGGCACGCCCGCGAACGGGCGCTGATCGCCGGGTTTGATCTCCCCGGCGGCAGCGAGCGCCCGCTCGGAGTCGATCTCGACGAACGCGTTCAGCCGCGGGTTGAGCTGCTCGATGCGCGCGAGCGAGATCTCGACGAGCTCGCGCGAGGAGACCTCGCCGGAGCGCACCATGCCGGCGAGCTCGGTTGCTCCACGGAACATCAGATCGCTGTCGGGCACGGCGCTCCTCCTCGTGGTGACGGCGCGGGCGTCGTCGGTGACTGCGCAAAGTCGCGGGTCATTGCGCAAAGTCGTGGATCGCGGCGCAGCGTCATGGATCGCGGCGCAGCCGACCGCTCGCTCGACGGGAGCCTATCGGGCTGATTCCTGCGACGATATGACCTTGCCCAAAAGGCAACCGCCCCGTCGAGCAACGAGCCCAGAAAGCGAGTGCCATGAGCGAGGTCACAACCCAGTCGCCTCCCGCCCCGTCCCCTCCAAGTGAAGTCCAGTCGGGTCTCGAGGGCGTCGTCGCCTTCGAGACCGAGATCGCCGAGCCCGACAGGGCCGGCGGATCGCTGCGCTATCGCGGCGTAGACATCGAAGACCTTGTCGGCACGGTCCCCTACGAGCAGGTGTGGGGGCTGCTTGTGGACGACCGCCTGGAGCCGGGCCTGCCGCCGGCCGAACCGCACATGCTGACCGTGCGCTCGGGCGACCACCGCGTGGACGTGCAGTCGGCGCTGGCGATGCTCGCCCCCGAGTGGGGCTTCGGCGAGCTGATCGACATCTCCGACGAGCAGGCGCGCGAGGATCTCGCGCGAGCGTCGGTGATGGCGCTGTCGTTCGTGGCGCAGTCGGCGCGCGGCGCGGGGCAGCCGCCGGTGCCCCAGTCCGAGGTGGACAAGGGGAACTCAATCCCTGAGCGCTTCCTGATCCGCTGGCGCGGAGAGGCGAACCCGCGCCACGCGAAGGCGATCGACGCCTACTGGATCTCGGCGGCCGAGCACGGCGTGAACGCCTCCACGTTCACCGCGCGCATTGTGGCGTCGACGGGCGCCGACTGCGCCGCCGCGCTGTCCTCGGCCGTAGGCGCCCTGTCCGGACCGCTGCACGGCGGCGCTCCCTCGCGCGTGCTGAAGATGCTCGACGAAGTCGAACTCAGAGGCGACGCCGAGGGCTGGGTCTCCGACGCGCTCGACCGCGGTGAGCGGCTGATGGGCTTCGGCCATCGCGTCTACCGCGCCGAAGACCCGCGCGCGCGCGTGCTGAGACGCACCTGCCGCGAACTGGGCTCGCCGCGCTTCGCGGCGGCCGAGGCGCTCGAGAACGCTGCCCTGGCGGAGCTGACGGCGCGCAAGCCGGACCGCGTGCTCGCCACGAACGTGGAGTACTGGTCGGCGGTGATCCTCGACCTGGCGGACGTGCCGCCGGACCTGTTCACGCCGATGTTCACGTGCGCGCGCGTGGCCGGCTGGTCGGCGCACATCCTCGAGCAGAAGCGCGAGGGCAAGCTGATCCGCCCGACGGCGAAGTACGTAGGGCACGGTCCGCGGCCCGTCTCCGCAGTCGAATAGGCGACCCGAAGACCTTCACCGCCGGCCGCCGCGTGCTCGGGCGGCGGCGGCACAGGCAGAGTGAGCGACCCGGAGAGGGGACCCGGGACAAAACTGAGGGCCCGGCATCCTGCCGGGCCCTCAACATTCCTATCGACGGAATACGCGCGCCGCTGAAGCGCGGCGCGCGCAGTGGACCAATCGAGGGTCCGTCGAACCCTGACTACATCATCCCGCTCATGTCGGGCATCCCGCCGCCGCCGCCCATGCCGCCTTCCTTCTCCGGCGCCTCGGCGACGATCGCCTCGGTCGTGAGGATGTTCTTGGCGATCGACGCGGCGTTCTGGAGCGCCGAGCGGGTGACCATCGCAGGGTCGATGACGCCGGCGGCCACGAGATCGACGATCTCGTTGGTAGCGGCGTTCAGGCCCTGGCCCTTCTTGGCCTTGCGCACGTCGTTGACCACCACCGAGCCCTCGAGGCCCGCGTTCTCGGCGATCTGGCGCAGCGGCTCCTCCAGAGCGCGCAGCACGATGCGCGCGCCGGTCTTCTCGTCGTCGTCCTCGACGTCGAGGGAGATGGCCTCGGACGCCTCCAGCAGCGCCACGCCGCCGCCCGGCACGATGCCCTCCTCCAGCGCGGCACGGGTGGCCTGCAGGGCATCCTCGACACGGTGCTTCTTCTCCTTCATCTCCGTCTCGGTGGCCGCGCCGACCTTCACGACGGCAACTCCGCCGGAGAGCTTGGCCAGACGCTCCTGGAGCTTCTCGCGGTCGAAGTCCGAGTCGGTGTTCTCGATCTCGGCCTTGATCTGGTTGATGCGGCCCTTGATCGCCTCGGCGTCACCGGCGCCGTCGATGATCGTGGTGGTGTCCTTGGCGACGACCACGCGACGCGCGTGGCCGAGCTGGGAGACCTGGGTGTTCTCGAGCTTGAGGCCCATCTCCTCGGTGATGACCTCCGCTTTGGTGAGGATCGCTATGTCCTCGAGCATGCGCTTGCGGCGGTCACCGAAGCCGGGGGCCTTGACCGCTACGCCGGTGAACGTGCCGCGCAGCTTGTTGACGACGAGCGTGGCGAGCGACTCGCCCTCGACGTCCTCGGCGATGATCAGCAGCGGCTTGCCGCTCTGGATGACCTGCTCCAGCACGGGCAGCACGTCGCGGACGGAGCCGATCTTCTGGTTGGCGATCAGTATGTAGGGGTCCTCGAGGGTGGCCTCCATACGGTCCTGGTCGGTGACCATGTAGGGCGAGATGTAGCCCTTGTCGAACTGCATGCCCTCGGTGAACTCGAGGTCCATGCCGAACGTCTGGCCCTCCTCGACGTTGACGACGCCGTCCTTGCCGACCTTCTCGATCGCGTCGGCGATCACGTCGCCGATCTCATCGTCGCCGGCCGAGATCGTCGCGACGCGCGCGATCTGGTCCTTGCCGGAGACCTCCTTGGACTGGGAGGCGATGTTCTCCACGACCTCCTCGACGGCCTTCTCGATGCCGCGCTTGAGCGCGAGCGGGTTGGCGCCGGCCGCCACGTTCTTCAGACCCTGGCGGACGATCGCCTGGGCGAGCACCGTGGCCGTGGTCGTACCGTCACCGGCAACGTCGTTGGTGGCGGTGGCCACCTCGCGCACCAGCTGGGCGCCCTGGTTCTCGAAGACGTCCTCGACGTCGATCTCGCGAGCAATCGTGACGCCGTCGTTGGTGATCGTGGGGGCGCCGAACTTCTTGTCGAGCACCACGTAGCGGCCCTTCGGGCCGAGCGTGACCTTCACGGCGTTGGCGACCGCGTCGACGCCGGCCTCCAGCGACTTGCGTGCCTCTGAGCTGTACTTGAGTTCCTTGTGAGCCATGTCTATTCAGATCTCCTTATGCGACCTTGGCGAGGACGTCGGACTCGCGCAGCACGAGCAGATCCTCACCGTTGTCGGGGTCCTTTATCTCGGTTCCGCCGTACTTGCTGTAGAGGACCTCGTCGCCCTCTGAGACGTCGAGCGGTATGCGCTTGCCGGCATCGTCGAGCTTGCCGTCGCCGACGGCGAGGACCTTGCCTTTGACCGGCTTCTCCTTGGCCGTGTCGGGGAGGACGAGGCCGCTCGCGGTCTTCTCCTCTTCCTCGATGGCCCGCACGATCAGACGATCGCCCAGGGGCTTGAGTTTCATGCTTGAAAACCTCCGTTTAGAGTGTGCTTCCGATGGGCGGCGACCCGCATGGATCGGCGTTTGCCCCGTTGGCACTCTATCGAGAGAGTGCCAACGACCCGGCCAATATATAGAAGCCCTCAGTTCTGCGCGCCGCCGAACCCCTTCATCGCTTCGGTCATGCCGGACGGCTTGTCGAGGATCTGGGAGAAGCGCACGACCGTCACGGTGTCGTCCATCGACACCTTGCGCCCATAGATCTGCTCCAGGAAGTTGACCAGCTCCTCGTGGCGGCGGAACTCGGGGTTGTCGTGCTTGATGTCGCGCGGGGAGAGCTCGGAGACCTTCATGACCTCGACCTGGTCGATCACGGCATCGAAGATCCGCTCCCGCGGGGAGTGCTGGTAGCCGATCGTGACGAGCACCGCCTGGTTCTTGCGGTACTTGCCCGACTTGTCGCCCAGCCTGATGGTCGCCGTCTTACGGCCCTTCTTCAGCTCGTCGGCGAAGATCGTCGAGTAGAAGTTGAGCACCTGCACGACAGAGCAGGCTATCGGTCTTTTACGGATATCGCCAGCGCGCGCGCCAACATCTCGCGCTCACCCGGATAGCTGAGCGCCCTCTGGGCATCGCCGATGGGCATCCAGCGGGCCTCGAGAACCTCGTCGTCGTGATCGGCTGGATCGCCGCAGAGGTAGCGGAACAGGTAGAAGAACACCGTCTTTGACACCCTGCGGCCATCGCGCACGTACCAGTAGCGCAGCTCGCCCAGCTCGCCCAGGAGCTCGGCGGTGACGCCGGTCTCCTCGCGCACCTCCCTCCTGGCTGCCTGCGCCATCGTCTCGCCCTCGTCGAGGTGGCCCTTGGGCAGGCCCAGCACGAGCGAGCCGTCCGCGGCGCGCCTGGTGGGCACGATCACGAGCACCTGTCCGTCGCGGAGCACCACCCCCCCGGCCGACACCTCTTGCGCGGCGAGCCTGCGCGAGGCGCGTCGCGGCTCGGTCGGTGAAGACTCAGAAGACGGCTCGCTGGACCCCTTCGGCACGGGCTTGCGGCCCTCCTTAGAAGACATACCCGTCGAGCGCCGCCGGGTCGTGCACGACGAGCCGGCCCCGTCCTTGAGAGATCACCCCGGCACGCTCCAGCACCGCGAGAAAGCGGGACGCCGACTCGCGCGAGGAGCCGGCGAGCTTGGCCAGGTCGGACTGCGTGGCGGTGACGAGCACCTCCTCGCCCGCCGCTCCACCCTCGACGGCCTGGGCCACGAGATCGCGCAGCACAACCGCGACGCGACTCTGAACCGTCTGAAAAGACTGTTTGGCCAGGCGCTCATTCGTCTCGCGCAAGCGCCTTCCGAGGGCAACCACCAGACGGATCGAGATCTCCGGGTGCTCGGCCATCAGCCGGCGCATGTCGGGCCCCAGCACGGCCACCACACTGGTTGGCTGGACCGCCTCGACCGTGGCGGAGCGCCGCTCGTCCTCGAACATCGCGAGCTCGCCGAAGATGTCGCCGGGGCCGAATGTCGCGAGCGTGATCGTGCGCCCGTCGGAATGCTCGCGCACTGCCCGAGCACGGCCTGAGCGCACGATGTAGCACGTGTCGCTCGCGTCGCCCTCGCGGAACACGACCTGGCCGGGATCGAACGCACGGGGCACCGCGAGCTGGGCGATCCGCTCCAGGTCGTCGAGCTCGAGCGTGGAGAACACGGGCACGCGCCCGAGCAGCTCGACTATCTCCGCCGACTTGGTCGCCGCCATGCCCAGGAGATATCACACCGACCAGGCGGCGCTATCTTCACAACATGGGTCCGTTGAAGTTGATCGCGCCGCTGGTGCTCGCCGGGGCGGTCGCGCACGCGCCCGCTCACTCGCTGCTCCAGTCGCGCGAACTGTGGGCGACCGTCGACGTGTGCAACCCGAAGGACCAGCCCAACACGATCGGCATCCGCGGCTCGATGCCGGGCGACGGGCGGCCGAAGGACGTCATGTACATGCGCTTTCGCGTCCAGTACTTCGACCTGGCCGCGAAGCGCTGGGTGAACCTCAGCCAGGGCGGCGACTCCGGCTTGCAGAAGGTCGGCTCGGCCGACGTCGCGCGACAGGCCGGGCGCAGCTTCCAGTTCGCGCGGGGCGCCTCCAAGCTCGCGTTCAGACTGCGCGGCACGGTCGTCTTCCAATGGCGGCGGGGCACGACCATCGTGAGCACGGCGAGCAGACCCACGACCGCGGGCCACACGAGCCTCGCCGGCGCCGACCCGCGCGGGTTCAGCGCGGGCACCTGCAAGCTCACATAGCGAACAGACGCGGGTCGTTGGTGATGATCCCACTGACCCCCAGCTCGGTCAGCTTGGCGATGCGCTCGGCCTCGTCCACAGTCCACACATACAGTTCGCCGCCGGCGTCGGCCACAGCCCGAGCGAGCCCCGGCGTGACGACCCGCCAGTGGGCCATGATCGCATCGACGAGCCCGGCCCTCAGCGCGCCGCGCGCGCGCCGCGGAAGCATCGCGCGATAGCCGATGAGCATCGCGAGCGCCGGTATCGCGGTGAGCCTGTGGGTCGTGTAGTCGCGCCTCACCCGCGGCACCGACCAGCCGAGGCGCAGCGCGGGCTCGGCCGCGCGCACGCGGGCCAGCGAGGCGGGGTACATGCAGCTCAACAGCGTTCGTGAGGTCAGGCCGGCCTCGCGCAGGGCGTCGAGGACGCGCAGCTCATAGCCGGGCAGCTTCACGTCGAGGTCGAGCTCGACACCGGTGAACGCCTCGCCGGCGAGGTGATCGAGCGCCTGCTCGAGCGTCAGCGGCGTGCGCGAGCGCAGATCCTCGTAGTCGTGGGCCACGAGCAGCCGGCCGGTCCCGTCGACGCGCTCGCTCAGCACGTCGAGCTCGATCATGTCGACGCCATGCGCGAGCGCCGCGTCGAAGCTCGCGAGCGTGTTGCCCGGCTCGATGTGAGCCGCGCCCTTGTGACCCACGCGCCGGGGTCGTGTCGCAGAGCGGATGACGTCCCCCGTGGCCACAGCCCTTCCAGGATAGAGCCGCGGGAGGGGGTCTCAGGCCCCCAGCGCAAGCTCGAACACCTCCGAGAAGCGCGCGAGTTTGCTTCTCCACACGATTCCACTATGCTGTCGTCCGTGCGCTGGAGAGACGGAGCGCGACTGCCGGCCAACAGCCGAATGCGCGTCAAGAGCGGTCGGTCGCTGTCATGGACGCGGTGGATCAAAGGCGCCGATCGCGCCGCCGCCGAGCCGCGGAGCGACCCCCTGGCGGCCGAGGAGCTCGACGTTCACGCCGCGCTGCGCCTGCTCCCAACGCTGCTTGACGGCTCAAGCCTTCCCAACGGGATCGTCGAGCTCTTGATCGAGGACTTCGAAGCGCCGACCCGCCAGCTGTTCGACATCAACGACGGCCGCATCACGCTCGTCGAGCCCGGCGCCGCCGTCCCCTGGGCCAGCATCTCGGGGCCGCCGACGGCGTGGGCCACAGCGCTCGGCCCGCGGCGCGAGTTCACCGAGCTGACCGTTACGGGCGATGAGCGGCTCGCCGCACGAGTGCTGGCCGCCCTCCCGCGGCGCGCCAGATGAGCCAGATGAGTGACACCCGTCCTCTGGCCGGGCCCCTGTCAGCGCTCTCCGGCCCATGTGAAGAGATCGATCTGCTCGCGCGGTTGGGCTCTTGAGTATTCAGTACTGAATCCTCGCGGTTCGACGCTGTGCCCACGTATGATGACTGTTCAAATAGAGGTGCACCCAAGTAGAGGCACCTCCGGCACTACGGATGGGAGCCACAGCACAGATGCCCAGAGCAAAATCGAATCCTTCCAAAGGCGGCCGTAAGGACGAGTGGTCGATACCCAGCCTGCGCGAGCCGCGCTACTCCCAGTCGCTCGAGCGCGGGCTGGCGATCCTCGGCTGCTTCACACCCGAGCGTCCCGTGCTCGGCATCGCGGACATCGCCGACGAGCTCGGCATGAGCCGCTCGACAACCCACCGCTACGTGATCACGCTCGTCGCCCTCGGCTTCCTCGAGCAGGGCGCATCGCGCAAGTACCGCCTCGGCCTGCACGTCACCGACCTGGGCATGTCAGCCCTGAACTCAACCGGCCTGCGTGAGCATTCGCGTCCGTACCTCGAAGAGCTGCGCCAGCGGACCTCCTACACGGTGAGCATCGCGGTCCTCGATGGCCCGGAGATCCTCTACGTAGATCGCGCCCGCAGCTTCAGGCGCGGACAGAACCTGATCGACCTGAACCTGCGTCCGGGCTCGCGCCTGCCCGCCTACTGCACCTCGATGGGCAAGGTCCTGCTCGCCTACCTGCCCGAGGCCGAGCAACACGAGTTGATCGGCAACATGACCCTGACTCGCAGGGGCCCCAACTCGATCACGAGCAAGAAGGCGCTGCGCACCGAGCTCGAACACGTGCGCGAGGAGGGCATGGCGGTCAACGACGAAGAGCTCGCCAAGGGCCTTTACTCGATCTCCGCGCCGGTGCGCAATGAGTCCCGCGAAGTGGTCGCCGCGATCAACATTGCCGCGCACAGCTCGATGATTTCCCTGGAGGAGCTCGTCGACGCGCTCGGCGCGCACCTGGTGAGCACCGCCGACAACATCTCGGCGCGCCTCGGCTACCGCCGCGACGACGAGCAGAAGAAGAGCTAGCACCTCTCCATATGTTAAGGACGCCCCAGCGATGCACGGACTCTCAACCACGTTATTCCCCATCGAAACTCAGCCGGGAGGCTTTCAGCCTCGAGGAGGGGCAGAGACTGGCGTCAGGGCAACGCCGGCCTGCCCCTTCGCGTACGCTAAGGCCGCATGGCCATCCCACCCAGACAGCTCGCCTGCGGACTTTGCGTCGCGGCCGTCGCGCTCGGGCTCACAGCCTGCGGCGAAACAGCCTCGACGAGCAGCTTCAAGGGTGAGAGCCACAGCGTCGCGCAGAGTGTCTCTGACTTCCAGAGTGACGCCACGGCGGGCGATCAGAAGAAGCTCTGCGAAAACGACCTCTCAAGCGCGCTGACCGCGCGCCTGAAGAGCTCGGGTGGCTGCCAAACCGTTCTCAAGAACCAGCTCCACGAGCTCGACGCGCTCAACTTGACGATCGAGTCGATCGCTGTCAACGGCGCCACCGCGAGCGCGCGCGTGAAGAGCACGTGGTCGGGCAAGAGCCGCACTACGACGCTCTCGCTCGTCAAGGAAGGCGCGCGCTGGAAGATCTCCGGGGCGCAGAGCTAACGGTGGCTCAAGCCAGGGATCTACCGTACTGGCGTTCGTAGTAGGCGCGGTAGTCGCCTGAGCGGATCGGCTCCCACCACCAGCCGTTCTCGCGATACCAGGCCACGGTCTGCTCCAGGCCCTCGGCGAAGCGCACTCGCGGCTCCCAGCCCAGAGCGCGAGCCTTCTCGGAGGAGAGCGAGTAGCGGCGGTCGTGGCCGGGACGGTCGGTGACGTGCTCGATCAGCGACTCATCGGCGCCCGTCAACTCGACGATCCGATTCACCACCTCGATGTTGGGACACTCGTCGGGCCCGCCCGCGTTGTAGACCTCGCCCGGGACGCCGTGCTCCAGCACGTGTCCGATCGCGCGGCCGAAGTCGGTCGCGTGGATCCAGTTGCGCACCTGCATCCCGTCGCCGTACACCGGCAGCGGGTCTCCGTGCAGCGCGTTGAGGATCATCAGCGGGATCAGCTTCTCGGGGTACTGGTAGGGGCCGTAGTTGTTGGACCCGCGGCAGATCACGGCCGGCAGACCGTACGTGTGGAAGTAGCTTTCGACGAGCAGGTCGGCGCCGGTCTTCGTCGCCGAGTAGGGCGAGGAGGGACGCAGGTGAGAAGTCTCGGTGAAGGAGCCGTCCTCAATCGAGCCGTACACCTCGTCGGTGGACACCTGCACGTAGCGTAACCCCCGCTCGCGCGCGGCCTCGAGCAGCACGTACGTGCCGAGCGCGTGGGTTTTCACGAACGCGTCGGGC
>CABEAD010000235.1_pt1 | contig 10510 bp, 8 predicted proteins | sample 3132311 | NCBI WGS metagenome assembly CABEAD01 (sample SAMEA5534342, study PRJEB31848) | metagenome | biome: tundra; feature: field; material: soil | place: USA | collected 2013-05 | depth 0.45 m
GGATCGAGCGAGGCGAGCGAGCCGCGGTCGCACAGCACGAGACGCGGTCCGCCGCGCGGCGGGGGCTCCTCGCCCTGCTCGCCGCACTCCACGATCAGCGCCGGCAGCTCGGTCTGCGGCGCGTGCGGGCTCTGCACGTCATAGCCGGCCCTGCGCGCGGCCTCGCGCAATTGCTCGGCGAGCACGCCATGACCGGAGATCACCACAAGGCCCTCGCCCTCGCCGGGAGGGACCGCCCTCGGCGGGTCCGGGTCGGGCGGGCGGTGCGGGCCATCGCCGGAGTAGTCGTAGTAGCCGCGGCCCGTCTTGCGTCCGTGCAATCCGGCCGCGACCTGTCTGGCCTGGATCGGGGAGGGGCGCCAGCGCGGCTCGCCGAAGCTCAGCTCGTAGAAGCTCTTGGCCACGTCGAAGCCCGTGTCCACGCCGATGAGGTCGCTCAGCTCGAACGGCCCCATGCGAAAGCCGCCGCCCATGCGCACCACCCGGTCGATCGTCTCGACGTCGGCGATCTGCTCGCTCAGCAGCCGCAATGCCTCCAGGCCGAACGGCCGGTTGCAGCGGTTAACCAGGAACCCGGGGCCGTCGGCTGCGCGAATCACGTCCTTGCCCATTGCTCTGCCCGTCGCGTCGGCCAGCGCGAGCGCCCGCTCGCTTGAGAGGACGCCGGCGATCACCTCGAGCAGGCGCATCAGCGGGGCCGGGTTGAAGAAGTGCATGCCCACCACTCGCTCCGGATGGGTGGCCCCGGCCGCGATCGCGGTGATCGGCAGCGAGGAGGTGTTGCTCGCGAGCACGCAATCCTCGGCCACGATCTTCGAGAGGCGCGCGTACAGCTCGTGCTTGATCTCCAACCGCTCGGGCGCCGCCTCGATCACCAGCTCGCACGGGGCCAACCCGTCGAGGCTGTCCACGGATTGCAGGCGCTCGGCCGCGGCTTGGGCCTGCTCGTCCGTCAGCTTGCCCTTGGCCGCTTCCTTTGCCAGGCCCTCCCGGACTCGCTGCGCTCCGCGGCTCAGTGCCTCGGGCAACGGGTCGTATAGGAGCGTTCGTGCCCCGCCCCTGCACGCAAGCTGGGCGATGCCCGCGCCCATCGTGCCGGCGCCCACCACACCGATAACACCGGGAGCGCCCCCTCCCTCTCCCCCAAAAATGACAGCCTCCCGTTCCACCAGGCCCCCGTCAGGATGGGACGAGCGCGTTGACGCCGGTCATCGCGCGCCCGATGATCAGCTTCTGGATCTGGGAGGTCCCCTCGTACAGGGTCGTGACGCGCACGTCGCGGAAGTAGCGCTCCACCGGGTGGTCGTCGACGTAGCCCGCGCCGCCGTGGACCTGGATCGCGGTGTTCGCGCACTCGACGGCCGCCTCGGTGGCGTGCAGCTTGGCGATCGAGGTCTCCAGCGTGTTCGGACGGCCCTGGTCCTTGAGGAACCCCGCCCTCCACACGAGCATCCGCGAGGCGTCTGTCTTGAGCACCATGTCGGCGATCATCGCCTGCACGAGCTGGAAGCTGGCGATCGGCCGGTCGAACTGCCGGCGCTCCTTCGCGTACTTGACGGACTCCTCGACGCAGCCCTGGCAGATGCCCACGCACCCGGCGGCCACCGAGTAGCGGCCGGAGTCGAGCGCGCTCATCGCGACCTTGAAGCCGTCGCCGATCTCGCCGAGCAGGCAGTCGTCGGAGACCTCGACGTCTTCCAGGGAGATCGAGGCGGTATCGGAGGCGTGCAACCCCATCTTGTGCTCGATCACCTGTGTCTGGAAGCCGGGCTGGTCGGTGTCCACCAGGAAGCACGCAAGCCCGCGATGCCCCAGCTCCGGATCGGTCTGGGCGAAGATCATGGCGAGCTTCGCGTAGCTGCCCATCGAGATCCACATCTTCGCGCCGTTGATCACCCAGCCGGAGTCGGTCCTCTTCGCGCGCGTTCGCTGTTTGGCGGCGTCCGAGCCCGTGTCGGGCTCGGTCAGCCCGAAGCACCCCAGCCACTCCCCGGAGCAGAGCTTCGGCAGGTAGCGCTGCTTCTGCTCCTCGCTCCCCCACTTCAGGATCGCGCTGCACACGAGCGAGGTCTGCACGGAGATCACGGTCCTGACAGACGAGCAGCCCCGGCCGATCTCCTCGACGACGAGCCCGTAGTCGAGGTAGCCGAGCCCCGCGCCGCCATACGCTTGCGGCACGATCGCGCCGAGGTAGCCCTGGTCGGCGATCTTCTTGACCAGCTCCAGGTCGAAGTGGTGGTCGCGCGCGTTCTGCTTGGCCTGCTCCACGATCTCCCTGTCGGTGAACTCGCGTGCGGTCTTTCTGATCAGCTGTTGCTCGTCGGTGAGGTCGAAGTCCATGTCTCTCCTTACTCTCCTCGCATGCCTTTTGGGGGGATAGGGGGTGGCGCGAGTCGGTGCGCCGGACGCTAGCGATCCCCTCCGGCGGGTGGGTGCAGCTTGGGCGTCCGCCATGGCGCCGCGAGGCGCCTCTCGAGCTCGGGGCCGAGCTCGTCGATCTTCAGGCGATCCTGGGCGAGCGAGTCGCGGTCGCGCAGCGTGACGGTGCCGTCCTCGATCGACTGGTGGTCGATCGTCACGCCCCACGGGGTTCCGATCTCGTCCTGGCGGCGATAGCGCTTGCCGATCGAGCCGCCCTCGTCGTACTCGGCCTGCATGCGCCCGCGCAGCTCTTCGTAGACCTTGCGCGCCAGCTCCGACTGGCCGTCCTTCTTGACGAGCGGCATCACCGCCACCTTCACGGGCGCCAGGCGGGGGTGCAGGCGCAGCACGGTGCGCTTCTCGCCCGCCGCCGCCCCGCCGCCCTCGCCCGCGGCGGCCGGCACGATCTCCTCGTCGTAGGCGTCCACCAGGAACGCCAGCGTGGCCCGGTCGGCGCCGGCGGCCGGCTCGATCACATGGGGGACATAGCGCTCGCCGGAGACCTGGTCGAAGTACTCGAGCTTCTCGCCCGAGAACTCCGCGTGCTGTTTGAGGTCGAAGTCGCCCCTGTTGGCGATCCCCTCCAGCTCCGACCAGCGGGCGCCGCCGAGGGAGTCGGTGGCCGGGAAGAGGTACTCGACGTCGCTCGTCTGCGAGGAGTAGTGGGAGAGCTCGTCCTTCTCGTGGGCGCGCAGGCGCAGGTGGTCGGGGCGCAGGCCGAGCTCTGTGTACCAGCGCATGCGCTCGCCCAGCCAGTGCTCGAACCACTCCTGGGCCTCCTTCGGGGGCACGAAGAACTCCATCTCCATCTGCTCGAACTCCCTCGTGCGGAAGATGAAGTTGCCGGGCGTGATCTCGTTGCGGAAGGACTTGCCGACCTGGGCGATCCCGAACGGGGGCTTCTTGCGCGAGAACTGCAGCACGTTCTTGAAGTTGACGAAGATCCCCTGGGCCGTCTCGGGACGCAGGTAGGCCCTCGCGCCGGACTCCTTCACCGGGCCGATCGTCGTCTCGAACATCAGGTTGAAGTCGCGCGCGTCGGTCAGGTCGCACTGCTCGGTCTCGCCCGGGTGCTTGGACGGCTTGCGCCCGCACGCGAGCTCCGAGAGGTGGTCGGCCCTGAAGCGCTGCCCGCACGTCCTGCAGTCCACGAGCGGGTCGGTGAAGCCGGCGAGATGGCCCGAGGCCTCCCACACGCGCGGGTGCTGGAGGATCGCCGAGTCGAGCGCCACGACGTCCTCGCGCTCCTGCAGCATCGCGCGCCACCACTCGTTCTTGACGTTGCCCTTCAAGAGGACTCCGTAGTGGCCGAAGTCGTACGTCGAGCCGACCCCTCCGTAGATCTCCGAGGAGGGGAAGACGAAGCCGCGGCGCTTGCACAGCGCCACGATCTTGTCCATCGTGACCACGTCCTGCTTCGGGGGGGCTTGCTCGCTCATCGAGATCCCGGATGGTATTGGAGCGCCGCCACCCGGGCTCGGGCGCCGAAGGGCCTGGTATCGGGCATCGTCGCCGGCAGGACCGCATGCGGGCTGCCAGGCCCACAAAGAGACTGCCCTTGACATATCTCGTCAGATGTGTTTACATGCGTGTTGTTCTCTTGCTGACAAGACGGCGGAGGGGACGGACCTCCGCCGGAAAGGTGACATGTGAGAGCGTGAGTGACTGAGCACGATCGCGCAGCAGGGCCAGCCAGGGCGTTGTTACCCAACCTCTCCCGCAACGCCTGAGCACCCCGCATCGTTCGGTCTGAAATGTGCCGGTCTCCTCGACAGGGCGCCGCGGCCCATACAGGCCGCGGCGCCCATCGTTACGTACGATTGGCGCGTGGCGAGATTCCTGATCGTCGGGCACGGGTCCAGTGCATCGGCGCTGGCCGACGCCCTGGGGCGGGAAGGCCACGTGGTGAGCGCCGTCGCGGACGTCGACCGTGGGGCGCTGGAGCACGTCGCGATCGTCTGCTGGCTGGACGGCTCCTCGCCCGAGCGTTTTCTGCTCGGCGCGGTGGACAGCTCAATGCGCGGCTTCGTGTATCAGGCGGGCGGCTGGGAGCGGTCGGTGTTGGAGACGGCCGCTCGCAACTCGATCCCGGTGGCGGCCCTGAGGTCCGATCCGGATGACGTGGGGGTGTGGCTGGCCGAGGCGCGCAATGCGGTCGCCTCATTGATCGAAGGTCCCCGGTAGAGCGCGGCGACGCGCTATGCTGGAGGCGATATATCCGAAAGCCGATCAGGATTCATCCTACCGGGTTGGCCTCCAGCCCGAGGTCCGCGAGAACTCTCTACTTGAGAAAGGACACGCAATGACGCTGCAGCTTGGCGACCTGGCCCCCGATTTCGAGGCCGACACGACCGAGGGCCGCATCAAGTTCCATGACTGGATCGGCGATTCGTGGGCGGTGCTGTTCTCGCACCCGAAGGACTTCACGCCCGTCTGCACGACCGAGCTCGGATACATGGCCAACGCAAAGCCCGAGTTCGACGCTCGAGGCGTGAAGATCATCGGCCTGTCCGTCGACCCGCTCGACCGCCACGAGGCGTGGGCGAAGGACATCGAGGAGACCCAGGGCGCGGCGCCCAACTACCCGATCGTCAGCGACAGCGACTTCAACGTCTCAAAGCTCTACGGCATGCTACCCGCTGACATCGACGGCGACCCGCTCGTTCGTACGCCGGCCGACAACCAGACGGTTCGCAACGTGTTCGTGATCGGACCGGACAAGAGGGTCAAGCTGATCCTCGTCTACCCGATGACCACCGGTCGCAACTTCGACGAGGTGCTGCGTGTCATCGACTCCCTCCAGCTCACCGAAAAGCACAAGGTCTCCACGCCGGTCAACTGGCGGCCCGGCGAGAAGGTGATCATCTCGGGCTCGGTCTCCAACGAGCAGGCCAGGGAAACTTATCCGGATGGGTGGGAGGAGCCGCGCCCCTACATCCGGATCGTGCCGCAGCCGAGCTGACAGCGCGCTCAGACGGTCGCGTGCGTGCGCTCGACGCGCTCCTGGAACATGACCTCGCCGTCGAGCGTTCGATGGACGGGACACTTGGCGGCGATCACGCGCAGGCGCTGCACCTGCTCCTCGGGCAGATCCTCCGCGAGGCGCAGCACGACGTCGAACTTGGTGGGGGAGCCGCGCTCGGCCGGGCTGTACTGCACGTCGACCTCGACCTTGCCGATGTCCCAGCCCTTGCGCGCCGCGTACATCTCCATCGTGATCGCGGTGCACGATGCGAGGCTGACGGCGAGCAGCTCCTGCGGGTCGGGGCCGGCGTCCTCGCCGCCGGACTCCAGCGGCTCGTCGACCGTCAGCTGATGGTCGCGCACCTGCACGGTGTGCTTGAACGTCGAGTCATTGCGCCGGACGCTGGCCTTCATCACTCCAACACCTTCCGATCGGGTCATGGGACCCTCCACTCACATGGTACTGAGCACACGGGGCTACGAAAGGGGGTTGAACAGCAGGCCCGTGAGCAGCTTGGGGTAGAAGAACGTCGACTTCGGCGGCATGTTCTCGCCGCCGGCCGCCACGTCGCGAACCTGGGACACGGGCGTGGGGCGCATCAGGAAGGCCGCGTCGTACTCCCCGGAGCGCACCAGCGAGACCGCCTCCTCGGTGCTGCGCGCGTAGAACAGGCCGTGCAGGTGGGAGACGTCCTCGTCGGTCAATCCCAGCGCTCCCTTCAGAAGCAGCGCCTCGAGCACCCCCGTGTCTAGGCTTCGGTACGCCTCGGAGAAGCCGGCGAGCGCCGCGTCGGCGATTGCCTGGTCCTTGAGCGCCAGGCGAAACGCCTTCTGGCGGTGGGAGTCGATGTAGCCGAGCCGCAGCGGCCCGACTCCAGGCTCCGGCGCGATCCGCTCGATCGGCACCTCGGTGATCTCGAAGTCCCGCTCCAACGCTTGCGCGAGCGCCTCGCGACGCTCATCGTCCAGGCCGCTCAGCAGGCGGTGGGTCGGGAACACCGTCAGCCCCGGGTCCTCCAGCGCGACGAGGCACATGAGCACGTAGCGGTGCTCGCCATCGCCGCCGAGCTCCTCGGCGTACGTGTTGGCGGTCTCATAGCGGTGGTGTCCGTCGGCGATCAACAGCTCCGCCTCGCGCGTGGCATCCCGCACGGCGGCGATCGTGTCGGGATCGGTCACACGCCAGACACGGTGGATCGTCCCATCGCCATCCGTCACCTCACCCCACGGCGTCCCCGTGGTGGCCGGCTCGAGCGCCTTCCAGGCCGCGCCCGAGGGGTCGGAGAACAGCGAGAAGATCGGGGACAAATTGGCGCGGGTCGCCCGCATCAAGCGCAGGCGGTCCTCCTTGGGGCCCGGATGGGTGCGCTCGTGAGGCCGAACGCGGCCCGGTCCATAGCCCTCGATGCGAACGCGACAGAAGAACCCTCGCCGCGTGCGGCGCCGGCCGTCAGGGCCGGTGTAGTCCTGTGTGTGCGCCCACAGGGACGGCTCCGGGTCGCGCACGACCACGCCCTGCAACTGCCACGCCTCGAACAGCTCTCCGGCGGTTGTGTAAGCGTCCCGCCCGCCCGACTCGCCCTTGGGCAGGTCCACCGCCACCACGTTGAACGGCGAGCGCTCGAGCAGCTTCTCGCGCTGCTCGGCGTCGATCACGTCATAGGGCGGGGAGGTCACATCGGCGAGCGACCCCACGGCCGAGAGGTCGTAGTGCAGCGCGCGCAGCGGTTGGACGTCGGCCATTGCGGTGGCGGACCCTAGCAGCGGCTCACGCGCTTGGGGTTCACGCGGCGTGACCGCGCACGATTGCAGGCCTGGATGGACCGGCTGCGCTCCGAATGGCTAGAATCGGCTGCCAACGGGGCGTGGCGCAGCCTGGTAGCGCGCAGCTTTTGGGAAGCTGAGGTCGTCGGTTCAAATCCGATCGCCCCGATTGGGAGGTCTGTCGCTCCGGCCGCACCGACGGCGCGGGTCTGCGCTGAGGTTCGCAAGCGCGCATGCGCTCATTGCCGCTGCCAGAATGCGCCGCTGAGAACATCTGATCCCGGAAGGACCAGCCATGGCCGCTGACCTGTTGAGCACCATCCAAAGCGAGATCGACGCGCGCCTGAGCGAGCTGCGTCCGTTGTTCGCCGAGTACGAGCGCCTGCTCGTGGCCGCCGCCGCTCTCGTTGACCCCGGGCCGGTGGAGGCATCCGCCGATGCGTCTTCCGGCGCTCTGCAGGCGCCGCGCTCAGCTCGCGCCCGCCGCGCTCCGCGCGGCTCGGCTGCCGGGGCGATCAGGCGTGCGGCCGCGGCACCGCTGGAGTCAAGTGAGGCGCGGGACGCGGCTCCGGCCCCGGAGGCGCCTGAGAAGGCCAGGCCGGAGCGCGCGCAGCGCGGGGCGGCGCGCGAGGCGATCCTCGCGGCGCTGGAGCACGGTTCGCACACGGTCGGCGAGCTGGCCGTCGTGACGGCGATGAGCGGTCCGAACATCAACGGCAACCTGCGCCGCCTGGTGTCCGAGGGGGTCGTCGCGAAGACCGAGCGCGAAGGCAAGGTCGCCTACGTGCTTCCCGCCGACTCGGACTGAGGGCCCCGTGCCAGTCAGCCGATGCTCTCGGCGTAGGCGCGCATCGCCTCGACGATCGGCCCGAGGCGCCTGCCCCTGGCGGTGAGCCGGTACTCGACCGCCGGCGGGCTCGTCGGCAGCACCGTGCGCTCGATCAGCCCGGCGGCCTCGAGGTCGCGCAGACGCTCGGAGAGCATCCTCGGGGAGATCCCGGCGACCGCCTGCGCGAATTCGTTGAAGCGCAGCGCGCCCGTCAGCGCGGCGTAGATGATCGACAGCTGCCAGCGCCGCTCCAGGAGGTCCGCCGTCTGGCGAACCTCCACGGGGACCGGCTGACATCTACGGGAGCTGCGTGACATCGCGCGGGGACTCCGGCTAGGAGACCCGCGCGACATTGGGCGCGGGCTCCAGCGCGAGGTCGAGCACTTCCTGAACGCTCATCACGGGATGGAAGGTCATCTGCTCGCGGACCTCCTCCGGTATGTCGTCCAGGTCGCCGCGGTTGCGCTCGGGCAGGATCACGTCGGTCAGACCGGCGGCGTGTGCCGCGAGCACCTTCTGCTTGACCCCGCCGATCGGCAGCACGCGGCCTTGAAGGGTGACCTCGCCGGTCATCCCGACGGTGTGCTTGACCGGTCGCTTCGAGAGAAGCGAGGCGAGCGCCGTGACCATCGTCACGCCCGCGCTGGGGCCGTCCTTTGGGATCGCGCCGGCGGGGACGTGGACGTGGAATTCGCGGTCCTCGAAGTCGCTCTCCTCGATGCCGAGCTCCTCGGCGTGGCCGCGCACGTAGGAGAGCGCGATGCGCGCGGACTCCTTCATCACGTCGCCGAGCTGGCCGGTCAGCAGCAAGTCGCCCTTGGGTGGGTGGGCTCGTATCCCCGTGGCCTCCACGAACAGCACGTCTCCGCCCGCGCCGGTGACGGCGAGGCCCGTGGCGACGCCGGGAACCGCGGTCCGGGAGGCGGACTCCTGGAAGAACTTCTGGCGGCCGAGCGCGTCGCGCACGGTCTCCAGGTCGATCTCCACAGGCGGCTTGGTCTCGCCGGAGGCGACTGCGGTGGCGGTCTTGCGCAGCAGGGTGCCGAGCTCGCGCTCGAGGTTGCGCACACCCGCCTCGCGCGTGTACTCGGCGATGATCGCGCGCAGCAGCTCGTCTGAGACGCTCACCTCCTCCTCGCGCAGGCCGTTGCGGTCGCGCTGGCGCGGCCACAGGTAGCCCTTGGCGATCGCCAGCTTCTCCTCGCTGGTGTAGCCGTCGAAGCGGATCACCTCCATGCGATCGAGCAGCGGGCCGGGGATCGTGTCGGCGACGTTGGCGGTCGCCAGGAACATCACCTGGCTGAGGTCGAGTTCGACGTCGAGGTAGTGGTCGCGGAACGAGTGGTTTTGCGCGGGGTCGAGCACCTCAAGCAGCGCGGCCGAGGGGTCCCCGCGCCAGTCCGCGCCGACCTTGTCGACCTCGTCGAGCAGGATCACCGGGTTCATCGTGCCCGCATCGCGCAACGCTCGCACGAGCCGTCCAGGGAGCGCGCCGATGTACGTGCGCCGGTGCCCGCGGATCTCCGCCTCGTCGCGCACGCCGCCGAGCGACATGCGCACGAACTCACGACCCGTGGCGCGGGCGATCGACTCGCCGATCGAGGTCTTGCCGGTGCCGGGAGGGCCGATCAGAGTGAGGATCGCCCCCGACTTGGGATCGGCCTCGATGCCTCGATCCTGGCGCAGCTTGCGCACGGCCAGGTACTCGGTCACGCGGTCCTTGACGTCCTGCAGGCCGGCGTGGTCGGCGTCGAGCACCTCACGCGCGGCCACCGGATCGAGGTGCTCCTCGGAGCGCTTGCTCCACGGCACCGCGATCAGCCAGTCGAGATAGGTGCGAATCATGCTCGACTCGCCGGTCTGCTCGCCCATGCGCTCCAGGCGGCCGAGCTCCTTGAGCGCCTGCTCGTTGACCGCCTCGGGCATCTCGGCCGCCTCAATCTTCGTCCGGTACTCCTCCACGATCGAGCCCTCGTCCTCGCCGAGCTCCTTGCGGATCGACTCCATCTGCTTGCGCAGGAAGTACTCGCGCTGCTGCTTCTCGGCGCCCTCCTGCACGTCCTCGCGGATGCGCTTGCGCACCAGCAGCTCGGCGAGGCTCTCGCGCTGCAGCTTGACCGCCAGCTCCAGGCGGTCGGTGACGCCGAGCGTGCGCAGCAGCTCGACCTTCTGCTCGTAGGTCAAATTGGGCGAGTAGCCGGCCGAGTCGGCCAGCGGTCCCGGCTCGACGATCGCGCGCAGGAACGCCGCGATGCGCCCGTCGTCGCCGCGCAGCTCGAGGATCTCCTCCACGACCGCGTGGTATTCGCGCTCGAGCTCGCGCGTGCGCCGGTCGACGGGGATGTCGTCCGGGCGCTCGTCCACCTCGACGCGAAGCTCACCGCCGGGGCCGGTCTGGGCCGCTCCGATCAGCGCGCGATGCTGGCCCGAGAGCGACACGGCGCGGCCGCCTCCGGGCAGGCGCAGCTCCTCGGAGACCTCGGCGATCGTGCCCACCTCGAGGAACTCGTTCTCGTGGCGCGGGACGAGCAC
>CABEAD010000236.1_pt1 | contig 10412 bp, 6 predicted proteins | sample 3132311 | NCBI WGS metagenome assembly CABEAD01 (sample SAMEA5534342, study PRJEB31848) | metagenome | biome: tundra; feature: field; material: soil | place: USA | collected 2013-05 | depth 0.45 m
ATTCAATAACGCCCCCCGACCCCAACATCCCGAAATCGCCCGCGCCGACGTCGGCGAGCTGCGCGCCGCTGGAGCTGTACTCCACCAGGTGGGCGCACGGCGCTTTGTGCGAGCCGCAGGGGACCGCGCTGTTGCGCACGATCGCGAGCACGTCTACGGCGCCTTCGTGTTCATACAGCGCGAGCCCGCCGCGCACGCCTTCGCTCTTGATTTCGGAGAGGAACGCGCCGGTCGGATCGAGCTCCTCGATCCGGTTGTGGCCGGTATCGGCGACCCAGATGTTGCCGGAGGAATCGACCGCGACACCCATCGGTCCGCTCAGTTCGTGGACGCCGGAGCCCGTGAACGTTGCGAGCAGCGTCCCCGTCGAACTGTACTTCAGCACCTTGTTTTCCGGAAAGCTGGGCACGTACAAGTTGCCGGCGGAGTCCACCGCGATCTGCGCAGCATTTGTGATGTCACCATAGACTTCGGATGCGCCCCACCACGGCGGCACAGGGAACGACGAGAGCAGCGCGCCCGTGTTCGGGTCGTACCTGCCGATCCCCTGGGACAGCCTACTGTTCATGTTCACCCTGGCTACGTACAGCTCCCCGTTGGTCGGGTTCACGACCGCGCCGAAGTTGAAAATTTCGCCGAACGGCGACGGCGGGAGCAGATTGCCCGAGGCGTCGAACTTCTGGTCGAGCCCAGCTAGACCGGATGTGAGTCCCGTTTGGCTGACGAGGCCCGTGGTGAACACATCGCCGCTCGGCTGTTCGACCGCGACGCCCAAGCCGGCTTCCGTGGTGAACTGGCCGTTTGCGACGAGCGCGGGAGCTTCGGCCCGCGCGACTCCGGCAGAGAGCGCACCCTGAAGGGCACCCCCCGTGACGGGGGACAGGCAGGCGAGCAGGACGCAGAGGGCTGTGGCAAATAGGCCGCGCGCGGGCGCACCACTCCCTCGGGCGTGGCACAGGCCACGGAGCGTGGCAAAGATGCCGGTCCGCGGGGACGGGGTCTTTGCGCTCTGCTCTGTGGGTTTCACTGTAGTGCCTTTCTCGTGATCTTTCATGCGCGTGCTAAACGGATTAACCATTAGAGCTTGACCGAGGCCGACGCCGACACCGTTGTCACGCTCGTCTTGAGGCTCACGGCGACCGTGGTCTTCTTATGGTGCTTGCGAGCGGTCCTGCCGGCGGCGGTCAAGGCGACCTGCACCGTGTGCGTGCCCGCCCCGACTTTCGCGACGGTCCTCTTCAGGCCCGCGCCCGTGATCGTGACGGTGCCTGCCCGCGAGAGCCTGATCGTGACCCGCACTCCGCCGGCGGTCACCTTGGTCTTCGTGATGTTCACCGTGACTTCCGCTTCCCGGCCTTCGAGTTCGGCGGTCTCCGTCGCGATTTCGTCGTACTGCTTCCGCTTGGCCGCGCGCGCCGCCGCCACCGTTTCTTCCGCGCGCTCGGCTTCTTCTTCGAGCTTCTGCTTGGCCGTGAGCGCCGCCGCGAGTTCTTCCGCGGGTCTCCTTTTGGCCGCCGCCTGTGCTTCGATTTCGGCCTGGCTCCTCTGCGTTGTGAACTGGTGTGCTTCGCCCTGAACGGGTTTGCTCACCGCGGAGCTATTCGCGACCAGCCAATAGGAATAGGTCGTGTTCGGTTCAAGGCCGCTCACCACGATCGGCCCCACACTCGCCTGGGTCTTCCCGGTCATGAACGCCGAGGCGCTCTTTTCGGTCGTGTTCGTCGGCAGCAGGTATTCGACGTAGTATTCGGCTTGCACGCCGCCGGGGATGAGCTCGCCCGTGAGCTTCGCGCTCGTTTCCGTGACGTCTTCCGCGACGCCCGTCTGGACGGAGGGCGGCGCCGGCTTCGTCGTGAATTCCATCGCTTCACCGTGGACGGGTTTGCTCACCGCGGAATTGTTCGCGACCAGCCAGTAGTGGTAGGTCGTCATTAGTTCAAGGCCGCTGACGGCGATCGGCCCCACACTCGCCTGGATTTTCCCGCCCATGATCGCCACGTGGCTCTTTGTGCCGCAACTGTTCGCCGAACAGGGGGCGGTGCCGTATTCGACGTAGTATTCAGCTTCGCCGCCGGGGTTGAGCTTGCCGCCGAGCTCGGCGCTCGTTGCCGTGACGAATTCTTCTTCCGCGGCGCCGGTTTCGACTTCCGAGGGCGGAAGCAGCGCTTCGAACAGGAACACGTCCACAGCGTTCGCGCCGTTCGTAACGTAGACGGTCGTGCCGACGACGCCGATTCCGTACGGGTAGTAGATTCCGGTCGTGATGGTTTCGACGAGTGTTTTACCGGTCGAGTCGAACACCGAGATCGTCCCGTGCCCTTCCACGCCTACATACACGTTGCCTTCCGGGCCGACAGCGAGGCCGTTTGTTTTCGCTGTCACGCCGCCGAACGCCGCACACGCATTCATGCAGGCGCCGGTTTCGTCGTACTCGAGCACGCCATGTCCTGGTGTTTCGCTTCCCACAAGGATGTGCCCGCTGGAGTCGACAGCCATCGCTTCGGGCTTGGTGAGACCCGTGATCAGTTCTTTCGCGATTGATGAGGTCCCCGTCGGCCCGTACTCGTTCACATAGCCTTTCCCTTCTTCGCCGTGAACGAAGTCCGCGACATACACGTCGCCGTTGCGGGGGTCGACCGCGACCGCCGTAGGCTCAACCAGGCCTTCGCCTTCGATTTTCCGGACTTCCGTCCCCGTCGGCGTGTACTCCACAACGGAGCCGCCGAGGAAAGCGATATAGATGTTGCCCTTGGACGGGTCCCCGACCGCGGTCGAGTCGTCGACCCCCATCTGATACCCGTAGCCAGCAGCGACTGGGAATTCTGCTTTGAATATGGCGTTGGAGCCGTACACGTCCACCGTGCTGACCCCGTTGTTCTCCACAAAGATTTCGTTATTCGGACTGGGACCGACGCCCAGGCCTTGAGGAGCACTGAAGCCCCCCGTCGGCGCCGGCAGCGGTGTGCCTACAAGGCGGATCGCCAGCGCCGACGTGCTTGAGAGGAGCAGTGCTCCGGCCAGCGCGCACAGCGCCGTAGCGACCCTCAACGTCAGACCACGAACACTCATCGACCGTCTCCTCCTCGACTCGCGTGGCCCTCCCGGGGTTGCTACCCGCACGCCACAGGACGCCGTGGCGACGCCCCGTCCTCTCGAAAGCACGCTTCTCATCAGACCGATCCCCTCCTCTGGGCTGCGACTGTGGACCCGCGCCAGCATGGTTCCTCTCCCGCCGGCTGTGCGCAGAGAAGCTTAGCTGATGACGTGCCTACTTGTCAATGGCAAATGTAGACGTGAGTCGGGGGAACGGTCTCTGAGCGCCCATATCAGGGCGTCCCCCGCCGTTGCGGGGTTTTGCGCAGAGACGCGACGTCGAGGTTGCCCGAGCCGGTGGCGCCGACGACCCGCGCCGTCGAAGTGTTCGGTGCATTTCGGTTTGACGCAACCGCACAAATCAGTCGCGCCGCACCCCGCTGCGAACGCGAAGGGGCGGCCGGGGTCGCTGCGCGAGCGCAACGGTGTCCCGCACCGGTGCATGCGTCGGATTAGGAGATGCGATGAACGCGATCTCGGCTCCTCAGAAACCTGTGTATGCTATGAGTATGCTCAGCGAGCGCCTCCAGATCCTCGTAAGCCCCCAGCAGAAGCGCCGCCTCGAGGCCGAGGCGCAGACGCGCGGCGAGTCGGTCGGCGAGCTGGTGCGCGAGGCGATCGACGAGCGCTACGGGGGCGGTCCCACACGCGCCGAGCGGATGGCGGCCGTCGAGCGGATGCGCAGCGCCCCGGTGGGGAAGTGGTTCATGACCCCAGAGGAGATAAACCGGGCCCACGAGGAAGAGATCGAGGAAGAGTACCCGGACCTGTTCCCGCCACATACGGGCGAGAAGTGACCTTCTTCGTCGACGCGAACGTCGCGATCTATACACGCCTGCCCACGGAGTATCGGGAGCCGTGCCTCGAGATCCTCGCGGCCATCGCGGCGGGGGAAGCCGACGGCGCCATCTCCACGGCGGCCATCGAGGAGGTCTGGCATTTCGAGCTCTCTGAGCGCGCCGGACCGCTCGCCGGGCTCGCGGCCGACGCCTACGAGACGTTCAGGCCCGTCTTGGCCGTTACCGACGACATCCTTGGTCGCGCATTCGCTCTGACCGACAATCGCATCGGAGCGAATGACCGCGTGCACGTAGCGACATGCCTCGCCAACGGCATCGACACGATCGTCTCCGCCGACCGCGCCTTCGACACCGTCGAGCACCTGCGTCGCGTAGACCCCCTCGACACGAGCGCCGTCGAGGAGCTGCTCGCGCGCGAGCCGGGCTCCTGACCCAGGCGCAGCGTCCGCGTGCGCTCAGCCGATCGCGACCATGCGGTCGATCGGCACCCTCGCCCGTGCGGCGATGTCCGGGGGCACGCGCACCTCGAACTTCATGTCGCGCAGCGCGTCGCGGAGCTTCTCGAGCGTGATCATCTTCATGTAGACGCAGCTGGCCTCGGGGTTGGCGGCGATGAAGTTGACGTCGGGGGCGGCCATCCGCAGCGGGTAGAGCATCCCGATCTCGGTGGCGACGACCACCTCGTGCGGGCGCTCGGGGTGGCTGGCCGTGTCTTGCTCGGCCTCCCCGGCGTAGCGGAGCATCCCGCCCGTGGAGAGCATGTGGACGCCCTCGGATGAGACGTCGCCGGCGGCGACGTACTCCATGATGGAGGTCGTGCAGCCGCACTCCGGGTGTATGAGGAAGTCCGCGCCGGGATGAGCGGCGCGCGTGGCGTCGATGTCCGACGGGCGGATGGAGGCGTGGACGTGGCACTCGCCGTCCCACACGTGCATCGGCCGGCCAAGCTCCTTCTCGACATAGGCGCCGAGCCACATGTCAGGTCCGAACAGGATCTCCGTGTCCTCGCCGCGGGTCTCGTAGATGTGGCGCACGACGCTGACGGCGTTGGCGGACGTGCAGCAGTAGTCCGTCAGCGCCTTCACCTCGGCGGTCGTGTTGACGTACATCACGACCACGCCCTCCGGATACCGGGCCTTCCAATCGCGCAGCTGCTCCGCGTCGATCGACGCGGCGAGCGAGCAGCCCGCCTCCAGGTCCGGGATCAGGACGGTCTTCTCAGGGCAGAGGATCGAGGCGGTCTCGGCCATGAAGTGCACGCCGCAGAAGGCGATCGTCTCGGCGCCGGACTCGGCCGCCTTGCGCGAGAGCCCGAGCGAGTCGCCAACATAGTCGGCGACGTCCTGAACCTCGGGCACCTGGTAGTTGTGCGCGAGGATCGTGGCGTTGCGCTGTGCCGCGAGCACGCGCACCTCCGCGTGCAGCTCGGCGATCTCAGCCGGGCTCGACTCCAGGAGCGGCTCCTGGGTCGGGATCATCGGCAACGTCTTCATGGCTTGGCCATCACATCCAGGATCAGGGACAGGTCTAGAGCCGGGGCGGAGTGGGTCAGGGCACCGACCGATATGAAGTCTACCCCGGCGCCGGCCCGCTCCCGGACGGTCTGCAGGGTGACGTTGCCGCTCGCCTCCAGCTGCGCGCGGCCGGCCACCTGGGCGGCGGCGGCGCGCAGCTCCTCGACGGTCATGTTGTCGAGCAGCAGGCGTGGAGCGCCGGCGGCGAGCGCTTGCTCGATCTCCTTGGCGTTGCGCACCTCGACCTCGAGCGTGGCGGCCAGCTCGGGGGCCTGCTCGCGCGCGCGAGCGACGGCCCGCGCGATCCCGCCCGCGGCGGCGATGTGGTTCTCCTTGATGAGGATCGCGTCGTAGAGCCCGACGCGGTGGTTGGACGCGCCACCCGCTGCGACCGCGGCCTTCTCCAGCGTCCGGAGCCCCGGCGTCGTCTTGCGCGTGTCGAGCACAGACGCCCCGGTGCCCTCCACCTCCCGGGCGAAGCGGGCCGCGAGCGTCGCCACGCCCGAAAGGCGCCCCAGGAAGTTCAGCGCCGTGCGCTCGCCCGTGAGCAGCGCGCGCGCCGAGCCCTCGATCGCGAGCACGGGTCCCCCCTCCTCGCGCCAGCGGCCCTCCTGCACGAGGCGCTCGAAGCGGACACCGGGATCGAGCAGGGTGAAGGCGGTCTCGGCCGCGTCGAGGCCGTAGATCGCGCCCGGCGCCTTCTGCGTGATCAGCGCCCGCGCCCGCGCGTCGGGCTCGACCGTGGCGTCGGTCGTGACGTCCCCGCTGCCGACGTCCTCGGCCAGCGCGCGCCGCACCAGCTCGGTCAGCTCGTCGTCGCTCACCGGCACGCTGGGCCGATCGGGTGGGAGCCGTCAGTCACTGGCGGATAATGACGCGGCCTTGAGCAGATAAGCCCTGACAAACCCGTCCAGATCTCCGTCGAGCACGCGCTGCACGTCGCCCATCTCGTGGTTGGTGCGGTGGTCCTTCACGAGCGAGTAGGGGTGCAGCACATAGGAGCGAATCTGCGAGCCGAAGTTGACGTCCTGGGCCTCGCCCTTCTCGCGCGCGATCTCCTCGGCGCGTTCGCGCTCGTGCTTCTCGAGCAGCTTGGCGCGCAGCATCGCCATCGCGGTCGCGCGGTTGGAGGACTGGGAGCGCTCGTTCTGGCACTGCACGACGATCCCGCTCGGGCGGTGAGTGATGCGCACGGCCGAGTCCGTCTTGTTGACGTGCTGACCGCCGGCGCCCGAGGCCCTGTAGGTGTCGACCTGGAGGTCGTCCTCGTTGATCTCGACCTCGCCGGTGTCCTGCACGACCGGCGCGACCTCGACGCCCGCGAAGCTCGTCTGGCGGCGGTGGGCGGAGTCGAACGGGGACAGGCGAACGAGCCGGTGCACGCCGCGCTCGGCGCCGAACAGGCCATAGGCGTTCTCGCCCGCCACCTTGAACGTGGCCGACTTGATCCCAGCTTCCTCGCCCGCGCTCGCCTCCAACAGCTCGACGCTGAAGCCGCGGCGCTCAGCCCAGCGCATCATCATGCGCAGCACCATCTCCGCCCAGTCCTGCGCGTCCGTGCCCCCGGCCCCCGCGTTGACGCTCACGAGCGCGTCGCCCGCGTCGTATGGACCCGAGAAGAGACGCTGCTCCTCCAGGGTCGCCAGGCGCTGCTCGACGGAGGCGAGGTGCTCCTGCACCTCCTGCTCGAGCGTCGGCTCCTCGACGCCCATCTCCACCAGCCCGTCGAGGTCCTCCACGTCGGACTGCAACACCGTGAACATCTGCAACCGCTTGGACGCCCTCGCATGCTCGGAGGACACCTTCGCGGCGCCCTCCGCTTCGTCCCAGAAGCCCGGCGCCTGCATCTGCCCTTCGAGCGCCCCTACGCGCTCACTCAGTGAAGCCGGGTCAAAGATAGTCCGCGAGGAGCTTGAGCTGCTCGCGGATGGCCGCAAGGCGCTGCGGCGTCGACTCGCTGGGGATGGCGGTTGCCATGAAGACAAGCTATCAGCGCAGGCGGGCGAGCCGGTCAGGCGCCGTGGCACTTCTTGAACTTCTTGCCTGATCCGCACCAGCACGGGTCGTTGCGGCCCAGTTCGTGCTCGGAGTCGACGATGCGCTGCTCGACGACGGGCAGCGCTTCGGGCTGCTGCTCGGCCTCGCCCGCGTAGCCCTGGGCGCCGTCCGGTCCGGCAGCGGCGGCGGCCGCCGCGAGCGCCGCAGACCCCATCGCGCTCGATCCGCCCGAGTAGGAGACACGACCGGCCCTCGTCGAGCTGCCCGAGGCGGCGAACGCGGGGGCAGGCTCGCCGCCGCCGTTCTGGGTGGGCGGGCCCTCAACATTGACCTGCACGTTGAAGATCATCCGCGTGAAGTCGCCCCACACGCTGTTCATCAGATCGCCGAACAGGTCGAACGCCTCGTTCTTGTAAGCCACGAGCGGGTCGATCTGGGCGAACCCGCGCAGGTGGATGCCCTCGCGCAGGTAGTCCATGTCAAAGAGGTGCTCGCGCCAGCGCTCGTCGATGATCTGCAGGATCAGGAAGCGCTCCAGGGCGCCCATCAGCTCCTCGCCGAGCTCGGTTTCGCGCGCGTTGTAGCGCTCCAGGGCGGTCTGGGAGATCCGCTCGGTCAGGTAGCCGCGGTCCACGATCTCGGGGTCGAGGTCCTCCCGGGCGAGCTCCACCGGGAAGAACTGCCCCAGGGCGGTGAACAACCCCTCGAGATCCCAGTCCTCCATGTAGTCGCCCGGGGTGTACTGGTCGATCGTGCGCTCGATCACGCTCGCCACCTGTTCGCGCGCCTCATCGCCCATCTGCTTGCCTTCGAGCACCTCGTCGCGATAGGTGTAGATGACGCGCCGCTGCTCGTTCATCACGTCGTCGTACTCGAGCACGCGCTTTCTGATCAGGAAGTTCTGCTCCTCGACCTTCTTCTGGGCCTTCTCGATCTGCTTGGAGAGCATCCCCGCCTCGATCGGCTCCTCGTTGCCCTCCCCATCGACGCTGCCGAGGCGGTCGAGGATCTTGTAGATGCGGTCGCCCGCGAACAGCCTCACGAGATCGTCCTCGGCTGAGAGGAAGAAGCGGCTCTCGCCCGGGTCGCCCTGGCGGCCGGAGCGCCCGCGCAGCTGGTTGTCGATGCGGCGGGACTCGTGGCGCTCTGTGCCGCAGATGAACAGGCCGCCCGCGGCCACCACCTGCTCGTGGCTGGCCGCCACGCGCTGCTCAATCTCTCCCAACAGCTCGCGCATGCGCGCCTGGAAGGCGGGGTCGTCCGCACCGACGTCCCGCTTTGCGAGCTCCAGGCGCGCGAGGTGCTCGGGGTTGCCGCCGAGCTTGATGTCCACGCCGCGGCCCGCCATGTTCGTCGCGATCGTCACGGCCCCGGGCTGGCCCGCCTCGGCCACGATCTCCGCCTCGCGCGCGGCGTGCTCGGGCTTGGCGTTCAGCACGGTGTGCGCGATCCCGCGCTTCTTCAGGCGCTCGGAGAGCAGCTCTGAGACCTCGACGGAGATCGTCCCGACGAGCACCGGCTGACCGTTGGAGTGGCGCTGGGCGATCTCTTTGACGACCGCCTCCCACTTGCCGTCCTTGGTCTTGTAGACCTGGTCGTTGCGATCGGCCCTCACCATCGGCATGTTGGTCGGCACCTGCACGACCGGCAGCTCGTAGATCTTCATGAACTCGGTCGCCTCGGTCAGCGCCGTGCCCGTCATCCCCGAGAGCTTCTCATAGAGGCGGAAGTAGTTCTGATAGGTGATCGTCGCGAGCGTCTGGTTCTCCTCCTGGATGCGCACGCCCTCCTTGGCCTCGACCGCCTGGTGGAGCCCTTCCGACCAGCGCCTTCCCTCGAGGATGCGCCCGGTGAACTCGTCGATGATCTTGACCTCGCCGTCGATCACCGCGTAGTCCACATCGCGCTTGTAGAGCGACTCGGCCCGCAGCGCCTGGATCAGGTGGTTGACGAGATGGCCGTTCTCCGCGCGGTAGAGGTGGTCGATGTCGAGGAACCGCTCGGCCTTGGCGACGCCCTGCTCGCTGATCGACACCGTCTTGTGCTTCTCGTCGAACTCGTAGTCGAAGTCCGCCACGAAGTCCTTCTTGGAGCGCGGATCCATGCCTTCAGGCGTCGTGCCGGGCGCCAGGCGCGGCGCCAGGCGCGCGAACTTCACGTAAAGGTCGGCCGCCTGTTCGGGGGCCCCGGAGATGATCAGCGGCGTGCGCGCCTCGTCGATCAGGATGTTGTCGACCTCGTCCACGACCGCGAACGGGTGGCCGCGCTGGACCTTCTCTGAGAGGTCCTTGGCCATGTTGTCGCGCAGATAGTCGAAGCCGAGCTCCGAGTTGGTGCCGTACACGACGTCGCACGCATACGCGCGCTGCTTGTCCTCATAGGGCTGCATGTTCTGCAGCACACCCACGCTCACGCCGAGCGCGTCGTAGATCGGGCTCATCCATTCCGCGTCGCGGCGGGCCAGATAGTCGTTGACCGTGACCAGGTGCACGCCCTTGCGCTCGGGCGGAGCGTCCGGGTTGGCGGGGTCCCTCCCCCTGATCGCCAGCGAGTTGAGCACGACCGCGAGCGTGGCCGTCAGCGTCTTGCCCTCGCCGGTCCTCATCTCGGCGATCTGGCCATCGTGCAGCGCCATCGCGCCGATCAGCTGCACGTCGAAGTGGCGCATCCCCATTGTGCGCCTGCCCGTCTCGCGCACGACGGCAAAGCACTCCGGCAGCAGCTCTTCCAGCGACTCACCATCGCGCGCGCGCTCCCGCAGCACGTCCATGCGCTCGCGCAGCTCCTCGTTCCTCTCCAGCTCCAGCTCGGGCTCGAACGCGCCGATCAGCGCGACGCGCTTCTCGTACTGCTTGAACTTCTTCGCCTCGCCGATGTTGAGCGCGCGATCGAGAATCGACATGCGCCCAGGGTACCGACTGGGGCGCCCCCGGGAGACGGCCGCGCGGCAGCCCGCGGGCACCGGCCGCAGCCGGCGCCCGACCGGCGCCGGCGCTGGCGCCGGAGC